>ERZ1106963.165-NODE-165-length-104087-cov-10.953755_pt1 | contig 104087 bp, 78 predicted proteins | sample MGYA00403681_ERZ1106963 | MGnify/ENA primary metagenome ERZ1106963 (study PRJEB35170, sample SAMEA104062407) | human gut metagenome | biome: human gut; feature: human-associated habitat; material: faeces | place: Denmark | collected 2012-05-03 ...
GATTTACCACCTTTTGTCACCGAAAGGTGGCGCCAAAAGTGTCCGCAGGGCACCTTCGTCGGGATCGGACGGAGGTTCTCACTGAGCGGGCACAAAAGACTGCGCTGTTTTGCACGCCCGCTCCGGGCGCTCGAACCTCCGTCCGATCTGATTCCTCCTCCGGTGCAATGCGGAATTTGCGGTACGCTGCGCGCAACGATAATTATTTGCTGGTCTCCTGTTTTAACAGGTCTCCGGCCTGCCGGATCGCACTGCGAAAGTAGCGGATGAAGTGACGGCACCGGGTGAACGCCAAGAGTGGGTGTGCAAAACGACGTTCAGCAGGCGAACGCAGAGGCCGCTTGCGGACTTTGCCGAGCCGCCGCAGTCGAAGCAGCGCAAAGGATTGCGCCGCAAAAGCGGAGTCCTTTGTGCCCGCTCAGCGAGCGCCGGTGTCGTCACCCGCTACTTTTCGCTGTGCTTGATCTTTTGGTGCTTTTGGATCAAGACAAAAGCACAAGAAGAAAGAAAATGCACGACAGAAGAAATCGATTCTTCGGAAAGAATTCCGGCGCCAAGATCGGCTACGTCGTATCTGCGGGCCGAAGGCCGTGGGACACGCCCACGGTAGCGGGCCTCCGCAGGCGGAGACTTCAACCCGCACGGCGCAAAGGCCCGCAATATTTCAAGCCGGATTGTGGGGTTTCGCAAGGCCGAAACCTGGCCTGCACGGCACGTTGCTCCGTGAATTCCCGAAAAGTTCGTTCAAGCAGGAGATTTCCGCCCGTCCCGCTCCGTTCCGACCGGCACGACGCCCCCCCCGACATCCCGAAGGGCAACAGACATACCGAAAGGAGCACACGGCCCTCCGATAAACAACGGGAACCGTTTCCTATGAAACGATTCCCGTTTTCTTTTCCGCGGCGTATCCCGCCCGATCCGGCTTAGAGCGCGTTGACGTGCAGTTGGAGCGCGCCTTTCAAGTTACCGGCCTTGTTCTTGTGGATGATGTTGTGCTTGGCCAACTTGTCCAGCATCGACGTTACCTTGGGCAGCAACGCTTCGGCAGCGCTCTTCTCGCTGGTATTGCGCAGCGCCTTCACCGCATTGCGCGCCGTCTTGTGATAGAGACGGTTGTGCGCACGTTTGGTAACGGTCTGGCGAATCCGCTTCTTGGATGACTTATGGTTTGCCATAATTTCGTTTTTTTATTTTATTTCACTTTTCGTCAATAAGCAAAACGGCCGTAGCCGCCCTCGGATAGGTCGCTAAAACCCGCTCCTGCAACGTATCACCCGTAAAAGCCGCCCACCCCGCCGATCCGTACTGGGCGAAACTTCTGTTCCGTCCCGCTTCCGGCGCCGACAGCCCCGCGGCCTCTCGTTTGTAGCCCATAGCAGAATCGAACTGCTCTTTCAAGAATGAAAATCTTGCGTCCTAACCGATAGACGAATGGGCCTACTCACCGCTATTTCCGCCTCGCAGCGTACTTTAGCGGTGCAAAGATAAGCAAAAAAGCGATCGAAACAAAAAATGGAATAAAAAAATTGCGAAATAAACGCATTTTAAACTGCAATCTACCGATAATCAACGCACTGCAAGAACAAACGCAATCTATTCCGCAGTCACCTCCGCACCGTTACCGTGCGCGTCGAGGCATCGAAGGCCACCGTCCCGTTGTCGAAAAGCCGTTCGATATGGCCGCTGCGAATCATTTCGTCGGTAGGCAGGAGGTGCAGCCGCGGCGGATCGATCAGCGCGACGGCGTCGCACAGCGTCAGCGCGATGTCCAGTTCGTGCGTCGAAAAGAAGATGCACTTCCCCTCGTCGTGCGCCAGCCGGCGCAGCAGCGTACACAACTCGTAGCGATTGGGCATGTCGAGAAAAGCCGTCGGCTCGTCGAGCAAGATCACCGGCGTGTCCTGCGCAAGCGCACGCGCGATCATCACGCGCTGCGCCTCGCCGTCCGACAGGCGATCCATCGGCTTGTCGGCGAAACCGCCCATCCCCACCAGATTCAAGGCACGGTCGACGACCGCACGGTCTTCGGACCGCAGACGCCCCAGCCAGTCGGTATAGGGAGCCCGCCCCAACCCTACCACGTCGCGGCTGGCGAGGTTGGCGATGCGCACCTTCTCGGTGGTGACGAAACTCACGACCTGCGCGAGCTCGTGCGCCGGCGTCGCACTCAGCAGGCGTCCGCAGAGCCGTATCCCGCCCGACAGCGGCGCCTCGAGCCCCGCGACCGCACGCAGCAGCGTACTTTTCCCCGTGCCGTTGCGTCCCAGCAACGCGACGAGCCGTCCGCCGCCGATAGCCGCCGAAACATCTTCGAGCAGCACCCGGTGCCCGTAGCCGATAGTGATATGCTGCAATTCGACGTGTGTCATACGATATTCTTATTACGCACCACCACCCACACCACGATCGGAATGCCCATGAGCGCCGTCAGCGTATTGACCGGCAGCGCCAGCTGTTTCGAACAGAGATCGCAGACGAGCAGCATCGCCGCACCGAGCAGCATCGAGGCGGGCATGAGTACGCGGTGGTCGGCGCTGGCGAAGAGCATCCGCGCCAGGTGCGGCACGGCCAGCCCCACGAAACCGATCGGGCCGCAGAAGGCGGTCACGGTACCCGACAGCAACGTCGTGGCCAGAAAGATCAACGTGCGTGTACGGCCGACATTCAGCCCCATCGTGCGGGCGTAGCGCTCGCCCAGCAGCAGCAGATTCAACGGTTTGAGAACGGCGAACGTCAATCCCGTACCGACCGCCACGGCCGGCACGAGCAGCGTCAGCTGCGGGATCGTCACATCGCCGAGCGATCCCATCGTCCAGACGACGAACGATTTGAGAGCCGCCTCGTTGCTCATGTATTGGAGAATCTCGACGAGCGCCCCGACGGCCGATCCGAACATCATTCCCAGAATCAGAATTACCATGATGTCCTTGATACGGCGGCTGACGGCCATGATCAACAACAGGATGAGCGCCGACCCGATCCATGCGGCGCCCGCCGTACCGACGCTGGCCAGCAACGAATGCCCTGCGATGCCCAGCAGCGGCGCCCCCAACAGAAACAACGCCACGCCGAGACTCGCGCCCGAACTGATACCCAGCACGAAAGGGCCCGCCAGCGGATTGCGGAACAACGTCTGCATCAACAGGCCGCTGGCCGCAAGCGAAAACCCCGCCAGCACGGCGACGACGGCCTTTATCAACCGGATTTTCAGAATAATGTCGCGCGCCATGGGATCGCACGGCCCGCCCGTCAGCAAGGCCCACACCTCGCGGCCGCCCACGCCGACCGATCCCGATGCGAGATCGAAGGCGAAGAGCACGACGACGACGATCGCAAGGAGGCCGAAAAGAATTCCTCGGCGGATTTCGAGGGCGGATTTCACTTTTTACGAAAATTATTCGGACAAAAGTAGTAAATATTTCAGAAAATAATTATCTTTGCACCGCAAAACCGACCGAGGGTTTGCACCATACGCCATCGGGGTGTAGCTCAGCCCGGTTAGAGTACACGTCTGGGGGGCGTGTTGTCGCAAGTTCGAATCTTGTCACCCCGACTAACCGAGAATCCTTGATATTCAGTCGAATATCGAGGATTTTTCTTTTATGCCGTATGGCCGGAAAATGGCGGTGGTACACAAGTGGTACATAAATGGTCGCTATCCGGAAATTTCGATATTAGCCGTTAAGTATTTGGTTGTCGGTTAGTTGCCGCATTCGGGCCTATACAGTCGCTCCGAACAGGCGGATAATGAATTTTATCGGGTCCGCGGTTATATGAGTTGTAATCGCGTCGCAGTATCTTATGCAGGGGGGGGGCGAAGCGACCTGCCGGATGGATTGCGGCAGGCCGGGACAACTAACGACGGTCGGGATGAAGATTCGAAAACGATGCGGATAACGACTCACTGCCATGGGCTTTATCCGCGGCTGCAAGTACATGCGAGACCATCAAAAACTACAATATTGAACACTTCGCCCTCCCCTTGTGGTTCCACAATTGGCGGAGATTCTTCAAATATAACGACAAGACCCATTTTAAAATAGGTATTCAGCCTCGGCATCGCCGGCTGCACCGGCGGTTCGCCGCTATCCGACGCAGCCTGCACTCGCAAAAAAAATGCGCGGCACCGACCGCAGACGGCGGAACGAGCGGAACATGCAAAACAAAACGAACAGGAGTATTCGGACGGATAAATACCGATATCGCCATTTCGAGCGGACACCTCGGACAACGCCCCCTTCTCCTCGGAGGGGGGGGGATAGTGCCGTTCGCAAAACGGGACGATTGCAATACGGAAGCCAATGACTCCGCAATATCATTCGCACGAATGTCGGAGATTTATCTTCGGCAGAAAAAGGTATCGCAACTTACACGAGTCACCGAAGAGAACGACGACGCCGGCGTCGCGGGACGAGTCAGAAATCGAGCCGGAAATCAAAGGGTTTCGCCTCTCGGTCGGACACCGGCATACGGCGATACGCTCAACAGCGCCCCGAGACCTTCATGCCGCCGGCCCCCCCCGGAACAATATCCCGCGATTTCATGCGCAGAAAAACTCCGGCCGGATGAAACGAAAATACCAAAAACGACAACCAACCGCATGAAAATTTATTCGTTCCGTATTTTGCAAATTGAAATTTTTTATTTATTTTTGTCTAAATGCTTCCCCTTAATGGAGAAGCGACCCGACCAAAACCGAACCGGATGGGAACCTCGCCTATCGTCTATACGATCTTCGCTCGCAGGATGCGGCACGCTTCTACGCGCCGTAGCGAGGGAATAATTCCCCCCCCCATCGGTATTTAGATCGTAACCCACTAACACACGTACGATTACACGTGCGCGCATTGTTTTCTGCAATGTGCGCTCCTCTTTTTGCATTCCGTTTCCGGCCGCATCCTGTCTCCGCAGAATTCCTAAATCCCATATACTATGCTTCAAAATCTACTAAGAACCTTAAACTCTTTCAGCAAAACGACAGTATTGCTGATCTGCTGTTGCTGTCTGGGGTGCGGCAACGGTGAAAAAGAAATCGACGACCCCGACCGTCCCGACCGACCGGACGGCGACGAATACGAGGACATCGAGGTGGTGGACGGCAAAGTGCGTTTCTACCTGTCCGAGTCGGAAAACGGCATCCGCCGGCCGATGGGCGTCGGCGAGCGGGTATGGAATGAGTCGAAGGTAACGGTCAACGGCAAGCCCTATGCGATTGCGACCGATGAGAACGACCGCCGCTATATCGACGTCGCGGCATCGAACGCCGGCACCTACAACGCCACACTGACCACTACGGAGTCCGGCAGTTGGTATGACACCTCGGTCTACACCGATGTGAAACTCCCCTACTCGCAGTTCTGGACGACGACCGCCCAAGCGCTGCAATCGTACCCGATGTACGGTTCGTACACCAAAGAAAACGGCAACAAGCTGATTTTCGACGACGCTTTCGCCGTGCTGGACGTGGCGCTGACGGGATCGGCCGAAATCGCTTCGGTGAAGGTCGCGTCGCCCGACGAAGAAATCGTGGCCGGATTCGCCAACTACCTCCCCTCCCGCGGGGGCTTCTCGATGACCGAAGGCGTCGACTTCGCCGTGCTCAACTGCACCGACGACGGCCGCTGCGTGGCGCTGGACAAGGGAACGCCGAAACATTTCCACATCATGCTGGCGCCGGGCGACTATCCGACGGGGTTGGAGATTACCGTCGGCGACGCGGAGCACCGCGCCATGAAACATACGCTGGCGTCCCTGCAACTCGCCGCAGGCGAAGTATACACCGTCGATCTGGCCTATACGCCCGACGCCGACCTCGTCTTCTACGAAGGTTTCGACAACTTCGTCTGGGGCGGCGACATCATGGGCGGACAGGAGGCGTCGGGCTACGCCCCGACGGCCGAAACCGTTACGACGGACTCGGGAACGGACCGCGACGGTTATGCGGACGCCTTCGAACGGGTCGCCTACAACAACCCCGGGTCGGCCTTCATCCAGTCGAATACGTGGGATGAAGTCAACGGCAAGACGGTCGGCACGTCGCATCAAATGTCCGACTCCTACGTGGCCAGCCGCAACATCGCCGACTACACCTTCATGTTCCGCTGTCAGGAGTATCAGGGTTATCTCGCCTGCGGCACGGGGAACACGGGCCGCGGCATCTTCCAGACCGCCGCGCTTCAAGCCATAGAGGGCATCGGCTCCGTGCGCGTCGCATTCGACTTCTGCTACCAGTACGGTTCGACGGACGTCCTGCTGTTCCAAGTCCTCAACGGAGGAATGATCGCCTCGGCGACCGTCGACGGGCACTCCGTCACGCTGACCGACGAGAATTCGGGCTACTCGGGTGCAACGGGAAAATACATCGTCGAGAAAAACTACGTGACGCTCCCGTCGAGCGAGTCGGCCGTCAAGGAGTGGCACCGCGTGGAGGTCGTCGTGGAGAACGCGACCGACGGCACGATGCTCTACTGGGCGGGCAACGACACAAGCAGCGGCGTCCATGGCTTCTATCTCGACAACATCGAGGTGCGTTCGCTCGGCGAAGCGGAGCGGGGCGAGAACATTCTGCGCGTGCTCTACTGGAATATTCAAAACGGCATGTGGTCGGATCAGGCCAACGATTACGACAACTTCACGGCTTGGGTGAAGAAGTACGACCCCGACGTGTGCGTATGGTGCGAATCGGCGACCATCTACAAGGACAATACCAATGCAGGAGCGCCCGCATCCGATAAGTTCCTGCCCGACGGCTGGCCGGCACTGGCAGCGCGCTACGGCCACTCGTATACGGCCGTCGGCGGCTGGCGCGACAATTATCCGCAGACCATCACCTCGAAATATCCGATCGAGACGCTGCTCAAAATCACGGATACGGAGCAGGCGGGAAAACCCGTTTCGCACGGCGCCGCCATCCAGCAGGTCACCGTGAAGGGCCATAAAATCAATGTCGTGACGCTCCACACGTGGCCGCAGGCCTACGCCTTCGGCGTTACCGGCTCGGCAAATCAGGCGGCGAGCGCCGCCAACAACGAAGGCGACAAGTACCGTGCGTTCGAAATCGGGTACATCTGCGACAAGACGGTCAACGATCCGGCCTACGCCGCACAGGAGGATTGGCTGATGATGGGCGACTTCAACGCCCGTTCCCGCGTCGACAACTGGTTCTACAACTATCCCGAGAACGACACCCGTCTGCTGGTTCACGATCACATCCGCAACAATACCGATTTGGTGGACATCATCGCCGAGCGCAACCCGGGACGCTTCATCTCGTCGACCTACGGCAATGCCCGCATCGACTTCATGTACGCCTCGCCCTCGATGTACGGACGTGTCGCGAACGCGCTGATCGTCATCGACAAGTGGACGACGGCAACCAAGAGTCCCTACGTGTCCAACTTCTACGACCCCTCGGACCATCGTCCGATTTTGGTGGATTTCGAGTTGAAATGACCGTTGGGAACGAATCTCCGACCTGAAACCAATACTACTACTGTTAACCTTATCGACTTATGAGAAAAACATTTCTGACGGAAAGTCTCGCCCGCTTGCTGCGGGGAGCGATCGGAATCGCGTGCCTGGCGGCGGCCTGCGTGTCGTGCGAAACGCACTCGAACTCCGACCGCAGCGAGTCGATCGCGGTCTACGCGGACCCGATCGAAAAGAAGCCGGTCGACGCCGTATACGTCGGCGTGCAGGGCGGGCAGGCGAAAATCTATGCGGAGGCGAACGTCGACTTCGTCGCCTCGTGGGAGGACGACGCCGACATGCCCTGGGCGGCAGTCCTGGACGACACTGCGGTCGACCCGCTGACGGGGTGCCGCATAGTGACCCTCGACGTCCAGCGGCGTGTCGAAACGGGCTGTTACTACACGCGGCGCACGGGTATGCTGATTCTGGCGGCGACCGACGGGACGCTGAACTACAACCGCATAGTGCCCGTACACCAAGGTTCGACAGCTCGCGTGAGCAACGATTTCTCCTCCATGAAGTACGGCAAAACCGATCCCCGCTTCACGGACGACGAGACGCCCATCGACGACTGGACGACCGCCCAGAAGGATTACGGCTTCTCCTCCACGACAATCGACGGCGAGGAGCACGCCCACTGCTACGGCAAGAACGGCTATCTGAAATTGGGCGACGACGAAGGACACGGCGCCGACCTGATTTCGCCCTACACCAACACGCTGCGCAGCGACTCGATGCTCATGGTCTCGTTCCGCGCTGTGGCGTATACCGACTTCTACACCGGAGCCAAGGACGACAACAAAATCAAGGTCGAGGTACTCGACGGGGGCGTAATCGCCGATTTCGCCGACACGGGCAAGACCTCGATCGAGCTCGAAGCCGCCTACTACGACCCCCGGAGCGACGAGTTCCCCGAGAACATGTGGGAGGGAAGCGACCTGCTGGTCTTCGTGGTCGGAACGCAGCTCAATCCGATTACGGTCAACACGCGCATCCGCATCAGCTGCGGCTCGTTCACACAGACGTCGCCGGTCAACAACCGCATCTTCCTCGACAATTTCTACATCCGCCGCCTCGAAGCGGACGAAGAGAATTACTTTACCGAAAACAACGGCAGCGGCAAGGACATAATCCTCGGAGCGCCTCTCGAGGAGGGTCAGGAGTAAGCAGGCCGGAACAAGTCGTATCACCTAAAACAACCTGAAATGAACAAATTTCTTCACACAATGAGCGTTTTCGCCCGTGCGATGTCGCTGGGGGCGATTCTGATAATGCTCGCAGCATACACGGCACCGGCGAAGGCTCAGGAACAGCCGCAGGCGGTTCACGGCATCATCTTCGACTCCGAAGGCAATCCGCTGGTCGGAGCCACAGTGGTCGTCGCTGGCGGAGTGCAGGGCACGACGACCGACACCAAAGGTAAATTCACACTCAAAGTCAAACCCTCCGATTCGCTGACATTCTCCTACCTCGGCTACACGTCACAGACGACGAAGGTGGGCAGCCGCACGAAATTCAACATCCGGCTGGAAAAGGACGCCTCCACCGACATCGAAGAAGTGGTGGTCATCGGCTACGGCCAAGTGGCCAAGAAAGACCTGACCGGTTCGGTCTCTACGGTCAAGATGAACGACATCAAGGACCTGCCCACGCTCTCGGTCGACAACGCATTGCAGGGACGTATCGCCGGCGCCGACTTCATGTCGACCACCGGCGAACCGGGCGCCACCACGACCATCCGTATCCGCGGCACGCGTTCGATCAACGCCTCGAACGAACCGCTGATCGTCGTCGACGGCGTGATGGACGCCATCCACGACCTGAACGACATCAACTCCGACGACATCGCTTCCATCTCCGTGCTGAAAGACGCCTCGTCGACGGCCATCTACGGTTCACGCGGCGCCAACGGCGTCATCCTCATCACCACCAAACGGGGACTCGGCACGACGGGCAAGCCGAACATCACGTTCAAGACCGACATCGGCTTCTCGCAGCTGCCCCGCCACCTCGACATCATGAATGCGGCGGAATTCGCACAATACCGCAACGACTACGCCTCGTTCGGCTCCGACGCCAACCATCCCGACATCGGCGCCGATACGCCGCTCTCCGGCTCGGTGTACCCCGACCCACTCTCGCTGGGCGAGGGAACCGACTGGATCAAGGAGATCACCCGCACGGCCATCTACTCGAATTACGCGCTCTCGCTCTCGGGCACCAACGAGAAAGCCTCGTACTACTCTTCGTTCTCCTACAACGATACGCAGGGCATCATCGACGACAGTGGCCAGAAGCGCTTCACGGGGCGTATCAACCTCGAACGCCAGCTGTTCAAATGGCTGAAAGTCGGTTACACGGGGTCTTATACATGGAGGCACAACGACCAGAACAAGGCCACGATAGGCGGCACCAACTGGTGGAGCGGCGCCCAATACCTGTCACCGCTGCTCAAACCGACGGACACATACAACCCGCTGTACTACAACGGACAGAAAATCAATACACCGCGTGCGTTGATCGACCAGAACACCCATTACCTCGAACGTCATTCGAGCAACCACAACTTCTCGCTCAAACTGGAACCGATCAAGAACTTCACGATCAACAGCACCTTCTCCTACTACCTCTACCAGCGTCACACGTACCGTTACTATCCGGGCACGCTGCCCATGAAGAGCGAAAACGAAGGCGGCGAGGCATACCGCGCCGACTGGGACGAGAATTCGTTCTCGTGGGAGACGACGGCCGGCTACAAGTTCGAGAAGAACGGCCATGCGCTGGACGTCCTCGGCGGCTTCTCGGCCTACCGGTTCGTGTCGCACGACTTCAATCTCTCGGGCAAAGGCTACATGGACGACGCCATCATGTGGAACAACATGAACGCCGTCCTGGACAAGGAGACCTACTCGGCAGGCACGGCCTACTCGAAAAAGACCAAGATGTCGGTCTACGCCCGTCTGAACTACAACTGGAAATCGCGTTACTACCTCACGGTGACCGGCCGTTACGACGGCGCCTCGAACTTCGCGGCCAACAACAAGTGGGCATTCTTCCCGTCGGCGGCCGTCAAGTGGAATCTGGCCAACGAGAACTTTCTGAAAGACTGCGACTGGATAGACGACCTGTCGATTCGCGTGAGCGCCGGTCTGACCGGCAACGACGCGATCAGCACCTACCGTTCGCTGGCCGTGCTCTCGTCCACCACAGGCGGCTATCTGTTCGACGGCTCGCAGCCTGTCGCCTTCTACCGCAGCCGTCTGGATTCGCCCGACCTGACATGGGAGAAGACGGCCGCCTACAACGTGGCCATCGACTGGTCGATGTTCAAAGGACGCCTGAACATCACGGCCGAAGCCTACAAATCCAAGACAACCGATCTGCTCATGTCGCTGGCCGTAGCCGCCCAGACGGGTTACACCTCGCGCTGGACCAATATCGGCTCGACGTCGAACAAGGGCATCGAGCTTTCGATCGAGAGCCAGAACATCGTGCGGCCGAACTTCCACTGGACGACGACGCTCACGATGTCGCATAACGACCAGATGGTCGACGACATCGGCTCGGAAGACTTCATTTCGGCTTACGACTCGCCGGGCAACAACAGCTACATGATGTACGGATACGTCAAGGGATACCCGCTCAACTCGCTGTGGGGCTTCAAGTACGGCGGCACGTGGAAAAACGCCGACGAACGCAAGGAGAACGAAATTACGAAGACCTACGTGAGCGTCTCCAACACCGACGGCGGCGCACGCTACTACGACGTCAACCACGACGGCGTGATGTCGCGCGAAGACCTGATTTATCAGGGCAACGCCGACCCCTATCTGTATGGCGGTCTGCAAAACACGTTCTACATTCACGGCTTCAAACTGGGTGTCTATTTCGCCTACTCGCTCGGCGGCAAGATCTACAACTATTCGGAGATCTACATGGCCGGTTCCCAGTTCGCGAACCAGTACCGCTACATGCTCGACGCCTGGCATCCCGTGCGCAACCCCAACTCCGACATCCCGCGCGCCGGAGCCAAGAGCGACGCCGCGCTACCGAGCGACTTCATGATTCACGACGCTTCGTATCTGCGACTGAAAAACGTCACGCTCGCCTACACGTTCGATTTGCGGAAAAAATGCTCGTGGCTGCGCGACCTCACGCTGAGCGTATCGGGCGAAAACCTCTATCTGTGGAAGAAATACAACGGATTCGATCCCGACGTATCGAGCGAAGGCACCTCGTCGACGCTGCGCCGCATGGACTTGGGCGCCTACCCCAAACCCCGAACCATCATATTCAGCATCCAGTTGAGATACTAAACCAATAAGATCATAAGAACTATGAAAATCAAGAACATATTGTATGCGACGCTCTTCTCGGCTTCCCTCTTGTTCCAGTCGTGTTCGCTCGACGAGGACACGTCGGGAATTTCGAGTCCCGACAATTTCTTCCGCAAATACTCGGAGTGCCAGTCGGTCGTGAACAGCTGCTACATCCCCATCAAATCGATTTACACCTACACCTACATGCTCGCCACCGAATGCGTCACCGACATCGCATACTGCCCGTCGGGTACGCGCGACGCCAGTCTGGACATCTCGCCCGCCGTGCCGCGTTTCGGCTCGACCGTCTGGACACAGGGCTACCTCGGCGTACAGCGCTGCAATTTCGCCGTCAACGGCATCGAACGCGCCTATCAGAACGAAGTACTCTCCGAAGAGCAATACCTGCAACTGCTCTGCGAGGCCAAGACTCTGCGCGCGTTCTACTACTGGACGCTGACCTGCTTCTTCGGCAACGTTCCCTTCTACTTCGACGACGTCACCGACAACGAGGTGCTCAACCGCATTCAGGTGCTGCCGCGCATGGATGCCGACGAAACGCGCGCGACAGTAATCAAAGACTTGCAGTCGATCGCGCCGCTCGTCGACCAGACTCGCACCTACGACAACGAGGCCAACCGGCTGGGAGCCTCCTGCGCCTACATGCTCATCGCCAAAATGGCCATGTGGAACAAGGAGTGGGACACGGCCCTCGAAGCGCTGCAACAGATCGAGACCATCTACGGCCCCCTGTCGCAGTACGACTACGCCCAGAACATCCTCTTCCGCAACAAGAACACTCCCGAATCCATCATGGAGATTCAGCACACCTACACGCAGGGCGGTCTCACCTATACCTCCAACGTGGCCTGCATCTGCCAGCCCTATCCGCGTTCGGCCAACTCGTCCATCTACGACGGCGTCGACATTCCCGAACTCGGCGATCAGGCGACCGTATGGACGGCCATGCGGCCGAACGTCTACTTCTGTCAGGGACTCCAATCCAAGATGGGCAAGGATATCCGCGCCAAATACAACATGGCGTGGGGCTATGAAGACAAGACCTTCAACAGCACCAACACCCGTCCCTGGTGCGGTCCGAAATTCTGGTGCCCGAACATGCAGGCATCGGCCGACGGCAACAATTACAAGGTATTCCGCTACGCCGACGCGCTGCTGATGATGGCCGAGTGCTACTTCTACAAGGAAAACTACGAGAAGTCGATCGAGTACCTCGACATGACCCGCACGCGCGCCGGACTGGGCAACTACATCTACCGTACGCCCGCACGCCTGGAAGAGGAGATTCGCAACGAACGGGCGCGGGAGCTCTTCGGCGAATTCCAGCGCAAGTACGATCTGGTGCGCTGGGGCATCTGGTACGATGCGGTGACGAGCAACAGCGACTATGGCCCTCTGCAACTCAATACGACGTCCAGCCTCATCAAACCGTGCCACCGCTACTACCCCATTCCCGACACGGAGGTAACCTACTCGAAGAATAACCTCGACAACAACGAATACAAGGCCTACGGGTTGTAACGACCAGAAACTCTCAGACTATGAAAACATCACTCAATAAACACAAAAGATCGGCCGCCGGCCTGCTGATCGCCGTCGCGGCATTCGCGGCCGCCCTGACCGGCTGTCAGAAGGATTTCGAGATGGACCTGCCGCTGGCGGTGGCGGCACGGGAACTGTCGCTGAGCAAAGAGGCCGGCTCGACACACGTGCTGGTCTATTCGAACGGAGAGTGGACGGCACGCTTCACGCGCAACGTGAAGTGGGCGTCGCTCAACAAGCTCGAAGGTTACGGCAACCACGAAATCGTCTTCACTTACGCGGCCAACTACGGTATTTCGCGCAAAGTCGGGGTCGTCTTCCAGAAAGGCGAACTGGCCGACACCGTAATGTTCACCCAAGCGGGCACCGTCACCGAACCGTCGCTCGCGTTCGCCAAACCCGCCGTAGCGCTATTGAAGGCGCCATCGCGAATCTTCGCACCCATCGACACCAACCTGCGGTACTGCATCGACGACGTGGAGGCTTCCGTCACCTACTACGATGCGGACGGAGTGCCCGGTGAACCCGTACCCGTCGTGACGCGCGCCGAAAGCGAAGAGGGCGACGACAAGCCGCAGGCGCAACCCGTTACGCCCTGGATTTCCGAGGTCGCCATCACGCACGAGGGCGTGTCGTTCGCCGTCGAGGGCAACGAGGCCGGCTCCACGCGCCTGGCCGACCTGACCCTCTTCATCGAAGACGCCGAGGGCACAGCCACCACCTCGGTGCTGAGCATCTCGCAGGGAATCGCCGAGCCTTCGCTCAAACTGGACAGCTCCGTCGAGACCTACGAGGGTTATGCACAACAGTGCACGATTCCGGCCACGACAAATAATCTCGTACCCTACGCCGACCAAATCGTCTACGATATCACCTACGATACCCCCGTCGAGGAGGGCAACGAGTGGCTGTCGGAACCCATGCTCACGGACGAGGGGCTGACCTTCTCGCTGACTCAGAACGACAGCTCGGAAGCCCGTTCCGCCACGCTCAACCTCAGTTACGCCGACGCATTGGGCGCCTCCGTTTCGGCAGTCTGCAAAATCACCCAGAAAGCCTATCCCACCGCCGTCGACTTCGCGACCGTACGCGGAATGACCCCGGGCGAAATCTCGCTGGCGGGCTATATCGAGGGATTCGTGGTCAGCGACCCGGCCAGCAAGAACATCGTTTCGAGCCCCCAGACCGGACAGTATGCGTTCGACCGCACCGAGAACGACCGCACGGTCTACCTCGAATCGACGGACGGCCGCTACGGTTTCTGCCTGAAATTCGCAACCGAAGACGACAACACGCTGGAACGTTTCTCGAAGGTGCGGCTCTCGCTCGACGGCGCCATCCTCGAAAAGAAGGCCGTCCCCGAATGCTACACCATCACGGGACTGACGGCGGCCAACATTTTGGATACATCGACACCCGACGAATTCAAGATTCCCGTCAAGACCAAACGTATCGCCGAACTCACCGACGACGACATCTTCACGCTGGTCTCGGTACCCGACCTGGAAATCATGTGCAAGGACGGCGCCTACACCAACTGCACCGACGGTTACTCGCTCAAAGACGACGTGAACCCAATCGGCGCCACCGCGCCGCGCTGGGACGTCGCACCGCTGATGTGCTACGACAAGACGGGCGAAGTAATCCACATGCTGACCAATGCGGCCGTACCCTGGCGCCGTTTCAGCTCGGGACGCGATCTGGAATTCTATTCGGTCGTAGCCCAAGGTTCGGGCACGTTCCGAGGTATCGTCGTGGCCGACGACGTGGCGCCCGTCCGTTTCGGCGACCTCGGCCGCTACCAGCTGCGCGCCATGACTCAGGGTGAGATCGCCCTGACCGAAGAGCCGTTCTCGAAGACCATCGTCGAGTGGAACTGGAACGACCGCCAGAACGACCTCACACCGGAAATCGGAGAGGGCGAGATCGACAAGTACGACGCCACGCAGGCCGGGTCACCGGATTTCAACAATGTCGTCTGCTCGGGCAACGGCGGCGGAACTTCCGAACAGAAGGGACTGGTGCCCAATGGCAGCGTCGTACTCTCGCGCCAGTGGTGGGATTTCGACAAGGACGAAGGCAAATATTTCGACATCTCGTTCTCGACGCAGGGCATCACCGGATCGAACCTGATTTTCGGCATCGTTTGGGGACACGGAAACATGAACAACACCTCGTTGACCGGCCCTGCGCACTGGAATCTGCTCTACTCCGTCGACGGAGGCACGACGTTCCGACCCGTTCCCGACTGCCCGATCATCAAGAAGCGTTCGATCGTATGGTGGAGCGGGACATCGCAGGACTCGACGCCGGGCTACACCGAGCATCTGCGCCGGCTGCCGGCCGATTGCTTCGGCAAGGAGAAGGTGGTGTTGCGCCTGCAAGTAGCCGACAAGGTGACCGACATCGCCCCGAGCAGCAGCGCTTCGACCTATCCGACGAATCTGGGCATCGAAAAAGGCACGCTCACGCCGGAGATCACGGCCGCCAACTGTCAGGTTCGAATCGGTACGCTCACGATACGTTACAACTAAACGCATTTCGGTCGGGCGGCGGACGACAGCCGACCGCCTGACCGGAAAAACAACAACGACAAAACCGAAACAACATGAACTTTCGCAAATCGATATTCAAGTTTTGGAGCATCGCCGCTGCGGTCGGAATCGCAGCTGCCTGCACCAATGTCGACGCCGAGGACATCGACCTCGTCAAACTGGGCGCATTGGAAAAAGAGTTCATCGTCGAGGCCGATGCGAACTCGTTCGACATCGACATCTACACCAACGGCGCATACCATATCGAACGGATAAACGAATCCGACTGGCTGAGCCTCGCGTGCGGCGAGACGACGGACGGCAAGGCCACAATCACGGCCGAATGCGAATTCAACGAGGATTTCAAACGCAAGGCGGGCATCGTCCTCTGCTCCGACGTGGATTCGCGGCGCGACACGCTCTACATCAAGCAGAAGGCGCTCATCGACGCGCGCATCGCATTCGCAAATTCGTCGATCATCGTCCCCGGGGCCGGCGGCGAGAACAAGTCGGTCATCGAGACCAACGTTCCCTTCTCCGACATTACGGTGGAGACCGAATACTCCGATCCCGAGAATACGGACTGGATCCAGGAGATCGAGATCGTCGACGCCGAGAGCGAGGAGCGCGAGCTGGTCATCACGCTCGACGCCAACCCCGCCGAAGAGGTTCCGCGCTCGGCCGCCGTGTCGCTCTCATTCACCGACGGATGGGACGAGACCGTCTCCGTCGAGTTCAATCTGCTGCAACGCACGGCCAAAGAGACGCTCGGCCGCAACATCACTTTCGAGGAGTTCCGCCAAAACTACGCCCTCAACAAGAAGATCGAAGACTACGTCATCATCGAAGGCATCGTCGTGAGCAACCCCGACAACCGCAATGCGGGCGAGAACACCCAACTTACCACCTCGACAATCGACTACACCGTTTCGGAACGGACCCTCTACCTCGAATCGAAGGACGGCCGCTACGGCATCGCGATTCTCACCAACGAGGTCGAGGACAACATCTTCGACCAGTACGACCACGTGCAGCTCCTCATTCAAGGCGCCACCGGCAACCTGGTCGAGAATCCCGACCGCTACGAATTGGAGGGCGTCACCAAGTCGATGGTCATTTCGCGCACCGCCGGTTCGGCTTCCGACGTTCCCGTCAAGGAGAAACACATGAACGAGCTGACCGACGACGACATCTACACCTACGTGACACTCAAAGAGGTCGAGTTCCCCGTACGCAAAGGTTCGATCACGCCGGTCAACGAAGGGTACGCAATCGGCACGAACGCACACCGTATCAGCAAATACCCGCTGCTCGTGCGCGACATCAACGGCGACGCCATGTACATGATGACCAATACCAACTGCGCATACCGCAGCGACGGCACACGGCTGCCCTACGGTTCGGGCGACATTTCGGGCGTAATCGTCCACGAACGTTTCTCGCGTTTCGAATGGCGCAACGGAGCCGACCCTGCCGAAATGACGGATGACCCGACGCTCGGCTACATCGGCCGCTATCAAATCCGCCACCAGAACAAGGAGGACATCTGGGGCAAGATGCAGAACAGCGTGGAAGACAGCTTCTCGGCACTGCTGACCGAATATCGTTATTGGAACCCCGACACGGAGAACGAGGTGCAGAAACCCACCTACGGCACGAACGGCTGGCTGACGCACACCTATCAGGAAAAGTATTCGGGTTCGGCCTCCAAGGAGTACCTGCAAGCCACCTACAAGCAGCACATGGTGGGCGGCGGCACGTACGAATACTTAGGACCCGTCGGCAACAGCGCGAACAACCTCTTCGGCGCCAACTACGGCAACAAGAACGGTATCGGCATCGTAATCGACCCCTCGAAGGAGAGCTGGAATCCGAAGATGGACGCCTTCATCAGCCGCAATCCCGACGGAACGATCGAGTGGTGCGGCCCGTACGCCTCCGACCAATACGCAGCCAGCGGTTCGGGAGGCTGGCCCGGAAACGACGCAATCCCGACGAGCTCCCAGCAAATCAACTACAACGGCAGTACGTCGATGCGCGGCAAGGCCAACGTAAGCGGCAACTGTTACACCGCCTTCTCCAACCACTACTGGTGGGACGACGACACGGGACGGTTCTACGCATGGCTGATCAACTTCTCGACCGAGGGCATTTCGACCTCGCACATCTCGATGCAAATCTCCGTGATGAACACGCAGCAGACCTTCTATTCGCCCCGCTACTGGTGCGCCGAGTGGGCGCTCACCGACTCGCAGGCGCCCGAAGACGACTCGCAATGGAATCTCATCGGCGAATACACGGTGCCCGACGTCTCCGTCTGGTCGAATACGCTCTACTCGTCGATCGTGGCCTACAAGTACATCGACTTCGAACTGCCGCAGGAAATCCTCGGCCACCCGGACGTCTACATCCGTCTGCGTCCGACGAGCGACCTTTGCAGCGACGGCAGCGATTATGCCAACGCCCGCCTGAACGGAAGCGCTGCCGGAGCGGCTTTGGCCTCCCAGCATGCAAGCAGCCTCGAGTATTTCGCGATTCGTTACAATAAATAACCGCTGTATCCGATAACCGGCCGAGGGCCGGCAAGCAACGGAACGTCCGGGCTTGTCGGCCCTCTTTTCGAATACATCCGAAACAATGAAGCTGAAAATCACGCTATTTCTGACAGCATTGCCGTATCTCGCCGTCGCGCGCGCCGACATCGGGATCGTGCCTCGCCCGCTTTCGGCCGCGGAAGGCAGGGGGACGTTTGCGATCACGGAGCGCACGGTCGTCGCATCGCCCGAAACGCTGCGGCAGGAAAAATAAGGTTTCGGAATCGCGCAGTCACGTATCGCAATCCCTGTTTCGTTCCGGCGGACCGGGAGGAGGCACCGCGAGCCGTCAGAGACAGTCCCGCTTCACAAGCGGGACAAATTGCGACACGGGAAGACCTGAATCCGCACCTTCTGACGAAAACCGCCTGCCGAACCCTCCGGCGCGAACTCTCCGCACGAACCGCTCCCGTTCTCGTTTTTATTTCCTATCTTTGGCGGTGAAAACGACCTCGCTTTCGGCGGCCGGACAGGAACGACCGGTTCCGCACCATGCGGCCGCCCTCAAAACTGTGACCCGGCATGGACAATCTGAACCAAGACCTGACATCGCTGCTCCGCCGCGCGGGGCTGGACAACTCCGGCGGAGAGTGGGGCTCGCGCATCCTGCTCGTCGCAGGCATCGTCCTCATCTGCTACCTCGCGGTGAAATTGTTCCGGCATCTGGTGACACCTGCCCTGCAACGCATCAGCGCCCAGACCCGGACGATGTGGGACGACCATCTGTTCGACGACAAAGTCCTGCACGCCGCCTGCCGCCTGATTCCGCCCGTCCTCCTATATCTGCTGCTGCCGCTGGCCTTCGGCGACGACCCCTCGCTGCTGAAACTGCTGCACAAAGGCTGCTCGATTTACCTCATCGTCGTGACGATCGCCCTGCTAAACACCTTTCTCAGCGCGCTCTACGACATTTCGAACAAACACGAAACGCTGCGCGACCGGCCGTTGAAAGGCATCTACCAGATGCTCAAACTCGTGACCGTCAGCGTCGGCATCGTATTGATCATCGGGATTCTCATCGACCGGAACGCCACGAGCATTCTGGCCGGACTGGGTGCATCGGCCGCCGTGCTGATGCTGATTTTCAAGGACAGCATACTGGGACTCGTCGCCGGCGTTCAACTCTCAGCCAACGACATGCTGAGACCGGGAGACTGGATAACGATGAGTAAATACGGTGCCGACGGGTATGTAATCGAGGTGACGCTGACGACGGTCAAGGTGCAGAATTTCGACAAGACGATTACGACGATTCCGCCCTATGCGCTGGTCAGCGACTCGTTCCAGAACTGGCGGGGTATGCGTGAATGCGGCGGACGGCGCATCAAGCGCTCGGTCTTCATCGACGCCCGCACGATTCGCCGGTGCACGCCGGAAGAGACGGCGCGGCTCCGCGAAAAGGGGTATCTTGCGGCCGATACATCGCAGGAAATCGTCAACCTGCAAGCGCTGCGGGAGTATCTCGCGAATTACCTGCGCAACTGCCCCGACGTGCGCAGCGACCTGATGTTGATGGTACGCACGCTCCAACCCACGTCCGAAGGCGTGCCTTTGGAGTTCTACTGCTTCACGCGCCACTTCGAATGGATTCCCTACGAAGCGTTCCAGAGCGCACTTACCGACCGCGTGCTCACCCTTCTGCCGGAGTTCGGCTTGCAGGCGTTCCAGCGGCCTGCGGGCACCGATCTGCATGAACGGCACTGACGGCATTCGGACACAGGAGGAATGTCTGTTTTCCGACGCAAAACGCGCGCTTTTTCCCCGAAGGAGCGTATCCCTGCAACGGTTTTTCCGGAAAAGGTGCGCGAAATACCACGAAATACGCTTTGCCTGCGTGCGTTCCTGCCGTTGCACGGCGCGAACGTCCGCGGAAGACGGCCCGACGAAGGACGGCGAGGGCAGAACGCCGTCTCCACCCTATCGGATATTATGCCTCCGCACTGAGACACATGCTGACATAGCGCACGGCGACGGGATAAAAGCGCATGTATGCCGATGCATGCGCCGAATCGGGATTGCGACGGCAAGGCGCCCCCTGCTCCGAATACATCGCCGCAAGGGAACGAAAAGGGGCAGAGTTGTGAAAACTCTGCCCCGAATCGTCCTCCGTCGCGACGGAGGAGAGACGATCCCCGCTATTTGAGAATCTTGTAGGTCACCTTACCGCTCTTCACGGCCCAGGGATAAGCCACCTCGACGTTGACCGTCACGTCGACATCCTTCTGCAACGAGAGGTTGTTGAGATTCGAGAAGGTGATCCGACCGGTCGTCTCGTCGACAGTTACACGGTCGCCGAGTGCCGCCGAAGCGTCGAATCCGTTGTCGGCATAGGTCACCGAGAAGCTGACGATGCGGATCGCTTCCAGTCCGAAGACTTTGTCGCTGTTGGGACGGACACCCGTAGCGAAGCCGTTGGTGTCGTCGCCCGTGATCCACGGATCGGCCAGCGTCGCATCGTGATCGATCAGCTCGAAGCCCTTCATATCGTCGGCGTCGCGCATATCGCGCAGCGAAAGTACCTCGCAGATATTCTTCGTATAGGTCGCTTCGGCCGTGCGGGTCGGGATTTCGACGGTCTCCGACTGCGTGAACGAGCGGATCGGGTCGAACTTGTTGACCTCATACGACGTATAGTCGTTCACGGCCGTGAAGGCGTTGCCGATGACGATGCCGTCGATCGAAAGCGTACCGACGACGGGCACGGATTCGTTGCGGCCGTAATACGAGAGTTTGTTACCGGCGATCTCGATGCCGTCGTGAGCGGGAGCCGTCGCGGGAATCTCGTAAGCGAAGACGAGTTTCTGTGCAGCGATCTCATCGTCCGATACCGGTACCCATACGCCCTGCGCATCCTTCTTGACGATCGTGAAGGCGGATTCCAGATCGATGTCGGCTACCGAGAAGCCCGTGAGCACACTCGATCCGAAACTCGGCGACCAGAGACCCTTTACATCCGACTGCCACTTGCCGTCCGCGTTGTAGACCCATGCGTCGACGTGCTGCGCGGCATAGGCGGGAATCTCGACCCTGGCCTCGCCCTTGACATAGATCGGCAGGCCGTAGTTGGGAACGAGCTTCGTCTCGAAGGCGAATACGTCGGCGTCGGTCTCCACATCGGCACGATTGACCTGCATGTGGGAGGTCATCTTGCCGTCGTTGGCCACGGCGATGCGGGTGATCGTCGCAGGATTCGAACCGTCGAGGAACCAGTGGTTCTTCTCCAACGTCCGGTCGCCGCAGACAGCCTTATAGAATGCGTTCGCACTGTTGGGCGAGCCTCCATAGTAAGGACGGGTAAGCGACGTAGCCAGTTCGGCGGCATCCGTGAAGTGATCCTTCACCTGCTCGAAGAGCTCGTCGACAACGGAGTTCTTCTCGGCCACGAACAGCTCCTCGGTGGCATCGTATGCGAGCGTAGCGTCGGGAAGCGTAACCTCGATCTTCTCGGGCAGTGCGACGAACTCGGCCTCGAAGGCGATCGTCACCTGTACGTTCTCGAACTCGCTCGACGCTTCGACGGCATAGCGCTTGCCGAAGGTGTATCCCGAAACGCGCAGCGTATAGCCCTCGTCGGCATCGTAAGCCACGGGAACCACCTTCACATTGTCGTCGACGGTCTCGGTCGGCTTGCCCTCCGCGTCGAGCTCGACGGCCTTCACCACGGCGCTGCCGCCCTGGTTCCAGTAGGTCACGATGTTCTCGGGCGTGATGTCCTGAGGAAGCGTCGACTCGGTTACTTTGAGCGTGAATTCGCGCTCGGCACCTTCGTACTCGCCGCCGGCTTCGTAGACCGTCCGGAAATCGGAGTAGTTCCAGACGTACTTCAACAGGTCGAGCGTTACGCCGCGCTTGGTCTTGACGATCGTCACACGGCTGTTGAAGGTCGGGTTCAGCGCATCGTAGGCGGCAGCGACCGTATAGGCGTGCTCGGTGAGCAGGTAGTTGTTGCGCGTCGACTTGTCGGCGGCGATCAGCTTGACCGTCTCGTCGCAGACTTCCTCCCCGCCGTTCGCAACCTCGAAGTTGCCCTTGTCAGCCGACTCCAACTCCGTACCGTCGGCCTTGAATGCCTTGCTCGTGCAGGCCACGACGGGCGCTTCGAGCGAATAACCCATGTCGGCGAGCTGAGCCAGATCGTAGTAGGCTTCGCCGTCGGTAGCCCAGAGTTTGTAGCCCTTCATCAGTTCGACGACCATGTCGGTATCGTCGTAGGGAATCTCGTAGGCCACTTCGCCGTCCGCAGCGACGATCCGGTCGGCGTCGATCGAACCGTCCTCCTTGGCGGGAGCCAGCACGACGGCCTTCACGTCGGCGCGCGCCGGCACGAGGTTCACGTAATCCGAAACCACATTGGCCGAATAGTCGTTCCCGGCCTCCGCGTCGTAGGCTTTCTGTACGCGCAGCGCAATGCTGTACGAAACCTTACCCGTGAAGAAGTCGGGGGTGAAATCGGCGGGAAGCGCCGTCACGATGAAGCGGCCGTTGCCCGTCTCGTCGGCCTCGACCTTCTGAATATTCAGCGCAGGCACCGTAGCGCGCGTCTTCACCTGCTCCATTTCCAGCGAGAACATCTCGGGTTCGGCGGCATAGGCGGCCACGAGCTGTCCGGCAGCCTCGACGGGCGTAACGCGGAAGGTCATCTCCACCGTACCGTTCGCCAGCAGAACGGGCTCCTCGCCTTCGGGGGCATAGTAGAGCGCGTTGACCGACGCCTTGTGATCGTCGTAAGCCGGAACATAGACGAGGCTCTGAATACGGCTCAGGAGCTGATCCACGTCCATGCGCAGGCCGTCGATGAGGTTTTTCAGATCCTGCATCGTCCCCTCGTACTCACCGGCGACACCGTTAATCGCATTGGCAATGGCCTGATCGATCGCGCCGTCGTTGGCGAGCGCCTTGCCGATGCAGTCCTCCACGCCCTTCGTGAAGGCGGCGTTCGACTCGTCGTATTTGATCTCGGCATTTTCGAGCGCTTCGAGCCGGCTCTTGATGTTGGCCAGCGAACCGTCGGCGTCGGGCTTGCCGTTGAGGGCATCGATCTGCTCCTGCAAATCCTGGATTTCGAGATCGAGCACATCCTTTTGGACGAAGTTATATTTCGCCAGGATCGGCTCCATCGCTTCGCCCAGCGAGTTCTTCATCGCCGTCTCGCTCTGGCGGATCGCCTCCTGTAAGACGGTCAGCGTCGGATAATCGGCCAGTTCGGCGTCGGTCACGTAACCTTCGAGCGTCGAAGCCAGCCCTTCGGCCGAAACGTAGTTGGCCTTGATCTGGTTGAGCAGCTGCGACAGACTCTCGACCGTTGTCTTGGTGGCGTAGGTCGCCTCGGCGTCGCTCTTGGTCAGGTAGTTCGCCAGCGAACCCTTCACGGCGTCGATTTCATCCTGCAAACTCGTGCGGGCGCTTTCGAGCGCCTCGATCCGCTTCTCCAGCTTGCCCTTATCGCTTTCGAGCGTCTCGATCTGTTTTTTCAGCGCTTCGACTTCCGATGCGGAGGCCGCCTTTCCCAACTCCTCCTGCAACTTTCCGATCTCTCCGGCCTGCGTCTCGGCTTTGCCCTGCAACGCCTCGATTTCGTCCTTCAAGCCCGAATCAACCCCGTCCAACCGGTCGACCGCATTTTGCAGAGACTGCATCTGCTTCTCCACGGAAGCGATCTGCCCCGTCGTCAGCTCGTCGATCCGGTTGTTCAGACTCGTGATGTCGTCATCGTAGTCCTTGCAACCGACTCCGGCTACCACCGTTCCGACAAGGAACAGCGATAGGAGTCTACCTAAGAATTGTCTTTTCATAATGAAGAAATTAAAGATGTTTTGAAATGGTTTGAACTTCGTGTCTTTTCGGTATTTACTTACTGATTCCTACATAGTTGTCATCCCTTATCGGCAGGATTTCATGCCACCCGCCGCCGGACTGTTGGTATCATATATGATACGTATGATGCAAAGATATATGAAAATCTTTGCAATACAAAACTTTTCGTAAAATTTTTCGGGATGCCAATCGACTATACAGAACAGATAAAACTTATCGCTCTAAAAATCAGAACACTAAGAAAGGCTCGAAAGCTCACGGTACAGGAATTGGCCTACCGCTGCGACATCGAACGTTCGAACCTGAGCCGTATCGAAACGGGCCGTTCAAATCCCACGGTCAAAACACTTTGCATCATCTGCAACGCACTCGACGTACCGCTTCGGGCACTGATCGAATAAACGCCGCCCGCCGCCCCGTCTCCATTGCGTCGTTCCGTCCCTCCCGCTTCGTCCGGAAGGGACGAATCCCAAACTTATCCTGTACTTCGAGGGCCGGAAAAGCCTCCGATCCGCCGGACTATATGGACTATATAAATAATAAGTAGTATCCTTCCGGATTCCGTCCTTCACGGGAGCGTCGGCGGCGTCACTGTCGGCGGGCCGCTCCCGTCGGCTGCGGTTATGTCCGCGCATTGTCCGCAGCGCCGATCCCGCCACGGAGCGCCTTTTCGGACAATCCGTGCGGCGATCCGAAACGGCAACTTCCTGCAAACAAGATCGTACAATTTATTATTTACTTATACAATATTATATTTCATCCACCAACAAACGTTGCTTTGCTTGTTTCGGCCGGCCGGTTTTCGGAACTTTATATTGATTAACCCGCTAACGAATCATCGTATGAAAGTGACCAAAGAACGACTCAGCTATCTCAAACAGGCGCAATACGTCCAACGCCTCGCCGAACCCTACATCCGCAAAGGGAAGCTCCCGCTATGGAAAATCCATACCAAATTCGTGATCGAAGAGGCTCCCGTCAGTCTGAACACGTTCCGCAAAATGCTGAAAGAAGACGTTTCACATCTCAATGAGAAGATCGAAATCTATCGCAAACAGATGGAGGAACAGCACGACCGGGAGGTGGAGAAGAAACGGCGCAAACGTATCAGAAGCAAATAACCGGCCCGCAGCCCCGCCACACCGGCCGGCGCCGGTGCGGGCCGTTCCGGCCGCCGTGCCTCCCGTGCTGCGGCACGGAAACTCATTCCCCCGAAGCCGGAAACGCCGCCGCACAGGCACCTGCAAACGGGTCGGGAGACCCCCAAACGGAATACCCCCGCCGGAAACATTTCCGGCGGGGGTAATGCAAGGATCGGACTCGTCCGAACGTCCCCCGTATACACGTCGCACGCCGAACGGGGCCTGCGACGGAACGGACGTTATTTATACTTGATCCACGGCGCGTTCTTGTCGAGCCAGTTCTTGACCTCGACCGCACGGTCGCTGTTGAGCGCATCGGCACCCAGATAGGCACCCCGCATGAACTCTTCGGGCGACTGACCGGGCCACAGCGAGACATAGAGTCCGGCCTTGTGCGCCAGATCGACCATCACCTTCGACGTGCCTTCGATGCGGCAGCCCAACCGCTTGATGCCCATGTCGATCGCTTCGAGGATCGTCTCCTCGCAGATCGGCTTCGAAATAATCAGCAGCAGATCGACGTCGGGGTGGAGCGAACGCATCATTTTCAGTGCACGTTTGTCGCTCGACGTGAACAGATAGAGCGAGTTGGCAGGTTTCTTGGCCATCACCGTGTTGTACACCTTCTCGCAGTACTCGCGCAGCCGCTCTTCGGGATAACTCTCGACCGGCTTCGTCTTCATTTCGAACTCGATGTATACGTTGTCCTTGTCGGCGAAGAAGTCCACCAGCTCGGGCAGGAAGATCAGGTCGTTGCCCTGGTTGGTCTTGACCTTGCGGATCTCGTCGGCCGTCATCGTCTCCACCACGCGCTTGCAGGGCGTCAGACGTGCCAGCGTCTCGTCGTGCGAGATCACCAGTTCGCCGTCGCGGGTCATGCGGATGTCGGTCTCGAAACCGCGCAGACCTGCATCGTAGGAGGCCTTGAAGGCCGGCAGCGTGTTCTCGTCGTACTCGAAACGGCTGCCCCGATGGGCGAAGAGCTGGATGACCTGCTCCTGCGCCAGCACCTCGGCGGCACCGGTGAGCGCCAATGCGCAGACACCCAATTTCAAAAAGAAGTTTTTCATAGGCTTATAAGGTTTTAGTTGGTTTCGGCGGCGTCGTGCTCATATCCGTCGCTCTTGGTGTTCCACATCGACAGCAGCACCAGGAATCCGAGCACGGCCATGGCGATCATCGTGATGAAGACCCAGCGCCAGCCGAAGTGGTCGGAGATGAAGCCGAAGCCCCAGCCCGAAACGACGACACTGACGTAGCTCACCATACCCACCACGCCGTTGGCCGTCGAAGCGGCCTTCTTCGTGGCGTGGTTCGACGCGATGACGCCGATGAGCGCCTGCGGGCCGTAGATGAAAAATCCCGCCACGGCGAGCATCATCAGCAGCACGACAGGATCGGTCGACTCCGGCAGGGCGAAGAAGAGCGAGATGAAGAGGATCACGCCCGCCATGCAGAAGACGCAGGTGCGCTGTGCGCGGCCCCCGAAGAATTTGTCGGAGATCCAACCCGCGAGCAGCATGCCCGTGATACCGCACACTTCGAAGATGGCGACCGTCCAGCCGGCCATGCTCGACGAGAGGCCGCGCGACTCCTGCAAGAAGGTCGGGCCCCAGTCGAGCACGGCGAAACGCACGATATAGACGAAGAAGTCGGCCACGGCCAACCCCCAGATCATGGGATTGAGGAAGACCTTCTTGCGCAGGAACGCCTTGAACTCCTCCGACGAATCGTGTTCGTCGAGCTGCGTCTTGGTGCCCTCCAATTCGGGCAGGCCGACCGACTTGGGCGTATCGCGCAACGTAACGATGATGAAGATCACGCCCAGCACCGCGATGGCAGCCGGAACCCAGAACGTCCACTGCCAGGCGCCGACATGCTGCAACGCATTGGTGACATAGGCTTCGGCCGAAGCGGCGTCCATCTTTTCGGTGATGCTCGCCGTATTCTCCACGACGCGCTGCCGCATCTCCGGATCGCCCGTCATATCCGTACCCGTGTGGCCCATCAGATACCCGCACAAGATCGCGATGATGAAGGCGCCGATCGAGTGCGAAGCGTTCCAGATCGACATCTTGGTCGCCAGCTCCTTGGGCGGAACCCAATGCGTGATCAGGCGGTTGCACGGCGGGAAGCCGCACCCCTGGAACATGTTGTTCAGAATCAGCAGCACGCCGAACAGGACGACCAGCGTATGGATGAACGTCGTCCCGTAGGTCTGCCCCGTAATCCATGCGCAGATGATCGCACCGCAGCCGAAAATGAAGTTGATGACCGAACACACCGACAGGCCCGTCACCATGTGCCAGCGGCCGTTGGTGCGGTCGGCCAATACGCCGTTGACGAATTTCGACACGCCGTAGATCAGCCCGACGAGGGTCATGATGACGCCGAAGGTCGTTTTCGAGATGCCGTACTCGGCCGTAAGACCGGGAATGGCGAAAGAGAAGTTCTTGCGAACGAAATAAAAAATGGCGTAACCGATCATCGTTCCGATGATCGTCCGCCACTGCCAGTATTTGAATCGTTTGGTCTGTTCCGCAGTCATAAGGCTCGTCGATTATGCGATTTCCCAAGCTCCGCCCTTGCCGAAGACGCGGGCGACCAATTCATCGTAAATCCGTGCGCGTTTGGCCAGATCGAGCAGGTTGATGCGCCAGCGCAACAACTGCGTGAAATCGACCATGCTGCGCAACTGCTCGCGCGAAACACCGATCTGCGAAGGATCGGTCGGCGCGCCCGCGGCGGCGAACAGCGCGCGCATCTTCTCGAACGGATAGCACTGCGCCTGCAACCGTGCCTTGAAGGCGGGCCAGTTCTCCTTGACTCGCGTGAGTTGAACGCGAACCGTCTCGGCGTCGTTCCACTTCTTCGTGATCTCGGTATAACCCAGCTCCGGCACGGGGAAATCGCGGAACAGATCGAGCGCACGCCGCTGCTCCGCTTCGAGCGAGGGCCATGCGGCCACGCAGGCGTCGACGTCGAGCGTCGAGAGATCCATCTTGAAGAACTCGTCGAAGAAGGCGCACATCGTGAGCGTACCGATCGCCACCTGGAAACCGTGCGACTGGAACTTGCCGTTGTAGCGATGGTGCGTCATGTCGAGCACGTGGCTGAACAGGTGTTCGGTACACGACGCCGGACGGCTCGACTTGGCCACCTGCATCGCGATGCCGCTCAGCGTCAGACCGGCGAAGAGCGAAGCGATCGCTTCGGGTTTGCCGGCCGCCACCCCTTCGGGATCGGCGAGCATCGCATCCAGATCGTTCATGAAGACGTTCCACGCAGCGGGAATGATCGGCTCCGTACCGAACAGGTCGGCGATCATCCACTCGGCGCCGGCGGGTATCTTGGCCGCCAGATCGGCATAACCCGCCGCTGTCATCTCTTTCGGCGCGGCGGCCAGCACGCCCACGTCGGCCAGAATCACCAGCGGCGCATGGGTTTCGATATTGAGTTTGGCGCCGTCGCGCGACACCACTGCGCCCGACGACGAATAACCGTCGACCGAAGCGGCCGTAGCCACGCAAAGATAGGACTGACCGTGGTGGAACGACGCGAGTTTGCACAAGTCGTTGATGACGCCCGACCCGACGGCGACGGCGACGGCCCCCGTGCGGTCGAGCATCTCGTCGATCCGCTCCACATAGGGCCAGTCGGCATGAAACTCCTCCTCTTCAATAAGGAAACGCTCGCAGGGAATTCCCGCCTCGCGCATGGACGCGTCGACGGCTTCGCCGGCGGCTTTCCATGTATTGTTATCGGCGACGATGACGGCCTTCCGATTCGGAAAATACTCCTTAAAAAGAGCCGGAGCACGGTGAAGAACACCCTCGCCGAGTTCGAATGCTTTCGTATCGGTTGCGATTTTTAAAGCATCGAGAATACATTGCGTATTGTTCATTCGATTTAAGAGTTAGTAAGTTACTATTCCAAGACACAAAGTTACAAAAACCGCGTGGAATAGCAAGCTTTTAGCGTTATTTTTCCGACATTTATTTCCGGAAAGCCCTGTCCATCCTCCGGAAAGGCCGGCTGCGTTCATCTTTCGGCGGATTTATCGGAAACGATAATACCCGCGCATCCCTTTCGAAAATCGAAATAAATCGTAAACATACACTACTAAATTTCGAATCGGTTCCGATTCTGCAAATCCACATCCGGTCGGCCCGTACCGGAAGCACATGGCGGGACGGGAGAAATCGCGGCGGAATCCGCCCCGCCGTCAGATGCTCTCCGCAGTTCCGTTCTCTTCCACACGCCGCCGCCTGTCCGCACTGCGATCTCTCTGTCCATACCCAAGCGGACGCGGAAGCCCTTCCTCCGAGCCGTCACACCCCAAAGAGATGCGTGCCGAAGTCCCTGCCGAAACGAGACGCCGGACGCAACGCCCAACCACGCCGAGACCGCCGAACGCCGGCGTATTAAAGCGGATGCGTCCCGTGTCTCCGGTCGCGGAACGGTTCCGGACGGACGATGACCGCAACGCATTTTTTCCGCAAAATAGTTGCAACTTTAAAAGTTAAATTCTATTTTTGTAAAAGCATTCGAAAGAAAATAGAATTAAAACGAAATCGAATTCGATCGGAAGCGTACGGCAAACGCAGTCGGGAAACTCCGATAACCGCCTTGCGGACACGCAAGACCGTTGAAGGCCGGAAACGACAACCAGCAGACGCGACGGCGGATGCCGAAGCGGATTCCGGCCTGCCGGCACAAAAGACGTTATACCTAAATATATAAATAGATGAAAAATACGATGAAAGCGCTCAACCTCCATGCGGTCGGCGACCTGCGTTACGAGGATGTGCCCATGCCCGTGCGTCAGGCGGGAGAGGTGTTGCTCAAAGTGCACGCCTGCGGAATCTGCGGAAGCGATCTGCCGCGCGTCTTTACCAAAGGAACCTACCATTTCCCGACGATTCCCGGTCACGAATTCGCCGGGGAGATCGTCGAAGCCGACGACCCGTCGCTCGTCGGCCGTCGTGCCGCAGTCTTCCCGCTGCTGCCGTGCCGCAAATGCGAAGCCTGCCAGGTGGGAGAATACGCACAGTGCAGCGATTACGACTACTACGGCTCGCGGCGCGACGGCGCTTTCGCCGAATACATCGCCGTGAAGGAGTGGAACCTGGTCTTCTTCGACGACTCGCTCTCCTACGAGGAGGCCGCGATGTGCGAACCGGCCGCCGTAGCGCTTCACGCCATCGGTCAGGCGTCGGTCGGCATCGGCGACACCGTCGCCGTGTTCGGTGCAGGCCCGATCGGCATCATGCTGGGACTGTGGGCTCGAACCGCCGGCGCGTTCCGCGTCATCCTGTGCGACATCGATCCGACCAAAGTCGAATTCGCGCGCAAACAGGGATTCGACGCCGTGAACTCGCGCGAGACCGATCCGGTGGAGTATATCCGCACGCAGACCGGCGGCCGGGGCGCCGACGCCTGCATCGAAGGAGCCGGCGTGGCGCAAACGTGGGAGCAGGCCCTCAAAGCGGTCAAAAGTTTCGGTACGGTCGTCTCGATGGGCAATCCCGCCGGCGACATGACCCTCACCCAGAAAGGCTACTGGGAGATTCTGCGCAAGCAGCTCACGCTGAAAGGGACGTGGAACAGCAGCTACAACGACGTCCGCAACGAATGGCGCACGGCGCTCGCGGCCATCGCGTCGCACCGCATCGACGTGCGTCCGCTCATCTCGCACCGCTTCCCGCTCTCGGAGGCCGACAAGGCGTTCGGCGTCATGCGTGAGCGCAAGGAGTTCTTCAACAAAGTAATGTTCATCAACCGATAGTATCACCGGCAGGGAGGTCGCAGCCCCCTTTCCGACCGCAGGAGGCGGACAACACTTCCGCAGGAAGCGGTCTCCGGCCGCCCCCGTCTGACGAAACCCGGCACCATCAACACCCAACGATTATGGCAAAAACCGAAAAACTGTTGCAACGCATCGCGGAGCTGGAACGCGAAACCGGCATCCGTCGCACCCTCTTCGCCGCCTGTCCCAATTCGACGGCGGTCATCAAGGCCGCCTTCCGTGCCGCCAAGCGCAACAACGCGCCGATCTATTTCGCCGCGACACTCAATCAGATCGATTGCGACGGCGGGTACACGGGGATGCGGCCCGACGAGTTCGTGAAGCTCGTGCGCATGGAGGCCGCCGCCGTCAACTTCGAAGGAATCTATATCGTGGCCATCGACCACGGCGGTCCGTGGCTCAAAGACAAGCAGCGCACCGAGAAGTGGTCGACCGAGGCCGCGATGGACGGGGTGAAGCGCTCGTTCGAAGCGGCGCTGCTGGCGGGGTACGATCTGATCCACGTCGATCCGACGGTGGACATCAACGTACCGGCCGGCCAGACGATCGACATCCGTCTCGTGGCCGCCCGCACGGTGGAGCTGATCCGGCACTGCGAAACCTTCCGCCGTGCGAAGGGGCTGCCCGAAATCTCCTACGAGGTGGGAACCGAGGAGGTGCACGGCGGCCTGGCCGACGAACGGACGTTCGACACCTTCATCGCCGAACTCAAAGCAGGACTGGCGCGCGAAGGGCTCTCCGACGTATGGCCCTGTTTCATCGTGGGCAAGGTGGGAACCGACCTCCACACGACCCTCTTCGACACGGAGGTAGCCCGCAGCCTCACGGCGAAAGTCCGTCCGCTGGGCAGCTACATCAAGGGACACTACACCGACGGCGTAAGCAACCCGCAGGACTACCCGCTGTGCGGCATGGGCGCCGCCAACGTCGGCCCGGAGTTCACGATGAGCGAATACGACGGATTGGCCGAACTGGAACGTACCGAACAGAAGCTCCTGGCCGAAGGACGTATCGCCATGCGTTCGCGCATCACCGAGACACTCGAACGACTGGTCGAAGCGTCGGGCCGCTGGAAGAAGTGGCTGCTGCCCGCCGAAGAAGGATCGGCATTCGGCGCACTGAGCGCCGAGCGCCGCACGTGGCTCGTCAAGACCGGCTGCCGCTACATCTGGCAGGAACCCGAAGCGCTCGTAGCGCGCCAACGGCTCTACGACAACCTGCGCCGTGTGGGAATGGACCCCGAAGAGGTGGTACTCGGCCGCATCGAACACGATATGGACAAGTATTTCTACGCATTCAATCTGGTCGACCTTAACAACCTGCTGTAATGAACGTAAAAGAACTGTTGAAAAAATGCCAGCGCGACCGGACGGCCGTGCTGGCGACCAATTTCTATAACTTCGAGACCCTCACGGCCGTCATGCAGGCTGCGCAGCGAATGCAGGCTCCCGTGCTGTTGCAGCTCACGCGCAGCTCGATCGACTATATGGGGCTCGAACAGGCCGTCGGAATGGGCCGCAGGGCGATCGCCGACTACGGCGTCGAAGGGTGGATTCATCTCGACCACGGCGGATCGGTCGAACTGGTCGAGCGGTGTCTCGATGCAGGATTCGACTCGGTGATGATCGATGCCAGCGAACGTCCGTTCGACGAGAACGTCTCGACGACCCGGCGGGTCGTCGAACTGGCACGCTCCTACGGCGTGAACGTCGAAGCGGAGCTGGGCTACGTCGCCAAACTGGGACAGGCGCAGGGCGGCGGCTTCACCACGCCCGAAGAGGCTGCACGATTCGTCGAAGCGACCGGCGTCGATGCGCTGGCCGTGGCGATCGGTTCGGCCCACGGCTTCTACAAGCAGGCTCCGCGGCTCGACATCGAACGGCTGGCGCAGATCCATGCGGCGACCGACGCGGCGCTGGTGCTGCACGGCAGTTCGGGCATCCCCCACGACATGGTGCGCGAAGCGATCGCCAACGGCATCGTCAAGGTCAACCTCGCCACCGAGATCAAGGACAACTTCATGCGCGCGCTCAAAGGCGTACTGCTCGAAAGCGAGGAGATCGACCTGCGAAAGGTTTTCCCAAAAGCCGTGGCGCCGGTCGTGGAGCTGCTTTGCGAAAAATACCGCATGGTCGGCAGCAGCAAGGTGAAATAGGAGAACACAACCGGGCAACGGACCGCCTTCGAAAAGCAATCCTCGACAATCCGCCGAATCATCCCGCTTCCGATCGCCAGAAGCGGGATGATTCTTATCCAAGAACATTCGTACTCAGAGCATCCCAATATTTACATCCCGTGGTGCAGCGATATCCGGACGAAATATATTACGGATACCCCTGCATACCAACAAAAAAGCGGTGTGCCGCAAATCGGCACACCGCTTTAAATACAACCTCTATGGATCAATTAGCTGCGAAACCCGAAAAATCGGTCTGGAAAGCAGCTGCTTCATAGACATTGGTCTTCCCGCTTGCAGGAATCGTCTGCGTAGCACGTACGACCCAATCCTTTTCAGTCGAGGGATTTCCTCCGGGAGCTTTGACGTACCAATAATGCTGCAATGCCTTGTTCCAGGTCGTCGTCGTCTTGCCGCATTCGTTAAAGAAGAACGATACGGCACACATATCAGCAATATTCGAACTTATACGCGACATCGGCGTAACAACGCCGTTCTGAACGAGTTCCACCTTCCAATTCTGGGGATCGTCATTCCAAATCGAAACGACGAAACAATCCTTCAATGCCGCATTGCCGTTCGTCTTGATACCGGCGCCAGTACCGCCACCCGTCCAAGTGTAGGAGTATTTCTTCTGTCCCGTATAGGTGGCATTGCCATCGTATACACGCATCTGGTACGTCTCGGGCCGTCCGGTAGATTTCGCTACCCAGTTATCGACGACATTGCCTTTGATTTCGTAGATGCTGTAACCGTTGGGAGCCCCGTCGACATTCAGGTTGCTCGACCACCAAGCACCGCAGGCACCGCCATGAACATGCTCATACACAGGCTTACCACCCTGGCACACATACTTGGTATGAATATAATTCTGCGGATAATGCGTATGTCCGATCATGATATGCGCCTCCTTGAATTGCGTCAACAAATTGAGGACATCCGCATAATGCTTGTCTTCATTCACATTCGATCCCGTGTTCTTTCCCCCGTTACGGAAAGGAATATGGGCACAAAAGAAAATAATCTTGTCCGCCTTGTTCTCGACCAGGTCCAGATCGGCTTTCAGCCAATTATACTGCTGATCCAGAAGTCCGGCTTCATAATTCCACGTCGAACCCGTAGATCTCGTGCAAACGACATTATCCATCACAACGATATGTGCCTTACCTCTATTAAATGAATAGTCGGCCGGGCCGAAACGCTGGACATAGTTCAATTGAGCAGCGTATGGAGTCGATTGAGAGGCATCGTGGTCGTGATTGCCCATGCAGTTGAAGATCGGCAGATAATCCGTCCCGATCTGCATGTTCGACATCGATTTTTTCATCGGATCCCACTGCACCGTATTGTCGAACGTAATATCGCCCAATGTAACGGCATAGGCATTCGTCCACCGACCTTCCTCCTGTGCACTTTTGAGTGTGGATTTGATATCGGGAATCGTCTCCGTTTCCCAACGAGTCACATCATCATCCGTCTTACACTGCGGATCCCCGATAGCGACGAGCGTAAAATTCTCCTCGACAGCGGGAAGCGGTTCCAGTTTAAAATCGTTGCGATTCTCCTTGTAGCGCTGAATCGTAGAGGTCGAATAGAACAGCGGCAACTTGGAGGAAGGATCGAGAGCCACCTTATAGTTCGCCGGAGTAACGTAATAGACATTGCGGCAATAACGGTTCGCTACGAGGCGGTAGTTACCGTCGGCATCCGTAGTAGTAAACGTATAGCCGTCCGTCACGGGAACGCCGGCAATACCTTTCCCCGTCGTAGCATCCGAGATCTGACCGACAAGGACCGTCTCACCCTCGGGAGGCGTAGGATCCGAGTCATCAGAATCGGAACTCGAACAAGCGGCTCCGCCCAGCAAAGCCACCGTCAAAAACAGATAATAAAACTTTCTTAACATATATAATCCTTCCTTATTTGGATTCACAGTAAATAAAATCGCGTACTATTTAGAAAGATAAGCGATCTTTGAGTAAAACAAAGACCACTTATCTTTTTAATCAAACTCTATTCTCCTGCAAAGATCACTGTTCCCAACCGTAGTTCTGGCCTAAATTGGTATTCAATGACAATGCCGCAGAAGGAATCGGACGCACGTACATTCGCTCGTCGAAACGTAAATCTTCGTGGTATACCAGATAACCGTGATCGCCGTCGGTCAGCGTCCAGTTATTATCACTCATGCTGGTACCAATGCAATAGTTGTTAGGATTGGTATCCGCCGCAGTAAAGGTATACGTGTATCCGTTGAATTCCATACCGTTCTTAACTTCATCAGCCGATAAGTATACACCCTTCCAACCCTTCTCGGTATCGCGAAGAGCGATCAGATTCGCACAATGCCAGCGATAAAGATCATCGACACGGAGGTTCTCGAGAATCAGCTCCGTAACACGTTCACGACGGATTTCGAGAATCGTATTCGACAGATTCGTAATAGCGGCGCCCTCTGCCTGAGCATAATAATCGATCAACCACTGATCGGGCTTATAGTTCGCTGTATCTTCCGGCCAGATATTCTTAACCCCAGCACGATCGCGCAACGCGCCTACCGTCAAATTCCAGTCCTCCTGAGATAACGAACCGTTATTGAGCTCGGCTTTCGCCTCCGCATAGTTGAGCAAAACTTCTCCAAGGCGGAAAATAGGTACGGAATTATCGCCACGCCCAGTCGTGTAGTTGTTCTCGAACTCCTGACTCCATTTCATAAACATATAGCCGGTAACGACGTGCGTGAAGTTCAAAGGCTTAGGCCCGGTTACACCGCCGTACGTCCACTCGTGTCCCGGAGCATGAACCGTCTGGCTCAGACGAGGATCGCGGCCTTCAAACTCTTTGCTCATCGGAACCTGATCCGACTCGATCGGGGTACCGTCGGTCGTGAGATACATGTTCATCAAGGCCTTCGTCGGCGAAACCTTCTGACTTGCAGTAGAAGTATTGTAATTCAACGTCAGATCGTTCCATACATTCAGACCGTCACTCGTCTTGTACTCGCGATACCAAATCACTTCATTGATATCGCCCAAAGCCGACGTCGTAAACAAGGCATGATAGTCATTGTGCAACTTCAACCCCGCCTCCGTCATAATCGTATTGGCGGCATCGACAGCTTCCTGCAAGAAATCATCGGCACTCTCATACTTATTGTTCCAAGGCTGATTCGTCGACGGATTGACCTTGTGATATTTACGATAAGTACCTTCGAAAAGACAAACTCGCGATTTGAAAGCCAAAGCTACCCAACGATTAATCACGTTCTTGTAAGTCTTCGTATCGGTAGAACAATACGTGCAAGCGAAATTCAGATCCTCCAACACTTTGCTCATCACATATTCGCGATCGTCGCGGCCGGCATAAAGCAACGCGTTGTCGACATCGAGGACCTGGTCGATCCACGGCACATTGCCGAACGTCTTCACTTTGCTATAATAGAAATAAGCCCGCCAAAAACGCGCTACGCCTTCATAATGATTATAAACGGCCTCTGAAACATTCTCTTTGGCTCGAACCATGTCCCGCAGCATAATATTGGCACGACGGATACTTCTCCAATCACCGACATCCCAACCGGTCTGCTTACCTGCATCCCATGCTGCCCCCGGTTTGTAATAATCCGTACCCGATTTGCTGGCGGTCAAGTCTGTATAACTATCTCCCATACCAATCGTATTCGCCGACGGGCAATACGATTCGAGGAGACCGTTACAATATAACTGTAAATCGGATTCCGAAACAAAAAAGGCTTCGGCCGAAACTCTATTCACCGGATCCGCCGACAAAAAGTCTTCACACGAAACTCCGGTGAAGGCAACGGCCCCTATTGCAAATAATCTAATAATATTTTTCATAATTTAACATTCATTAGAAAGTGACATTCAAACCGATCGTCCACGTCTTCAGCATCGGATAGCTGTAACCCTGACCTACACCGCCCAAACCGCCGGTAGTATCATTGTAATCGCTATCACCGAAACCGATTGTTTCCGGATCGAACATATCGGTATGCTTGAAGAGCGGCGAATGGGTGAAAATGTTATCGCCCGATACATAAATCTTCAACTTCTCGATCCGGATCTTGCGCGTCAGCTCCTGCGGGAAGGTGTAATCGATCGTAATGTTCTTGATACGCCAATACGATGCATCCTGCAGATAATAATCGTTTTCATAAGTCAGAGGTCCGACGTTACGATTGGCCGCATAGGTTACACGACGGGTATAATATGCCCCCGGATTGGTTACTCGCCAGTTTTCGGTACTGTAATCCATAATGACTGCATCGGTCGTATGAACCTTCGGCAAATAACCGTAAGGACGGTTGTACATACCCCAGAAGAAACCGGACTCGACCATCGGATACCAGTCGCGCTTGCCGACACCCTGAACGAAGACACTCAAACCGATACCGTTCCAGTTCGCGCCCAGATTGATACCATACTGATAGCGCGGCGTCGTATTGCCGATAATGTCCAAATCGCCATGGTTGTCGAGCGTAGGACGTTCACCTCCGTTTTCGATCTTCCCGTTACCGTCGAGATCGAGGAATTTCAAGTCACCGGCAAACGCACGGAAATTGTTGCCATTCTTATGGAATGCATCTACTGCCCAGTTGTTTGCCTCCTCATTGGTCAAGAAATAACCGTCGGTGCGGAAGCCCCAGATATCGCCCAATTCCTGGCCTTTATAGTAAGAGTAGATCGCACCATCGGAGTTGTAGTAATCCTTCACCCAGGTGCGGCTGTCCCAGACGCTGACCTTCACATTGTAATTGAACGGTTTTCCGCCGACCTTAAAGCTGTCGCGCCACGAAAGCGATGCCTCCCAGCCTTTGGTCTTCAATGCACCGAAATTGCCCTTGGGCGAAGTCTCACCAAGCACCTGCGGATAATCGGGACCATTGATCAACATATCGTTGGTATAACGCCAATAGTAATCGAATGACCCGGACAAACGATTACGCAACAAGTCGAAATCGACACCGATATCATACGTCGTAACAGTCTCCCATGTCAACGACGCCGGAACCATCGTAGGCCAGGAAGTGTAAGGAACCTGCTCGCCGTTAATCAAGATAGACGACTTCTCGATCGATTTGCTAGCGCTATTGCTCGTACGCATCAGGGACAAGAACTGATACGGATCAATCGAAGCATTGCCCAACGAACCCACATTGGCGCGAATCTTGAAGTTATCCAACCAGTTGCGCGACCATTTCATCCACGGCTCCTCCGAAATACGCCAGCCGATCGAGCCCGAAGGGAAGAAACCCCACTGCTGATTGGTCGGGAAAAGCGACGACCCGTCGTAACGAGCTGCGAACTCGAAGATGTAACGATTGAGCAAAGTGTAGTTAATACGTCCGAAGACGCCGACCATAGATTTATCGTAACCGCTGTCGGATACACTGTATTCAGACGAATCCATCAGTTCGAACGAAGGAAGCGACGGATAGAGGATACCTCTACGCTGCAAATAGGTGTTACGATACTTCGTCTTCTCGATATTCCAACCGCCCACAACGTTCAGATTGTGATTCTCGCCCAATTTGGGAGTCCACGTCGCAACAATGTTCGATGCGACATAATCGGTATCGTATGTCCAATGCGACTTATAAGAGTTCGGATTGTATTCATGCGGCTCTCCTGCCGTCGTATAACCCGTCTGGGTAGGCGAAAGACGATCCTTTTTCGAACGGATAGCCTTGTAGGTAAAGTCTGCCGAAACCTTCAATACGTCCTTAATCGGCTCGGCCGTCAAAGTCGTCGTCGTGATCGCATCGAGTTTGTTATCCTCCTGGTAGGCTTCATCTCGCGACCACCCTTCATAAACCATTGCGGCGGCGGCGTAAGTCGGCGTACCGTCCTCGTTATACACCGGATAGAGCGGCTGAGCTCGGTGTTCGATCTGACGCCAGATAGGCATCGATCCACTTACGACGAAAGGCTGATGGTATTTACGGCTGAAAATCGACGTATTGTTGGCCAACGTCAGCCATTTGGTGATTTTCACATCGCCCTTGGCGCGCAGGTTATAGGACTTGAAATCCTCCTCACCAATATTATAGATACCGTCCTGATTGTAATAACGACCGGAAATCGCGAATGAAGAGCGTTCACCGGCACCCGATACGGTAATATTGTGCGTCTGCGTGAAGTTATAGTCCTTCAGATACATATCCACCCAATCCGTGCTGCCGTAATAAACGGTCTTTTTGGTAGGAGAGCCCAATTCGCTCAGGTCGCCGTACAAATTACCATACTTTTCGTAGGAAGGATCGGTCTTGCGACGACGGAACTCATCGAGATAAGCCTGCGAGAAGCCGATCTCCTTGTTGACATCGCTGGGGAACGTTCCCGACGACTGGGGAGTACGGTCATTACCCTGGAAAAACTCGGCGAAAGCTTCCGCCCACTGCAAACCGTCAGATACCAGATGGTCTTCCCAAATCACCGTACGACGATTAATGGAGAACGAACCGTTATAGTTTACGGTAACCCGATCCTTTTTAGCTGCTTTGGTCGTTACCAAAATCACACCGAATGCGCCACGAGCGCCGTATACGGCAGCCGAAGCGGCATCCTTCAGCACGGAAATCGTCTCGACGTCTTCGGGGTTGACTGTCGTCAGGTCGCCTTCGACACCGTCGATCAGCACCAGAGCCGAACCGCCCTGACCGATCGAGTGCTTCGTACCTGCACCGTTCGTACCGCTCTTACGCGACTGATAACCCGTCGCGTTACCGCGCACGTATACCGAACCCTGATGGTTGGGCTTACCGTCGGTCTGGATGATGTTCAGACCCGGGATCTGCCCCTGTAACGAACGGGTAATGTTGGCATTTGTACGTCCTTCGAGCGCTTCGCCGGAGAGGTTCTCGACAGCACCTACCAGCTGCGTTTTCTTCAACGTACCGTAACCTACGACAACCACCTCGTCGATTTTCGTATTATCTTCTGCAATGGCAAAATTGACAGCCGAGCGATTGCCGACCGTAACTTCCTGAGATTTGTAACCGAAGAACGTACATACCAGCACGTCGGTCGGTTTGGCCTTGATGCGATACGAACCGTCCGCATCGGAAATGGTACCTACTGTCGTTCCTTTGACCATGATCGCCGCACCTGCAAGCGGGCTGTTGGTCGTAGCGTCGGTAACGGTACCAGAAATCGTTTGGCTCTGTGCGAAAACGCTCGATGATATGAGCATCATCAAACAAGCAAGAGCACACGTGAACACACCTCGCACAGCAAACTTTTTACTGGGGGGGGGAAGTAGTACGTGTTTCATTCTAATCTTCTTTAATTAGTTCCAACATTTTTAGTAATTTTCAGGCGTCCCTTTACCTATTAATATAGGAAAACATCTGCCTGCCCTGAGGGCATTCAAACGGGGACGATTGCGAGTTTGGATTCTCTGAAAATAATCGAATAATGGTTTAAGGGAATGTTTGGATGGCTTTCTGGGTCGTCGTAATTTTCGTTTAGGTTGTTAAGTCAATGAATTAGGGGTTATTACTTATATTTTATACAAAAAACTTTTATGCAAATATAATAAATTTCGAATTCAAACAAATAAAATCGGATATTTTTTTACTCGAAACCAAAATTAATTCCGATCGCCCGACGAAAAGGGAATAAAAAACAGCATAAATCGCTGACAAATAACAAATTACCCCCCCCCTACATCTCCTTCAAAAAATCCAATGCCTTAGAAACCAAATACTTTCAATTTCTTTCAGTTCCCCAATCAGATTTTTCGATTCACTTCGATTCCCGACACGGTTTTCCATCCGTCCGCATTTATGAAATGCGCCCGAAAATCCGGATGAAATTAAAAATTTCAGGAAAAAAGTTTGTTTTTGAAAAAAAAGATATATATTTGCATTGCAAGTTTGGAACAAAGGCGCGGACATCGATGTCCGGTCGACTCTTAGATAAATTGAATAATGTGGATTAAGGTTCGCTTGAGAAGCGAGACCTTGATTTATGTTATTTTGTGTTTATTATCTAACAAACAGTTCAAGACAAACTTATGAAAATCAATAAAATGCTTATAGCGATTCCCGCTATGTTAGCTGTTGTTCTGAGTAGCTGTAAAGATGACGATCCGACGGTCGGTATCGATTCGAGTATGCCGGCTCCCGCCGAAGTCTCTTACGACGAAATGAACTCGTCGAGTTCATCCATCGGAGTGTATTGGGACGCTAACGCCGCATTGAAAAGCGGGGCGACATCTTTTACGGTTCAAATCTTAAAGAAAAAAGATGTCGGCGGAGATGCTTACGACAATACGGTCTCCCATACACTTCAATCCTCAGACTCTCCGTATGATGCATCTCAATTCACAGGACTGACCGAAGGAAGCAAATATTTTGTACGGGTACGCGCAAACTATCCCCGTTCGGTCTACTCCGAATGGGCATATATTCTGAGTTCTTACAACGTTCCGGCCAAAGTAAAAGTCGGAACAGGAGTCATGCATATCGATCCCAATGCCAAGAACGGCCCCGAAGATGTCACCGTTGTGCCGTTCTTCTCCGATCTCAACCTCAAATGGGAAGAAGACGATACGGCGGAAAGTTATGTAATTTATATCGACGATCAAAAAGTCGGGGAAACAGAAGAGTTATCCTACCATGTAACCGGACTTGATTACAATACGTCTTACAGCGTAAGCGTAGCGTCTGTCTATTCGGATGGTTCCGAAGTAAAAGCCGATCCCGAACCGACAAAGACCGGAAATATCCAGCAAATTACACGCAACGTCGGTCCGACCCACCTCAGCGTAAACTGGGATGACGTATCCGGTGGTGCGGGAGCCGGATCGCGCGCTTATCAGGTCGAACTTTCCAAGGAAGAATCGATGGCGAACCCCATTTATTCGATCTATTGCGTGGACGGTCAAGCCTCGACCAACGGTTCGTTCGGCAGCTCTTCTTGGTATGGAAAAGAGAATGGAACGAACCTTCTGCCTCCTACGTCGATCTCATTCGGCCAGCTGGAACCGGCAACGACCTACTATTTCCGCGTGAAGACCGTCGGAAATTACAGTTTCCAAGGAAGCAAGGGTACCGTTACGATCAAGGCCACAAACGGAGAATCGGACTTCTCTCCCGTGATTACACTCCGCACCGAAGCCGAACACACCCCTGCGGCGAATGAAATTCTTTACCAAGGATTCGACAATATTACGATGCAGTCCGATTTCATCAATACGGCCGCAGGCACCACGCCGTACTGGTCCGATAAAGCGATCGTTTCCAAACAAGCCGATACCCCGAATCCGTGGGAAGGAGCATGGGTCGTATATCCGTTCGCAAATTCGCACTTGCTTGCAACATGGGGCATGGCCTCCACCGCAAATTACATCGACGGCCAAGCAACATACAAGGGCCAGGCGAATCGAATCGCAGGAGACAAATCCGGCTCGCTGAAAGGGTGGTACATCGGCGATCAGGTATCGCCTCATCAAGGTTATGTCAAAGTCGGTACAAGTTCGAAGGACGGATTTTATATTGCAACTCCCGCACTTGACAGTCCTTTATTGAGCGCAGAAGGAACGCTTTGCACATTCTCGTTCAAAGGCTGCCCGTTAATGACCGATGGAAGAGTCGTCGATATCGAAGTATATCGCGCGGCGACCAAAACCTTCGAGAAAGTAACGAGTATCACGATGGATTCCACTTTGGCAGATGGATGGACAAGCAGCGACTACCTCTGCAACTACAAGTGGACAACTTATTCGATCGATATCACGTTGCATCCGGGAGATAACGTGGCCGTTATTTCTACGAACAAGAGCCGGTTTGCTATCGACGACATCATGATCGTTAAAAAATAAGATTGATTAACCCTTTTCGGGAGGCCGATCCTGCATGGATCGGCCTCTTTTACTTTCAGGGAGAGAATAAGGGGAGGGCATCTTTGACTGGCGATCAACTCCCGTCGGTCATCATCGCAGCAAACTCATACTAACGCAGGGAATCTGCAATCCTAATAGTACAAGAATAACCGTACCGAAATCGATTTCCGAAGCGTATGTAGATCAGGCCATACGGCACGCTACTTTGTTGGACCTCGTTAGAACATGCCGCAACCTGCTCCGATGCAGCCGGATAGCTATGCCGGCAACAACTCATATCGCCGCTACCTGAGACGCTGATTGAAGAAATCACGACCATATCTCTCTGGAATCCCCAATATCCAAAACAGACAAGAGGCCGTCCGAGATAATGCAAACCGACACGGTTGCGACGAAAACCTGACAACCCGCTGCAACCTCCGACGAACCCACCGCAAAAAGATTCCGGGATTCAGCAGAAGCTGAATCCCGGAACCACTATCAATACATTACAACGTTTTCGTTAAGCTGAGCGCAAAGTCGCTGCTTGCGCGAACTTTGCCGAGGCGAGAAAACGAAGAGAAAACTCGACGTTTACTCCTCTGCTACGACCGTGAACTTGATCGTGGCCTTCACCTCGCGGTGCAACTTGGCCGAAGCCTCGTACTCGCCGACGTTCTTGATCGCCTCGACCGTAATCGTCTTGCGATCCAACTCGACGCCTTTGGCTGCCAGCGCCTCGGCCAGATCGGCTGCGGTCACCGAACCGAAGATCTTGCCCTCCTCGGCCTTCATCGCAATGGTGAGCGGCAGGTTGGCGATCTTCTCGGCCAGTGCCTGTGCGTCGGCCAGAATCTTGGCGTCCTTGTGGGCACGCTGTTTCAGGTTTTCGGCCAGCACCTTCTTCGCCGAAGCGGTCGCGGCCTTGGCATAACCCTGAGGAATCAAGTAGTTGTTCGCGTAACCGGGCTTCACGTTCACGATGTCGTTGGCGTAGCCCAGCTTCTCCATATCTTTCAAAAGAATCACTTCCATGTCTTGCTCCTCCTTGATTATTTCATACAATCGGTTACGAACGGCAGAATGGCGAGGTGACGCGCACGCTTAACGGCCTGTGCGACCTTCTTCTGGAACTTCTGCGAAGTACCCGTCAGGCGGCGGGGAAGGATCTTGCCCTGCTCGTTGAGGAACTTCTTCAGGAACTCGCCGTCCTTATAATCCACGTACTTGATGCCGAGTTTCTTGAAACGGCAGTACTTCTTCTTCTTCACGTCGACCGATACCGGATTGAGGTAACGGATCTCCGATGCCTGTGCTTTGTTCTCCTGTGCCATGGTTACTCCTCCTGCGTTTTGTTAGAAAGTTTTGCACGACGCTTCTCCGAATACTCGACAGCGTACTTGTCCTGCTTGAACGTCAAAAAGCGGATCACACGTTCGTCGCGGCGATACTGGGTCTCCAACGTATTGATCAGAGAACCCTCGCCCGTGAACTCCACGAGGAAATAGAAACCGGTGGTCTTGTTCTGAATCGGGTAAGCGAGCTTTTTGAGCCCCCACTTCTCCACATTCACGAGCTGACCGCCGTTCTCGGTGATGACACCTTGGAATTTGTCAGCCACCTCCTGAACCTGAGCCTCGGAGAGAACCGGCGTGACAATGAAAACGGTTTCGTAATTGTTCATAATGCTAAAAATTAATTAATTGCCAAATAGCGGGGCAAAGATAGCGATTTCCCGCGAATTATCAATACTCCGCAACGGATTATTTTCACTTTTCGCCGCCGCGCACCCCTTTTCCGGCCAGCAGGGCGTCGATCGCCTCCGTCGCCGCTTCGAACTGCGAGGGACGCGGTGCATCGCACGTCGCGAGCCGTCCGTCGGGCGCAATGAGCATATAGGTCGGAAAACCGGACAGGTCGTATTCGGCCAGCGTCAGCGAAGAAGCCGTATCGGGCAGGAAATAGTTCTCGCCCAGCCCCGTCAGACCGAATTCATCCAGAAATTCGATCCATGCCTTGCGACGCGATTGGAGGCACAGCGTGACGAAACGGACCTCGTCCGAGCCGGCGTAATGCTCGCGCAGGATCGGCATCGCCGTTTTCAACTCGCTGCGGCAAGGACCGCACCATGTCGAACAGAAATCGACGTAGAGCGCCTTCCCCGGATGACGGGCCGCCAACGTCGAGAGCAGCTCGCAGTCGGGCAGCGTATCGATCCGTCCCGCCGCATCGCACCGCAGCACGTCGGAAAGCGGGACAGTGCTGAAAGCAGGACGTTCCGCCGCCCGTTCGCGCACCCGCGCCGCATAGGCCGGATCGAGGAACAATCCGGCCATCCGTTCGGCCGGCACCGCACCGTTCGCACGCATGCCTTCCATACAGCCGTAAAGCAGGTAATCGCGCAGTCCCCGGCCGATCTGCGGGTCGGCATCGAGCCGGGCCGCAACGGCCGCCAACGCTTCAGCCGGCGCTGCGCCCGACCGAACGGCCTCGATCTCGTCGGGACAAATCGCACCGAGATAATAGCTGATGCCGGCCGAATAGTTGATGACAGAGACCATATTGCGTTCCAGATCGAAGATGTCGAACATCGGATCGGTGAAGATCGCCCGCCATGCCGCCGGATCGAGGTCGTGGTTCCATATCTGCACCATATCGATGTCACGGGCCACCGCCTCGCGCACCTCGGCCGGAAGCCGGCGCGCGGAGAGCGAATCGGCAACGGCCTGCCGGTAACGCCGGTAGCTCGCCAGATACTCCTGCGGATCGCCCTCGACGGCGGGAGCCTGCTCGCACAGCCTTCTTTTCAGGCCGGCGACCGACGCAAGCGCATTGTTGGTCCGTGCATGGTCGCCCGAAAAACGGATCGCATCGGGATCACCGGCACGCATCCGCCCCGCGTCGATGGTCACATAGACCGAGTCGCCGGGGGAGACGATCAGATCGAAGAAATCGCCGTATACGCCGGTCATTCCGGTCGTATAGGCCGTTCGGAATACGAAATGGAAATCATTCGCTTCGGGCGAGACACGGGCTGCCATACGGCTTTTCAACGCGAAGGGATCTTCGGTATTGAACAGCACCGCCCCGGAAGCTCCCCCGGCGAGATCGACCACACGTCCCGCGATGACCGTACGCCGCGGGACGACGCCGTCCGGCCCGCAGGCAAAAAGCGGCAACAGCAGCAATGCCGCGAGAACGCGGCAGATCGGAATCGGTTTCATAGGCAAAGTTTCAGGCCGGAACACCGGCGGTTGGTGTGGTAAAAATAATGAAAAAAGTCCGAAAAACAAGTTTCCGGACTTTCATACGGTTCTTCCTTCGAAAAAATCATCTGTGCGCATCCACCACCCGACAGATCCGGTCGAAGACCTCGTCCATCGAGCCGACGCCGTCGACCTCGAAATATTTGTTCTGCCTGGCGTAGTAGGCACCGACCACTTCGGTCTGCTCGCGATAGACCTTGATGCGGTTGCGGATGACATCCTCCGACGCATCGTCGGCACGGCCCGAATCCTTGCCGCGCAGCAGGATGCGGCGCACCAGCTCCTCTTCGGGGACATGCATGTCGACCATGAGCGTCACGCCCAGCCCGTACCCGCCGAGAATCTTGTCGAACTCCTCGGCCTGAATCGTCGTGCGGGGAAAGCCGTCGAAGATATTGCCCGCCGCATCGCGGTGCTCGGCCACGTAGTTGGCGATCATCCCGATGACGACGGCATCGGGCGCCAGACGGCCCGTCTTGATATACTCCTCCATGCTGCGGCCCAGCTCGGTTCCGCGCGCGATCTCGGCGCGGATCACCTCGCCCGTCGAGACGTGGTTGATTCCGTAATGTTCCCTCAGACGCGACGCCTGCGTCCCCTTGCCGCAGCCCGGCGCCCCAAATAATACGATGTTCAGCATAGTTTGTGTTAGTTTTTTCACAACGGCAAAAATAATCTATTTTCCCGAAAACGGCAAAGTTCTTTAAAAATTATAATATCTCCGCCCCGCCGGACGGTGCGCCGGCGACCTTTTCCTTCGGAAAAGCGGCGGCAGGGCCGTTGTACGGACGTTCAATCCTCCCGTGGGATGACCGCCGAGCGGCTGCGGCGGACGGAATGCGGAGAGCGAAGTTGCGAAACGGCAAAGTTTTCGCTACTTTTGTGCAAAATTCGATCGGAGGCATGGAACAGAACAAACGGACGCAGATCGCCGAATTGGGGGAATTCGGCCTTATCGACAAACTCACCGGCGCATTCGCCCCCCGCAACCGGACGACCCTGCGGGGCGTAGGCGACGACGCGGCCGTGATCGCCGCTTCGCGCAGCGAGGCGACGCTCGTCTCGACCGACCTGCTGATGGAAGGGATCGACTTCGACCTCACCTACTTCCCGCTCAAACATCTAGGCTACAAGACCGTCACCGTCGGCGCGAGCGACATCCTGGCGATGAACGCCCGGCCCGAACAACTGTTGCTGTCGCTCGGCGTGTCGTCGAAATTCTCGGTCGAGGCGCTGCAGGAGTTCTACGAGGGTGTCCGCCTGGCTTGCGAGGAGCTGAACATCGACCTGGCGGGAGGCGATACGACCGCTTCGGTGACGGGGCTGACCGTCAACGTCACGGCCATAGGCCGTGCCAGACGCAGTGACATCGTCTACCGCAACGGAGCCAAACCCAACGATCTGATCTGCATCACGGGAAATCTGGGCGCCGCCTATATGGGTCTCCAACTGCTCGAACGCGAGAAGCGCGTCCTGCACGACGTCGAAAATCCCGAACCGCAGTTCGCCGGCCACGAATACCTGCTCGAAAAATACCTGAAACCCCGCGCCCGCCGCGACGTGATCGCCGCGCTGGCCGAAGAGAAACTCCGCCCCACGGCGATGATCGACCTCTCGGACGGGCTGGCCAGCGACCTGATGCAGCTCTGCAAGGCTTCGGACTGCGGCGCGCGCATCTACCTGGAACGGATCCCGATCGCCCGGCAGACGCATCAGTTGGCCGAGGAGATGCACACCGACCCCGTGGTGGCAGCCCTCAACGGAGGGCAGGATCACGAGCTGCTCTTCACCGTGCCGCTCTCCATGCAGGAGCAGGTGATGCGGCTGGGCCTGGTCGACGTGATCGGACATATCACCCAGCCGGGCACGGAGTGCTATCTGGTAACGCCCGACGGCAGCGACATCCGCCTCAAAGCCCAGGGATTCAAAGAGGAAATCTGACCGCAGGCCCCTGCGCTCCGTTCAGTCGCAGGAGAACCGCAGATTCAGCCCCCGCGTAAAGAGACCCAGCTCCTCCTGCGAGGCAGGACGGCACGAGGTATATCCCGAGGGCAGCGGCGACCACAGTTCGAAGCCTCGGAGATCGCTCGAACAAACGGACAGCAGCACTCCGCCCCGCCGGTCGTGCCGCTCGAAAATCCCCCACAATCCGCCCGAAGGAGCGGCCGCCGGAAAAAAGAGGTAGAGTCCGCCGGGTTCGAGCCGCGTAAAATCGTAAATCAACATCACACCTAATATGTTCGTAATGGTAAGCGGATGAATTTCCCCTTTCCCATTCAATATTCCAACCGGAGTGCCAACTTTTGGCAGAAATAAATCGTGCGGTTCGAAAAAATCACTATTTTTGTTCGGACAACACGCATTCCCGCCGTTTCGCAAGTCCGCCTTCCCGACGGCCGCCGCACCGACCGGCAGGAGCGCGCGCAGGAATGCCACCGAAAAGAGACGAACATGAAACAACCTTATATTCCGCAGCCGATCGACGTCAGTCGCATCGAACTGCCCGCCGCACTGGCACCCCTCACCGAAGCGCTCGCGCGCAACGTCCACGAGGTATGGGCGGCTACCCGCATCGCCCAGGGCTGGCGTTTCGGACCCGAACGCAACGACGCCCGCAAGGAACACCCCTGCCTGATCCCCTACGAGGAGCTGCCCGAAGAGGAACGCACCTACGACCGCCAGACGGCGCTCGAAACGCTGAAACTGATCGAACACCTCGGATTCGAAATCCGCAAACGCTAACCGAAAAACCGCCGCACCATGATCCGACGCCTGTGGAAAACCCTGAAACTCGGCTTCGACCGCTCCTTTTCGGGCGCCAGCTGGAAACAGATCACCTGGCTCTTCGGCATTCTGGCCCTCGTGCTGGGCTTCTCGCTCTGGATCAAAAGCTATTGCACAGCCGAGCTACACGACATGCGCATCCTCGAACTGCTGCTCGATCCCGGTTCGTTCGTGTTGCAGGATGGCGATCCGCTGGGTTATGAACGCCTGCCGCTGCTGGCGCTCACCTTCCTCGGCGCGATCTTCTTCACCGGAGGACTGATCTCGGTCGTTTCGAACATCCTCACGGGACGCATCGCCCGTTTCAGACAAGGCGAAATCCGCTACCGCTTCGACGGGCATATCGTCCTGCTGGGAGCCAACGACACGGCCGCAGGACTGATCCGCGAACTGCACGCCGAGCCGGAGAACCGCCGCCGCGACATCGTGCTGCTCACGCAGAGCGATGCAGAGGCTCTGCGCCGGAAGCTGCACGCCGAACTTTCGCCCGCCGAGGAGCGCCGCCTCATCATCCTCCACGGTCAGCGCGACTCGCGCGAAGAATTGGAGAAGATCCACATCCACCGCGCCGACCGCGTCTTCGTGCTGAGCGACGACGGCGAACTGGAACACGACTCGGTAAGCATCAACGCGCTGGTTCAGATTTCGGCGATTCTCGGCGCAGCGCACCGCCGCGATCCGCTGCCCTGCCACCTGTCGTTCGAATACCAGAGTTCGTTCCAGGTCTTCCAACTGGCCGATTTCGAAGAGGCCGAGCGGATGAAGAGCCGCATCCACTTCTCGGCGACCAATTTCCACGAGAACTGGGCGCAGCGCGTGCTGGTGTCGGGCTGCTGCAACTGCAACGGACGGGATATTCTCTATCCGCCGCTCGACCGCGACGGCATCCGGGCGCAAAGCGACCGCTACGTCCACCTGATCGTCGTGGGCATGAGCCGCATGGGCGTGGCGATGGGCGTCACGGCGGCCCACATCGCGCACTACCCCAACTTCGTCACACAGGGGATCCGCACGCGCATCACCTTCATCGACCCCGATGCGGAACGGGAAATGAACTTTCTCAAAGGCCGTTATGAACCGCTTTTCCGGTTGTCGCACCACACGCTGCGCAAATTCGACGCGGCCGGCAGCGAAACGACCAACGTCCACACCCCGCAGGAGGATTTTCTGGACGTGGAGTGGGAATTCGTCGCAGGAGGCATCGAATCGCCCCACGTGCGCAAACTGCTCAAAGACTGGACGGCCGACGAAAAGGCGCTCCCCACGCTGGCGATCTGCGGCAACTCCGCACCGGAGAACGTCGCCGCCGCACTCTACCTGCCGCAACCGCTCTACGACCGGCAAGTTCCGATCTTCGTCTATCAGAAGGAGACGGCCACCATTCTCGAAATCGCCCGCCGTTCGTCCCGTTACCGAAGCGTATATCCGTTCGGCATGATGTGCGAAAGCTACGACGCCACACTCAAACAGCGCATCCGCAAGGCCAAACGCATCAACTACGTCTACAACCATTTCACCGATGCAAAAAAAGCTGCGAAAAAAGCAGCGGACGAACTCAATGAAAAGTTCGACTTCAAAACTTTCGCAGCCGGATTCGAAATTGCCGATTGGCCAGACGATAAGATCGACCAATACTGGAACGATCAATCGCTGGCGTTCCAATGGTCGAACATCTACGCCGCCAACGCCATCCCCGCCAAACTCCGCTCGCTGGGTATCGATCCCTGCCGTCCGCATCCGCTGGACGGGCAGGAGGTGGAGACGGCGGCCCGTGTGGAACACAACCGCTGGAACGTGGAGCGGCTGCTGATGGGTTACCGTCCGGCCACCACGGCCGAACGGGAGCGGGCGAACGCCGACGACGAATATAACGAAATGTTGAAAAAAAAGTATTTCATCCATATCAATATCGCCCCTTATGGGGAGATTCCCGAAGAAACCAAAGAAAACGACCGCATCCTGACCCGCTTCCTCTACCGCGTGGAACAGTGATCCGCTCCTCCGGTGCAAGCCCCGAAACGTCCGTGCGGCACGTTCCGGGGCTTTTGCGTTCCGGCCGCTGCGGCCGCCCCACTCGGACAACGGATCGACGCCGATCCGGTCACGTATCCGGCAATACCGATTATCCGCCATCTCGTCCGTAAGGCCGGACGATAGTCCCGCCGGTTGCGGCCGGAAAAGGCGGCGCCCTCCACCGGAAAAATCGCATACCTATCCGCAATCGTACCTCCGAATCCGATTCCCGACCGACGCTGCCGGCAGGAAACCCGCACACCGTGCGGAGGGAACGTATCCCCCCCCGAGACCTAATACTGTACTGTACCGTTCCGGTCGCCGGCGGTTCGTCGCTGCGCATCGCAAGCGGGGAGGTAAGCGGAAAAAATCGATATTTCAATAAAAATTCAGTACTTTGTATTGCAAAGTATAAATAATCGTATTATATTTGCAACGACAGAGTAATTAAAGTTTTTTTAGATACCCCCTCAAAACAGTACCGTTATGAAAGAGACTGTAAACGTCAACATCGCCTCGCAGGCCTTCACGCTCGACGACGACGCCTACGCCGTGCTTCGCCGCTATCTGGACGACATCCGCCGGCGACTGCCGCAGGAGGACAACAACACGATGGAGGATGTCGAAGCGCGTATCGCCGACATTTTCCGTGAACGGCTTTCGTCGCCGATGATGGTCGTGTCGCTCGCGTCGGTACAGTACGCCATGGAACAACTCGGGCAGCCCGACGACTTCGGCGAATGCCCCTCCGACCGCACGGGCGGCTGCACGGGGGAGCAGATCGGAGAGCCGGAGCCCGCTCCGCGCAAACTCTACCGTTCGCGCAGCGACCGCGCCATTGCCGGCATCTGCGGCGGACTGGCCGACTACCTCCGCGTCGATCCGCTGGTGATCCGGCTGCTGACACTCTTCCTGATCCTCTTCGGGGGCCTCTCGATCTGGATCTACATCATTCTCTGGCTGATCGTTCCCGAAGAGCCGCAAAGCATCAACACCCGTAAATAATCCCAAAACGATAACGCCATGGCAGAAGATAACGTAAAAGCCCAGATGCGGAAAGGCATTCTCGAATACTGCATCCTCGCGATCCTCTCGCGCGGCGACTCCTACGCCCCGCGGATCATCGCCGAGCTGAAAGCGGCCGAGATGATCGTGGTCGAAGGCACGCTCTATCCGATCCTCACCCGCCAGAAAAACGCAGGTCTGCTTACCTACCGCTGGGAAGAATCTCCTCAGGGGCCTCCCCGCAAATATTACACGCTGACCGAGAAAGGCCGCGAAGCACTCCGCACGCTCGATCAAGCGTGGATCGAGATGGTACAGCAGATCGACGTGATCCGTCACGGCGGCAAACCGGCCGAAAACCGATAAACCGATCTCCGAACGAAAGAAAGACACTCCGGCTTCACGCAGTCGCCGCACTCCGCACGACGGAGGGTGCCGTCTCCGACGGCGGGCGACGGGACATGACTACCGGAGGCGTCGAATCGCTCCGAAATCACACGCGAAGCATCCGAAACCGACACAAACCTATTACACCATGAAAAAGGCACTCCTTCTCCTCGCCGCGGCAGCCGCCTGTGCAATCGCCCTTCCGGCCACCGCTGCACGCAACAAAACCCTCAAAGGCAGCGGCAGAATCGTCACCGAGACCCGCGACGTCGGATCGTTCCACGCCGTCGAAGCGGGCAGCATCGCCCACGTCCTCGTCGGCGACTACCCCGCAGGCCGCGTGACCGTCAAGACCGACGACAACCTCCTCGTCCACGTGCAGACCTCGGTCGCCGAGGGGACGCTCCGCATCGGACTGGCAGACGTCACGGTGCAAAACGCCGAATTGACCGTCTACGTTCCGGCCGCCGGCATCACACGACTCAACGCCAAAGGCATCGCTGCATTTTCGCTCGAAACACCGCTGACCGGAATTACCGGATTAAAAGCCGGCGGAGCCGCCAAAATCACGGCCGAACACCCGCTGCAAACCAATGACGCCGCGATCGAGACCAGCGGCACGGCGCACATCGCCGTCGAAGCGATGACGGGCACCCTCGAACGCATCTCGGCCACCGGTGGCTCCGAAATCGATCTGAAGGGACAACCGGCGGGTGCCGACGCCGCGATCGAAACCAGCGGCACCGCGCACATCGCCGTCGAGGCGATGACGGGCACCCTCGAACGCATCTCGGCCACCGGTGGTTCCGTGATCGAACTGAAAGGACAACCGGCAGGCGTCGACGCCACGATCGAGACCAACGGCACCGCGCACATCGCCGTCGAAGCGATGACGGGGACCCTCGAACGCATCTCAGCCACCGGTGGTTCCGAAATCGAACTGAAAAGCACGGCGACAGGTCGCACCATCGAACTCCGAGCCTCCGGCACGAGCCGCCTCGTCTGCAACGGAGAACTCCTTTGCGACGACGCTTCGATCGAAAGCAGCGGCGCCGCCCGCATCACGACCCGAGTCAAATGCACGGGGTGCCGGATCGAGAGCAGCGGTACTTCCGCCACGCAGGTGTCGCTCGACGCGACCTCGCTCCATGCCGAGAGCAGCGGAGGCGCCGGCATGACACTCGCCGGAACGACCCGCGCCTGCCGCATCGTCGCCAGAGGAACCTCCCGCATCGACGCTACGGGACTGAAATCGGAACAGTGGGACACCTCGGTCGGAAAATACTCCGCACTCAAACGTTAACCGCATATGAAACGCATCTTTCTATTTTCTACACTTTTCATCCTGCTCGGTCTCGTACCGGCGCAGACCGCCGCACGCGCCCGCACGATCAAGGGATCGGGTGTCATGCGCACCGAAACGCGCGAGGCAGGGCGCTACACGGGGCTGAAAGTCGCCCGCGGCGTCGCGGCGACGATCGTCGAAAGCGATTCGGAAAAACTCGTCGTCGAAGCCGACGAAAAGATCATCGGCTATGTCGTCACGACGATCGACAAACAGGGCGTCCTGCTGCTGACGATCGATCCCGAAATCGACAACATCCGCGACTGCGACGTCCGCATCAGCATACCCAAACCTGAGGTACTGCAAAGCCTGACGGCCACCAGCGGCGGTCGGGTCACCTGCCGAACCGTCGTAAACACCCCGACGCTCAACGTCCGCACAACCAGCGGCGCACATGCCGAGATCGCCTGCGAGGGCGACGGCTGCACGCTCTCGGCCACCAGCGGCTCCGAAATCAAGGCCAATCTGGCCGTAGGCCGGTGCGCGATCGAAGCGCACAGCGGAGCCGAAATAAATGTCAAGGGAGTGGCCGAGGAGTGCAAAATCAACGCCATGTCGGGAGCCACCTGCAAGGCCCGCAATCTGCTGACCCGGCGCACCGAAGCGCGCGCTTCGTCGGGCGCTTCGGTGCGCATCACCTGCTCCGAGACGCTCGAAGCCGCCGCTTCGTCGGGCGGAAGCGTCTCCTACTGGGGCGACTGCCGGCTCGTCGGTTTCAAAAAGAACCTGACAGGATCCGTCACCCATAAACGATAACCGCCATGAAAGAGGTCAAAAAATGCAGTATTTCGGGCATCGCCTTCACGCTCGACGCCGATGCCTACGCCCTTCTGAGCCGCTACCTCGACAGTCTCAAAGCGACCTACGCCGAGACGGCCGACGGCGACGAAATCGTCGCCGACATCGAAGCGCGCATCGCCGAACTGATCCTCTCGCAGCAGGAGAACTCGCGCGTGGTGGAGACCCCGCTCCTGCGACAGATCATCTCGCAAATGGGAACGGCCGAGGACATCTCGTCCGAAAGCGAAACCGACGCAGCCAAAAAGCAGCCGCGCATCCCGCGCCGTCTCTACCGCGACACCGAGAACGCCCGCCTGGGCGGGGTGTGCGCCGGGCTGGGGCGTTACTTCGACGTCGACGCCACATGGGTGCGCCTGACGCTCTTCGCACCGCTGCTGTTGTTGATCCTCGTCGAGGTACTACCCTTCTCCGGCACCCTCTCGACCTTCTTCTCCAACCTGTTCGGCGTCTTCGTACTGGGCTACTTCATCATGTGGTTCGCCGTACCGGCCGCACGCTCCGCGCGGCAGAAACTCGAAATGGAGGGCGAGCCGATCACCGTGCGCTCGATCCGCGAAAAAACCGTTCGGGACAGCGAGACGAACAGCGACGTGAAATCGATCGTAGCCCGCGTGATCTACGCCCTCGGACAACTGGCGCTCATCGTCATCAAGATCTTCATCGGTTTCTTCATCTTCGGTCTGACCTTCGCCGCCTGCATCCTCCTCATCGTACTCTTCGCCCTGATCTTCGGCGACCCGGGCAGCAGCGGAACGCTATCGATCGCAGGCTGGACGATGACGACCACGGCCATGGGCGTCATGGGTCTGCTGACGGTGCTCATCCCGCTGCTGCTGCTCATCTACATCCTCTTCTGCCTGATCGCTTCGCGCAAACCCAGCGGGCGCGCCACGCTGATCGTCTTCCTGCTCTGGATCCTGACGATCGTCGCTACCGGCGGACTGATCCTGCGGGAGTACGGCGGCGAACAGCGGCACCGCCTGCACGAACTCTTCGACGAGGCGCGCGACGAACTCCGCGACAGGGAAATCGACCGTATGCAGGAGTGGGTGGCCGCCGACACCGTATCCGTCATTGCGACCGAACCCGCCCCGCAGACCGCTCCAGCAAGCGATTCCGCACACCGGATCACGATCAAGGGACCCAAGAAACAGAAGGTCGACATCCGCGTGACGGAACACAGCGTCGACATCGATTTCGACGACGAGAGCTACGAATGACGACGGCCGGAACGACCCGTCGCCGCGAAACGGGAGGCCGCACCGGACGGCTTCCCGTTTCGGCATAAAAAAAGCTGTAAAAAAGAGCGGTATTCATAAATTATTTTACTAACTTTGTCCCGAAGTGATAATACTCCTTTCGCTATGGCAGCCATCAAATGCATCGGTATCCTGACCTCCGGCGGCGACGCCCCAGGCATGAACGCCGCCATCCGCGCCGTTACCCGCACGGCCATCTACAACGGATTTACGGTCAAGGGAATTCTGCGCGGTTACCGCGGTCTGGTGACGAACGAAATCGTCGATTTCCACTCCTCGTCCGTAAGCAACATCATCCAGTTGGGCGGAACGATCCTCAAAACGGCTCGCTGCGAGGAGTTCAAATCGGTCGAGGGGCGTCAGCAGGCCTATGAAAACCTGAAAGCCGCCGGTATCGACGCACTGGTGGTCATCGGCGGCGACGGCTCGCTGTCGGGCGCCAATATCTTCGCGCAGGAGCACGACATTCCCATCGTGGGGCTGCCCGGTACGATCGATAACGACCTGGGCGGTACGGACGCCACGATCGGTTACGACACGGCGCTCAACACGATCATGGAGGCCGTCGACAAACTGCGCGATACGGCGTCGAGCCACGAACGGCTCTTCTTCGTCGAGGTAATGGGACACACGGCCGGATACCTGGCCCTCAACGGTGCGATCGCCACCGGGTCCGAAGCGGCCATCATCCCCGAAATGGACACGGAGGTCGACCAGCTGGCCGAACTCATCAGCCAGGGTTTCCGCAAGAGCAAGAACTCGGCGATCGTCATCGTGGCCGAAAATCCCCGCACGGGGGGCGCCATGGGGCTGGCCGAGCGCGTGAAAAAAGAGTTCCCGCAGTACGACGCGCGCGTCACGATCCTGGGACATATCCAGCGCGGCGGATCGCCCTCGGCACAGGATCGCATCCTGGCCTCGCGCATGGGAGCCATGGCCATTCAGGCGATCATGGAGGGGCAACGCAACGTAATGATCGGCATCCAGAACAACGAACTGGTCTACGTGCCCTTCTCGCGTGCGGTGCGTCACAACAAATCGATCAATCGGGATTACGTGAATCTCGTGAAGATACTTTCCATGTAAGCTCCCCGCAGAACCCAAACGAAGAGAACGATCGGATGAAACGCGTAATCGGCATCGGCAACGCCCTGACGGACATGCTGGTCAATTTGGAGTCGGACTCCGTACTGAGAAAATACTTGCTCGAAAAAGGATCCATGTCGTTGGTGGACAGTAAGTTGCAGACCGAAATATCGAAATCGGTCGCTGGACTGCCCTATTCGCTTTCACTGGGCGGCTCGGCCGGCAATACGATCCGCGCCATGGCGCGTCTGGGCTGCGGGACGGGATTCATCGGCAAGGTAGGTCCCGATACGACGGGCGACTTCTTCGAGCAGGCGCTCGCGAACCTCGGTGTGAAGCCCTTCATCTTCCGCGGCAGCGAGCGGTCGGGCAAGTGCGTGGCGCTGATCTCGCCCGACGGCGAACGCACGATGATTACGCATTTGGGCGCCGCGCTCGAACTGACGGCGGCCGACGTCCGCGCCGACATCTTCGAAGGATTCGACTGCGTCTACATCGAGGGGTACCTGGTGCAGAACCACGAACTGATCGAGCACACGGCCCGGACGGCCAAAGAACGCGGATTGCAGGTGGCGATCGACCTGGCGAGTTTCAACATCGTCAAGGAGAACCTCGATTTCCTGCGCGCACTGGTCGAAAAATACGTGGACATCGTCTTCGCCAACGAGGACGAAGCGATCGCCTTCACGGGCGAGAACGAACCGATCAACGCCTTGCAGGCCATTTCGCAGCTTTGCGAACTGGCGATCGTCAAGATCGGCATCCGCGGCGCGCTGATCAAACACCGCAGCGAAGTGGTGCACGTCGGCATCATGGCCGCCGCCAGGCGCGTCGACACGACGGGCGCAGGCGACTTCTACGCCGCGGGGTTCCTCTACGGCATGTGCGCCGGACTCTCGCTTCGGCAGTGCGGCACCATCGGCGCGATCACGGCAGGCAAAGTCATCGAGGTGGTCGGCACGACCTTCGGCGAAGAGGCGTGGGAGGACATCTTCCGGCTCGTGAAGAAGGTACGCAACGAACGCTATCTCTTTTAGCACATTCGGCAGCGTACGACCGCTGCCTTTTTTATACGGTTACAGGTTTAGGTTAGGAGGGTCCCTCCCCATTCGGAACGGGTCCCGTAGCACCCGGAACGCGGAGTGCGGTGAATTCGGCATCGGGCTTCGCGACATACGACAAGCAATCCAGTCGGTTCGATGCCGAATTCATCGGGCCTTCACTCAAAAACACCTCTTAATTATGGAGAAAGAAGCACAAAAATTTGTCGACGAATTCATGGCCGGAATCGTTGCCAAAAACGCCGGTGAACCCGAATTTCATCAGGCGGTGAAGGAGGTTGCCGAATCGCTGGCGGAGTACATCGTCATGAACCCCGTCCTGAGCAAGATGAAGGTGCTCGAACGCATCGCCGAACCCGAGCGCGTCATCATCTTCCGCGTGCCCTGGCTCAACGACAAGGGCGAGATCGAGATCAACCGCGGCTACCGCGTACAGATGAACAGCGCTATCGGTCCCTATAAAGGAGGTATTCGGTTCCACCCTTCGGTGAACCTCTCGATCCTGAAATTCCTCGCCTTCGAGCAGACCTTCAAGAACAGCCTCACGACGCTGCCGATGGGCGGCGGCAAGGGCGGTTCGGACTTCAACCCCAAGGGCAAATCCGACAACGAGGTGATGCGTTTCTGCCAGTCGTTCGTCACCGAACTGGCGCGCCACATCGGACAGGACACCGACGTTCCGGCGGGCGACATCGGCGTGGGCGGCCGCGAAATCGGCTTCATGTTCGGGCAGTACAAACGTCTGCGCGACGAATTCACCGGTACTTTCACCGGCAAGGGTATCGGCTGGGGCGGCTCGGCGATGCGCCCCGAAGCGACGGGATACGGAACATGCTACTTCGCGCAGGAGATGCTCGCGACGCGCGGCCTCTCGTTCGAAGGCAAGACGGTCTGCATCTCCGGCTCGGGCAACGTGGCGCAGTACGCCGCCCAGAAGGCCACCCAGCTCGGCGCCAAGGTCGTGACGCTCTCCGATTCGTCGGGCTACGTCTACGACCCCACGGGCATCACGCCCGAAAAGCTGGAATACGTCATGGAGCTGAAAAACGTCTTCCGCGGGCGCATCAAGGAGTACGCCGACCGCTATCCCGAAGCGACCTACTACGCAGGCCAGCGTCCGTGGGGCGTGAAATGCGACATCGCCATGCCGTGCGCCACGCAGAACGAGTTGAACGGCGACGAGGCCGCCGCACTCGTGAAGAACGGCTGCATCTGCGTGGCCGAAGGCGCCAACATGCCCTCGACGCCCGAGGCGATCAAGGTTTTCCAGGAGCACAAACTCCTCTACGCACCGGGCAAGGCGGCCAACGCCGGCGGCGTGGCTACGTCGGGACTGGAAATGAGCCAAAACTCGATGCGTCTGCACTGGTCGCCCGAAGAGGTCGACGCCAAACTCCGCGCCATCATGCAGAACATCCACGAGGTATGCGTGAAATACGGTACCGAGCCCGACGGCTACGTCAACTACGTGAAGGGCGCCAACATCGGCGGCTTCATGAAGGTCGCCAACGCCATGCTGGCGCAGGGGTGCTGCTAAAAGGGAGCATTCTCCCGTCGTGCCGGTACGATTGATCCGGCCTACGACACGGAAGCAAAAAAGGGAGCCGCCGCTGACCGAGTTCAGCGGCGGCTCCCTTATTTACGCTTATCCGCGAACCGTCGCGACGGTTCGCCGTCGGAGGCCGATACGCTACCGCACGGACCGCAGCGAAGTTGCCGGTCGGCCGGAGATCGAATCCAGGAGCAAAATCCCGGACAGCCCGATCGTTTTCATCGGCCGAAAACCGGAGTTCCACCCGATCCTCACCCCGTTATCACCCGATCCATCCGCACGTCGTGCGGTTCGACGGGCAGGTCGTCTACCAACTGGTGCGCATAGCAGACGCCTACGCGGAATCCCCTGAAAGCGGGATCCCCGAGATAGCGGTCATAATAGCCCCGTCCGCGCCCCAACCTCCGGCCGTCGGCCGTGAAAGCCACGCCCGGACAGACCACCAGATCGATCTCGCCGGCCGGACACGGCCGCTCGCCCTGCGGCTCCAAAATGCCGAAAGCCCCGAAGACCAGCGCGTCGGGGCGGCAGGCATAGAACCGCATCGCGTCGCCCTCGACACGAGGCAGCACCACGCGCCGCGTCGAGGCCCAGCGCGCCAGCACCTCGTCGGTAGCCGGTTCGTCGGGCAGTGCGGCAAAAACGGCGACGGTCCGCGCCGCACGGAACTCGGGCAGTCGTTCGACCGCCGAAAAGATCGCCGCCGACGCCCTCAGACGCTGCCGCGAGTCCAATGCGCGGTTGAGCCGCCGCATCCTTTCCCGTATCTCTTTTTTTACCATGTTTCAGGTATTTTATCCGACAATTTCCACCCGTTTCGCATTGTTATTACACAAACAATACCTATCTTTGTGGCACTTGTAAGAAATCCTTAACAAAAATAAACAAAATTCAAACATTATGAGCTGTTTTCTGACCAATTCATCTCTTGGCAAGAAATTGGTGATGAGCCTGACGGGATGCTTCCTCGTACTGTTCATCCTCTTCCACATGTCCATGAACCTCGTGGCCATCATCTCGCCCGAAGGCTACAACACGATCTGCGCATTTCTGGGCGCCAACTGGTATGCGCTGGCCGGTACGGTGGTGCTGGCCGCCGGCGTGCTGATCCATTTCGCCTACGCCCTGTGGCTCACCTACAACAACTACCAGGCGCGCGGCAAGCAGCGTTACGAGGTGACCGTCACCGAGCCGGGCGTGGACTGGGCTTCGAAGAACATGCTCGTACTGGGCTGGATCATTCTGGCCGGTCTGGCACTGCACCTCTTCAACTTCTGGGCCAAGATGCAGCTCGTGGAGATCATGGGCGGGCACGAGAACTCGCTGGGGTTCCATCCTGCCGACGGCGCCGCGCTGATCCAATACACCTTCTCGCAGTGGTATTACGTGGTGATCTACCTGCTGTGGTTCGCTGCCCTGTGGTTCCACCTCACGCACGGCGTATGGTCGATGTTCCAGTCGGTGGGCTGGGCCAACGACACGTGGTACCCGCGCCTCAAAGGGCTGGCCACCGTCGTCGCCTCGATCGTATTCCTCGGCTTCGCAGCAGTCGTCGTGGTCTATTTCGTGCAGAGCATCTGCCCTTGTTCGGCCGGTGTATGTTAACCTTTATATAAATTAAAAAAACACCCGATATGGCTTTCAAATTAGATTCCAAAATTCCCGCCGGCGAACTCGCTCAGAAATGGAGCAACCACAAGGCGGCCATCAAAGTCGTAAGCCCTGCCAACAAACGCAAACTCGACATCATCGTCATCGGTACCGGCCTGGGCGGCGCGTCCGCAGCCGCTTCGCTCGGTGAGTTGGGCTATAACGTCAAGGTCTTCTGCATCCAGGATTCGCCCCGCCGCGCCCACTCGATCGCCGCGCAGGGAGGTATCAACGCCGCGAAGAACTACCAGAACGACAACGACTCGGTATACCGTCTCTTCTACGATACGATCAAGGGCGGCGACTACCGCGCCCGCGAGGCCAACGTCTATCGTCTGGCCGAGGTTTCGAACCTCATCATCGACCAGTGCGTGGCCCAGGGAGTGCCCTTCGCACGCGAGTACGGCGGCCTGCTGGCCAACCGTTCGTTCGGCGGCGCGCAGGTATCGCGTACCTTCTATGCCCGCGGCCAGACGGGTCAGCAGCTCCTTTTGGGTGCCTACGCCGCACTGAACAAGGAGATCGCGGCAGGTTCGGTGAAGAGTTATCCGCGCCACGAGATGCTCGACATCGTCATCGAGGACGGCGAGGCGCGCGGCATCATTGCCCGCAACCTCGTGACAGGCAAACTGGAACGTTTCGGAGCACACGCCGTCGTACTGGCGTCGGGAGGTTACGGCAACGTCTTCTTCCTCTCGACCAACGCCATGGCGTCGAACGGCTCGGCCGCCTTCCAGTGCTACCGCAAGGGCGCCGGCTTCGCCAACCCCTGCTTCACGCAGATCCACCCCACCTGCATCCCCGTACACGGCACGCAGCAGTCGAAGCTGACGCTGATGTCCGAATCGCTGCGTAACGACGGCCGCATCTGGGTACCGAAGAAGATCGAGGACGTGAAGGCGATCCGCAGCGGCGCCAAGCAGCCGTCGGACATCGCCGAGGAGGATCGCGACTACTATCTGGAGCGCCGCTATCCGGCCTTCGGCAACCTCGTGCCGCGCGACGTGGCGTCGCGTGCAGCCAAGGAGCGCTGCGACGCAGGCTTCGGCGTGAACGAGACCGGTCTGGCCGTCTTCCTCGACTTCAAGACCGCTATCGAGCGTCTGGGCAAGGAGATCATCAAGCAGCGTTACGGCAACCTCTTCGACATGTACAAGGAGATCACCGACGTGAGCCCCTACGAGCAGCCGATGCAGATCTTCCCCGCCGTACACTACACCATGGGCGGCATCTGGGTCGACTACAACCTGATGACCACCATTCCCGGCCTCTACGCCATCGGCGAGGCCAACTTCTCGGATCACGGAGCCAACCGTCTGGGTGCTTCGGCGCTGATGCAGGGTCTTGCCGACGGTTACTTCGTGCTGCCCTACACCATCGGCGACTACCTGTCGCACAAGATCCAGGCCCCGAAGGTGAAGACCGACACGCCCGCCTTCGACGAGGCCGAGAAGGGCGTACGCGCCAAAATCGAGAAGCTGTTGTCGATCAACGGCAAGCAGTCGGTGGACGATATCCACAAGAAGCTGGGCCACATCATGTGGGAGAACGTCGGTATGGCCCGCACCAAGGAGTCGCTCGAAAAGGCGATCGTCGAGATTCAGGCGTTGCGCAAGGAGTTCTGGAAGGACGTGAAGGTCGTGGGCAGGGCCGACGACTTCAACGTCGAATTGGAAAAGGCTCTGCGTCTGGCCGATTTCCTCGAACTGGGCGAACTGATGGCGCGCGACGCGCTGAACCGCGAGGAGTCGTGCGGCGGTCACTTCCGTGTCGAGCACCAGACGCCCGAAGGCGAGGCCGACCGTGACGACGAACACTTCGTATACGCCGCCGTATGGGAGTACAAAGGCGAGAACGAGGTTCCCGAACTGACGAAGGAGCCGCTCAATTTCGAGTTCGTACACCTCGCAAAGCGCAACTACAAGGACTAAATCCATTTGACGTTAAACTTTAAGATCAAGATTGCATTATGAATTTTTCATTAAAGATATGGCGTCAAAAGGACGCTAAATCGAAGGGCGCTTTCAAAACCTACCGTGTCGAGAACATCTCGCCCGACACCTCGTTCCTCGAAATGCTGGATATCCTGAACAACAACCTCGTCCATGCGGGCGAGGAGCCGGTGGCATTCGACCACGACTGCCGCGAAGGTATCTGCGGCATGTGCTCGCTCCACATCAACGGCCACGCACACGGGCCGGAGCAGGCCGTGACGACCTGCCAGCTCTACATGCGCAAGTTCAAGGACGGAAGCACGATCACCATCGAACCGTGGCGTTCGGCAGCATTCCCCGTCATCAAAGACCTGGTGGTGAACCGCTCGGCCTACGACCAGATTCTGCAAGCGGGAGGCTTCATCTCGGTACGCACCAACTCGGTGCCCGACGGCAACGCCATTCCGATTCCGAAGGCCGACGCCGACGAGTCGATGGACGCCGCCGCCTGCGTGGGTTGCGGAGCCTGCGCCGCCACCTGCAAGAACGGATCGGCGATGTTGTTCGTCGCAGCCCGCGTGTCGTCGCTGGCCAAACTGCCGCAGGGCCGCGTCGAAGGCGCACGCCGCGCGAAAGCAATGGTCGCCAAGATGGACGAGCTGGGCTTCGGCAACTGCACCAATACGGGTGCCTGCCAGGCCGAATGCCCCAAGGCGATCTCCATCGCGCATATCGCCCGCCTGAACCGCGAGTTCCTGTCAGCGAAGTTCGAGGACTAAGGATTTTGCTGTACGACAAGTTCGGCCCCGAAGGTTTTCGGGGCCGAACTGTTTTACCGCGGGCGATATGCGCCGCAGCGCACGACCGACAATCCCCTGAATCCCCTTTGTGCCCCCTGCGGCGGCACGTCCGCTCGGGCGGCTCGGCAGACAGCCATCCCTGTCTGCACTCGCCTGTTGTCGCGGGTGATAAAGGGGATTTCCGTCGCCCGCCTGAACCGCGAGTTCCCGACAGCCAAGTCCGAGAATCAGCCCCCGATTCATGACAAACGTGCTCCGGAAGAATCCGAATCGCATTTACCTCGTCCGAATCGTAAATCGTATCTTTCTATCGAAGAATCCGGAGACACATGATCCTGCACGTATTCGAAAATTCCCTTTCCGGCCGCCGAAGACAGCCCCGCTCGCGGCGAAACCGAATTACGACACGGAAACAGCCTCCCCCGCAATTAACAGTTAAATCAAATGATTCAAAGGGGTTGAATCATAAAAATTTTCGTTTAAACGGCCGTTGTTGAAAATATATTCACTATCTTTGCATCGTCGAATATCATTATTGTCTACGACTTTGTCTCACGGATCAACATATCCCGTTTCGCACAGAAAGCGTAATCCGCTTCGTGAGGGGGGGGGAATTGCCCTCGCCATCCGGTAGACATCTCCTCCGAATCCCTGTTTTCCGACTCCGTCGCGAGGCGCCCCCGATGCGCCCCGTGCGGGATTTCGCACTATCCTATTTACTTAAAACATAAAACACCATGAAAAAACAGACCTACGAATCGCCACGAATCGAGTGGTGCTCCTTCGTCGTGGAAGGAGGATTCCAAGTATCCCAAGTAACCGACGACCCGCAGGAAGGGAAGTTCGAGGAAGAAGACTTCGAATTCTAACCGACAAAACGACACAGAGATGAAAAAAATCATTTTCCGCATGATGGCGATCGTCCTCGTGCTCGGCGTCGCGGCATGTTCCCGAACCGACGAAACCGCAGACACCCCCTCCGACCAGAAGATCACGGAGCTGGGCGTGATCGCACAGAGCACACGCTCGACGCTCGGCGACGACAACTGGGTGGAATGGGACGCGAACGACTCGTTCAGCGTATTCTCCTCCATGTCATTCAGCAGCGAATTCACCATCAAGGAGCTGCTCGACGAAGGACACGGAGCCAAACTCGAAGGCATGACCATTCCGGCCGACACCTACTACATCCTGTATCCCTACATCATGGATGCGATGATCGCCGAAGGTAAAATCCATGCACGAAACATCGTCCCTGCGACCCAGCCGCTGGTCGAAAACACGTTCGACCATAAACAGAATCCCGCCGTGGGCCACACCGAAGGAGCCGAAACCGTAGCGCCGATGAAAAACATCGCGGGATTGGTGAAAGTCCGCGTCACGGGCAAAATCGACCTGCGGCGCATCACGTTGATGAGCAACTCCGACAACGAGTTGATCGCCGGCACCGGAACGATCGATGCGAAGACGGGCGAACTGACGATCGATGAATCGGAAGGATCGGCATCCGTCACGCTGACCGCATCGAAGTCCATTCCGCTGACCGACACCCCGAAGACATTCTATTTCGTCGTGGCGCCCCGCACGTTCGCCTCGGGTTTCACGCTGACATTCATCGGATCGAAGGAGGGCAAAAACTATCGGTTCACCCACACGACTCACAACGAAGCGACCATCACCGCTTCGAAAATACTGAATATCACCAAGGTCTTCGACATCGACATCACGGAGGAGACCGTGGAAATGGAACCCGGCATCACCTACACCGCCGACAAGGAGATCTTCATCAGCGACAACACCTTCGTCCCCGCAGCCCTGGACAGCGACTACGACGAGACGACGAAAACCGGCCGCATCTATTTCGAGAAGGGAGTGGAAGTCACCAAAGTGGGAGCCAACGCATTCGAGTCGACCGCTTTGCAGACGATCGACCTTCCCGAAACGATCGAAGAGATCGCCGCTGGCGCATTCAAGAACTGCGCGGAACTCACCGAGATCGGAAATCTGGAAAAAGTCTCCGCGATCGGGACGCTGGCCTTCTCAGGATGCTCGCAGTTGAAGGATATCACCCTGTCGCCCGCCCTCGCCGCCATCGAAGACGGTACGTTCAAGAACTGCACGGCGCTGACATCGGTCGACCTGTCCGGCGTCGCGACGATCGGCGACACGGCATTCGAGAACTGTACGGCACTGGTCACGGTCACGCTCAGCGATAAGACCGCCTCGATCGGCGTAGGGGCTTTCGACGGCTGTGCGGGTCTCTCCGTGATCGACATCCCGAACAGTATCACCGAAATCTCCGACAACGTCTTCCGTGACTGCTCGAAGCTGACCGAGATCACCATCCCCGCAGGCGTGACGAGAATCGGCGTACACGCATTCTACGGCTGCACGGAACTCCGCACCGTGAACTGCAAACCGATGATGCCGCCGAGCGTATACAGCGATTCGTTCCCGACGACCTCCCCGGAGATGGTTATCAACGTCCAGGCCGATGCATTGAAACAGTATCAGGAAAACACGGAGTGGAACCAGTTCTACGGACGGTTCCTGCGTTCCGCTGCGCTTTAATGCGCAGGTCGTGCACGGCAAGGCTGGGAAACCCGCCCGAACACGCACCAGAAAAGCCCGCATTCGGTATGCGGGCTTTTTCCGTACAAGCGGGCGGGATCACCGGAACCGGACGATTTCGGGGCGGCTCGGCAGATAACGGTACTGCTCCATGCGCGTCCCGTTGGAAGCCTGGAAATAGCGGCAGTCGGCCCAGCCGCCCTTGCCGAGCGCAACGCCCAGCCGCAGCTGGATCGTGCTGAACACCAGTCGTTCGTTACGCAGGCGGACGCCCAGTCCGAAGGTCGTGTAAAAATTATTCTTGAAAATATTGGCGTCGCGTCCCAGCAGACCGAAATCGGCGAAGCCGAACAGCGCGATACGGAAACCGAGCGGCTGGTAGGGCGTGAAAAAGACCGTTTCGGTATTGAGCACCATCCGGTTGGTCCCCACCAGATCCTCTTTGAGCAGCGACAGGCCGTCCTGTGCGGTGAACCGCAGCACCTCGTCCGATCCTTCGAGCCGGTTCCACCCCTGCGTATAGTTCAGCGAAAGGAACTGACGGATGTGGCTGCGTTTCCACACGAACAGCGGCGAGAACCAGCGCAGGTTGACGTCCACGGCACTCTGCGTCCACTGACCCGTCGCCAGATCGATGAAGCTGCCCAGCGAAAAGCCGCCCATGAGATAACCCGCGCGGGTAAATCCGCCGGCCTTGTAGCTCAGACCCATATACATGTCCTCGCCGAACTCCCGCCACGAATACCCCCCGACCAGCTCGGCCTTGTAGCCGGTGGCCAGATACTCCCTCGTGCCGAAGCCGTAGATCATATTGGTGGTGTAGAACTTCTCGCGGTAAAGCCCCAGCCCGACCAGCACGTCGTCGGTATCGTGAAAAGCCGGGTTGTAAGTCTTCGTCACGTCGGGACGGAGCGAGTAGCGCGCGAAGCCGTAACGCGCCGTGAGGAAGACGCTCGAACGGATCGAACGAATGTAGCGCGAACGCCCAGCCCAGACGTCGATGCGCTTCGACTTGGCCAGGTCGGAGGTGTCGCGGTCGACCAGATAATACTTCGCCTTGACGTTGTTGTAGGCGATGCCCAGTTCGTAGTCGGTCGGCAGGATGAACTCCTTGCCTACGCCGATGCGCAGCTCGCTGTTGTAGAAATCGCGGCCCGCCGAAAAGTTGGCCTTGTAGAACGACCCCAGGAAGTTGGGGATGTCGTACGAGACGACGTTGCCTCCGTAGCCGAAATCGTTGCGGCTGAAATTGGTCGCAACGCTCAGGCGGTTGCCCGAGCCGAAGATGTTGGCGTCGGAGAGACCGATCATCGTCCGGCCCTCGCCGTGCAGCGCCGCATCGGCGCTGATCGTCCAGCTGTCGCGCGAACGCAGCGTGACCACCACGCGCGTCGAGTCGAGCGAATCCGGTGTCAGCTCCATCGTCGCATCCGAGATATAGGCGCGCGAACGGAGCAGCTGGAGGTTGCGCACCAGCAGCTCCGGAGCGATCGTATCCCCGGGTTCGAAGAGCAGGTCGCGCCGCAGCACCCGCTCGCGCGTCATCACGTGCAGTTTGTTGCCCGTGCGTTCGAGCCAGTTGCCGTCGGGGGTGAACACCGGATCCTGCGCGATGACCACCTCGCCGATCCGCCGGCCGGAGTAACGTTCGAACTGCCGGCTCTCGTCCAGCACCCGTCCGTTGGCTGTCGTATCGAGTACGGGGTTGACGAAGAGCATCCGGTAGAGCAAACGCGGTACGGCACGGCGCGTCGTCTTCGAACGGATACTGTCGTAGAGACGCTGGTTGCGCTGTTCGGCCTGACGGCGCAGGCTGTCGTTGCGCCGCAACGAATCCCTGCGTTTGAGATAGACGCTGTCGCAGGGCAAGCCCAGTTTCAGGTCCTCCGCTTTCAGGCGGATCGTATCGGGACGCACTCCGTGGCGGAGGTCGATACGCGGCGCCGTCTCCCGCGCCGGAACGAACGCCGGCAGCAGCGACAACAACAGCAACCCTATGCAACACCTGGAAAACATACCCCGAAAGATAACGATTTTTCGCGAAGAAAAAGTATCGTCCGATACCTCTTTCGGCCCGATAGCAGCGAATCCGCCCTGCAAAAGCAGTCGCAGGAGCCGAAAAAAGCCGTCGAAACGGCCCTCTTCCCTTCTTGTACGGACACGCACGGACACGCACGGACACCTGCTTCGAATCACCGGAAGGTTCGGGATTAACTTCATTCCCGCTAATTTTGTCACGAAACCCAATCACATACTTCCGACCCAGACAATAATGGCCATTTTGACCTTAGAATAGGATACCCAATAATTCAATCGCATGATAACCATCAACGCAAAACTGCAATATTCTTCCCCTCGAAGCAAAACCGGAACAGTCTCTTATCAGATCACGCACCAGCAGAAAACATGTCAGCCCCTCCATTCGGATTCCGACGAAACAACGGAACGCACATCGATCGCCACGGCAACCGGATTGAAAGAGCATCGGCTTCTACACCATCTTATAGAAAGTGACCGAGCCTTGTTGCGGCGCATCGTCTACGACCTGGACATGCAAGAGATGATCTATACGTTGGATGACAGCCACCCGCAACCACAACATTCCGCTGTCCGTCATCAGTGCCGGCATGGGATACAACTCAGAACGGACTATACATATCTATCTTGCACTACTGGAAAACCCTGTGATTAACACTGCCAACTGAAAAATCACATCGACTCTGAATAAAGCCGTCTCTACATAAGAGCCGGTACAAGACGATATACGGAATCGAAGAGTGCTTCGGGACGGATATTTCTGTCATTTGGCATCTCTTCGTAAGATGTCGCGAAAACATGAAGCATGGCTTTTATAACGATAACCGGCCTTATGATCTATACAGCATATATTACTGAATCTCAAAGATATTTTTTGCTCGCAAGGATTCCTTATTCTTAAAAATACATGGAATTTGTTGGTGATTCAAATCCTTTTCGTTACTTTTGTACGATTAGTAGTGCGGTTTCTTAGGTAGAGACCACAAAGGCTCACGGCTCTCATCACGTTTGTCGGGATTGATCCGAAGTGTCGAATGTGTATGACACCAGCGACCGAGCCTTTCTCGCTGCGCATGGATCGAGTTGCGATTCATGACGAGTAAGGGAGAGGTGTACACTATTAAAATATCGCACAAATCTCGACGAAATACGACATGATCGACCTGCCGGAAAAAGAACACTGGTATGCGTTACGAATCTTCCACAACAAGATCGGCACGATAAAGGCACGGATCGATCGCTGCGGGTTTCAAAGTTACATTCCCATGCGCACGGTGGAGCGGATCGCAGAAGGTCGGCTGAAACATGTTGCAGAACCGGTCATTCCATCGTTGCTCTTCATCCGCACCCCCAGGGAGTACGTCGAAGCCATACGAAAAGACCCTGCAAGTTACGCCAGCGTATATTGTTTTCCCGGCACGTCGACACCAGCGGAAATCTCCGATCACGAAATGGAAATCTTCATGTTTGTGACGAAAGTCGGAAGCGACCGTCTGGAAACTGTCGATCTCGCGCTGGCCAAAGGCGACCGCATACGGGTGACGGCGGGAATTTTCAAAGGGGCAGAAGGATATATCGCACGAGTACATAACGCCAAACGGCTGATCGTAGTGATCGAAGGTGTCGCGGCCATCGCAACGACCTATATTCCGAAGAGCTACATCGAGAAAATATCATTGTAATAGTGATCGCTCAAGAACTGCGGAAAATATTCCCGTTCCTATGCGACCATCACTTCAATTGAAGACGTGCGCGTCGATGCTTTGACACGCATGTTGATCGCTTGCAATAATTGGGTCTGCACCACCGGATATGGTGGACCGGAACTCCGGCAAAGGATCACCGACAGAACCGACACACTCTACCATACGATCGACCGCTCGTCCGTCTCAGGATCGTTGTACATGTACCGGCAGATCAAAGAAGTGACATCGACAGCGCTCTACGAAGCGAAAGACGAGAAATGCAGCAGACTTTTCCACAAATTTGCCGGCAACCTTCCCGAACATCCGGCCCCGATCAAAAATGTCGCTGCGATGCAATGCACATCGTTTGCGAACTCGCCGATATCGCGGATGACAATACAGAATCGATTATTAGGCATAGTTTCAGAAACGATGCGGACGATGAATCAAGCAATGGAGCAGCAAGAGCGGTTGAAAGGACCTGCCAACAGAGACGGCTTCGCAACGACTGATGCCGTTACAGGACAATGCTTGTGTATTTCCGGGTCTAAGCCTCGACCACGCAATTCCGGGAATATACGCATTCTATAAAGAGCGGCTGGTGCTTTCGCACTCGCCCGTTCCGAATGAACTTCCGCTATTGGGCGTATAATACGCCTTGTTACGCAATCTCTGCATCCTTCTCTATGAACCCGTCCTGATGGAACGGATCGCAAAGCGTTTGGAGACCGTCCCAATGCAGTAGAACGCGGTTCCGATACATGGTATCGCGCAACAGGTTCGTCATCATGCAGTACTGTGCGGAGCAAACGATCAAGAAGGGGGGGGGCTGATTTCGAAATAACGAATTATCCGTCAGGAAAATGATAAAGTCGACGTTCGAACGTCTGAAAAGAAGCGCTCTGTTCAAAGATTCCTTCTGGGCTCTGTTGGGAAGCGCCATGGGGAAAGGACTCTCTCTACTCGCCGGCATCGCTGTGGCCCGATTCCTCGGGAAAGAAGTTTATGGAGAATATGGAACGATCAGGACGACGCTTATGTACATAGCAATCGTCTCCACATTCGGATTCGGCTACACGGCAACGAAATTCGTAGCCGAATACATTTCGACAAAAAGCAGCAAACTGCAATCCCTCGTTAGGAATACACTTACCATAACTCTCCTATTCAGTACATTTTTAGCCTTATTACAAACTGTTTTTGCCGACATTATTTCTCAAATCATCGATGCCCCGCATTTGAAAGGTTACCTGCAATCCTTCTCGATACTAATCGTCTTGAATGCCCTATCAACCACACAAATTGCTGTATTATCAGGATTCAAACGTTTCAAGGAAACAGCGAGAATTAACATATACTCCGGTGTTACAACATTCGTCGCCAGTGTCGTAATGACTTACCAATGGGGACTGGGAGGGGCTCTCGGTGCATTAGCATTATCTTTTGCGTTTCAAATAACTCTCAATCAACGAGTTATCAAAACAGTTCTTTCAAAATATTCCGGAAATAGAACCGTCTCGCCGGCCGAACGTAATTCCATGTTGAAATTCTCTATTCCCATAGCTCTTCAAGATAGTTCATTTACAATAGTGCACACGCTTAGTCTATTGATACTGATACGACTATCTAATTATGGAGAAGTTGGACTCTCATCTGCAGCAGGCATGTGGCTAAGTGTCGTAATATTTGTACCGGCAATGCTGAAAAACGTCATGTTTTCCTATCTGTCAAGTGCGGAAAATCATATCAGACTTGTACATAAATTACTAATTATAAATTTTATATCATCTGTTACCCCCGTATCAATTGTGCTTTGTTGTAGTGGATTCATAAGTTCCTTCTATGGAACAAGTTTCATTGGATTACCCAAGGTTCTGAATGTCTGTGTCGTATCCGCTATATTCATAAGTCTTTCCGAAGTATATTGCTATGAATTCATCGCACAAGGAAAACCATGGATTGTATTCTTTTCCCGTCTAATACGCGACGCTCTCACTCTGATAATGGCCTATATCCTATTGTTGAAAATTCACACCGATCAAGCATTTTGGTTTTCCGTCATTTCGTTAGTAGCACATGGCATTTTTTTAATAATCATCTTCCTGATTTATACTTTCTACTGGAGTAGAAACATATCTGTTCAGGAGAAATAATCTTATATCACAACCACTATTGAAATGGCCCGTATTCTGCTGCTGTCTGAACTATTGATATTGTATTTTTTATATACATTCTCACCTACCGTATACAATCCTGGTTTCTGTACAGGCGTACTCGTTTTGGTAGCAATTGCAATACTTACAACCGGCTTTCACATCAAACGCTACACACCTGATATTCATCATAGAGTATTTCGGCCAGCATACCTATTTTTTATCGCATTCTTCATTGTCAATTTTCAGGTATTCATCGATCTGCTTGTAGGAAATCTATCCCCTGATCACCGCGTATTCGTCGGTTCTGATAACATAAACAAGGGAGTTATCTTTTCGTCAATCTCTTTCATCTCGCTACTATACGGATACATTTGTACAAACAAAGGCTACAAAACCTATAATCGAATCTATTATTTTAAGAATAGCACCATTAAAGCAATAGCATGGCTATCGGTTGTCCTGTTATGGCTATTTATAAAAGAGTGCGGTCTAACCAATCTAATATCCGGAAACATATACAAAAATCTGGGCGACATTAATTTGGACACAACAGTCCGAAGCGAGGTGATTCTACGTATTCTCTTCGCAGCAGAGATAATTATGATTTCATACAAACTCCGTAACAATAAAACAGCCTTATCCGCAATCAATTTCGTCAGGCAGTTCCCGATCTCATTCATCATAACCTATAGCATCTATATCGCATTACGACTGCTAAGTGGCGTAAGATCTTCAGTCATCTCCTCTCTCCTATTGATCGCATTCGCTTACGTTTTCGCAAACAGGAGTACAATCCGTAACTGGATTGCTATTACAACTGCATGTATTATGGCCATATCCTTATCCATCATCGGTATAGCCAGAGGCCTGATTGAAAATTATTCCATAACCGATAAATATTCCGTTGCAAAGGAAATATTCAGCGATCGCATGACCTCCATCAGTCCGTGGACGAAAGAGTTGGCAAACTCGGTATTCTGCAATCAGGTAGCTATCGACCTAGCGAAAGCGGATCCTGCAATCTTTCGCTACGGATTCTTCCAATTGAATTACATCCTGCGTTTTTTTGTCCCTGGCTTGATCTTAGATTCGGCCCATCTCATACCGAAAGAGGATACCTCTTCTGCCATTTTTCTAACTATATCAAGGTATGGATATGATGCGACCTCCGGTCTCGGGACTACCATCAACGCGGACTTTTTCCTTGATTTTGGAATTATCGGAATGGTTTTCTGTCTATTTGGAATCGGTGTCTTCTTGAAGAAAATCGACTTGACGATATTCGCCAATTCCGGTATGGGCCAGTTATCAATAATGGCCGCCGCAATCGTAATAATAATGAGCGCCAATGTCGTATACTTACCACGCAGTGCATTACTTCCGGCATTGAGAAGTGCGATATACACGATAATCTTCCTATATATTCTGTCTTCAAAAAAGTCCAGCAGACCATGTTAAGTATACTTTTAATTTCCGGATCGCCTACATCTGACGGGGGTATCGGTAAATGGACGTTACATATCACGAACTATTTTTCCAAAATTAAATCCGTCCGAATCACGCTGATACCTGTGGAGAGAAAGAAATACCTCTGCCAGTTTTTTAAATATATTGACGATGTTTTTTATTATAGTCTACTCATAATCAGAATCTCAATTATTATAAAACGCAATAAGTTCCATATCATACACCTCTGTTCAAGCGCCTCAAAAGGCCTTATCAGAGACAAACTGATCATCAGAATGGCACATCGAAGAGGAATCAAGGTTGTCGTCCATTTCCACTTCGGTAGAATACCACAATTAAGACAGATTGGCGGAAGTGAATGGGACAAACTTTTGCAAGTTATAACCGAAGCAGATAAGACTATCGTGATGGATAAATTTTCCTACTCAGCACTGGTTTCTCACGGTTGTTCCAAAATCTCCTACATCCCCAATCCATTGGCAGACTCAGTTCTCAAACTGATTGATGAAAATAAAATAGACCATAATTCCACCCATTTAGTCTTTGTAGGACATGTTATCAAAACGAAAGGTGTTATAGAATTGGTTGAAGCTTGTAAAGACATTGACGACATCTCCCTGACAATCATCGGGGCATATTCCGATTCCATGAAAAACCAACTTCAATCCATCGTTCGCAGTCAGAAATTGGAAAATAATATCCGATTCACGGGAATATTGAGTCACCCTGACGTAATAAAGGCAATGTGTACAGCCGGGTTATTCGTGCTGCCAACCTACACGGAAGGGTTTCCAAATGTCATCATCGAAGCGATGGCTTGCGGTTGTCCCATTATTTCCACACCGGTAGGAGCCATTCCCGACATGTTAGACATCGACAGCTCCGCTCCCTGCGGAATATGCGTAGACGCACGAGATGTCGAACAACTACGCAACGCGATCATTTACTTACGCGATAACCGAGACAAAGCCCTGCGTTTAGGGGAAAATGCCTACAAAAGAGTCCGAGAACAATATTCCATCGAATCCGTGGGAAACCAATTACTCGATACATGGAGAATGACATAGTACCAAGATCGTCAATCCGACAAGGACACGAAATATAACTACATATGAACTGATATAAAGTTCTTGAAAGAAAACGCATTATATATAGTCTATATTTTTTCTAATTGACTATTTCGGAAAAAGCCACGAAAAGTCCGGTTTATGATCACTATTGCTGAACATTTTGCAGTTCATACGGGCAACCTCGCAAGAGTACTCGGCAAACACATCACCGATATAACGGAGACCAACAAACCCAAAAGATTCGACAAGGAGACTACATCGAAAAAGATGTATGGATTGGTTGTAATGTTACGATTCTATCGGGCATAACGCTCGAGTGAGGTTGCACCAATGCCGCAGGATCAGCCGTCAATCGAGATATTCCTCCCTCTTGCATTGCAGGCAGGAGCACCCACCCGATCAAATTCATTTGGAACATAGATGAAAGCATTCAACACGAAGAGATTCTGCATCTAAAAGCCGAAAGATATTCTCGTAAAGAACCGGAATACTTGTTCGAAAACACACGATTAAAGTCATAAAGTCATGTCTATATTCAAAGACAAGGTATTATTAATCACGGGTGGAACGGGGAGTTTTGGAAACGCCGTTCTGCGCCGCTTCATGGATTCCGACATCCGTGAAATCCGCATCTTCAGCCGCGATGAAAAGAAGCAGGACGACATGCGCCATGCGCTTCAAAATCCGAAAGTAAAGTTCTACATCGGTAATGTGCGCGATCGCTCATCGGTCGACATCGCCATGCGAGGCGTAGATTATGTTTTCGCGGCAGCAGCGTTGAAACAGGTTCCGTCGTGCGAGTTCTTTCCGATGGAAGCTACACGTACGAATGTCCTGGGCACAGGAAACGTACTGGACTCGGCCATCGAACATGGCGTCAGAAATGTCGTCGTGCTCTCCACGGACAAAGCGGCCTACCCAATCAACGCGATGGGCATCAGCAAGGCGCTGATGGAGAAAGTCGCCATAGCCAAAGGGCGCGAGCTGGGCGAAGGTGCGGCAACGACGATCTGCTGCACGCGTTACGGCAATGTCATGGCCAGCCGAGGCTCTGTCATCCCGTTGTGGGTTGAGCAAATGACCGACGGCAAGCCCATTACGATCACCGATCCCAACATGACCCGCTTCATGATGACCTTGGACGATGCCGTCGATTTGGTGCTCTACGCATTCGAGCACGGCCACAACGGCGATCTGTTCGTCCAGAAAGCCCCTGCGGCGACGCTGAGCACACTGGCCGAAGCGCTCAAACAACTCTACGCACAACTCGATCCGAAATACGGCCTTACGGAAGTGAAGGTAATCGGCACGCGGCACGGCGAAAAACTCTACGAAACACTCGTCACACGCGAGGAGATGGCCAAAGCAATCGACATGGGCGATTACTACCGCATCCCGTGCGACACACGCGACCTGAACTACGACAAGTTCTTCACCGAAGGCAATGAAGACGTCTCGAAAATTGAAGACTACCACTCACACAACACCTCGCATCTGGATGTCGAGGGAATGAAAAAACAGTTGCTCCGATTACGTTTCATCCGAGAAGATCTGGGTTTGTGCGACCGCGAAAAACCCCGTGAAATCCGATCGGAGTGACCGGCGTTCCGAAGCATTCGTATAAAAAACGACCGATCCGTATTCCTGGTATCTCTACTTTTCCGCACCGTTCGTAAAACACATCCAGGGTTCTCCGAAATTCGAACGATACGCAACCCGTACGACACCGGTCGTAAATCGTCGATTCCATCTATTCTTCGTCAATGAACATACTGATAACCGGAGCCCAAGGCTTCGTCGGGAGGAACTTGGCCTCCCAACTGAAAAACATCCGCGACGGTAAAGCAGGGAATTACGCCGTGAGCGGGAAGGAACTCTCCATCTTCGAATACGATCTGAACAGTTCGCCCGAAGAGCTGGACGACTACTGCCGCAAGGCGGATTTCGTCTTCAACCTCGCAGGAGTCAATCGGCCGAAAGATCCAACCGAGTTTATGCAGGGAAATTTCGGCTTCGCGTCAACGCTGCTTTCGATGTTGCGTAAACACGGAAACACCTGCCCCGTGATGATCTCCTCATCAATCCAAGCTGCTCTGGACAACCCCTACGGCGAATCGAAACGCGCGGGGGAACAACTCCTGTTCGACTATGCCCGCGAAACGGGAGCCAAGGTACTGGTATACCGTTTCCCGAATCTCTTCGGCAAATGGTGCCGTCCCAACTACAACTCGGTCGTAGCCACCTTCTGTCACAATATCGCCCATGACCTGCCCATCACGGTCAATGATCCGAGCATCGAGATACATCTCGCCTATATCGACGACGTGGTAGACGAACTGATCGCTGCCTTGTCAGGACGGGAACACCGCGAAGGAGACTACTGCTACATCCCCGGATCGCACCGTGTTACGCTCGGCAAGATCGCCGAACTGCTGCACGAGTTCAGGCGAATGCCCGAAACACTGGCGCTCCCCGATACGACAAACGGAGGTTTCGAGAAGAAACTCTACTCGACCTACCTTTCCTATCTGCCGACCGATCGTTTCGCTTACAATCTGAAAATGAACTGTGATCAGCGCGGCAGTTTCACCGAGATCATCCGCACCGCAGATCGGGGACAGGTTTCGGTCAATATCTCCAAACCGGGCATTACGAAGGGAGAACATTGGCATCACACCAAAAACGAAAAATTCGTCGTCGTACACGGACATGGCCTGATCCAACTGCGCAAAGTAGGAACGGATAAAAACGGAAATGCCTACCCCGTCGTCGGCTACGAAGTATCGGGAGAGAATATTCGTGTCGTGGAGATGATCCCCGGTTATACGCACAATATCATTAACCTCTCCGACACGGAAGAACTCGTAACGGTCATGTGGGCCAACGAATCGTTCGACCCGAAGAAGCCCGACACCTATTTCGAACCCGTAGAAAACGACTGAACGATCATGGACTTGAAACTCGATTATCCGAACATACGCTTTGCCGGTAACGGCAAACTCAAACTGTTGATTATCGTAGGTACCCGCCCCGAAATCATCCGCCTCGCCGCCGTCATCAACAAATGCCGCATGTATTTCGATTGTATTCTGGCGCATACCGGCCAGAATTATGACTACAACCTCAACGGTATCTTCTTCCGGGATCTCAAACTGAAAGAGCCCGAAGTCTACTTGAACGCTGTGGGTGACGACCTGGGTGCGACAATGGGTAATATCATCAACGCCTCCTACAAGCTCATGGTACAGACTGCCCCCGATGCGGTGCTCGTTCTGGGCGACACCAACTCGTGTCTGTCGGTCATCAGTGCCAAACGACTACACATCCCGATTTTTCACATGGAGGCCGGCAACCGTTGCAAGGACGAATGTCTGCCCGAAGAAACCAATCGCCGAATCGTGGACATCATCTCCGACGTGAACATATGCTATTCGGAACACGCACGGCGATACCTCGCCGAGAACGGACTCCCCAAGGAGCGCACCTACGTCACAGGTTCGCCCATGGCTGAGGTGTTGCACGACAACCTCGCCGCAATCAAATCAAGCGACATTCACCGGCGACTCGGTCTCGAAAAGGGAAAATACATGCTTCTTTCAGCGCACCGGGAGGAGAACATCGATACGGAAAAGAACTTTCTGAGTCTCTTCAATGCGATTAACACCCTGGCGGCGAAATACGACCTGCCGATTCTCTACTCATGCCATCCGCGAAGTCGAAAACGGATCGAACAGAGCGGTTTCGTGCTGGACAAACGGATCATCCGCCATGAACCGCTCGGTTTCCACGACTACAACTGTCTGCAAATGAACGCAGCAGCCGTTATCTCGGATTCGGGAACACTGCCCGAAGAGAGTTCGTTCTTCACCAGTATAGGACATCCGTTTCCGGCAATCTGCATCCGTACCTCGACCGAACGGCCCGAAGCGCTCGACAAGGGAGGCTTTATCCTGGCCGGTATCGATTCCCGCTCCCTGCTGCAAGCCGTCGAGACCGCGATGGCCATGGATCAAAACGGAGACTTCGGAATCCCCGTCCCTGACTACACCGACCGAAACGTCTCCTCGAAAGTCGTCAAGATTATTCAGTCCTACACCGCGCTGGTAAATAAAATGGTTTGGAGAAAAGAATAACATTGAACATACTGCATCATGAATACGATTTTACGCAATATTCCCTTTTCCCCGCCGGACATGACGACGTCGGAGGTATCGGAGGTATCGGAAGCCCTCCGTTCGGGTTGGATCACGACGGGTCCCCGTACCAAAGCTTTCGAGCGCCAGCTTTCGAATTATTGCCATACCGGAACAACCGTATGCCTGAATTCCGCAACAGCCTGCATGGAGTTGGCCCTTCGGGTGTTGGGCGTGGGGCCGGGCGACGAGGTCATCACTTCGGCCTATACTTATACGGCCACGGCGAGCGTGACGTGCCACGTCGGTGCGAAGGTCGTTCTGGTTGACACGGCTCCCGATTCGTACGAAATGGACTACGACAAACTCTGCGCAGCCATTACCGAACGCACGAAGGTTGTCATGCCGGTGGACTTGGGCGGTGTCGTTTGCGACTACGATCGCATTTATGCGGCCGTGGAGAGCCGTAAACGGTTGTTCCGACCCGCCAATGAGATTCAGAAGGCTTTCGGTCGAGTGATCGTCCTGGCCGATGCCGCCCATGCCTTCGGCGCGCAGCGGCAAGGGCTGATGTGCGGTCAGATCGCCGATTTCACCTCGTTTTCGTTCCATGCCGTGAAAAACCTTACCACGGCCGAAGGCGGCGCCCTGACATGGCGTCCGATCGACGGGATCGACGACGAATGGCTCTACCGTCAATTCCAGTTGCTCTCATTGCACGGTCAGAGCAAGGATGCGCTGGCCAAAACACAGTTGGGCGCATGGGAGTACGACATCGTAGCGCCGAATTTCAAGTGCAACATGACCGATATCATGGCCGGTATCGGACTGGCGCAGTTGAAACGCTATCCGGAGATGTTGTATCGGCGCCGGCAATTGATCGGGCATTACGACGAGGCGTTGAAGGGATACGACGTGCGGCTGCTCAACCACTATGGTCCCGACCACGCATCGAGCGGGCACCTTTATCTCGTGCGATTGGTCGGGAAAGATGTCGACGAACGCAACGACGTGATCGTCCGAATGGCCGAACGGGGTATCGCCTGCAACGTCCACTACAAGCCGCTGCCCATGATGACCGCCTACAAGACCCTCGGTTTCGACATCGCCGATTACCCCAACGCCTACAATCAGTATCGCAACGAAGTGACGCTACCCCTGCACACCCGGCTCTCCGACGACGACGCAGAGTACGTCATCCGTAATTTCTTAGAGATAATCTCATAACGGGAGCAATGTATCGTCATTTTTTTAAACGGCTGATCGACATCGTATCGGCTTTGATTCTATTACCCCTCGTCCTGCTCGTCATATTCATAATGACCTTCATCATTCGGATCGACGACAACGGGCCGGTATTTTACAATGCCAAACGCATGGGCCGGAACGGGAAACCATTCAAGATGTTCAAACTACGTTCAATGAAGGTCAATGCTCCCGATCTAAGGAATGCCGACGGTTCAACCTTCAATTCCGATCATGATCCACGCGTCACCCGCACAGGACGTTTCATGCGCAAAACCAGTATCGACGAAATTCCTCAGATACTCAACGTTCTAAAAGGCGACATGAGTTTTATCGGCCCCCGTCCTGTCTTGGCCAACAAGCCTTACACCGAATACGACGAAATACGGCGTAAGCGGCTGACGGTGCGCCCAGGAATTACGGGATACAGCCAGGCCTTCTTTCGCAATTCCATCACGCAAGATGAGAAGTTCCAATACGACTGCTATTATGTCGATCATCTGACATTCCGACTCGATGTCAAGATTCTATTCGTAACCGTCTATTCCGTTTTGCGGCGCAAAAACATCAACACCGAACACTCCTGACAATTCGACATGAGCAAATTATTGATTATCGGCGCTTCGGTTTTACAACTTCCGGCCATAAAGAGAGCCAAAGAGTTAGGACATTTCGTAGCGGTCGCGGATTACAATCCCGAAGCCGTCGGCATTCCCTATGCAAACCAATATTTCAACGCCAGCACGATTGACGAGGAGGCCATTTGCCGTGTCGCGGAAGATTTTCGGCCGGACGGTATCATGACGCTCGCCACCGACATGCCGATGCGAGCCATCGCAAAAGCTACGACCCGTCTTGGATTGCCAGGCATTTCATACGACACGGCAGTGAAGGCTACCGACAAATTTCAAATGATCGAGGCCTTCCGACAACACGGAGTCGCTTCACCTTGGTACCACCTCATATCCAGTGCCGAAGAGTTACAACGGGTTTCCCAACTACCCTATCCCTGCATCATCAAACCCACGGACAATGCAGGCAGTCGCGGCGTATCGCTCGTACACTCCGCCGAAGAACTCTTCGCAGCCTATGACTACAGTCGCGGACAATCCCGACATGGTAACGTTATCATCGAAGAGTATCTACAAGGGCGGGAAGTCAGCGTCGAGGTCATGGTGGTCGACGGAACGGCACACATCCTCGCCATAACGGATAAGCTGACAACCGGAGCACCTTATTTCGTTGAAATGGGACACAGCCAACCTTCCGACCTACCGTCGGAAATGCAGGCTCGAATCCACGATCTGACTGCACAAGCAATCGATGCCGTGGGAATTCATTGCGGACCGGCACATGTCGAAATGATGATTACCGATCGGGGACCCGTGATGATCGAATTGGGGGCACGCATGGGCGGGGATTGCATCACTACGCATCTCGTACCGCTTTCGACCGGCATCGATATGATACAGGCAACCATAGATGTCTCGCTGGGGTACACTCCCGATCTCAGTCCCCGTTTCACAAAAGGCAGCGCAATCCGCTTCTTCGAAAGCTGCCCCGGCATATTGCAATCAGTCGCCGGAATCGATGAAGCCCGTAAATTACCCGGAATACAAGAAATTTCGATAATCCGAAAAAGCGGAGAGGAAATCGCATCGATTCGCAACAGTACCGACCGCATAGGATTCGTCGTCGCACAAGCCGACACCGCACAGGAAGCCGTACATCGATGCGAAGCGGCCCGCAAATCAATCAGAATAGAATCAAAATGAAAAACAGCAAGGATATGAAGGAATTTTCAGGGAAAAAGCTTTTAATCTTGGGAGGGACAACTCTATCGATTAATATCGTCGAAACGGCAAAGAACATGGGCATCTACACTATCGTCATGGACATGTCCCCCGATTCCCCGACCAAAAAGGTCGCAGACAAAGCATACGATATCAGTACAGCTAATGTCGACGACGTCGTATCGATTGCAAAACAAGAACAAGTCGACGGCATTTTTACTTCATACGAAGACTTCAATACAGGCATTGCCGCAGAAGCATGCGAAAAATTAGGATTGCCTTTTTATGCGAATCTATATCAAATCGACTCCACACGAAATAAACTTCGGTTCAAAACGTTGTGCAGGGAAAACGGAATTAATGTTGTCGAGGAGTTTCATCTGGACCAAACGTTTTCGCCCGACGACCTAGCCCAAATGCAATACCCGGTCATCATCAAACCGGCAGACAGTTACGCCGCTCGGGGAATCTCCATTTGTTACAACGAACGGGAACTACTCGACGCCTATCCACATGCCATCTCATTTTCCCAAACACGACAAGTGATCGTCGAAAAATACATGGATGGGGATTACGTTTCGGTCACCTTTTCCATTCAAAATGGGATAGTTTCACTATCGGCGATGAACGATAAGGCCGTCAATGAAGAACAACAGCATATCGTCCGACTACCTGCCGCCTATATTTTTCCTTCGAAATACATAGATATCTGTTACAAACAACTATTACCGGGTTTACAAAGTTTGGCAAAACAGATCGGACTGCATAGTGGCACTTTCTCGGTAGAGGCAATCGTTACGAACAATCGATTCTACATCTTTGAGATGTCTTTCAGAATCGGGGGCGTAAACGATTGGAAATTCGTCTTAATGGAGAACGGAATCAATCACATGGAGATGTATATCCGTTATGCACTGACCGGCCGATTCGAAGGGGCAGATCTGCCGCACCAGGAGAATCCCAGGTTTCGACATCACTATTGCCTGCTGAACGTTCTTCTCCGTCCGGGACTAATCGCCAAAATCACAGGGGCAGAAGAGATCACCCGCATGCCGTTCGTATTCCGGTATGCGCAAAACTATCAGGAAGGCGACAGTGTGACATGGCCGGGAACTCTGCGACAGATCTTTTCAAAAGTGTTTATCAAGGCCGACTCAAAAGAAGAACTGCTGGCAGACATAACAACCGTGTTGCAAATGCTGAAAGTATATGACGAAGAAGGCAACGACCTCGTCTTGCGAAATACCAATATCGAATCGACAATAGGCTAATTTGCTCCTAAATCCCCTTTGAAAATGAAAATAGCAGTCATCGGAGCAGGCAATGGAGGACAAGCACTTGCCGGCTATCTGGCAAGCATCGGTAACGAAGTAATTGTCAGCGAACTCAATCAAACGATAGTCGATGTACTCAGAACAAAAGGCGGCATCCAACTCGAAGGTAAAATCAACGCATACGGCAAACTCGCCGGAGTGACTTGTGATGCAACTGAAGCAATCAAGGGCGCCGAACTCATCATGGTAGCTACAACGGCAACCGCTCATGCCTCGTTGGCCAAACAATTGAGTAATTCCCTCGAAGAGGGACAAACAATCATCCTCAACCCCGGACGGACGGGCGGAGCCATAGAGTTTCGCAAAGTACTCCTTGACAACGGATTTGATAAACGTATCTATTTGGCGGAAGCGCAGACGCTGGTATATGCCTGCCGCCTGAAAACGCACGGTTCGGTAAATATCATCGGCATTAAAGACAAAGTTTATCTGTCGGGACTCCCTGCGTCGGACACCAAATACATCATTGATAAGATCAGCCCGTTTTTCAATTGCTTCATGCCTTGCAAGAATGTATTGGTCACGAGTCTAGAAAATTACGGAGCAGTATTCCATCCAAGCATAGTGCTCTTCAATGCAGCAGCAATCGAGCGGGGAAGCAATTTTTATTTCTATCGTGAAATGACGCCGTGTATCGCCGATTTTTTAGACCGCCTCGATGCCGAACGGGTAGCCGTAGGCAAAGCTTACGGGATCGAAATGATTCGAGCAAAGGATTGGGTATCATTCGCATACGACAACATCCAGGGCGATACCCTGTGTGAAAGGCTCAAAAGCAATCCGGCATATTACGACATTCTGGCTCCCGGTAAAATCGACTGCCGGCAAATTACGGAAGATATCCCCACAGGAGCTGTTCCCCTACTGGCATTCGGTAAAGCCGCAGGATTGGAAATGCCGCTCTATACATCATTAGTGGGAATCTGTTCTGCTCTTTTGAATACAGATTTCAATAAAACAGGACGATCCCTCGAACGACTCGGACTGAAAAATCGCAACCGCGAAGAAATTTTAGCTGAAATCCAGTAATGACATTACAAGATAACGAAGTTTTCGCCTTCGTCAAGACTTCAATTGATGTGCACACACTCGGCATCAGTTCCATCCTGAACTATGTACGAGAATGCGGGTATGCCGGATTTCTCTCTCCCGACGACATCCAGATGGCCGTTACCGATATCAAGAAACTCAATAATTTCGGTCTATTTCGGAAATGGCTTGTCGACAACGGTGTAACCCGCATAGGGTTCAGTTACCGTTTGGATCCCAAAGACGGTAGAAATTATTTCTGCCAGCTCTACTATGCCCTCAAGGATCACAGGATGTTCGAATACGACGGAGGCCCCATCAGGGGAATCTCATTCGCCGGACTCCCCGATACCTGCGATCTGGTCAAAGCGGAATTAGGCGACGCCGTATTGCTTTTCCCCGGCGATGAAACTCCGGTAGAATCGCTTCGAAAATACGGTGTCCCCAAATCACGCCTACCTCGTAACCTGACAGAAGGAAATCGGTATGACAATATGCGAACGGAGTTCGCTACGACACTGATAGCGAACGAAACGTATAAATACGTATTACCGCAGAATCACTACGGATACCGCGATTGCGGCACAGACCACGACTCCTATATAGGACGTCTGAAATTCTGTCGCGAACATGGTAGTTTGCCAATTATAAGAGCACACATGGGACCGTACAATCCCAACAGAGTGGAGGGGGTCAGGGAATTTTGCGCATGGACAAAAGAGATGGCCGATTCGCATCTGCTGGATGTCCTCTCGATCGGCAGTTCGCAACTTACGCAGTCCAACTTCGGCGAAGACTGGGAAGGTCGACCCAACGGAGGCGGCGTACCTATCAACTCAGAAACGGAATATATGCAAATCGCCGCGATAGCCAAACCCATGCTGGTACGAACTTATGCAGGAACGAAAGATGTTCCAGGATTGGCACAAATGCATGAAAGGTCTCTGAACATCTCGTGGCATGCGCTATCATTCTGGTGGTTTTGCGAAATTGACGGCCGCGGCAAAAACTCGGTGTTGAACAACCTCAAAGAGCATATCGAAACGATCAAATACGTCGCGTCTACCGGAAAACCACTCGAACCTAATGTTCCACACCATTTCGCCTTTCGGGGTGCGGACGACATCACTTATATCGTATCGGCATATCTAGCAGCCAAAACCGCAAAAAAATACGGTATACACCACCTGATTCTACAAAACATGCTCAATACACCGAAATATACCTCCGGCATTCAAGATCTGGCAAAAGGTCGGGCAATGCTGAAACTCATCCGAGAATTGGAGGACAGTTCGTTTTCGGTCAGTTTACAGGCTAGGGCAGGATTGGACTTCTTCGCTCCCGATATCGAAAAAGCAAAGGTACAGCTCGCGGCAGTCACCGCTCTGATGGACGACATCGAACCTAATAATTCAAATAGCCCTGAAATCATACATGTGGTCAGTTATTCGGAAGCCATAAGGTTGGCAACCCCTCCGATCGTAAAAGAGAGCATCAAAATCACACTCGCAGCATTACAGGAATACCGTCGTTTGCGATCCGAAGGCGTCATACCGAACATGGCCTACGACATTGGGACAAGCGAACGTACTGCCGAACTCTACGAAGAGGCAAAAGACTGTGTGCATCTTCTCGAACGGTACTTTCCCGATCTTTACACTCCCGAAGGGCTGTTCACCGTATTCAAAAACGGATTCCTGCCTGTACCCTATCTGATCGAACAACGGCACAAATACCCTGATGCAACACGTTGGAACACGGCATACAAGAAAGGTGGAGTCTATGTAGTGGACGAAGAAGGAAATATCATAGACAGTCGCAAACGTTATCGACAAATCATCGAACAGCTCAATAGATGATTCTCCGCGATCATATACTCCCCGTATCGTACCGAAATTTCTTTCAAGAAAAGAAATATATTTTACATACAACCAGCATTTACGAGCGACAGTGATCGAACAGGAACCGGCAAAGTCGATAACATCTGCACATGCATATAATTCTCCAATCTCCCATGAAGATTCTTTTTCTTCCAGCCTATTTTCATCCTGAAAAGGCCGCGAGTTCCTACTTGAGCGAGAATAGGAATCACGTCTTCGCCGATACGGGATTCGAGATGACGGTCTACACTCCGATCCCTACACGCGGCGTCTCCGCGGAGGTTCGCAATGAATACAAAAGGCGTCGAATCGAAACGTGTTACGACGGGAAAATGACCGTCCGGCGATTCGGTATGATGCGCGAAGGGCACAACCCTGTTCTGCGCGCTTTCCGCTACACACTGTGCTGCGTCAGACAGTTTTCATGGGCGGTTTTCTCCGGCGAAGCACGCAGGTGCGACGTGATGTTCATATCGAGCACGCCGCCCATTCAGGGCGCCATGGCCGCTCTCGTCAAACGGTTTACCCATAAACCCTTCGTCTACAATCTTCAAGACATCTTTCCCGACTCCCTGGTCGGCACAGGATTGACGCACAAAGGTTCGTTGCTATGGAAAATCGGTCGCTGGATCGAAAATTTCACATATCGCCACGCCGACCGGATCATCGTCATTTCCGAGGATTTCAAACGCAACCTGTTGTCCAAAGGCGTTCCGGAGGACAAAATCGAAGTCATCTACAACTGGGTGGACGAAAACGCCGTCGTCCCCGTCGCACGGAAAGACAATCCGCTTTTCGACGAATTCGGTCTCGACCGTTCGAAATTCTATATCGTGTATGCCGGGAATCTGGGGGCGGCCCAAAATATAGACATTATCCTGCAAGCGGCGCAATCCACCCGCGATCTGCCCGACCTGCAATACCTGATCTTCGGTAGTGAAGAACAATCCGAACCATATAAAAAACGTGTCGCCGAGCTAAATTTACAGAATCTGCGAATCCTCCCGATACAACCCTACGAACGAGTTTCGTTCGTATACGGTTTGGGAAACGCCGCCGTCGTATCTTGCAAAAAGGGGTTCGGCGGCATCGCCATGCCCTCCAAAACGTGGAGTATTCTATCCGCCGGTACGGCCGTTCTGGCGAGTTTCGACACAGGAACAGACATGCAACGGATCATCGAAGGCAACGACATCGGTCTTTTCACACAGGCCGAAGACTTGAACGCTTTCACGGCGGCGATCCGAAAGTTATACGACGATCCGCAACGCTGCGCTTCAATGGGGAAACGGGGACGGGATTATATCTTGACACATTTGACGCGCGAAATCGGTACATCTCGGTTCGTAAAGGTCCTAAACTATTTTGCCAAGTAACATGATCGACGACAAGATCGCCCAACCGCTTCTCCACCTCGTCTGCTGGGGACTTCATCCGCAGTCACTTCCGACATCCCTGCCCGACAGCATTGGCAACGGTAACGGATTTTGGCCTGCGGTCTATACTTGTGCAGGAGTACAAGGAGTTCTAGCCATAGCATGGGACGGTCTGCGACGAGTTACTGAAAGCGGGCTTCTCCCTTCCGATCGGCAACCGGATCGCGAACTTCTGCTCCGGTGGGCCTATAACGTGGAGCAGATCGAGAAACGAAATTTCCGCCAGAAGCGGGTTCTCGCCGATTTGGCAGGCTTCTACGCAGCACACGGCATCGATCTGATGCTACTCAAAGGGTACGGTATGAGTCTGAATTACCCGATACCCAACCACCGACCGTGTGGCGATCTGGATATCTGGCTTTACGGAAGACAAAAGGAAGCAGACGCCTTGCTTCACAAGGAACGGGACATTGCCATCGACAAGGATAAACACCACCACACGGTTTTTCGTCTGGACGGCGTAATGGTAGAAAACCATTACGATTTTCTAAATGTCCATTCCCATCGCTCTAATAAGGAAATCGACCGTCTGCTGAAATGCCTCGCCAAGTCAGGAACCGATACAACCATCCGCATCGGCAACGTGCCGATCCGCATTCCCCATGCGGATTTCAATGCACTGTTTCTGCTCCGGCACGCGGCCGTCCACTTTGCAGCGATCGAAATCAGGCTGCGTCATGTAACGGATTGGGCGATGTTCGTCGAACGGTACCACGACCAGATAGACTGGATAGCATTGGAGCGTGTAGCCGAATCGCAAAATATGACGAAGTTCCTGTACTGCCTGAATGCCCTTTCCATCGACTTTCTGGGGTTAGATCCTGTCAAAATTCCACCGTTCGAACGCGACGGATCGTTGGAAAGACGGGTTCTGAACGATATCCTCGGACCAGAATTCTCGGTACGGGCACCGAAGGGCGGCGGACTCGTCCGCTCTCTGTACTTCAAGACGCGCCGTTGGTGGGCAAACCGATGGAAACACCGTATCGTTTACAGGGAAAGCCTGCCGCAAACCTTCATCCGCCAGTTTTGGAGCCACCTGCGCAAGCCCCGATCCCTGAAATAACGATTCCATCCAAACGTTGAAGGCCTTATGTATTCGCTGATACATAAGGCCTTCAACTTCTTTTTCAATCCACCTTCCAATAAACCACAGGGACGAACGAACGGATTCGCAGAGTACACTCACAATCATTATATACTAATAATTCATATCATCAGTCAGTTTTCGAATCACTGATAAGCAGGGACCTTTTTGCATTTCTATCCTAAAAATACAATAACTAACGTGTTTGCTTCTATTTCAATTATTGTAGACTGTTTTACACGCATAAAGACAGTCGCATTACTGAAATGAGCAGGGCTAACACAACCACTTATTCTTCCACCCGCTCTTTTTACAGTCGCCTGATCGGTTCTAGCACTTCCTTAAAGAGAACTTTTTCAGTTTACACGTACAGGTCATAAATGTGTCTATCTCCAAGGCGGCACATTCCACGAAAGACAAGTACTGAACACCTTGACGACCTGATTAAAGTTGTTACCCACTCGTAAAACCGGGCGAAGGGGAGAAACCGCGGACAAGCAACTTTCGGACGGCAACGACCGTAATCCGACAGAACACTTCTCCGAACATGCCGTGCAGCCTCGTTCGACAGACAGGGGCACCGTTTATGCAGGTGGTATGTCGCAACCGTTCCGCGAGTATCGCTGCCGAACAAATTGCGGCCATATCGTTTCGAGTGTCCCTAACTCCGCATCGCGCAGGCACCGTATGGACGGAGAGCGGCATATCCGAATCGGCGACAAGTCCGAATGCAGCGAGAGCGGACGGCACCGCGACGCGGGAAAAACGAACGTTTTCGACAACTTCCTTTCCCACACACCGCCTATCTTCGCGAAACGGATTTTCAATTTCAGACCATTAAAATCGACGACAATGGAAAAGAGAGGGAAACGAAACACGATTTCGATAGAGGAGTTCGACAGGAAACTTCAAAAACTGATTCGCGAAGTACAATCGGAAGGACGGCACGGCACGGCGAACAACTACCGTCATACCCGTTCCAGTTTCTTCCGTTTCATACAGGAGCCGAACACGGAATTCAGCTTGGATGCTCCGACCGTGGAGCGCTACGAGCAGTGGTTGCGAAGTCGCGGCGTATCACGCAACAGTTCATCATTTTACATGCGCAATCTGCGCGCCATGTGCAACCTGCTTTTCAAACGGGGCGCGATCGCCGACGCCGAACTTTTCGCCGATGTCTATACCGGCATCGCAAAGACCCGCAAACGAGCCGTTTCGGAACAGACGCTCGCCCGCATCAAACAGGCCGATCTGACGGAATTTCCGCAATTGGCCCGATGCCGCGATCTGTTTCTGTTCTGCTTCTACTGCCGGGGCATGGCTTTCGTCGACCTGGCCTATCTGAGACAGGAGAATATCGACGGCCACTACATCCGTTACACACGCCGCAAAACGGGTCAGAATCTCGAAATCCACATCGAGCCCTGCATGAAGGAGATCATGCTGCGCCATGCCGGAAGCGGCGGATACCTCTTCCCGATACTGACTTCCGACAATCCCCGAAAGGCTTACGAACAGTATCGTTCGGCAATCTGCACATTCAACCGTTCACTGAAAATCCTGTCGCAGCGGTTGGATATTCCTGCCCTCTCCTCCTACATGAGCCGGCATACGTGGGCCACAATCGCCCGTTACCGGCAAATCCCGTTGGCGATTATCAGCGAAGGGATGGGGCACAACTCGGAAAATACGACACGCATCTACCTCTCGTCGTTCAACCAGCAAGTTCTCGACGAGGCGAATAAAAACGTGATAACGATCTGATCGATCGTCTACTTCTAATTAAGAAATATTATTGGCAAAAATATTTGATTTCTTTTAAAAAACATAACATTATGGTGGAAATTTCTAATTAAGAAATAGATTTTTCCTAAAATGCATTTTATTTCAATCATTTATGAAATAAGAATGGCACGGGTGAAAATAATATTTCACCCGACCTGTTGAAAAGTGCACGCCGTCGTACAAACCGAGTATACACTTGTATTCTCAATTTTCAGACTTGTCAATGAGGAGAAAACAGGAGTGTCGGGGAACGTCTATGTGTCTGGATTTTTGAAAATCCGCCTCGCTTCGTCTATTTCTTAATTAGAGATAGACACAGGTGAAACGGGTCGTTTGCATACTGATTCTCCTTTTGATCGTACAGGCGGGTTCGGGCAGGACGCAGAATGCGCCGGCACGTCCTTCCGTGCATTCCGATACGGTCATTTTGTTCCGTTTCGTTCCCCGTCGGTTGATGTTTTATTCACCCTATCGCAACAACGACAAAGCCATCGAAGCGGCGACCGAACTGATCGACGCCCATCGCGAAGCGCTCGTCAAACGGGAGGCCGTCGTCCGCATACGGGGATTCTGCGACTCCTATCCTACGGTCGGAGAGAATCTGGCTGCGGCCAAAAACCGCAGCAATCAGGTGAAAAGTTATTTCATCGTCCATGCAGGGATGAAAGAGGAGTATTACCGCACTTCGAACAAGGCGTTTCCCTACAACGGCATGAAGGACATCGTGGCATTGGTCGGCATCGAATACCTGAACGCGCCTACCGACCGGAAAGACAGCGTCCGGCAGACGCCGGCCGCTGCGATTCCGCCGGCAGTCGGCCGCACAGGGACGACAAGAGAGGATATTGCCGGCATTCCGGAACCTGCGACTGCGGAGACGCCCGTTCCGGAACCGGAGGATGACCGCTCCGAAGAGGAGTTGTCGGCGACGGCGGAATCGATCATTGCGCAACCGACGAGAGAGATCGCCGAATACCGCCGTCCTGTTCCCCTCTCGATCAAAACCAATCTGCTTTACGACGCGGTACTGATGCCGTCGCTGGAATTCGAATACAGGTTCAGCGAGCGCTGGTCAATCAATGTGGAGGGTTCCATGGCGTGGTGGCATACCGACCGCAGACACGTCTACTATCAGTTGGCGCAGATCAGCCCCGAAGCGCGCTACTGGTTCAAGCCGCAGGGACCCCGCAAAGGGCATTACGTCGGGTTATTCATCGGCGGCGGCTGGTACGATCTGGAAAACGGCGGCCGCGGTTACAAGGGCGAAGGCGAATACGCCGGTTTCAGTTACGGATATATGTTTCCCGTCGGAAAATACTTCGCCATGGAGGCGGGTGTCGGCGTAGGATTCCTCCACACCGACTACGAGGAGTATCTGCCACTCGACGGACACTACGTGTACCAGCAATCGGGACGAGTCGACTATTTCGGGCCGCTGAAACTCAAACTGACCTTCGTGTGGAATATCGGCTGCTGGCTCGACAGAAAAAGGGAGGGAAAACGATGAGACGAATCGCCATATCGGGTATCAGGTACGGTGTGCTGCTCTTGTTCCCTCTGTTATGGGAGGGTTGCCGCAAGGAGTTGTGCTACGACCACGAACGGCACAGCCCTTCGGTGAAGACGCGGATCGTCGCCGAGTGGGAGCAGGAGTGGGAACGCACCTACGATTTCGACTGGGAGGCGATCTGGCGGGAGTCGTGGGCGCACGACTACGACGATCTCCGTCCCGAAATCGCTGACGGCATCCGTGCCGTGATTTACGGCGGTTACGGTAATGTCGCGCAGAACAACCTGCCGCCGGAGGGCGGGCCGCTTCCCATGAAGGCGGGCACCCATTCGCTGCTCTTCTACAACAACGACACCGAATACATCCTTTTCAACGACCTGTCCAATTCGGCGTCGGCATCGGCCACCACCCGTACCCGCACCCGTGGCGGCTTCAAGGAACTGCACTCCGGCGAGCGGACGGTGAGCCAGCCCGACATGCTCTACGGCCTCTACGTGGAGGAGCACACCGCCGAACGCACGCTGGAGCCGGTCGATCTGCCCGTCGTCATGCGTCCGTTGACATACACTTACATGATCCGTTACGAATTCGCCGGCGGGCTGAAATACGTCGCACTGGCGCGCGGGGCATTGGCCGGCATGGCCGAAACGGTCTACTTGCAGGACGGACGCACGGGATCATCCGCCGCAACGGTGATGTTCGACTGCACGGTGGAGGATTTCGGAGCCGAAGCGCAGATCCGGTCGTTCGGCGTGCCGAACCATATCGACGGCGGATACCTCGCCAGAGCGGGAGCGCACTACGCACTGAACTTGGAGGTACGGCTGACGAACGGCAAATTCAAGACCTTCGAGTTCGACGTGACGGATCAGGTCGCAGGACAGCCGCGCGGAGGAGTGATCGTAGTGAGCGGCATCTCCGTCTCGGACGAGGAGGGCGACGAAGGCAGCGGCAGTTTCGACGTGACCGTCGACGGCTGGGGCGAATACGTGGACATCGAACTGCCGTTGAACTGACCGCGAAGAGAGCGACAACCTTTTTAACTAACATTTATAAGATCATGAAGAAAAGTTTATGGATGCTCGGAGTGGCTCTGACAGCCCTTGCGAGTTGCGCGGAGACCGAAGTCGTGGACGTGCCGCAGACCCGCGCCATCGGATTTACGAATGCTTTTGTAAATAACACGACAAGAGCAGACGTAACGACCGATACTTTCGGAAAATTCTGGGTTTTCGGAGATTACGACAACGACGGCTCTTGGGCCAACGTGTTCTCCAACATCGAGGTGACGAAAGGTTCTCCTGCCTGGAAACCGGAGCAAACGGCCTACTGGCAACTCAACAAGAATTATAATTTCGGCGCCTATGCGGACGGCACGAACACGCTGAGCGGCGTGACCTACACCCCGGCGAGCAACACGTTGAATTTCAGTGAATACTCCGCCGGAGAGAACGATCTCGTCGCCGCAACGGTCACCAATCAGAGTTGGGACGGACAAGGCGAACCCTCAGCGGTACCGTTCACCTTCCACCACATGCTCTCCAAGGTGAAGTTTACCTTCAAGACCGTAGCCGCCGAGACCTATACGATGAAGGTTTCCGGTCTGACGATCTCCGACGCGATCCAGACGGGCAACGGTTCGTTCACGGGCAATCAGACGGGTACATGGAGCGGAGAGACCACGGGAAGCTACGCCTTCGCGGAGATCGCCGACTACGCGACGGCCGCGGGTCAGGCCGAATCCGAAGTGAAGTACGTCATTCCGCAGGCGAATACGAACGACATCGCCGTCGCCTTCACGGTGACCGTCTCCGATGCATCGGGACAGATCGCCGAGGGGACGTTCGAGGGAACCATGGCTTTCCCCGACGCCAACGAATGGGAAGCCGGCATGGCTTATAACTACGTCGTCACGATCAATCCGCCCGATGTCGACGCTACTCAGAAGCCGATCGAATTCACGGTAACCGAAGTCGACAAGTGGGACGAGTTCGACGACACCGATACGAGTGTAGATCTGCAATAATCGACCGCTCCTCGGACAGAGCATCACGGGCCATAAGGGGTTGAATCTCCCCTTACGGCCGCCAATCATCGCTCGCTGCGGAACGATCCGTTCCCGCGGACGCAGCCGCGGCGCGCGTAAAAGACGTATTATGAATCGAACCGGAAATACAACGAGATACAAACCCTGCCGTGCGCTGCTGGCCGCTATCCTGCTGCTGTCGGGCTGTACGGAGACGTTGGTACGCGGAACCGACGAAAGCGGAGAGGCGGGCGAAATCATCGCCTTCCGGACGCCGGCACCGAGCCGCGCCGTCGAGGAGACGTTCGTCGCGGGCGACGTCTTTTCGGTCTGGGGATACTATACGCCGACGGATGCCGCGAGTACGGTCTTCGACGCGACTTCGGTCTCCACGCCCGACGGGAGTAGATGGAGTTACCACGGCGCACGTTACTGGAAAGCGGACAAGACCTACGACTTCTATGCCCTCTATCCTGCGGCCGACCGCCTCGGTGCAGCCGTTTCGGCGGACTTCGACGCCGCGGGCCGTCTCTCCGTCGCCCGTTTCGACGCCGGACAGGGAGCGGATCTCATGGCGGCCGTCGCACAGGATTTCGCAGGCAGCGACGCCCGTCAGGTTCCTCTGACGTTCAAGCATCTGCTCGCGAGAATCGAGGTGGTCGCCAAACGCAGCGCCACGACGGAGGGCATCGTCGACTTCAACCCCGTCGTTCATTCGGCCAAACTCCATGGAATGTACCGCACAGGTTCGCTCTCGATGGCTGCGGACGACCTGACCGACGGCGAGGCGCTGCTTGCAGCGTGGAGCATCCCGTCCGACGCAGGCGAATCCCCCACGGATGCGAACACCCCGTTCTCGCAGTTCGCCGGACCGGTCGCGGCAACCGTCGACGGAGTTCCGCTCATGGAGGTGCTGCTCTTTCCGCAGCGTCTCTCCGGCGAATACCGCCTGGATCTGATCTATTCGACCGATACCGGAGGAGCCGAGACGAAATCCGCTTCGATTCAGCTCACGTCGCTGCCGCTGACCGTGTGGGAGGCAGGCAAACGCTATCGCTACACTTTCACCCTCTCGGAGGACGACCGCATTCTTTTCGAACCTCCGACGGTCAACGCATGGAGCGATGCCGTCGGAGGAATCACGATCGTCGAATGATTCCCTGTGACGGGAGATACGAAAAAACAATCCGCCATGACAAAGTTCAGATACATACTCGGAGCGATCGCGCTGTCGGCCTGCTGCATGTCGTGCGAGAAAGAGGAGAGTTCCCCGCGGACGACGTCGGTTTCGGATCGCATCCTGTTCGACTCGCCGGTACTCACCGTGGAATCCATTACCCGCAGCACATTCAAAAACTCCCTCGACGCGGGCGATGCGTTCGGCGTGCTGGGCTACTGCGTACCCTATACGGTGGGAACCTCCGTATTCAACTACAATGCAGGATCGAGTCTGTGGACGATCAAGCGGGCGCAATGCCCGCCGGAGGTCTTCTACGCCCAAAAAGTCGTCGTCGGCCTCAACGGATGCACCTACGACCGCAACGGCGGCACCGACAACGACCCGAAGTACTGGTACCGCGACGGATACGACACCGACAACATTCCTAACGCCGCCGTCACGGACGCCGACAGCTACCGTTATTCGTTCATCGCCTACTACCCCTGCGACGGAAGCTTCACGATCGACCGCCCCTCCGGCCCGACCGCCGCCGGAGCCCCCGTGCTGACCTTCTCCATGCCGCAGACCGGCGGTTCGGTTTCCGATCCGCTCGACCATCGTCAGACCCCCGACGCCATGCTGGCCGTGCTTTACGATCGCCGCAAAGCCGACGGCAACCTGCGTTTCAATTTCAGCCACGTGCTGACGGGGCTGGGCGTAGAGGTGAATAATTTCAGCGAGCACGATCTGCAAATACACTCCGTCACCCTCTCCGGAGACTTTTATAAGGAGGTGCGCATCGATCTTACGGGCGACGTCAGTACTTTCTCGTTTCCCGAAACCTACTATGCGGGGACCTACACCTTTTTCGACGGCACTCCTGCCGGCAGCTATCTAGAACTTCCGGCGCCGAAGCCGGAATCCGGAGAGACGGTGACCTCGTCCGGCCTGATCGGAAACGAGCACCTGCTGCTGATATCGGGAGCCGAGAATCCGGGATTTTTCGGGGAAGGGGTCGAGATCAGGCTCGACTATACCTTCGCCGGCGTCCGGAAACAGTACGAAACCGAACGCCCGGGCACCTTCACTCCGCGTCCGGGCACGAGATACACGGCGCAGTTCAATTTCGTGGGCGATGCCTTCGTGCTGCAATTCGTCGTCGACAATCAGGAGCAGTGGGAGGACGGAGAAGCCGGCGACAACGACGAGACGAACGACGACGTGATCTTCGAGTAACGACCAACCGCAAAGAAAAGATACGACAACGATGATACGCGCAACGATCCTCAGACTTTCAGCCACGGTGATCCCGTTTCTCTTCGGGATAGCCGCTTGCACCGATGCGGTCGGAGTCGACGACCGCTCCTCCGCGACGGACAGAGGCACGACGACGCTCTGTTTCGTCGGCGACCCGATGGCCGACTGGCGGGTGACGACTCGTGCCAGCGACGTCAAGGACGAAAAGGAAAAGAAGATCAACCAACTCCACATTTTCTTCTTCGGGTCCGACGGCGAATATCTCAAAGGCGGCTATCTCACCGGCTATCCCAATGCACCCGAAGACGGAGGCTACTACGCCCCCGGACAGGGCGTGAACATGCTCAAAATCGACAACACCAAGTTCGAAAATGCAGTTTTGGCAAGTAGCGCCACCGTATATGCCGTGGCCAACGTGGAGGCGGATCTCTTCCGGGACAACGACGGCGACGGCCGTCCCGACAAGATAGAGAGACTGGCCGATTTGCAAACGCTCGTCTACGCACCCCGAACCGTCTCGCTCGGCCTGCCCGCCGAGGGAATGCCCATGGTCGGCGTCAAAGTCGTCGATCTGACCAAACCCGAAGAGACGATCGAGGGCGAACGCCGCATCGACATGCAGGCGCTCATGGCGCGCATCGACGTCAGCATACAACTCGCCAGCGACGTGCAGCAGGGCAACTATCCGGCGCTGACACTCGTGGACTGGACGGCACGGAATCTGCCGACGCGCGTCGCGTTCAGCAGCCCCGACGAAGGGGATGAAACCGGCGCGAAATGGACAGCCTGGACCAAATCGGTCACCACGCCCTACCAGCGCACGATCTACAACAAGGAGGGGCAGATCGCCTTCACATTCTACATGTATGAAAACGTGCAAAACGCCGAATGGGTGGTCGACGAAGGAGAGCAATGGACCGATCCCTCGCTGGCCAATCAGCACAAGGGGCTCTATCCCGACAGCATCGCACCCTACCAGAAACAGCGTTACAAACCCTATCTAGCCAACGACAACGCCGCTTCGATCGAGCTCCACGGCTATTACTCCACCTACAACGAGGACGGGTCGGGCAACTCCACCTCCGAAGTCCGCTATACGCTCTATCTGGGGGCCAACCATACGGACGATTTCAGCGTGAAACGCAACCACCAGTATAAGAACGACATCTCGATCAAACGGTTGATCGCTCACGATGCGTCGTCGGGTGAGTATACTTTCGATGCCCGCGTGAACATCGAGGATGAGGGCAACGAGTTCCACATCTCGATCCTTCGCGAGCGCAATCACGACGCGCATTTCTGCATCACGCCGATGGACGTCTATCTTTTCGCGGACGAACAGGCCAGGCATCCGACGATGGAGGTATTGCTGGGCGATATACCGCAGGACAGTCAGACACCGAAGGAAGGCAGCATCCCCGACTGGATCCGGATGGAGAAGATCTCTGCCTACGACATGGAAAACGGTTCCGTCTCGGATTCGGGGTTCTCGGCCTATCCCGACGGAGATCATCTGGCTACCGGGACGGAATGGACGGCCGGCAACGGAAAGCGCGCGTTCTTCACGATCGGAATGCTCAAACCCGGCGGAGCGCTCGCCGACGCAACCCATGCGACGATCACCCGCAGCCGGGACCGCATCTATTTCTACATTGACGAGAACCTCAGGTTGGAGGATCGTTCGGCTACGGTCACGCTGATCTACAAAGAGAACGGCCAGGAGACGAAACGCCGCACGATCGTACTGGGTCAGACGCATCTGCTGCCGGTGACGATGCGCGACGGCGGTACCCTGTATATGGAGCAATACGAGGAGTATCTGGATCATTACGATCCGCTCGACCGGTTCGCCTCCGAGCAAATCTATACGGGCCTGCCCTGGGCCGAACGGAACTCGGGACTCGACGATATGGAGATCAAACAACTATATAAGACGTGGTTTTTGACGCCTGTCACGTCGACTCCCTACGATCCTCCCGGCCAGGTCTTCAACGACGGGTACCCCTATACCAGCTATGTCATCTTTCTGTCCAACCAACATCGCATGACTCTGAACGATAAACCTCTGTCGGCATTCCAATACTGCCACAACCGGAACAAGCGGAATGCGAACGGCACCGTAACGGCCGCTTATGAGAACAGGCAAGGTTGGGGATTCGACGTTTATTCGGAAACGAGCAACGAGAGCAAGTGGTTTTTGCCGGGCATCCGGCAGATGGAAGACGCCTTGACGCAGTACTACACGTCTTTCAGCGAATTCCAGGACTCTTACTATTGGAGTTCCTCCGCAGGCGAAAGAGAAGGGGGTACGAGCGGTCAAAGCTCCGTACGGGCGCGCGCTACGAAGGTACTGCCGGACGGAAACTATGTCGACAGCGGCGGCGGCGACGGCGATGAGAACAGATACAAATACGAACTCGGCAGAGGCGGCTACGCACGACGCACGGAATCGCTGCGCATCCGCGCCTTCCGCACCGACCTCGATCCGGTCGACTGATTCCGGCCGTCTCCTGTCCGTAAACGGGATTGTCGCGCGCGTGCTGCGCCGGCAATTCCGTTGCATTTTTCGGAGTAATCCGCTTCTGCGTCGCAATTCTATTCCGCGCACTGTCGCGACGGTTGCCGGCAGCTCGCGCGCTCCGTGCAGCACCTTCTGGTCGCGAAGGTTCGCAGCGGTATGTCAGACAAGTCGATGCCGAAAATTCCGGACGAAGACCGGACGGCAGATCGTTCGTCTCGTAATGCCGCTCGGATTGGGATCGGTCAAACGTATGCAGCATAGAGCTTATTGGACGCAAAACAATGTAATTCAACGCATCGGCGAAAATCGTGACCTATTTTCGGTTCGAGCGAAACAGGTCACGATTTCGGTCCGAACAAGCTGCTTTTTTATGCCTTTGAATACATCGCCTAAAAACGAAAAAACCTTACATATCGTTGATACATAAGGTTTTTTGCTTCGCATTGCTCTTTATTTCAAGAACTTCGAGGGTGGAAGATGGGACTCGAACCCACGACCTTCGGAACCACAATCCGTCACTCTAACCGACTGAGCTACATCCACCGTTTCGACCGCAAAGCCGGAACTTCGCGAATCGGTGTGCAAATGTAATACGTTTTTTTGGTCTGTGCAAGGATTTCGCCCGAAAATTATTCGAACCGGCGACGGGCGTTTCGGGAAAAGAGCGCCGGGTTCCGGCGTGTACAGGAACCCGTGGAGCCGACGGAATCGATTTCCGCCGGAACGATTCGCGAAGCAGGCTTCTTTCGCCAAAACATCCCGACGATGTTCCGTGTCGACCGTCCGGCGTCGCCGAACGCTGCCGGCAGGAAAGCTCCGCCCCATGCGGCGGACGGTCGCTCGCCGGCATTCGCCGGTACCTCGGCCGTTCGGCGGACAGCACACCCACGTTCGGCGCATCTATCGAATGGATCAGGGGAACTTTCGCGGAGACGCATCTCGCAAAACGAAGCAAGCGAGTTTCCCTTCGCTCCTCGTTTTCCGCCTCTACGACTGCACCCCGGACGTCGTGCTCCGGCAGAACCGAACCGGTCGTTTGTTTCTGTGCCCTGCTTTTCCGACTTCGGCTGCGCCGAAGCCCGCCGCTCGGCAATGTTCGAATAAATTCGACATTGCACCCGCTTATTCGTATCTTTGACTTCGTCTCAGATACTTCGTCTCGGCATAATCAAACTAACGTTTGCTTCTGCACTCGCTTATTCGTATCTTTGGCTGACGCCGAAGATACTCCCGTTCGGCATAATCAAGCCGGCGCTTGCTTCTGCCCTCACTTATTCGTATCTTTGCACGCAACACACACCTCATCGAAGATGAAACGTTTCGGTATCTCGTCGCTGCTCCTGCTCGCCTCGCTGCTCCGTCCCGCAGCGACCGACGCACAGATCTACGCGAAACTCAACGGCCTCTACGCACTCGTAGGAGTCGTCAACCCTGCCGTAGAGTTCCGGTTGACCGACCACTCCGCCTTCCAGACGGAGTTCGTTTATTCGCCGTGGAAATCGATCAACGTCGACGGGCAGAGCAAACCGATGCACTTCGGCATCTTCCTGAACGAATACCGCTACTACTTCCGCGGTTATGCCCGGGGCTGGTACGTGGGCGGCAATGCGGGCATGATGGCTTTCCGCATGTCGAAACCCTACATCGAGAACTGGGGCATCCACCTCGAAAACCGTTACAGCAAAGGCTACGGATTCATGTTCGGTGCTTGTGCGGGCTACGAACGGATTTTCCGCAAGCGGTGGGTCTTCGACGTGTTTTTCGGCTGGTCGTGGATGACGAGCTTCTACAACGGCTACGACCTCGACGGCCGCACGCAGATGGAGCCGCACCGCCCCGTACAACCGCTGCACCCCGATCCCTTCAACGGTTCGTCGGAGTGGTATCCCAACAAGATCGGCATCTCGATCGGCATCCGTATCTACGATCCCGAGCTGCACAGGCAGCGAAGCGAAACCCGACGTCTGCGCAAGGCGGCCCGCAGCGCCGCATCGTACGGGAAAACGCCGGCCGCCGACCGCGGTTCTCGAATGTCGCGTCCCGTACCGGCCGCGTCCGGAAGCGTGTCAAAATGACAGCCCCGATCTGCCAAAAAGGGCACCGCGTCTGCCAAAATCCGTTTGGCATATCAATTGTTGGAATCCCCCACCGAAAACAGAAAAACGGATCGGTGCGGCCATGCGGACGTACGGCTGCCGCCCCGAACCGCAACAGAAAGAATTTTTCAACGAATGTCAAACCAAAAATAGTTGAACTATGAACGTAAAACCTTTATCGGACAGAGTGCTCATTCTCCCGAATCCCGCCGAGGAGAAGACCGCGGGCGGACTTATCATTCCCGACACCGCGAAAGAAAAACCGCTGGCAGGCAAAGTCGTGGCCGTAGGCCCCGGTACGTCGGAGGTCAAGATGGAGGTCAAGGTCGGCGACGAGGTACTCTACGGCAAGTATGCCGGGACGGAGATCAATGTCGACGGCACGGACTACCTCATCATGAAACAGTCGGATATTCTGGCAACGTTGTAATTTCACCGATTCGTAAAACACATCAAATTCCGTAAAAGCTATGGCAAAAGAGATCAAATATAACGTAGAGGCACGCGAGATGCTCAAAGAGGGTGTCGACGCGCTGTCGAACGCCGTGAAGGTCACGCTCGGCCCCAAAGGCCGCAACGTCATCATCGACAAGAAGTTCGGCGCTCCGCAGATCACCAAGGACGGCGTGACCGTCGCCAAGGAGGTCGAGTTGGAGGATGCGATCGCCAACATGGGTGCGCAGATGGTGCGCGAGGTGGCGTCGAAGACCAACGACAACGCCGGCGACGGCACGACCACCGCGACCGTTCTGGCACAGGCGCTCATCGGCGTGGGACTGAAAAACGTGACGGCCGGCGCCAATCCGATGGACCTCAAACGCGGTATCGACAAGGCGGTGGCCAAGGTGGTCGAATCGCTGCGCGAGCAGAGCCAGGTGGTAGGAAGCGACATCGCCAAGATCGAGCAGGTGGCGTCCATTTCAGCCAACAATGACCCCAACATCGGCAAACTGATCGCCGAAGCGATGTCGAAGGTCAACAAGGAGGGCGTCATCACAGTCGAGGAGGCCAAAGGCACCGACACCCATGTGGACGTGGTCGAGGGTATGCAGTTCGACCGCGGCTATATTTCGGCCTATTTCATCACCGACCCCGAAAAGATGGAGGCCCAGCTGGACAAGCCCTATATCCTGATTACCGACAAGAAGATCTCGACGATGAAGGAGCTCATGGGCGTCTTGGAACCGGTAGCCCAGAGCGGCCGTTCGCTGCTGATCGTCGCCGAGGATGTCGACGGCGAGGCGCTGTCGGCACTCGTGGTCAATAAGCTGCGCGGCACGTTGAAGATCGCCGCCTGCAAGGCCCCGGGCTTCGGCGACCGTCGCAAGGAGATGCTCGAAGACATCGCCGTACTGACCGGCGCGACGGTGATCTCGACCGACAAGGGCATGAAGATCGAGGACGCCGACCTCTCGATGCTGGGTACGGCCGAGAAGGTGACGCTCAACAAGGAGAACACGACGATCGTCGACGGCGCAGGTGCCAAGGATGCCATTGCAGCCCGCGTAGCGCAGATCCGCGCCGGCATCGACGCCGCGACGTCGGACTACGACAAGGAGAAGTTGCAGGAGCGTCTGGCCAAACTGGCCGGCGGCGTGGCTGTGCTCTATGTCGGCGCCGCGACCGAAGTCGAGATGAAGGAGAAGAAGGACCGCGTGGAGGATGCGCTGGCCGCGACGCGTGCAGCCGTCGAAGAGGGCATCGTCCCGGGCGGCGGCGTGGCCTACCTGCGTGCCACGGAGGTGCTCGCCAACATGAAGGGCGCCAACGAGGACGAGACCACCGGTATCCAGATCGTGAAACGCGCGATCGAAGAGCCGCTGCGCCAGATCGTCGAGAACGCCGGCGGCGAGGGTTCGGTCGTCGTGAACAAGGTCAAGGAGGGCAAGGGAGCCTTCGGTTACAACGCCCGCGACGACAAGTACGTCGACATGTTCGAGGCCGGTATCATCGACCCGACGAAGGTGTCGCGCGTAGCACTGGAAAATGCAGCGTCGATCGCGTCGATGTTCCTCACCACCGAGTGCGTACTCGCGGAGAAGAAGTCGGAGCAGCCCGCCATGCCTGCGATGCCCGCAGGGGGCATGGGCGGCATGATGTAAGCCGATCCGCAGAAACGACAGAGCAGCGCCGCCGGAATAGTTCCGGCGGCGCTGTCGCGTTCAGAGCATTGCACGAGGAGCCAGATTATCGGGACGATGCAGCTCTCTGCACTTTTCGCAAGGCGGAGGCTGCGGCGCGCTGCACGCAACGATGATTATTTGTTTGCGTCCGCACATGGCAGGCCTCCGGCCTGCGGGATCGCACTGCGAAAATAGCGGAAGCAGTGACGGCAGCGGCGCGAGCGCCCGGAGCGGGCGTGCAAAACAGCGCAGTCTTTTGTGCCCGCTCAGCGAGCGCAGGTGGCGGCACCCGCTACTTTTCGCCGTGCTTGATCTTTTGGTGCTTTTGGATCAAGACAAAAGCACAGAAAAAAAGTGAAATCGATTCTCTCTTTCTTTGGGAAAGTTCCGTACCTCTGATTGGGTGTTTCCTGCGAGGAGCGGATTTACCACCTTTTGTCACCAAAAGGTGGCGCCAAAAGTGTCCGCAGGGCGAAA
>ERZ1106963.166-NODE-166-length-103777-cov-17.755230_pt1 | contig 103777 bp, 87 predicted proteins | sample MGYA00403681_ERZ1106963 | MGnify/ENA primary metagenome ERZ1106963 (study PRJEB35170, sample SAMEA104062407) | human gut metagenome | biome: human gut; feature: human-associated habitat; material: faeces | place: Denmark | collected 2012-05-03 ...
CAGTTCCCGGAGCATGGCATATCATGGGAGTTACACAGGGCGCAGGACTTTCTCTAAAATGGTTCAGAGACAACTTCTGCAATGCTGAAAAGGAAACCGCAAAGTACATGGGCGTGGACGAGTACTACCTCATGGACAAGGAAGCAGAGACAGTACCTATCGGTGCAAACAGACTGCTTTATCTCCCTTACCTTATGGGCGAGAGAACCCCTCACCTTGACCCCGATGCAAGAGGAATGTTCTTCGGACTTTCCGCAATGCACACCAAAAAGGATATGCTCAGAGCCGTTATGGAGGGTGTTGCATATTCTCTCCGTGACTGCATGGAGATATGCCGTGAAATGAATATCAACGTTTCCGATATGATGGCGTGCGGAGGCGGCGGAAGCTCACCTCTGTGGAGACAGATGCTTGCTGACCTTTACGGCTGCCCCGTAAAGACATCTGCATCTAAGGAAGGCCCTGCACTGGGCGTTGCTATCCTTGCCATGGTAGCGGCAGGCATTTACGCATCCGTTCCCGAGGCTTGCGAGGTGATTTGCGGTGTTGACAAGGTTCAGGAGCCGATCACTGAAAATGTTCCTGTTTATGAGAAGTTTTTCAGACTGTATGACAAGGTTTATCCGGCTGTAAAGGAGCAGATGAAAGAGCTTGCGGAGATGTGAGAGGTATGAGCGAAAAATTTACAGTAATGCGGTTCTTTGGAGATCATATGATACTTCAAAGTGCAACAGAGAACTGTGTTCACGGAAAGTCACCTTCCGATGAAAAGATAACACTTACTGTTTCAGGGAGCAGCGGCGTTGAAAGGGTATTATCTGCCGTTTCAAATGAAAACGGGGAATATGAAATAATTATTCCCCCATATCCGCCTTCATTTGAAAGCTACACATTGACTTTTTCCTGCGGCGGCGAGAAGATAGTATTTTCCGATGTTCTTTTTGGTGAGCTTTATCACATAAGCGGTCAGTCAAATATGGAGCTGCCAATTTTTCGTACCATTGACCCCTTAGACCCCAAAATTCCCAAAGGCAGCAGGTTTATAAGAGAATTTCGTGTGCCCGTTGTGTGCTGCTTCGGAAAAGACGAGGAATATGACGATTTTCAGGGCGGTGAGTGGAAATACGCCCTGGGAAATGACATTCTGAATATGAGTGCGGCAGGATATTATTTTTCCGAAAAGCTTTCGGAAAAGCTCAATGTTCCCATCGGACTTGTGAACACCTCTGCGGGAGGTTCTCCCGTTGAAGCGAGAATGCCATACGGAATGCTTATGGAGCTGGGAGGCTATGAGGAGTTCCTTGCCCGCTGCACTGTTCAGGGTTATGAAAAAAATACGGCTGAGGCTGACAGGGCAAAGTACGCAAAATGGTGTGCAGAGCTTGAAAAAAAGGACAGTGTTTCGGGGAATATTTTTACTTCTCCTCCCGAATTTACAAAATGCCGTATTCCTTTCTATTTCAGAGATGACCCCATGCTTTCAAATTTCTGCGGTAGGATATGGTTCAGAAAAAACTTTGTAATTTCCGATGATATGGATATTTCAGGTGCGGTGCTTGTTCTCGGTGCAATGATAGATGCTGACGAGGTGTTTGTTAACGGGGGTTCGGTTGGTTCAACAGGCTATATGTATCCGCCGAGAATTTATCCCGTTCCCGAGGGAGTACTGCGTAGAGGTGAAAATACCCTGCATATCCGTCTTGAAGTAAGACAGGGCAGGGGAGGATTCGTTGAGGGTAAAAATTACTGTCTGAAGCTTGGAGATAAGCTCATTGATCTTTCGTGTGAATGGGAATACGCTGTGGCTGCAAGGGGTGAATATATTTCTCCCGATGTATTCTTTCAAGGACTGCCGCTTTCAATGTATGGCTCACTTACCGCTCCCGCTTTCGGCATAAAATTCAAGGGACTGATATGGTATCAGGGCGAATCCAATGACAGTGCTCCCGAAAGATATTATGAGCTGTTCAAAGCATTTGTGAATATGTACAGGGAACGCTGCGGCTATGAAATTCCCGTGATTTTTACACAGCTCTGCAATTTTGATGACCCTGTTCGGTGCGTTGTACCGCTGTCATGGGCACAGGTAAGAGAGCAGCAGCTAAAATGTCTTGATATTCCCGAAACTGCTATGGCAGTGACAATAGACATAGGGGAATCAAACGATCTTCACCCTATCAATAAGCGTGATGTGGGACGAAGGCTTGCACTCTGCGCAGAGCGGCTCATATATAAGGACAACCTTGTTCCCGAGGACATTTTCCCCCTCAGTGCAGAGCTTATTGAGGACGGCAGGATACTGCTGTCATTTACAGATACCAAGGCTGTCAGAATGGTAAACGACCCGCCGAAGCATTTTGAGCTTATTACTTTAAAGGGAGAAATTCTCCGTCCCTCAGCAAGGCTTAAGGATAATGGCTTAGTGCTTCGTTATGAGAGTGAGAATGCTCCTGTTTTACTCAGATATGCCTGGGAAAACGACCCTGTCAAGCCCGATCTTTTCAGCAGTACGGGGCTTCCCGTAACTCCGTTCAGGCTGCCCGTAATTCAGAAAACATTATGGAAAGAGTACTTTATCGGAAGCGGTATCTTTGTCCGTGAATATTATCCCCTGCATCAGGATAATAAATGTGCCGTTATTCTGAGCCACGGCTACAATCAGAATCTTGAAAGCACCTCCGATATTGCCGCAGCTCTTGCCGAAAGAGGTTTCAGGGCATATGCCTTTGATTTCTGCGGCGGGGGATTTGGTTCAAAAAGCATTGGCAGCGGAATTGATATGAGCGTCTCCACGGAAATATCCGATCTGGAAGTTGTGATCGATTATATAAAGAACAACGTATTCCCCGAAAAGCTCTTTTTGTACGGTGAAAGTCAGGGCGGCTTTGTTTCGGCTCTCACAGGGGCAAAGAGAAAGGATATTTCGGGTCTGGTTCTTTTGTATCCTGCGTTCTGTATTCCCGATCAGTGGCTGGGAAGAAATCCTTCAAAAATGACCAAACCCTTTGAATTTATGGGATTTACCATTTCAAAAAAATATTATGACGGTGTTCCCCGATATGATGTTTTTGAAAAGCTCGGAGAATACACCGCCCCCGTTCTTATTATGCACGGCACTTCGGACAGCGTGGTAAATGTTGGCTACGCAAAGAAGGCAGTCAAAGCCTTAAAAAACGCTGAACTTATCCTGTATGAGGGTGAAGGTCACGGCTTTTCCGAAAAGGCACGAAAAAAGGAAATTAATGATATATCGGAATTTTTAAATAAGATAATTCTTCTTTAAGGAGGTATTAAAAATGAATAACTATGAACACCGCAAGGCAAGAAAAAATATCATAATTACAGATGTTGACGGAAAGCCCGCTTCGGGCAGGCAGGTAATTGTTAAGCTTGAAAACCACAAGTTTTTATTCGGTTGTGGTGCATTTGATGTTTTGGCTTACACAGATGCCGATACAGACGAGAAGAAGGAGCTTTTTGCTCCCCGTGCAAAGCGGTGGGAGGAGCTTTTCAATTACGGCACACTTCCTTTTTACTGGGGACAGTACGAGCCTTCCGAGGGTGATGTAAGACAGGACAGAATGATGAAATGCGTTGACCGTATTGTTAAGGACGGAGCAAAGGTAAAGGGACACCCTCTTTGCTGGCATACTGTCTGCGCTGACTGGCTATTAAAGTACAGCGATGAGGAAATTATGCAGAAGCAGCTTGACCGAATTACTCGTGAGGTGAGTGCTTTCAAGGGTAAGGTAGGACTTTGGGACGTTATCAACGAAACTGTTATTATGCCCGATTTTGACAGGTATGACAATGCTGTTACAAGACTTTGCAGACATTACGGAAGAATACCCCTTATCAAATCCGTATTTGCTGCGGCAAAGGCTGCCGACCCCCACGCTGTCCTTCTTATAAACGATTTTAACACATCCGAGGCATATGCTCATGTAATTGAGGAATGTCTCGAAGCAGGAGTTCCCATTGACGCTATCGGCATTCAGTCTCATCAGCACCAAGGGTATTGGGGCGCAGAAAAGCTTGAAAATGTGCTTCGCCGTTTTGAGCGTTTCGGTCTGCCTATCCATTTTACGGAAAACACACTTATTTCGGGAAAGCCTATGCCTCCCGAGATAGTTGACCTGAACGATTTTCAGCCCGAAAGCTGGGATTCGCTGCCCGAATACGAGGAGCAGCAGAAAAATCAGCTTGAGGAAATGTACCGTATTTTATTTGCTCACCCCCTTGTGGAGGCGGTCACAGGCTGGGACCTGACCGACGGCGGCTGGCTCAATGCTCCAAGCGGCATTCTGAGAAGAGACGGTTCTCCCAAGCCCTCTTATGAAATGCTCACGGGTCTTATCAAAAAAGAATGGTCTACCGAGTATTCGGCTGTGACCGATGATAACGGCTGTTTTGAGCTTTGCGGCTTCAAGGGAGAGTATTCCGTTACAGTTGACGGAAGAAAATATACCCTTATGAACAACGGCAATGACATCGAGGAAGGCTTACAGTTATCTGAGAGGTAAACTATGGATATGCTTTATGACTGCTGGCTTGCTTACGGCAAGGACAGTTCGATGCAATGGGCGGAAAAATTTCTTTCAAGGATATGCGTACTCTCATGCGGCAGGGAAATAAGCTCTGCCGCAAAGGAACTTGAAAGGGCATACAAACGGCTTACGGGAAAAACTTCCGAAAGGATATCCGAGCCTTTTTCGGGAGGGTGCTTTATCCTTCGGAAAAATGAAAGCCTCGGTGAAGGCGGCTACAAAATAACCGTTTCAGATGACAATATCACCGTTGAGGGAGGCAACGAAAACGGCGTTCTTTACGGCGTTTTCAGGTTTCTTATACTCGCTTCTGCGGGATATTTGCCCGAAAGCCTTAACCTTACCGAAAAGCCCTTTTTTCCCATTAGAATGATAGATCAGTGGGACAATGCCGACGGTACGGTGGAAAGAGGTTATTCGGGAACTTCCTTTTTTTATGAAAACGGCAGACCTGTTTCGAATATGAAAAGGCTGACCGATTATGCAAGACTTCTTTCCTCTGTGGGGATAAATTCCATATGCATTAATAATGTTAATGTGCATAAGAACGAGACATATTTTATCACAGAGAAATTCCTTCCGGATATTGCAAAGATCGCAGACGCTTTCGCCGATTACGGCATAAAGCTGTATCTCAGCGTGAATTTTGCCGCTCCAATGGAAATTGGCGGACTGTCCACAGCCGACCCGTTAGATGAAAGGGTAATAAGCTGGTGGAAATGCAGTGCGGAAAATATTTACAGCCACATTCCCGATTTCGGAGGATTTCTTGTGAAAGCCGATTCGGAAAACCGTCCCGGACCCCATTCCTACGGCAGAGATCACGCTGAGGGTGCAAATATGCTTGCGGCTGCCTTAAAGCCCTATGGCGGCAAGGTGATATGGCGGTGCTTTGTGTATAACTGCCATGTTGACTGGAGAGACAGAGCTTCAGACAGGGCAAAGGCGGCTTATGACTGTTTTAAGCCACTGGACGGAAAATTCTCTGACAATGCTTATATCCAGATCAAAAACGGACCAATGGATTTTCAGATCCGTGAAGCGGTCTCGCCACTTTTCGGGGCAATGCCCCATACAAACTGTCTGTGCGAATTTCAGATAGCTCAGGAATACACAGGACAGCAGATAGACCTTTGTTACCTTGTTCCTATGTGGAAGGAATGTCTCGATTTTGATACATATCATGGCGGTGAAGGTTCGCTTGTTAGCAAAAATGTTCTGGGAGCGGCAGGAGTTTCAAATGTGGGCAGCGATCTTTGCTGGACAGGGAATCCTCTTGCAGGGGCTAATCTATACGGCTACGGCAGACTGATCTTTGACCCCGAGCTTTCGGCTGAGCAAATAGCGGAAGAATGGGTAAGGGCGGCGGTCACCACCGATAACGAAACGGCTGATATCATATGCCGAATGCTTTTGTCATCAAGGGACATTTACGAAAGCTACACCTCGCCATTGGGGGTGGGCTGGATGGTTACTCCTCATTATCATTACGGGGTGGACGTTGACGGGTACGAGTATTCCCCTTGGGGAACCTATCATTACTCCGACAGAAACGGTATGGGCGCAGACAGGACAAAAGCCACGGGAACGGGATATACAGCACAATATGCTCCACATAATGAAGAGATGTATGAAAACCCTGACACCTGTCCCGGGGAATTGCTCTTGTTTTTCCATCATCTTCCTTATACCTATATGCTTAAAAGCGGAAAGACTCTGATACAGCATATCTATGACAGCCATTTTGACGGCGCACAAAAGGCTGAGGAGCTTCTTCTGAAATGGAAGTCCCTTAAAGAGAAGCTGCCCGAGGATATTTACCGAGAAGCGGAGAGCCGATTTGAAAAACAGCTTCAAAACAGCAGGCAGTGGCGAGATGTGATAAACACATATTTCTATCGAAAATCGGGAATAGATGATATTCACAGCAGAAAAATTTACAGTTGATATTTGCACAAAATATAGAAATAAAAGCACAATAATCGGCAGGAAAAAATAATATGAAAAGCTTATAATATTATTAATAAAAGTTCCTTAACGAAACAAATAGGTAATATACGAAAGGATATGATATTATGAAGCTTTTTATTGACACTGCAAATGTTGATGATATCCGCTGGGCAAATGACCTTGGTGTTATCTGCGGCGTTACCACAAATCCCTCACTTATTGCAAAGGAAGGCCGTGTTTTTGAGGAGGTAGTAAAGGAGATAACCACTATAGTTGACGGTCCTATTTCTGCCGAGGTTATCTCTCTTGAGGCTGATAAAATGGTTGAGGAGGCACTTCCGCTTGCCGCAATACATAAGAACATCGTTATCAAGCTTCCAATGTGCGAGGAGGGTCTTAAAGCCTGCAAAATGCTTACCGCAAAGGGAATAAAGACTAACGTCACCCTGATTTTTTCCGCTGCACAGGCTATGCTTGCCGCAAACGCAGGTGCTACCTATGTATCTCCCTTCCTTGGCAGACTTGATGATATTGGTATGGAGGGTCTGAAGCTTATTGAGGAGATCGTTCAGATATTCAGCGCTCAGTGTATCGATACCAAAATTATTGCTGCATCAATAAGAAATCCCATCCACGTTACCGCTTGTGCAGGACTTGGCTGTGATATTGCAACAGTTCCGGCTAATGTTATCCGACAGATGATAAAGCATCCAATGACCGACAACGGTATTGAACGCTTCCTCAAGGACTGGGAAGGGGCTAAATCTAAATAAAGCGTAATACAATTATGCTTCTCTTGTAAATGCACCAAAAATGACTTTAAGTACCCAGATTATGGGGCCTTAAAGTCATTTTAAAAATTTCCGGAATAGAAGCAAGGATTTTTTTCAACAAAATCGTTTATCTCCTGTTCGGAAATAGTTAAAACTTCATTAGCTGTACTTATGAATAACTCCATTAGAAGATTAAAAGCCTGTACTAAACTAATATCAGTAAGCTCATCAGTGCAGCACATGAAAAGCTCACCCATTGAGCGTGGATCATCAGATTCACGCTCAATGGGTGAGCATCTACATACCTTATACTAATCACCAATAAAACTATAGACAAAAAAACATCGCATAATCCATATACGCAAGATTATGCTCAATTTTTTGTATAGTTTTTAATTGGTGCTCAGTATTATTCTTTTTCAATTACGATAAAAGAGCAATTTTTGACGAGCTATAAAACAATAATTGATTAGTCAATTGGTGGAAAATGTGCTATAATATTATAAGAATAAGTTATATTTTTTATGATAAGTGAATAAAAGTGCTAAATCAATTGAAGTAAAATCAAAGCAATAATACATTTTGAAGCTCCCGAGGTAAATGGATTTCCTCTCTGCACTTATTCTTTCAGGCTGCGCAGCTTCTCAGGCTAATCCGCAGGAAACATTTGCAGAAAGCCTGCATTTGACGGAATGATCGAAGCCGTTAAAAATCAGGAATAACCTAATTTAGCAAATTTAACAAATTTATAATATGGAGGTATTTTTATGAAAAACTTTAAAAGGACAGTAGCAGGAATATCCGCACTTACGTTCGCTCTGGGTCTTACAGCCTGCGGCGGCGGAGATACAGCTACTACTGCACCGGGCAGCAATGACGCTTCAGCTACACAGGCTACAGATGCTACCACCACAGCCGCAACCACTACTGTTACCATGGCAAGTGAGGACGCAGAGGCAGTCAGCGGTGTAACCGCACTTCTCCGTGATGAAGAGCTTGAAAACAAGACTATCAAGTTCCTCAGCCACTGGGATATCAACCCCGCTGAAGGCGTATCTGTTCCCGTACAGCTCGGTATGTTCCAGGAAAAGTACGGCGGAAAGGTCGAGTGGATCCCCACCACATGGGAAACTCGTTACTCCGATCTCAGCACCCTCGTTCTGGGCGGCTCAGGCGTTGACTTCTTCCCCTGTGACGAAGAATCTCTTCCTAAGGGCGTAATCAGCGGAATGTTCCAGCCTGTTGATGATTACATTGATCTTGACAGCGAGCTTTGGTCTGATGTTGCGGTAGCTATGGATAAGTACAACTTCAACGGAAGGCACTATGCTCTTATCTCCAGCGTTTCCGCAGATGCTGTTGTTCTTTACAACAAGCAGACCATTGATGAATACGGCTTTGACGATCCCTGGGAGCTTTACGAGGAAGGCAAGTGGAACTGGGATACATTCTCTGATATGCTCCAGACATTTATTGAAAGTGATCCCGATAAGAATGTAGGTCTTGACGGCTGGTGGTCTGAGCTTGCTCTCTACCGTTCCGGCGGAGAGGCTTTCATTGAAGCTGAGGACGGAAATATTATCGTTAATATGAACAGTGAAAAGATCGAGCGTGCAATGAACAATATGCTTAATCTTTATAACAAGGGTCTTGTTATGGACAAGAGTCTTTACGATTGGAATGAGCAGCCCCAGTTCATGGGTGAAGGCAGAGAACTGTTCTATATCACAGGTTCATGGGCTGTCAGAAATCCTCCCGAATTCTGGTCCACAAATATCCCTGCCGAGAATCTCGGTATGGCTCCCGTTCCCAATTCTGCTGATGCAGAACATCCCTGGCAGGCAGCTGTACTTGACGGCTTCTGTATGACAAAGGGTGCTCAGAATCCTCTCGGTGTTGCTCTTTATGTTGAGTGCGGACTTGCTGCTGCTGTTGATGAGGGCGCAAGAGAAGTTAACGATAAGCAGTGCCGTGAAGAATTCAAGTGGCCTCAGGATGTTATCGATCATCTTTATGAGATAAACGACCTTGCTCGTCAGTACCCTGTTGTTGACCTTGCAGGCGGTATGTCAACTGAGATCGAAAGCCTCACCACATCCAATGCAAACAAGAGCGTTGGTCTTAACGCAGCTCTCCACGGTGTTGAGTGGGCTACCACAAGAGAAGAGCTTTCCGGTGCCCTTGATGTTCTCGTTGCAGAGGTTGTTGATGGACTCGAAAAGGCTCAGAACGAATAAGCTCTGAATCAAAAATAAAATAATAATGTGAATTGCCGCAAAGCCTTGCAGATAAAAGTCTTTGCGGCAAGTTATTATATAAGGACCTGCCTTCACAAGCGTATGCGCACGTCTTTTCGGCAAATTTTTCCTTAGACTGCGTTAAAAATCCTTGCCTTAGACAAAATTATGCTCGAAAATCCGCACACATTTCTTGTGAAGACAGGTCCTAAACGATATACGGAAGGTGAATCGTTTTGAAAAATGAAAAAATAAATCCGATCATATCTCTCGATTATCCCGACCCCGATGTTATAAGGGTGGGCGATACATACTATATGGTCTCTACTACAATGCATTTCTTCCCTTGCTGTGAAATTCTCCGTTCCTATGATCTTGTAAACTGGGAACACGCCGTATATGTCTGCGATACCCTTGATAATACTCCCGCTCAGAGACTGGAGGAGGGAAATATTTACGGTCAGGGAATGTGGGCAGCTTGTATAAGATACAATAACGGAAAATATTATGTCTGCTTCTCCTGCAATGATACTCACAAAACATATCTTTACACCACAGAGGATATTTACGGCAAATGGGAAAAAAGCACCATTGAGGGGTTTTATCATGACTGCTCACTTCTCTTTGATGATGACGGACGGGTCTATATTGTTTACGGAAACAGGGAGATATGGCTCACAGAGCTGAGTGATGACCTATCCGCTCCGAAAAAGAATGGCTTGCACAGAAGAATAGTATTTGACAAGGACAATAAAGTGCTCGGATACGAAGGCTCTCACATTTACAAGATAAACGGAAGATATTACGTTTTCTTTATTCATTCCCGCCCCGACAGATGGCTGCGCTGTGAGGCTTGCTTTTCATCAGACAGCCTTGAAGGGGAATTTACAGGGGGAGACTGCCTTGAGGATACTATGGGTTACTGCGGTCAGGGAGTTGCCCAGGGAGGTATTGTCGATACCCCCGACGGTAAATGGTATGCCATTCTCTTTCAGGACAGAGGGGCAGTGGGCAGGATACCCGTTCTCATACCTGTTTCATGGGATAATGACCGACCGATCTTCGGAGAAAATGGTAAAATACCCGAAAGCTTTGAGATACCAACCGCCAAAGCGGGATATTGCTATGCCCCGCTGACCTCCTCCGACGATTTTAAAGGGGAAAAGCTTTCTCCATGCTGGCAGTTTAATCATCAGCCGGATAAGGAATACTATTCTCTTAACCCACAGAAGGGCTGCTACAGAATTACCTCGGGAAGGCTGTGCAGTGATATTCTCCATGCGAAAAACACATTGACTCAACGTATGACCTACCCTCGCTGCACTGCGATCGTAACTATCAACACAAAGGGACTGAAAAACGGCGACGCTGCGGGAATATGCGTTTTACAGGGCTGCTATGCGTGGATAGGAGCGTCTGTGCGGGACGGTGCAAAGTTCATTGAAATTGACTCTATGAGAGAGGACGGCACTGTAATAACAGAAAGCATTCCCCTTGATGCCGATTTTCTCACCGTGGGAATATTCACCGATTTTGAAAACATGAAGGACGAGGCAGTGCTTTTCTATATTGAAAACGGTGAAAGAAAACAGCTTGGCGGCAAGCACAAATTATATTTTAAGCTTGATCATTTTACAGGCTGCAGAGCGGGACTGTTTATGTATTCAACCGAATCAGCGGGAGGATATGCCGAATTTTCGGAATTTGTAATGAAATGAGCAAAAAATGGAGCGTGATTTTTTTCTCACGCTCCATAAAATTTGGAAGTATATTTTTATTTTAAAAATCAGATACGTTCATTTCATAAACACAAATTCGATCATCTCGAAAAGGCTTCTGTTCTTGAAATAATCAGCAGTCCAGCCGTGATAATCCGTTGATATCTTAAAATAAACAGCGTGTCTGCCAGTAACAGCTTTGACGATCGTTTTAACGATACCGCTGCCCTGACCGATATCACAGACTCCGATCTCCTCATCATCGGCGAATATGTGCATATGACAGTTACAGCCTGTTCCGTTGATCTTAGCGGCAAATTCCATTGTTTTGCTTGAAAAGTCCTCACCAAAATCAAAATACTTGTAGCCGATAACATCACCGTCGTTAATGTTCATTATTACCCGTTCAAACAGATTCTTTTCGGTAATAAAGGAGCTTCCTTTAAGAACGCAGGCAATATCCGCAGGAGTGATCTCATAGGGGTTAAGGCTGTCTGCAAATCCCAGAGATGTGGGTTCAACAGGTGGGATAGTACCGTCGGGAAGAATTTCAATCTTTTCAACGCAGCCACGTCTTGACATGATAGTACCGTTTGTCATTCTGTGATAGAAAACATACCACTGACCGTTTATGCAGGCAACAGAACCGTGATCGTTTCCGCCGGGGTAATCCACTCCACTGTCGATAATATATCCCCTGTATGTAAAAGGTCCTGTGGGACTGTCGGAGGTCGCATACGCAAGCCTGCTGCAATGCTTGGGGGAGTATATCATATAATATGTGCCGTTAATTTTTCTGGGTGAGCAAGCCTCAAAGAAAAGGGAATCCTCTTCGCTGAAATTGCCCTTTTCCGTGGTTTCCGTAGGGATAAAATCTTCTATGCAGGTGTTGTCCAAAACCTCGTACATATTGTCGCTGTTAAGCTCAGCAAGGAATGATTTAAGATATCCGCAGTAAATATATGTGCGTCCGTCATCGTCCACAAGCACACCCGGGTCAATAAAAATACCGCCGCAGCAAATTTCATCGGGTATGGTATATTTATACTTTGACACAAGAGTAAAAGGACCTTCGGGTCTGTCACTTACGGCAACGCAGCCCTTTGAATTTGCGATATAAGCGTAAAGATAGTATTTTCCGTCCTTTCCGCAAACAACATCGGGGGCAAAAAGTCTGGACTGCTCCGTTCCCCAGTCAATGTCGGAAGGGTGATCTCTGTCGGAACGGGTGTGGAAGATATCTCCGTGACATACCCACTTTGTAGGGTCGGAAACAGGTGCGCTCCAGCATTTTAAAACATAATCGCAGAACTCGTCTGCACCTGCAGAGTCATGAGAGCCGTAAATATAGATTCTGTCACCGAAAACTCTCGGTTCGCCGTCGGGAATGTATTCCCATCTTGGAAGATATGGATTCATAAATTTTCGTCCTTTCCCATATATTTTGCCGATTTCTGACTGCTATTTTCATAAAAAACTATCCCCCCCAAGCCATGCCCGGGAGGATAATTTTTATAGGAGAAAAAAATGAAGATAGCTTTTTAATACGATTTACTGTAATTATATTATAGCTCAAAGAACCTGATAATGCCAATTAAAAATTGTGCAATGTATATATTTTTTTGCGGTAGTACCGAATAGATCACTTAAAGATGACCTGTAATACTAAATACCAATTAAACTATAGACAAAAAATCATCGCATAATCCATATACGCAAGATTATGCTCAATTTTTTGTATAGTTTTTAATTGGTGTTTAGTATAAGTGAGTAAAAAAACTCCCCCTCCGTCTTTGTTGGCGGAGGGGGAGTTTTTTACATCATTCAAGTGTAAACGATCTGAGCATTGAATTGCCGCTGCCCTTGAAGGTGAGGTAAACCGAATTAACACCGTTGGGGAGACTAATGTCCGAGCTGTATGTTTCCCAGACATTGCTGAATTCCACTTTTATCTCACCGAGGCTATCGCCGTCCCATTTGGTTCTCACCTCGTATATGCCCTGAGCATATCCTCTTGTGGTAACGGATACCCTGCTGACATTATGACAATCGAAATATTTGAATCCCGCAGTAGTGCCGTCGGTGATATTGCCGATATAACCTGTTTCCTCGTCACCGTCTCTGCCGTCCTGCATGATCTTCGGAGCACCCTCCTCACCCAGATATAAGGAGTGCTTCGGAGTGAAAAGATTGCAGGCAAGGTATGCGGGATATTCGCCCTTACCTTCAAGAGGACCGCCGTTAAGTCCGCAGGAGGTCATTTCCGCCTGAGTAAATGAGCCGTCGGCATTAAGCTCCAGCCTTTCCGCACAGCCCTGTCTGCTGTACCATGTGCCGTTAGTGTGACGGTGATAGAAAATGTACCAATTATCATTTATCATGACAATGCTGCCGTGATTGTTTGCCCCCATTGCCATAGGCAGCTTGGCGGGCTTGTAGCTGTCAATGTGCAGATCGGTGTTGCTGATAAGCACTCCGCCGTACTCAAAGCCTTCAAGCGGACTGTCGCTTAAGGCATAGCAAAGCTCGTGCATGACCTCGGAGGAGTAGATCAGACAATATTTTTCCCCCACCTTTCGGATAGATGAAGCCTCAAAAAAGGCGTGTCCTTCAAAACCTGTACCGCTGCTGTATTCACAACCGGGTATAACTGTTACAGGCTCGGACTTAACAGTGAGCATATCCTTGTCAAGTACCACAGCTCTTGAACCTGTTCTGCCCTTATCTCCCTTACCGCAGAATCCGCTGTAAAGATAAGTGTTTTCTCCTTCTGTGATAACCCCGGGGTCAAACTGCGGCTCGTCTCCCTCACGTTCCCCAAGCCTTGTTCCGTCGGGATAATGAACATATCCGTAAAACTCATATTTTCCCGCAGGAGTGTCGCATACAGCAACAGACATGACCTGCACCTTGTCAAGAACATAGTAGAGATAGTATCGTCCGTCAGGTCCCACGGTAACATCGGGGGCATAAAGGCACATCTTCCCTTCCTTGTTCATAGGGTCATCGCATCTGCCGTAAATAACGCCCTCACAACGCCAGTCACCCAAATCATCAACAGGCGCAGACCAGCACATATAGTCACCCATGCAAAAAACATATCCGTTAAAAAAATCGTGAGAGCCGTAAACATAAACTCTGTCCCCGAAAACATAAGGCTCGCCGTCGGGAATGTATTCCCAGCTCGGCAGATAGGGGTTGAATGCAGGTGTTTTACTCATTTTATTTTTCCTCCCATTTCTCTCATAACAGTTGCGTTTGTCAGGAATGAAACAAACTCGCTTTCGGCAGCAGCGGACTTTGCACCCTCAGATGTAAACAGCATTTCAGCCCTGTTATCCTCGGTGTATTTATCCCATTTTGGAAGTGCCTCACCGTTCCTGTCCTTGCCGTTGGGGTCGCCCGTTTTGATAAAGTTTATCCAATAGCTGCTCATCTGCCTTGCAAGGTCGTAATGTCTGCCTGTATATGGTCTGGTGCATTTTGCAATAGTGTCAAAGAAAAACCACAGATCAACCGAATGGAATGTACCCGGGTTATCGTTCCCGGGAATATCGGGTATAAAACGGTAATAATAGCAGTCTCGGGGTTCGTTCAGTCTGCTTTCGCAGATAAAGGCGGATTTCACACCGATCTCGGGGTGACTGACAGCTGCATAACCGCACCGTGATTTTTTCACCGCTTCGTCAAATCCGAGAAATTTCTCTGCATTATCACCGAAATATTTTATCGCTTTATTTCTCAGCTCATCAGTATCATCAGCCTTGATCCCCTCAATAAATTCATCTCCCGTATTTCCTGCCATAACGGGAACTCTCACACGATCGCCCGAATAAAAGGCTTTCATAGCATCGCCCTTGCAGAATTTGTCGTCCTGTACAATGCAGAACATAACATTTCTCGCGCCTCTGAACTCGGAATATTTACTTCTTACAAAAGAAGCATCAAGCTTTCTTGCCTCTTCAAGTGAGGAAACACCCATAAAGCTGAAAAACTCCTCCCCAAGCTTCTCTGACTTTTCAAGAGGGAGCGGAACAAAAAAAGGATTTGTCTCATAAGGACTGCGGAACATTCCGCTAAGTACAACGGCTTTGTTGAAAGCTCCCTCATTATCTCTGCAAGCCATCTGAGCAAGAACACTTCCGCCCCCTGCAGACTGACCCGCAATAGTGATATTGTCAGGATCGCCGCCGAATGAAGAGATGTTTCTTTTAACCCAGCGAACGCCTGCCTGCTGGTCAAGGCTGCCGAAATTGCAGGGAGCATCGGGCTGAGCTGCAGTAATATCGTGGTGAGCAAGAAAACCTAACGCACCGAGACGATAGTTAACGGTGACTACAACAACACCCTGTCTTGCGAGACGTTCACCGTCAAACTCCATTTCCGAGGTATAACCCCACTGATAACCGCCGCCGAAGAACCACACAAGAACAGGCAGTCTTTCATCGGTGCTCTTTGCATTCGTCCATACATTAAGGTAAAGACAGTCCTCGCTCATGGGAATGTCGGGGTCAACGTGCCATTCACGGCAGTAAATGTCCGTACCAAGTCCGGGGACGTCCTGCATAGAAATCGGAGCAAAGGTAAAAGCGTCAAGGATACCCTTCCAATTTTGGCATGGCTGAGGAGCACGCCAGCGGTTTTCTCCTATGGGCGGCGCAGCAAAGGGGATACCCTTAAACGCCGAAACTCTTGGGTCGGCGGCGGGAAGTCCCCTGACCGTTCCGTTCTCTGTTTCCGCAATTCTTATCATAAGTATCATCTCCGAAAATGAATTATCGCAAATATATTACCATATTTATCTCGGATTTTCAAGAAAAAATGTGCGATATGCTTAGTATTAATGTTCATTTTTTGCGATTTGAGAATAACAATAAGTGATACATCACAATTTTTGATAGTTAAAAAAGCAATAATCGAATTGCGGCAGTTGTTTTTTTGTGCTATAATTTTTTTTAATGGATATGATGATCGTATCAAAAAATTACGGAGATGATGCTATGAACTTAAAAAAAATAACAGCGGCACTGCTCTGTATGCTGATGCTTTCAGCCTGCGGTAATGAAGTGAAAAGTGAAGGTGCCGAAACCGTTGCCGAGACCGCTGCCGAAACCACATTGGCAGTGACAGAAGCTGAAAGCGGAAACAACGCTCCCAAGATCAAAGAGGATTTTACAAAAGATATGACTGCCGCAAGAGGACGTGGAAGTGCCTCTGTAGCTTTGGTAGATGATACAACAGCTTCCGACGGAAAGGCAATGCTCATCAGCGGCAGACAGGAAGCGTGGAACGGTGCCGAGTATCCCGCAGAGCTTTTCAGGGGCAATGAAATTGAGGTGTCAGGCTCATTTAAAAGCTCCAATCCCTCGGTAAGGGTATCGGTACAGTACACAGTCATGGGAAACACCTGCTATAACGGAGTTTTCACTGTAAATACCAATGACAGCACATATTCCTCGGGGAACGGCAGCTTTATCATTCCTGACAGTGCGGAAAGCATTCTCGTTTATATCGAAAGCGATAATCTTGACGATATTTATGCCGATGATTTTTCCGTAACGGTCAAGGGTGAATATACATATCTTGCAACTCCTGCCGAGCTTCCCTTTGCCGACACATCGGGATATCCTTCCTTAAAGGATGCCTATTCGGATTACTTCCGTATCGGTGTGGCAATTTCCCCCGCAATTCTTGAAAAGCCCGAATACAGCGAGCTTGTCAAGGCACAGTTCAACAGCGTAACAATGGAAAACAACATGAAGCCCGAAGCGATATTCGATCATCAGAAAAACGTTTCCGACCCCGAAAAATATATGGAATGCCCCGCACTGCGTTTCGACCGTTTCAAGTCGGAGCTGGATTTTGCAAGGGATAACGGAATGACCGTCAGAGGTCACACACTTATATGGCATTCTCAGACACCCAACTGGATATTCTACAAGGACTATAAGGTGGGCGGAGAGCTTGCAGACCGTGAGCTTATGCTAAAGCGCATGGAAAACTACATAAAGAGCGTTATGGAGTGGACAAACGAAAATTACCCCGGACTTATCAGCGCATGGGACGTAGTTAACGAAGCCGCAGCAGACGACGGCGGCATGAGAGAGAGTCTTTGGTACGAAACTATCGGCGATGATTATATCGCAAAGGCATTTGAATTTGCCCGCAAGTATGCTCCCGAGGGAACAAAGCTTTTCTACAACGACTACAACAGCTACATGGCAGGCAAACAGAAGGATATCCTTGCATTCTTAAAACCTATTGCAGAAGCAGGAAACATTGACGGAATGGGTATGCAGACTCATATCAATACAGGTACCAGTCCTGCACTTTACATGATCGCTCTGAAAAAATACCATGAGGAGCTGGGTGTTGAGATACACATAACCGAGCTTGATGTGGGAACACAGAAAAACGGCGACTGGGAAAAGACTCAGGGAGATTATTACAGAGATTTTATGCAGAGACTTGTTGAGCTTAAAAAAGAGGGCGTTCCCATTACAAGCGTAACTCTGTGGGGTCTTACCGATGCGCTTTCATGGAGAGCGGGAGAATTCCCCCTTCTGTTCAATGCAGATCTTTCCAAAAAGCCTGCATTTGACGGAATGATCGAAGGTGCAACAGATCCCCGCTCATAATTCAAAAAAGCATGAATCAAAAAACGGACTGCTGCGGCAAACGCTGTAACAGTCCGTTTTGTGTATTATTGCAACATTATTTTGCTTCCTGTAATATTGGTTTTATTATTTCCCATTGACTTTCCGTCATATCACTTGTATATCTCATTGTTCTTTTATTTTACCACATTTATCTTGTGAAGACGAGTTCTAATTTTGTATTGATTATTTCTTTCGCTTTGCAAAAATTCTGCTTAATTCTTTAGAAGTTCCATTATTTTGGATTTGAATGTTCGTCCACTTAAAGGAATCGGGTGTTATATCTGAAAAAATAAATTGATTGTCAGGTACTTCCTGCACTGTTCCGACAAGCTTATCACATTCTTTTTTCCAGTTTACATGAATCATATAATCCTTGGTGCTGTAAACCATGTTGTAGCATTTTTCGTCAAAGTTAAATTTACGCAGTGCTACACCATATTCTCCGTCTTCCTGAGGGTTTGTAATTCTTTCTGTTCTGGAAGGGCAGATAAAAAGATCCTGGACGATTGAACCCTCTAAAATTTTTCTGAAGATCCATTCACCAATAACATGACGGGGCTGTGGACTTTCCAAATTATCATAATAATCAAAATCCCAATCTCCAATCAAAGGAGCATACCAATCATATTCTTCCAGAATTATTTTATCTGTATTATTTAATAATGCATCTGTAAATTCGTCTTTCATATTGTTTTTCCTTCCGATAAATAAATCCTTTGACGAGCAGTTATGCTCGAACTAATGCTAAAAACATTATACCACATTCGATTACAGAAATCAAATATAAATTTCAAGAAAGGAAAACACCGCAATTCGAAAAAACAGCCAATACATTTCAATATCCGACTACTGCAAAGCGAACGGGTTGAAGCCAACAAAATTTTATGAAACGTTGAGCCGACACCCGGAGCTTGCAAAAAAATTCAAAACCAACGCCAAGGGCGAACGTTTGCTTGATGAAAAAGCAATAACGGCGGCAGGGGCAATTCTCCGCAAAGAGAACAGAGCCAAGCAGGGCAGAAGTTCCGCTTCCTCTGCTGCCGTTGAAATAAATATTCTTGCGGCTAAAAAATGAAGTGCTGCGAAATGAGATGAGCAATTTAATTTTTTGTCAAGCACTTACCCCCTGCATAGCATTGAGCGCTCTGCAGGGGGATAATCATTTATCATTATTTTCGGACGAACCCGAATTTTTTTCACCAAGCTCACGCAGCTGCTTTTCCATCGCAGACTGCTTTGCAAGAATGGCGTTGACTTTGTCGTAAAGGTCCTCTATCATGATCTCCGTCTTGAGATTGACCTTGTAGTCATTCTCAGCCCTGCGGCGGTCTTTTTCCTCCTGGCGGTTCTGGCTCATCATAATAAGCGGAGCCTGAATGGCGGCAACGCAGGACAGAACCAGGTTCAGCAGTATGAATGGGTATGGGTCAAATGCCTTTGCGGCAAGAACCGCATTAACTATCATCCACAAAATAAGCACGCCTGTAAACGAAAAGATGAATGCCCAGCTTCCCGCAAATTGCGCAATGGTATCGGCGGCTCGCTGTCCGAGTGTGGATTTTTCCTTTTCATTCTGAGGACTTACCGAAATTTTGCTGTCAGCCAGCATATTAAGGACTTCCTCTTCCGTCATGTCATGACGGATATCTTCAAGAACTTCTTTAAGCAGCTTTCGATTTTCCTTCATTTTGGTTACTCCTATTATTTGATATCGCTTTTAGAACCTGTCTTCATAAGAAATGTGTGCGGATTTTCGAGCATAATTTTGTTGCAGAGTAGGCAAAAATCCGCAGGCGGGCTTTCGCCCGGCAAGGATTTTTAACGCAGTCTGCGGCAAAATTTGCCGAAAAGACGTGCGCATATGCTTGTGAAGACGGGTTCTTAATTATAATTGAGCTTGTTATACCCACTATACCATATTTTGGTATCAAAAGTCAATCCGAAATTGATGATGACGTCTCAGCTTATTGACAATCCCTTCCCGCTATGCTATAATCAACCATAGCGGCTAAAAAAATCTCGGAGGTTTATGATGGAAAAGAAATTACACAGCTTCATCTGCACAGAGGATAATGTGCGGATAGGCGGCAGAACTATGCTTGAAAACGATATCAGATACATGGACTACACCTGCACATATGTGGAGTTCACATTTACGGGTACATATGCCGAGGCAGAGATAATAAGCGACCTTACACCCTCCGAGGATATTTTCAGGGCGTGGGCTGTGGTGTGCGTCAACGGCTCGGCTCAGCCCGCAAAGCGATTCAAGCTTGACAGCAAAAGGGCAGCATATGAGCTTTATTCTTCCGATAAGGAGGAGACCGTCACGATCCGCCTGATGAAAGTGTCCGAAGCGGCATTTTCCAAAATGGGCGTGGCAGAGATACGCATAGACGGCGAGCTTCTCCCTCCCCCCAAGCCACAGTATCAGCGCAGGATAGAATTTGTGGGCGACTCAATTACCTGCGGATACGGAATCGACGGCGTGTGGAACAAGGACGTTTTTTCCACCGAGACCGAGAACCCCATCAAGGGCTATGCCTATAAGACCGCTCAGCTCTGCAAGTCCGAGTTCCAGTATGTTTCATGGAGCGGAATGGGCGTGCTTTCCAGCTGGGTAGATGAAAAGGCGGAAAAGCCCCTTGACAACTGGCTTATAACCGATATTTACCCCTACACCGACAGCGGACTGGAAAACACTCTGGGACGTGATGGCCATGAAAATCATACAAAGTGGGATTTTTCAAAGTATGTTCCGCAGGTCATAGTGTTCAATATGGGCACAAACGACCAGTCATGGACAAAGAAGATACCCGAAAGAGTGGAGCAGTTCGGCGAGAAGTATTATGCGTTCATAAAGATGCTGCGTGAGCATAATCCGAACGCATATATCGTCTGCGCATACGGCGTAATGGACGACCCTCTTGCGGAAACGGAGGAAGCGCAGATAGAGCGTTTCAAGAGCGAGCTTGATGATAATATCGAGTTTGTACGTCTCCCCGTCCAGCAGGAAGCAGACGGCATCGGCGCCGATTGGCACCCCTCGGAGAATACACATACAAAAATGGCGATACTTCTTTCCAAAAAGTTAAACGGCATTTTTGAGAAAATGGGAATGTAATAGAGAAAGAGCTGTTCACACATTGTGGCAGCTCTTTTTGGTATGTGTGGATATCAAGAAAATCAGCACAAATAAGCACAAAGGTAAAGGGTTTAGGTCAAGCCTTTTTCCCGAAAGGCTTGCAGGTTTCCAAAGGGCGGAGCCATTTGGTCGCTGTCCGCAGACAGCGAAATCTTTTCGCTTGCAATATGAATGATTAAAACGTTATCCGACTGAATAAAAAGTCCTAAAGCCGCCTGCACTGAAAATTAAAAATCACGCTAAACAAATATTTTATCTTTAATATACCAAAATCTTTTTTTGCAGGCGGCTTGAAACTGAGAGCAATTTCGCAGAAATTGCGTTTCAGTTTCCGCCGTAAGGCGCAGGTACGGACAAATGAAAAAATCACCCGCAATAGCATCATAACACAAAAGGCTGCCGCAGCATAACGCTGCAGCAGCCATATTTTTATCTTGACAGCCTTGTTTTTAAATGCTATAATGAAAATTAAAAGCTGCATATCGACAAAAATATACAACCCTACATTATATATCATACCACATTTCAAGCAATTTTTCAATTAGCATTTCAAACAAAACAAGGAGACTGATATTGTGTATCTTCTACAACTGAATAACAAAACAAAGCTTGCCAAAACCGCCGATGATATTTTATCCCTGTCGCAAAGATATTCGGAAATAACCCTTACCCCAAAGGAAGCATATGAGCTGGCAGCCGCCGAGGCTTCTGCTTATAATGACAGTGGACGTGTCTTTTTCGGCGAAAGTGTCCTCCCAATAATGATATCCTCATTTTCACAAAGCAGCTATCTTCCCAAAGAGCAAGCGGATTTTTTCTCTGAGCTTGCGGAGATATTCGCCAATATGAAAAATGAGACCCACGATAATTTGTCCGACAGAGCCGTAATAGCCCAAATGTACGCATTATGGGAGCAAAAAAGCGGCGGAAGCCTTGATATGCTCCGCTCACTTATCGAGGAGGAACTATGAGCAACGAAATAGTATCCGGAAAATTTGGCAGCCTTTCCCCCGAAAACTACACAATGGAGCTTATAATCCTCTGCATCGAAAGCGGTATGCTGAGCACCGCCAAACAGCTTGAAATAAAAAAAGCCCTTGAAAACGAATTTACCGAAACAGCCATGCAGTCCACCCGCAGGCAAAGCGGAAGCATATCCGAAAGCAGGGCACAGCTGCTTGCTTCTTCCGTGTTATATCGCTCGGACGTATATCTGCTCAGCCTGCGCTCCCACGAAAAAGCCGCAAGTGCCCTTGTAAATATGCCCATGAGCAGCATATTGAAGCAAGGCTCGGCGGAAATTCTCAGGCTTTTTGAGGAAAGCATGAAAATATTTCGCAACGCCTACAATACCCGCATCAACGCAGATAATCACGAGTACCGCTATGTCACCGAAAAGGCCTATGACGAATTCAGACGCAACTATTCCGCACAGTTTGACGGCGCAGGCTGCCCATGCAATATAGACTATCCCCTGCTGGGTCAAAACGCCTGCGACAGCAAGCTTAAAGGTGTAATGTTCATCTGCGATTATTACCGCTGCATTTGTCTTGAAAACAAACTCTGCCGCCTTTTCAGCGAAGCCGATATTATCCGCCTGCTTGAATCCTACGCTCATGAACGTAATGACGACTACAGGCAAATGTACCTGAACATTGCCGAGGTAATTGCGGATAACCTTCTTGGCAGAGCAATTATTGGGAAGCCGTTAGCCCTTGAGCTGACGGAAAATGACGTTAAGGACATCGAAAGCCGCTGCAAGGGTCTGACGGCTGACAGCATAACATCGCTGCTGGAGAAAGGTCTGTCAGCATATTACAAAGCCATAAGCTCCCCGCCTCTTTATATGTATCTGCGGCAGTATGCTCCCGCATTTGCCATTCGGCTTGGCATCGCCGTTCAATCAGGCGGCACAGCAGGAGTTTTTACCGTAATCAAAGCTTGACAAAATCGCCGTTACATTATATACTGAGAAAAAACTTATCTATGGTGATAATATGCGTATATTTTACAGCACATCAGCGCAGCTGCGCTTTTTTTCCTGCGGAAATTTTGTGAGCCGTGAGACTTTTACACACCAGCGGCGCACGCTTAACTGCTGCGTTCTTATCCTCGTTACCGAGGGCACGCTGAACATAACATCGGGCGGAAAGGAATATGCCGTTTCCAAGGGCGAATATATCCTGCTACCCGCCGATGAGGAGCATTTCGGACACGCACCCTCCGACGGCAGGCTGTCCTATCTTTGGGCGCACTTCAAGCCCATTGTCCCCTTTGAAATATATGAGAGCGGCGTGACGGAAAGCTTTGAAATAGCTATCCCCGAATATGGCAGAGTCCCCAACAGCCGCCGTGAGATGCTTTTCAGGCAGCTTCTGGATTTTTCCCGCCGTGAGGATCTTTACAGCGAGGCTCTCCCTGCCTGCTCCATGTCTCTGCTGCTTATGGAGCTTACACAGGAGCATATCGACGGCGTAAACGGCAGCCGATCAAGCATCTCCCCCGTCATAGCTTCCGCCCGTGAATGGATAAAATCCAACTGCCACAGGCAGCTTTCCGCCTCGGATATTGCAGCAGAATTTCACTACAACACCGAATATTTTTCCGCACTTTTCAAAAAGGAAACGGGCATACCCCTTATAGGCTTCCTTAACAAATGCCGCATTGAAGTCGCAAAAAATCTACTGTCCTCGGAAAATGTAAGCATAAAAGAAGCCGCATTTTCATGCGGCTTCAACGACGAAAAATATTTTATGAAAATGTTCCGAAAGCACGAGGGCATGACCCCCATGCAGTACAAGAATTACTTCTTGGTGAAGTAAACGGTGTATGTCTCGTCGGTAACATCGTAAAGGGGCTTGAAGGTGATGTTCACAGGCTGACCCTTTGTGCGGTAGGAATTCTGCTTCCAGGGGAATGTGCCGTAGGTGTGCTCTGTCTGCCATGTGAATACGCTGTCGGGATCGTCCGCTCCCACAAGTCCGCAGTCCTTGTCGATGATTCCCGCAAGAACGATAGGACCGTCAACAGCCGCAGCCATATCTGGCATATCGGGCAGGGACTCCATAACTATTCCGTTGGGGAAGAATATCTGAACCATGTCGCTGTTCCATTCGGCAGTAATGTTCAGGTATCCGTCGGCAATGTCAAGGCTCTCGGGCTTTTTGCCGTTGATCTCCACCACAGGTTCACCCTTTGCCCATGCGGGTATTCTGAAAGCAACGGTAAACTTCTCGGGAGAAGCGGTCTTTACGCTGAATTTCAGCAGCCATCTTGACATCTGACCGTCATCATGCTCATCAAAGAAAGCCTGATCGTTATAGTACTTCATGCCCGTGGTCTGCTCAATGGAAATGCTGTTGCCATTATGGTCAAACTCATATTTTGAAGGGATATACTGGCTTACGATAAGCTTATTGCTATCTTCATCTCTGTAATAAATAAGCTCGGGGTACAATGCCTGCGCCTGCACCATGGTTCCATGGCAGCACCAGAAGTCGTGGGTCTTGCTGCCCCATTTCTTTTTGCTTCCCGCAGCAAGGGGCAGGAAGTATGTGGGCATACCTGTAACTGCATTCTGCTGAGCAAGGAAGCCGTTGTAAAGGCTGCGCTCTATGTAATCTGCATATTTCTTGTCGCCTGTCCACTTGAAGAGGTAGGAAGCAACTCTTACCATATTATAAACTGTGCAGAACTCCTGATTTGTCTCGCCGAGGAAATGTCCCTGCATATAAGGAGGAACCCAGAATTCGCCTGCATTCTGTCCGCCGGTGCAGTACATTCCACGGTCGGTAACTGCAAACTTCCAGAAACGCTCAGCCAGGTCTCTCCATTTTTCGTCGCCTGTTACCTCATAAAGCTTTGCAGCGCCGTGGATAAAGGGAATGCTTGCATTTGCGTGGCAGTTGGAAAGGGAATCCTTGCCTGCCGCAAGATTTCCGAAAAGTCCGGGATTCCAGTATCTCCGGGCAAGGGTCATGTACTTTTCATTCTTGGTTATCTCGTAAAGTGAAGCCCATACCTCCAGCATACCTGCTTCCTCGCCGCTGTAAACAGCGTGGGGATTAACGCTCTGCATAGCCTCAGTCCAGCGGAGATACCAGTCAGCCAGGTGGTCGATTATCTCTATTGCCTGCTCATTGCCTGCATAGGTGTAAGCGTGCATAAGTCCCATTATGGTCTTGTGCATAACATACTGAGGAGACCAGATGTACTGTCTCTTTGCAAGCTTGTCAAAGTATTTTTCGGGGATAGAGCCTATCCACTCGCCGCCGTTGAGCTGCTGGCAGCGTGCAAGCTCGGAGATTATCTTGTCAAGCTTTACTTTCAGCTCTGCGTCATGGTCATATGCCACATAGTAGGCAGCAGCGGAGAGCCAGTGACCAAGGAAATGACCTCTCAGCTGGCAGGTGGGAGCTTCCCAGCCCCAGTGGAGATTTGCCTTTGCTGGGTCATCTACTACCTGCAGTCCGGGGATAATTATTCCTGCTTCAAGGTAGAAGTTCTGGAGCAGGCACTGCGGATCCAGTCCTATAAGATAAGCACGGTTAAGGGACATTCTCTCACGGAACACGCCGGGGAGAACGGTAACATTTTCTTTATATGCGGTCTTTAACATACCAAGCAGCTCCTTTGATGTGATTTTCATTGACATCATTATAGCATATAATTTGGGATTTGTCGGTAGATAAAACCGCATATAAGGTCAACATTTTTACCTGTCTTTATCTGATAAAGTACGAAACGAACACAATGATTATCATTGCGGGAGAGAGATATTTTATCATAACATCAAACACTCCCGCCAGCCTGAAGGGATATCTTCCGTCGGAGGATATCTCCCGCTCCATATTCTTTCTCCCCCATATCCGCCCCGCAAGAATACAGAGGAAAAAGCCTCCCAGCGGCATTATTATCTGGTCGGAAAGGAAAACAAACAGTTCAAACACCGTCAGCCCGAAGATCCTTACGTCAGACAGCACACCGTAGGAAAGGGAAGCAGGCACGCACAGCAGACCTATTATAATGACAGGTATAACCGTGGCTTTCAGCCGTGAAAGCCCATAACGCTCGGTGAGGAACGAAACTATAGTTTCCAGCAGAGAAATTGAAGAGGTTATCGCCGCAAAAAGCACAAGTGCAAAGAACACCGTTCCCGCAATACGCCCATAGCTCAGTCCACCGAACACCGCCGTCAGGGTGGAGAAGATAAGCCCCGCTCCCTCGTCAGGCTCCAGCCCCATGGCAAACACCGCAGGAAGCACGGTAAGTCCGCTTATCATGGCAATAGCTGTGTCAATGGTGACGATTATCCATGTGCTGCGGCTCAGGTCGTTGTCCTTTTCAAGATAGCTGCCGTAGGTTATAAGAGTGCCCATTCCCAGCGACAATGAGAAAAACACCTGTCCCATGGCTTTAACAACAATGTCAGCCACATCGCCGAAGCTGCTTATCTTTGAAAAGTCAGGCATAAGTAAGAACTTCACGCCCTCCGCCGCCCCGTTCAGGGTCAGGGAATATATCATCAGCCCCACAAGGAACACCAGCAGCAGCGGCAAAAGCACCGACGACACCTTTTCAATGCCCTTTGATACGCCGAATACTATTATAATGCCGTTTATCAGCAGAAAAACCGTCTGCCATACAACAGGCTCCGCCGCCATAGTGCTGTATTCTGAGAAATATGAGGGCAATGGGATATTCCCCGAAGCTGTGCTGAAAAGGTATTTCATCACCCAGCCGCCGACGGTGCAGTAATAGGCAAGCACCGCCGCAGAGCCTGCCACGCCGAAGCCTCCCGCAAAGCCCCAGCCCTTTTTTATCTTTTCGCAGGCATCTACCGCATTGCTTCCGCCGTGCCTGCCCACAGAAAGCTCCGTCAGCAGAATGGGATAGCCCAGCACCAGCACAAAGAAAATATACACAGCAAGGAACAATGCTCCTCCGCCTGTGCCGCAGACATAGGGGAACTTCCAGATATTTCCCAGTCCCACCGCCGAACCTGCGGCGCTCATTATGAAGCCAAAGCCCGTTGACCATTTGTCTCTGCCGCTTCCGCTGACATTTTTGCTCATACGATCATTCCTTTGCTGTAACATTCAACAGCTATTTTTCCCCATACATAGCCGTTTATCCATTGTCGCCCGAAAACGTGGCAAAAATAATTATTATAAAAATGTTAAATCTGAATTTTACCTATTCCTATGAAAAACAAAATGTGGTATAATAGTCAAAGCAGCGCCGAAAGAGATAGTAACGGCGTATATCAAACCGCATTTATCATTTATATAGGAGAGCATGAATATAATGGACGATTTCATTAAGGCAAAGAAAGCCGCACTGGAAAAGTATTTTGAAAAAATGAACGATAAGCAGAGGGAAGCTGTTTTCGCCATCAAAGGCCCCGTACTTATCCTTGCAGGCGCAGGAAGCGGAAAGACTACCGTTCTTGTCAACCGTATCGCAAACATGGTCCTGTTCGGAAACGCTTATCAGGACGAGGAAGCATATGCGGCTCTTTCCGATGACGACATTGCGTTTTTGAATAATTATAACGGCGAAAGAGACGAGGCAACCGTTTCAAGACTTGCCGAGATAGTTGCTTCCGACCCCGTAAAGCCATGGAACATACTTGCAATCACCTTTACAAACAAGGCTGCGGGTGAGCTTAAAGAAAGACTTGCAAAGATGCTGGGCGAGGAACAGGGCGGTCAGGTAAACGCCTCCACATTCCACTCTGCCTGCGTGCGCATACTCAGAAGAGAGATCGACAAGCTGGGCTATGCTTCTGGTTTCACAATCTACGACAGCGATGACAGCCAGAGACTTATCAAGACCTGCATGGAAGCTCTTGACATTTCCGATAAGGCATTCCCTCCAAAGGCAGTGGCTGCGGCAATATCCTCCGCAAAGGATAAGCTCATCACTCCCGCCGCTTTTGAAGAAGAGTCCGCCGGAGACTACAGAAAGGTCACTCTCGCAAAGATATACAAGGAATATCAGACCCGTCTTAAAGAGGCAAATGCCCTTGATTTTGACGATATCATCATGCTGACCGTTCAGCTGTTCGAGTCTCAGCCAGATGTGCTGGATCATTACAGAAATCTGTACAAGTACATCATGGTCGATGAGTATCAGGACACCAACACCGCTCAGTACCGCCTTGTTTCCCTGCTTTCGGAGAAGAGCGGCAACCTCTGCGTTGTAGGTGATGATGACCAGTCCATCTACCGTTTCAGAGGCGCCACAATCGAAAATATCCTGTCATTTGAGCAGCAGTTCGAGGGCTGCCACGTTATCAGACTGGAGCAGAACTACCGTTCCACCCAGAATATACTTAACGCCGCAAACTCCGTTATCGCAAACAATATGAGCAGAAAGCCCAAGTCCCTGTGGACAGATCTGGGCGAAGGCGAAAAGATAACAGTTTACAAGGCTTCCGACGAGGCTGCCGAGTCCAAGTTCGTTGCAACTACTATAATGAACGGCGTAAAGGACGGCAGAAAATACAGCGACTTTGCGGTTCTCTACAGAATGAACGCACAGTCAAACTCACTTGAAAAAGCATTTTCCGCACAGTCTATCCCCTACCGTGTTATCGGCGGTATGAGGTTCTATGACCGCAAGGAAATAAAGGATATCGTTGCATATCTCTCCGTTATCAACAACCCCGATGATATGCTCCGCTTCAAGAGAATAGTAAACGAGCCGAAGAGAGGCATCGGCGACAGCACGCTTTCAATGATAGAGCAGATCTCCATTGACCTGAAGCTGTCACCCATTGATGTAATGAAGAACTCCGAGAGCTATGCTCCCCTGAGCAAAAAGTCCGCTTCCCTTGTAAAGGCTTCCGAGATATTCACCCACCTGAAAGAAGCTGCCGACAAGCTCCCTCTTGACAAGCTGTTTGACGCAGTTATCGAGAAAACAGGCTATGCTACCATGCTCAAGGGTCAGGGCGATGAGGGTCTCACCCGTCTCGAAAACATCGAGGAACTTAAATCAAACATTGCCACATATATGCAGGCAAAGTCCGAAGCAGGCGAAGAGGCCACACTTTCCGGATTCCTGGAGGAAATTTCCCTCTACACCGATATCGACAAGCTTTCCGCAGATGATGACGCAGTTTGCCTTATGACTATGCACTCCGCAAAGGGACTGGAGTTCCCCATAGTGTTCATCGTAGGCATGGAGGACGGCATATTCCCTCCTATCCGCACCATGGACAATCCCGAGGAGCTTGAAGAAGAGCGCAGACTGGCATACGTGGGCATCACCCGTGCAAAGGAAAAGCTGTACATCACCCACGCTCAGCAGAGAATGCTGTTCGGTTCCACCCAGCGCAACTTCCAGTCCAAGTTCATCAAGGAGATAGACAAGGACTGCATCGACAGAGTTGACGGAACCGTAAAGACCACAAAGAAAAAGGACGATGACATCATCACCGCTCCCGTTTACACATACACTCTCCAGAGCCAGCTGGCAAACAAGAAAATGGAGTCCGCCAAGAAGGCAGCCGCCGTTGACTACACCGCAGGCGAGAGAGTAAAGCACAACGTTTTCGGCGAGGGAACCGTTATCTCCTCCAAGCCCATGGGCAACGACCATATGCTTGAAATTGCATTTGATTCAGTCGGAACCAAGAAGATCATGGCAAACTTTGCTAAGATAGTAAAGATATCATAAGCGAATATAACAAAAGAGGGCTGCTGCGGTTTAACACTGCGGCAGCCCTCTTTTCGTTCTATACCGCAAATTCCTTGACTTTTAAGGCAAACCATGCTATGATAAAATCAGAATAATGCGGCAGATGTCATGAGGATCTGCCGCAAATATAAAGGAGTGAGGTCGATGTTTGAAAAGCTATTCAAACTAAAGCAAAACAACACCACAGTCAAGACAGAAATTGCGGCAGGCATTACGACTTTCGTTACAATGGCATATATACTTGCGGTCAATCCGAACATTCTCTCCGCAGCGGGCATGGACAGCACGGCGGTGCTTCTTGCCACCTGCCTGGCATCATTCTTCGGAACGCTCATTATGGCGTTTGCGGCAAATCTGCCGTTTGCGCTTTCGGCAGGAATGGGACTGAATGCGTACTTCGCTTACACCGTATGCGGCATTATGGGCTATTCCTGGCAGACCGCACTGCTGGCGGTATTTATAGAGGGAATAATTTTTATCGTTCTCTCGCTGACAAAGGTTCGTGAAAGCATCTTCAACTGTATCCCCTTGGAGCTGAAACGTGCCGTATCGGTGGGAATAGGTCTGTTTATCGCATTTATCGGACTTCAGAATGCAGGACTTGCAGTTGATTCGGCAACGCTTGTATCGCTGGTTGATTTCCGTGAGAACTTCTCGACCTCGGGCATCTGCGCACTGCTTGCAATCATCGGACTGATGATAACAGCTGTCCTTTATATCAAAAAGGTAAAGGGTTCAATACTCATCGGCGTGTTCGGCACATGGATACTGGGCATAATATGCCAGCTGACAGGTATATACGTTCCTGACGGCGAAAGCTATTTCTCGCTGTTCCCCACATTTGCAATGACCGATTTTTCCAAGCTGGGCGAGACCTTCGGTCAGTGCTTCAATGCCGACCTCGGTTCAGTGGGAATATTCAATTTCATTGCCGTTATTTTCTCGTTCCTTTTTGTTGACCTTTTCGATACTCTGGGCACAATCATCGGAGTAAGCACAAAGGCAAATATGCTTGATAAGGACGGCAGACTGCCTGCCATCAAGCCCGCACTTATGGCAGATGCAGTTGCAACATCGGCAGGTGCGGTACTGGGAACATCTACCACCACAACCTTTGTTGAATCCTCGGCAGGCGTTGCGGCAGGAGGAAGAACAGGCCTTACAGCTCTGACAACAGCGGTGCTGTTCCTGCTGTCAACGTTACTGGCGCCCATCTTTATCGCCATTCCCTCATTTGCCACAGCTCCTGCGCTGATAATCGTGGGCTTCCTTATGTTCTCCACCATCGCCGAACTTAAAGTAGATGAGACAAACTACACCTCTGCTATCCCCGCATATCTTTGCATACTTGCAATGCCCCTTTTCTACAGCATTTCTGAGGGTATCGCCATCGGCATCATTTCCTACGTTGTAATAAACCTCGTATGCGGCAAGGCAAAGCAGATAAATCCGCTTATGTACGTGCTTGCGGTGATGTTCGTGCTGAAATATGTATTTCTTTGATAAAACACGGCACTATACTGATGTATGGGAGGGTCTTACTTGAAAGAGCTTAAAGATTATATAACAAATATTCCCGATTTTCCTCAAAAGGGCATAATTTTCCGTGATGTTACATCGCTGCTGCAGAGCGGCAAGGGCTTTTCGGCGGCAGTTGATGAAATGCTCGGTCAGCTTGATGACGTTGAGTTTGATGCTGTGCTGGGACTTGAAGCCAGAGGCTTTCTGTTCGGTGCGCCCATAGCTTACGCACGTAAAAAGAGCTTTGTCCCCGTCCGCAAAAAGGGCAAGCTCCCCAGAGCCACAGTCTCTGCGGAATATGACCTGGAGTATGGCAAGGCAGAGATCGAGATACACACCGATTCCCTGAAAAAGGGTGACAAGGTAGTGATAATAGACGACCTTATCGCCACAGGAGGAACTCTTGAAGCGGCAGCAAGGCTTGTTGAGCAGCTGGGCGGAGAGGTGGTAAGGATCGTGTGTCTTATTGAGCTTACCGACCTTAAAGGTAGGGAAAAGCTGAAAAATTACGATGTCCGCTCGATAGTTACCTACGAGGGAGAATGAGTTTATAAAAATCGGAGCTGTCACAGTATTATACTAATCTTTAATCGTTCTATAGACAAAGCCGACAGATGAAATAAGACCAGTCTAGGAAAGCGACTGCAGGCGGGCTTGTCGCCCGGCAAGGGAGCTTGACGAAGAATGGGCTTATTTCAGCCGAGGATTGGTCTATAGGTTGATTGAGGATTAGTATTAAGCTGTGGCAGCTCTTTTTGATGTAATACTAAGCACCAATTAAAAACTATACAAAAAATCGAGCATAATCTTGCGTATATGGATTATGCGACGATTTTTTGTCTATAGTTTTATTGGTGATTAGTATTATTATCCCGCAAAAGAATTATTCAATGCCCTTTACAGTGTAATCCTTATCCTCGACTGCCTTTTTAAGGACATCATCGGGAACGTCCTTGCTGAGTGAAACAGCTGCAATGCCCTTTTCGTGGCTGACCTCGTTAACGGTAACGCCGTCAATAGCCTCCAGTGCCTTCTTAACAGCAGCCTCACAATGGCCGCACATCATGCCTTCGATCTTGATAGTCTTAGTCATAGTATTTTTCTCCTTTTTCTTTGATTGCTTGATTTTTTTATCCTTATCGGCATTGTGAATGTCGAAAAAGTTCAGTCTGAGAGCGTTTGTTACCACGCAGAAGCTGGAAAGGCTCATTGCCGCAGCCGCAAACATGGGGTTCAGCTGCCAGTGGAACAAAGGTATCCACACACCTGCCGCAAGAGGTATGCCTATGGCATTGTAGAAGAACGCCCAGAACAGGTTCTGGTGAATGTTCCTCAGTGCCGCACGGCTGAGGCGAATCGCAGCGGGAACGTCGCTCAGGCGGCTCTTCATCAGCACCACATCTGCCGCATCTATGGCAACATCCGTACCTGCGCCTATGGCAATGCCGATATCCGCACGGGTAAGAGCGGGAGCGTCGTTTATTCCGTCGCCAACCATAGCGACCTTGCCCTCGTTCATCAGCTTTCTGATAACGCTTTCCTTGCCGTCGGGAAGCACGCCTGCGATTACCTCGTCAACGCCTGCCTGTCTGCCGATAGCGGCAGCGGTCTTTTCATTGTCGCCCGTGAGCATTACCACACGGACGCCCATATTTTTAAGCTCTCTTACCGCCTGAGGGCTGTCCTCCTTGATAACGTCCGCCACGGCTATAACGCCTGCAAAAGCGCCGTCACAGGTGAACATAAGGGGAGTTTTGCCCTCCTCCGCAAGAGCTTCGGACTTTTTCTTCATTTCCTCGGAAATATCCGCCTGAGAGCTTATGAACTTCACGCTTCCGCCCAGAAGCTTTTTTCCGCCCGATACTGCGGAAAGTCCGTTGCCTGCAAGGGCTGTGAAGTTCTCGGTGCTGTCGGGAATGATATTTCTCTCTGTGCCAAGGTCGATGACCGCCTTTGCCAGAGGGTGCTCGCTGTTCTTTTCAAGGGTGCAGGCAAGCTTTAAGAGAGATGATTCGTCATAGCCCTCGGCGGGGATAATATCCGTTACCTTAGGCTCGCCCATGGTGATAGTACCTGTTTTATCAAGGGCACAAACAGTTACCTTTCCTGTCTGCTCCAGAGAAGCGGCAGTCTTGAAAAGTATGCCGTTCTTTGCGCCCATTCCACTGCCCACCATGATAGCAACGGGAGTTGCCAGACCCAGCGCACAGGGGCAGCTGATCACCAGCACGGAAATACCCCTTGCCAGTGCAAAGCCTACTGTCTGACCCGCCAGCAGCCAGACCAGAGTAGTTACTGCTGCAATGGAAATAACCACAGGAACGAAAATTCCCGAGACCTTGTCCGCAGCCTTTGCGATAGGCGCTTTTGTGGCAGCGGCATCGCTTACCATTTTGATTATCTGTGAAAGGGCAGTGTCCTCGCCGACCTTTACGGCACGACACTTGATAAAGCCCGACTGGTTTACTGTTGCGGCAGATACGCTGTCGCCAACTTCCTTATCCGCAGGAACGCTCTCGCCTGTGAGCGCAGACTCGTTCACAGCACTTCTTCCCTCAATAACAACGCCGTCCGCAGGAATGCTCTCGCCGGGGCGCACAAGGAAAATATCGCCGATGACTATCTGTTCTGCGGGAACGGTAACTTCCTTGCCGTCACGCTCAAGGGTAGCAGTCTTGGGAGCAAGCTTCATCAGGCTTTTCAGTGCATCGGTGGTCTTGCCCTTTGAGCGGGCTTCAAGCATTTTTCCGAGAGTGATAAGTGTAAGTATCATGGCAGCCGATTCAAAATAGAACTCGTCCATGTACTTCATCACAGCCTCATGGTTGCCTCTCATCACCGCATCTGTCATGGCAAACAGCGCATATGTGCTGTAGATAAATGCAGCCGATGAACCCAGAGCCACCAGAGTATCCATATTGGGCGCACGGTGGATAAGTCCCTTGAAGCCGCTTATAAAGAATTTCTGGTTGATGACCATTATAATAATGGTGAGCAGCATCTGGATAAGACCCATGGCAACGTGGTTATCCGCTATCACCGCAGGAAGAGGCCAGCCCCACATCATATGACCCATGGAGAAATACATAAGTATCACAAGGAAAACCAGTGATACTATAAGGCGCTTTTTCAGCACGGGCGTAGCCTTGTCCGCCAGAGCGTCATCGGAGGGGGCGCTGCTTTTTTCCGCACCCTTTACGGAAGCGCCGTAGCCTGCCGCCTCCACCGCAGCGATTATCTTTTCGGGAGAAGCGCTGCCCTCAACTCCCATTGAATTTGTAAGCAGGCTCACCGAGCAGGAGGTAACGCCCTCAACTGCCGATACAGCCTTTTCCACACGGGTGCTGCACGCCGCACAGCTCATACCCGTAACATTGTACTGTTCCATACTTTTCCTTTCTTTCAGATAGATTTCCCATACCGACTTATTTCATCAGCTTTTGCAGGGTACAGACAAGCTCGTCTATTACCTCGTCCTTGCCGTCACGTATATCCTGCGCCACACAGGTGCGGATATGCTCCGCCAGAAGCTCCTTATTAAATGAGTTGACAGCGGCGCTCACCGCAGCAGACTGCACCAGTATATCAACACAGTAAGCGTTGCGCTCCACCATGCCCTTTATGCCTCTTATCTGCCCCTCGATACGGTTAAGGCGGTTTATAAGTCTCTTGTATTCATCATCTGAGCGCTCCTTTGTCTTATGACAGCAGCATTTTTCTTCACTCATATTATCACCTCGTAATGGTGTGCTGTTCAACGTTCCGTTTCTGTTACCTCACACTTACAGGAATAGTATATACCCCCATGGGGTATTTTTTCAAGAGTATATCTCAAACAAAATTATTATTTTAAATGAACATATGATACAATATAGTCTCACTGCACTGTTTTTAACTGCCATTTTAAGTAAAATTAGTAAATGTTTCCTTGGCGGTGTATTATTATTCATTATTTGCTGTGGAAATTTATATATATTTGTGATATAATAAATTTTAATTGGATTTTGCACAGACATTACTTTAAAATATGGAGGATGATTTCGTTGATAAGCGGCAAAATGCTAAAAGACGCACTTATTTCAGCTGCCCTTACTCTTTCCGATATGAAAAAACAGGTGGACGAGCTTAACGTATATCCCGTTCCCGACGGAGACACAGGAACAAATATGTCTCTTACACTTACAAATGCCATGAACGCTCTCCAGAACCTGGACGATGGGGCTGCTGTTTCTGAGGTGGCTTCCGTTGCCGCTTCCGCAATGCTTAGAGGCGCAAGAGGAAACTCGGGCGTTATCACCTCTCTGCTTTTCAGAGGCTTCTCAAAGGGTCTTGCGGATAAAAAAGAAGCTGACTGCGATGATATGGCAAACGCCCTTGAAATAGGCGTTGACGCAGCTTACAAGGCTGTTATGAAGCCCGCAGAGGGCACTATCCTCACCGTTGCAAGAGTCAGCGCAGAAAAGGCAAGGGAATCCTCCTTTATCACAAACGACCCTCTGGTACAGTGGTCGGACGTGTGTGCTGCCGCAAGGGATGCTCTGGATAAAACTCCCGAGCAGCTCCCAATACTTAAAAAAGCCGGCGTTGTTGACGCAGGCGGAAAGGGTCTCGTTATCATCTTTGAGGAGATGTTCCGTGCCTTTAAGGGCGAGCCAAGAACCGTTGTAAACCAGCCCAAGATAATCTCCGACAGCAAGATGTCCTTCACCGTTCAGGACGATGAGACACAGGAGATAACCTTCGGCTACTGTACCGAGTTTATTGTAAACGTCACCGATTTCAAGAAAAAGCCTGCGGACCTGAGAAAATATCTGGAATCCATCGGCGACTGCGTTGTTGTAGTCGATGATGAGGACATCATAAAGGTACACGTTCACACCGACCACCCCGGTCAGGCTATAGAGAGAGGTCTTACCTACGGCGCTCTCTGCAATATGAAGATAGACAATATGCGTCTCCAGCGTGAAAAGAAGGCTGCCGCAAAGAAAAAGCTCAATGAAAAGCCCGTTCCCGCAAAGCCCGAAAAGCGTTTCGGCTTTGTTGCCGTGGCAAACGGAAGCGGCGTTGAGTCCATGTTCACCGACCTTGGTGCGGACTGCATCGTCAAGGGAGGACAGACCATGAACCCCTCTGCGGACGATATCCTCCGTGCGGTATATTCCGTTCCCGCCGAGATCGTGTTCATTCTCCCCAACAACAAAAACATCATCATGGCAGCGGAGCAGGCTATGAAGCTCTCCGAAAAGACAATGTGCGTCCTCAGGACCACATCTGTTCCCCAGGGAATGTCTGCAATGATGAGCTTTGACCCCGATTCCGATTTCGATACCAACAGAATGAATATGTCTCTGGCAGCGGAAAAGGTGCAGTCGGGTCTTATAACCTTTGCAGCCCGTGATTCAAGCTTCAGCGGTCACGAGATAAAGTCAGGCGATATCCTTGCCCTTGAAAACGGCAGGCTCTCATTTATCGACCGTGATGTTACCAGAGCCGGTTACAAGCTCACAAGAAAGCTTGTGAAGAACCTTAAGGGCAGCGCAGGATATGTTACCGTGCTTTACGGCTCGGACGTTTCCGACGATAAGGCAAGCGAGCTTGAAAATATCATGAAGAGCAAGCTCAGCAGCCTTGACATAAACTTTGTAAAGGGCGGTCAGCCCGTATATTACTACATTATCTCAGTGGAGTCAGAGTGATGAAAAAGATCACCGTTATTACGGGACACTACGGCAGCGGCAAATCCACATTTGCCGCAAACTATGCAATAAAATGCGCAGAACAGGGCGAGCAGGTCACTGTGGTGGATATGGATACTGTAAATCCATATTACCGCACTGCCGACCTGGGCGAGCTTTTTGCCCGGAAGGGCGTAAAGCTCTGCGCACCAATGTATGCGGGAACGAACCTTGACGTTCCCATACTCAATTTTGATATTCCCGCAATTTACGCAGAAGGCAGAAAGCTTGTTATAGATATGGGCGGCGATGACGCAGGCACATATCCTTTAGGCAAGTTCAGGAGCTTTCTGGAAGCTAATAAGGAGGAAACGGAAATTCTCTACGTGGTGAATTTCTGCCGATACCTTACCCGCACTCCCGAAGAAGCTGAGGAGATACTCCGTGAGATAGAAGCTGCCTGCGGTCTTAAAGCGACCGCCATGGTCAACAACTCAAATCTTGGTTTTGAGACTGACAGTGATGTTATCGCTGCGGGAATAAAGCAGGCTGAAATGATATCAAAACAGGCAGAGCTTCCCATCTTCTGCCACACCGTTCCCGTTCTTGAAAACAGAACAGTGAGCGCCGAAAGCACCGCCGACATTTTCCCTGTGGAAATTTACATCAAAAACGTGTGGAACTGACAAAGTCTCCGCAAAATCATATGAAAGGAAGTCAATATCTATGGCGAAAATGACCGTCAATACTGACAGATGCAAGGGCTGTTCCCTGTGCGTATCCGTCTGTCCCAAGAAAATCATCACGATACGCAAGGATATAAGAACACCCAAGGGCTACTGCCCCGCAGAATGCACTGACCAGACCAAGTGTACAGGCTGCGCAATGTGCTATACCATGTGCCCCGACTGCGCTATAACAGTCGAGAGATAATTTTTGGAAAGGACTGAACCACATTGGCAAATGAAAGAATGCTTATGAAGGGCAACGAAGCCCTTGCAGAGGCTGCCGTCCGTGCAGGCTGCAAATGCTACTTCGGCTACCCTATCACCCCTCAGACTGAGATCGCTGCTTATATGTCAAAGCGTATGCCCAAGTGCGGCGGCGTGTTCTTACAGGCAGAGAGCGAGATCGCTGCTATAAATATGGTCTATGGCGCAGCCGCAACAGGCGTGCGTGCTATGACCTCTTCATCTTCCCCCGGAATCTCCCTTAAATCAGAGGGTATCTCCTATGCCGCAGGCTGCGACCTTCCCTGCGTCATTGTAAACGTTCAGAGAGGCGGCCCCGGTCTCGGCGGTATCCAGCCCGCACAGTCCGACTATTATCTTGCAACCAAGGCAGGCGGCCACGGCGACTTCTTCATTCCCGTATATGCTCCCTGCTCCGTTCAGGAAATGGCTACATATGCCGTAAAGGCTTTCGATATGGCCGATAAGTTCCGCACCCCCGTAATGATCCTTTCCGATGGTCTTCTCGGTCAGATGATGGAACCCGTTGAGTTCCCCGACATCACCGACAATGAGCCAGCAAAGGACTGGGCTTGCGTAGGCCACGGCAACAAGAGGCATCACAACATCATCAATTCCCTTTACCTCAAGCCCGAAGAGCTTGAAGAGTCCAACAGACAGCGTTTCAAGAAGTACGATATCGAAAAGCAGGAGCTTCCCGAGGTTGAAAACTATCTCACCGAGGACGCTGACATTATCGTAACAGGCTACGGCGCTTCCGCAAGGATCGTCCGCTCCGCTGTCAATGCCGCAAGAGCAGAGGGCATCAAGGCAGGCATGATAAGACCTATCACCCTTTGGCCCTTCCCCGAAAAGGCTTATGCCGACACCGTTGAGACCGCCAAGGCATACCTTGTTGTTGAGCTTTCGATGGGTCAGATGGTCGATGACGTAAGACTTGCCACAAGCTGCCGCAGACCCGTCCGCTTCTTCGGAAGAACAGGCGGAGTTATCCACACTCCCGCCGAGATTCTTGCTCAGATAAAGCTTATCGCTAAGGAGGAACTGAAATAATGGCTATATATCAGAAGCCTCACGCTCTTGAGGATATCAGTATGCACTTCTGCCCCGGCTGTACCCACGGTATCGTTCACAGACTGGTTGCCGAGGTAATAGATGAAATGGGCATTGAGGGCGACACTATCGGAATCTGCCCCGTAGGATGTTCCGTTGTTTCCTACGATTATTTTGCCTGCGATATGATCGAAGCAGCTCACGGACGTGCTCCCGCAGTTGCAACAGGCGTAAAGCGTTCAAGACCCGACAAGTTCGTATTCACATATCAGGGTGACGGCGACCTTGCCGCTATCGGAACCTGCGAAACAGTTCACGCAGCTACCAGAGGCGAAAACATCACCATAATCTTTATCAACAACACCATTTACGGCATGACAGGCGGTCAGATGGCTCCCACCACGCTTCCCGGTCAGGTAACACAGACCACTCCTTTCGGCAGAGACCCCAAGGTTGCAGGATACCCCGTAATGGTATGCGAAATGCTTTCTCAGCTCACAGGCACAGCCTATGCGGAAAGAGTTTCCGTTGACTCCCCCGCTCACATCAATGCAGCCAAAAAGGCGATCCGCAAGGGCTTTGAGGTGCAGAAGAACAAGCAGGGCTTCTCCATCATCGAGGTGCTTTCCACCTGTCCCACCAACTGGGGCATGACTCCTTTGGAGGCAATGGAAAGAGTAAGAACGGAAATGATACCCTACTATCCTCTCGGTGTTTACAAGGATATCACCGCTGAAAACAAGTGAGAAAGGAGCAGATAATATGACCAGTGAAATTCAGCTTGCGGGCTTTGGCGGACAGGGTATCCTGTTTGCGGGAAAAGTCCTTGCATACTGCGGAATGCTCGCCGACAGAGAGGTTTCATGGCTTCCCTGCTACGGCCCCGAAATGAGAGGCGGAACCTGCAACTGCTCCGTATGTCTCTCCGACGAGCCTATCGGCTCTCCCGTTGTAAACGAACCCGATCTTCTTATCGCAATGAACGAGCCTTCCTACACCAAGTTCATCGGTGCGGTAAAGGCAGGCGGATACGCATTTGTTGACAGCACTCTGGTTGACTCGGCAAATGTCCGCAGCGATATCCACGAATTCAGAGTTCCCGCTACAAGACTTGCAGACGAAAACGAGCTTAAAGGCGGAGCAAACATCATTCTTATCGGCAAGCTCATCAAGGAGTCGGGAGTTATCTCCATGGACGATATTGAGGCTGCTATAAGAAAGATAGTTCCCCCGAAAAAGGCTCAGCTTATCGAAAATAACCTGAAGGCTATCCAGATAGGCTACAACTACAGCGAATAAATATGGACTTGATTCCTGCCGCCGGGTAGGTCATGCGCCGCAGCCTGTGTCATAAGGCCATTGAAGACACAGGTTACGGCGCTTTTTTATATATTAAAAAAGGAGTATGAAGAAACACGATGAATAATCAGACAAGATCATTTGCCAAATACGCCTCTCTCAGCGTTATAGGAATGATAGGGCTTTCCTGCTATATCCTTGCGGACACATTTTTCGTGGCGCAGGGACTTGGCACAAACGGACTTGCCGCCCTTAACCTTGCCATTCCGATCTACAGTGCCATCACGGGAATGGGCATGATGACAGGCATGGGAGCCGCCACTTGCTACTCCATAATGCGCAGCCGTGGGGATGAAAAGGCGGACAAGGTGTTCACAAACGCCCTTTTCATCGCAGCATTCTTCACGCTCATATTCGAGATATGCGGCATATTTTTCTCAGGCAGTATATCAAGACTGCTGGGCGCAGAGGGCGATACCTATGAAATGTGCCGTGTCTATCTCAGAACGCTGCTCATATTCTCCCCATTTTTCCTGCTCAATAACATTTCCATATGCTTTCTCAGAAACGACAATGCCCCTCATCGCTCAATGGCAGGAATGCTTGCAGGAAGCTTTTCAAACATCGTGCTGGATTACATCTTTATCTTTCCGTTTAAAATGGGAATGTTCGGCGCAGTCCTGGCAACCTGCTTTGCACCCATTATCAGCCTTGGGGTAATGTCAGGCTTTTACCTAAAAAAGCGCAACACATTCCACCTTACAAAAACTGCCCCCGATATGAAGCTCATCTCCCGAATAGCCGCAACAGGCGTTCCCGCTCTTGTTACGGAGCTGTCCTCGGGCATAGTTATTATTGTGTTCAATATGATAATAATGTCGCTGGCTGGAAATGTGGGCGTGGCAGCCTATGGCATCGCAGCAAATATATTTATCGTGGTAGTGTCCATATACAACGGCATTGCTCAGGGAATGCAGCCGCTGGCTAGCAAATCATCGGGCGAGGGCGACAGCGCAGCTTCACACAGCTATCTCAGGCTGGCGCTTATCTCGGGCGCTATAGTGTCGGTTATGGTATATATCTGCATTTTCTTTTTTGCTGACCCCATTGCAGGCATTTTCAACAGCGAAAAAGACCCCGCATTGCAGGAAATTGCAATACAGGGTCTGAGACTTTATTTTATCGGCTGCTTTTTTGCAGGCTTCAACGTTATAAAGGCAGCGTATCTTTCAGCTGTGGGAATATCCGCTCCCGAAAACCTTATCTCCATTCTCAGGGGCTTTGCGGTGATAATCCCCGACGCTCTGGCAATGTCGGCACTGTGGGGAGTTGACGGACTGTGGCTCTCCTTTGCGGCAAGCGAGTTCATTGTCTCAATAGTGAGCCTTTGCATCAATCCAGACCGAACTCGGAAAGCACCTTCTGAACGTCCTTGAGAGCCTCACGCCGCTCCTTGTAGTCGGGAATGACCATTCTCACGTTCTCCCAGAACGCCTCGGAGTGGTTCATCTGACGGGTGTGGCAAAGCTCGTGAACTATAACATAATCTATAAGACTGATGTCGGCAGCTATCAGCTTCCATGAAAGGTTTATCACCTTCTGAGCTGAACAGCTGCCCCATCTTGTTTTAGCGGAATTCACCTTTACATCGGCTATCTCAATGCCCATTCGGTCGGCAGTGAGACGTGTGCGTGCAATAAGCGTGCCCTTGGCAATGGTGCTGTAGAGCCTGCGCAGATATGGCAGCAGCTCTTCAAGAGCCACACCCTCGGGAAGATGGAATTTTCCGCCTGTGTAGCCGTAGGGCTGTACATTATCCACAGGGCACATACCGCCGAAAAGCGGCAGCTCCATGGGCGGCTTTGAGAGCCTTGCGCTGCGCTCCCCCACTCTTGCACGGGCTGTGCGGGAGTATTTTTCTATCCAGTCGGATTTTTCGCTTACAAACTTCTCTATCCTGTCATCAGGGAGACTAAGAGGGGCACGGACAATAACATTGCCCTCCCTGTCAACGGTTATTGAAAGGGTCTGCCGCTTGCTGCGGATAACTTTATAATCAGGCGTATTTCTCACTTCCTTGTATCGTTTTTGCCTGCAAGCTCATAGGGCGAGGGCATTACCGCTCCCACAGCGGCTTCAAGAAATCCGGCAGGATCCTTGGCATATAATTTCCACAGCTCATCGCTCCAGCCTGCAAGCACTCTGGTGTCGTTATGGTGGACCTCATCAATGATAAGGATACCGCCCTCCTCGGAACAGCTGTATGAAAACACTCTGCCGCCCGATGTGCAGAAATTTATGAAGTATTTCTCTGTCTTGCCCGTGTAAATACCGTTATAATAGTTGTATTGAAGCTTGCGGTTCATAAACATCCAAACCACAATTTTCATGGGTATGACCTCGGTTTTCAATCCCATACAGCCGAAAATACAGTCTCTGCCCACGCACACGGCATCACCGCCGCATCTGAAAAGCGCACCTTCGGCAAACTCCCTTTCAGCGTCCTCAGCAGAGCCGCCGTCCGCAGCCTTAAAAGCCGCCAGTGCCTGCTTGTAGTCCTTTCCCGAAGCGGCGTGTATCAGGAAGATGACCGCACCTATAGCCATAGCTCCTGCTATGATAATGTACGGCAGCGAGCTTTCGGCTATTACGAAAAGTAGCAGGAAAAAAGCAAAAATAAACAGTCCAACAGCAATTTTAACTGTGCGGTAATATAATTCGCCCTTTAAACCCTTGTGATAATGCGCCTTCTGTGCAGCTTTCTGTATCTTCCTGTCAAGCTCTTTGCGATGTGAAACACTCTGGGGGCTGTTTTCATCTTTAAGCGCCGCTTCACGCTTTCTTTCGGCTCTTTTAATGAAAATGAGGAACCCGCCAACAGCGATAAGAAGCAGTGATATCGCAAACGAGACCCATGTAACATTTGTAGCCAGTATCCACAGCGCAATTATTATCATGATAACTCCTGCTATCACGCTTGATACCGCACTGTCCTTTTCATAATCCTCTGTTGCTTTCTCTCTGCGCTTTTTCATATTAACCCCTTGTAACTGATTATTTGTCAGTGTTTATGTATTCCTTGTAGCCGTTAAGATAGATCGCACCGGATATTACGGTGAGAATAGTGGATATCCAGATAAGCACCTGCTCGGTAATGTTTACCCATGCCGCATAGCCTGTGCTGTCCTTGCCGAAAAGCACCGCAAAGAACAGGATAATAACTATTGCTACCATTGTAAATGCTGTTTTGAGCTTGCCCCAGATACCTGCGGCAACAACAACGCCCTCGTTTGCGGTAACAAGCCTGAGACCCGATACCATAAACTCTCTTGCGATGATGATTATTACGGGAACCGCTCCCACAAGCCCCATCTGAATAAAGCATACAAGTGCGGATATGACCAGCACCTTGTCAGCCAGAGGGTCAAGGAACTTGCCGAAGTTGGTCACAAGATTTCTGCTGCGGGCAATATGTCCGTCCAGCGCATCGGTTACAGATGCGGCTATGAACACAACAAGCGCCAGTATGCTGCTTGCCTGACTGCCGAAAGGCACGTCGCAAAGCAGGAAGAAAATGAAAAAGGGAACGAGGATAACTCTCATTACCGTAAGCTTATTGGGCAGATTCATCAACAACATCTCCTATCAGGTCGTAGTCCATAACTTCATTGATATGTACGTGAACGAACATTCCGGGAACAAGCTTTCTCTTCTTGGAGTTGAAGAATATCTTGCCGTCGATCTCGGGAGCATCGGCAGCGCTTCTGCCGAAATAGCACTCGCCGTAACGGTCATAGCCCTCAACCAGCGTTTCGATAACAGTGTCACGGAGAAGCTGATTTTTCGCACCCATTATCATCATTTGCTGCTCCATGATAATATCCGCACGGTGCTGCTTGGTCTCTTCATCAAGCTGACCGTCCATCTTGGCAGCCTTAGTACCCTCCTCAGCGGAGTATGGGAAGCAGCCCAGGCGGTCAAATTCCATGTCACGGACAAAATCAGCCAGGCGGTCAAACTGCTCGACAGTCTCTGTGGGGAAGCCTGTGATAAGGGTAGTTCTCAGGATAATTCCGGGAACCTTTTCACGTATCTTCTTTATAAGCGCCCTGAGAGTCTCCTCATCGCCGGGACGGTTCATCTTTTTCAGGATATCTGCATCGCAGTGCTGAATGGGCATATCTATGTACTTTACGATCTTGTCCTCTCGTGCCATAACGTCCAGCAGCTCGTCGGAAATGCGCTCGGGATAGCAGTACAGCACTCTTATCCACTTGAGCTGAGGAATAGTGCAGAGCTTTTCAAGCAGCTCGGGAAGTGAGGGCTTGCCGTAAATATCCTCGCCGTAGCGTGTGGAGTCCTGAGCAATGAGAATAAGCTCTCTTACGCCGTTGACCGCAAGCTCGGTAGCCTCCGCAAAAAGCTGCTCCATGGGAACGCTGCGGTTTCTGCCTCTGATAGAGGGAATAGCGCAGAAAGAACAGCAGTTGCTGCAGCCGTCGGCAATTTTAAGATACGAGTAGAAAGACAATGTTGTCTGGATACGTCCGCCTGTAAGGCCCAGATTAAGCTTGCTGTCAAAGGCAGTGAAGTGGTCGCCCTCCAGTACCTTTTCGATAACGTCGCATATCTTGTCATTGCAGCCGATACCAACAACAGCGTCAGCCTCGGGTATCTCGGAAGCCACTTCGTCCTTGTAGCGCTCTGCAAGACATCCTGTAATGATTATCTTCTTGATGCGTCCCTCTTTTTTCAGCTCCGCAAATTCAAGTATGGTCTCAATAGCTTCCTGCTTTGCAGACTCGATAAATCCGCAGGTATTTATGATAGCCACATCAGCCAGAGCAGCGTCGCCCACCAGCTCATAGCCCTTTTCATTTATCTTGTATAACATTCTTTCGGCGTCAACCTGATTTTTTGAACATCCGAGAGAAACCATTCCAACTCTTATGGGCATTTATAACTCATCCTTTTAATTTTATTATATATCTGTATGCGCACATATACATTTTAAATTATACTACATCAAAGGCTTATTTTCAAGGGGATTTTTATGAATTGTAAAAATTATTTTTCAACTAAAATCAAAGGTGTAAACCAATCCTGATTACTGATATAATATGTTGACAAATTTATTTTTTTGATGTATAATATTAAAAAAATTACTGTTCGTACACTAAATTAAAGAAAGGATCTGATTATTTTGAAAAACAGAAGTATCAAAAAAATTACAGCGTTTTGTGCAGCAACTGTAATCACATTCTCTATGGCAAGTACCTGCTTTGCGGGTGAATGGAAAGATACAAAAGGCGGAAAAATGTTCATAGATAACGGACAGGCTGTCACAGGCATGGCAGAAATAGACGGAGATACATACTATTTCAATAGCAAAGGGATCATGAAAACAGGCTGGCTGAAAACAAAATCAGGCTCCAAATACTATTTTGGAAGCGATGGCATTATGAAAACTGGATGGCTGAAAGTAAAATCAAATAAGTATTATTTAAAAAAAGATGGCACTGCTGTCACCGGTGTGAAAAAGATAAACGGCAGTTATTACTGCTTTGACAAGGACGGCGTAATGCTTACAGGCTGGCAGAAGGACAAAAGCGGACACTCATATTATTACTGTACCAACGGCAAGCGAGCTGTCAGTCAAACAATCACCATTAACGGAAAACGTGTAAAATTTGACAGCAAAGGCAATGGCAAGGTAATAAAAAAGCCTGATAAAACAAATACAGAAACCAACTCAGCTAAAAAAGAAGTATATCCTACTAAGATAACTGTAATTGAAGATGAAATACCAATGAACCTGAATACAACCGCTTATGTAGTATTCAGCTTCAAACCCATCAACACTACTTATAAAGATGTCAAATATAGTTCCTCCAATACAAGTATTGTTTCCATAGATAAAAACGGAAAAATGACCGCCCACAAAGCAGGAACCTGCTATATAACCATAACATCAACATATAATGACAGTATTTCAGTTCAAGTCAAAGTAACAGTTTCATAAGCTTCAGCTCTTTTTCAAAGCACAACTTATACTAATAAAAAATGCGTTTCAAATTTCTGAGTTGAAACGCATTTTATTTTTATCTATCAATCATAAATATAAAGCCGCCCTGTCAGAGCGGCATAAGATATTCAGATTCTGTGCAGGCTTTTCAGTTCGTCCAGCACCTCATTGATTGCCAGACTGTCGCTGATATTTCTTACCTTGTCGTCTAATTTTATAAAGCGCTTTGAGTGGTCGAGGAGCATTTCAAGAGCCACCTTGTTAGAGGGAACAAGGTCATTTTCAATATCAAGCTTTATACCCCTGACATCGCCCTTCAGGTCGGAGACATCATTTTTAAGCCCCGCAATATCACCCTTCATTACAGTTATCTCGCTCTTTATGCCTGACATGTCATTTTTCAAGCCCGATACTTCCTGCTTCATGACTGCCATGTCACTCTTCAAGCCTGATACATCATCTTTCATAACTGCCATGTCACTTTTAAGTCCTGCAACATCAGTCTGAACCTCGTCCAGCTTGCCTAATATCTGCATAAGCATTTCATCTGTTGTCATTCCGATCACCTCTTTTATAATGATTATACCCTACTCAAATACGCTTGTCAAGGGGATTTTTCTGATGACATCTCCCTCTCGATCCACCTCATCAGGAGATTCACAATCCTGCGCTGTTCATCGGCGGAAAGCTCACGTCCCTTGGGAACACGGTACCATTTTTCAAGGCAGCCCCGACAGCAGCAGGCACAAGCGTGCTGGGCAATGAATATGGGGTGCCCACGCATTGGCGTCTGCTTGCCGTCATTGGGTATCACAGCAGGAGCAAGGCGCTTGGCGATAAACTCCTCTCCATGGCTGCGGATAACGTCCATGCCCTTTTCCCGCACATATTCCCTGTCCTTTGGGGACAGATGAAATTTTCGCCTGAAAGCCGATCTTTGCAGCTTGTCAAGAGCTTCATCTACAGTCTGCATTATATGACCTCTTATGAAAAAGCCCGCAGTAACCGCAATACAGCGGAAAATGCGGGCTTTATTGTTTTAACGTATGTTATGCGCTATTATTCAACAACGGGAACAGTCCAGCCGAAGGTGTCTTCGGTCTTGCCCCACTGAATGCCTGTAAGGGTCTCGTAAAGCATATGAGAAACAGGGCCGATCTCACCGTTGTTAAGGGTCATGATCTTGTCGCCGTACTTCAGCTCGCCGATGGGAGAGATAACTGCGGCTGTACCTGTACCGAATGCCTCGTCGAACTTGCCCTCGTCATAAGCCTTGGTAAGCTCGTCGATCTCAATGTTTCTCTCGGAAACTCTGTAGCCCTTGCTTCTGAGTATTTCCAGGCAGGACTTTCTTGTGATACCGCCGAGGATTGACTTTCTTTCAAGGCTGGGAGTAAGAACTTCGCCGTCGATTACGAAGAATACGTTCATAGCGCCAACTTCCTCTATGTACTTGCGGTGAACGCCGTCAAGCCAGAGAACCTGCTCATAGCCGACCTTGTCAGCCTCTTCCTGAGCCTTGAGGGAGATAGCGTAGTTTGCAGCAGCCTTTGTGAAGCCTGTACCGCCTGTTACTGCACGTACATAGTTCTGCTCAACATAGATCTTTACGGGAGCAAGGCCTGCCTCGTAGTATGCGCCTACAGGAGAGCAGATGATGCAGAAAAGAAGATGCTTTGCAGGGTGAACGCCAAGCATGGGGTCAACTGCGAAAATAAAAGGACGAATGTAAAGAGAAGTGCCGTAATTATGGGGAACCCAGTCCTGGTCGATCTCCACGAGCTTCTTGATAGCCTCAACGCCGAATGCCTCGTCGATCTGAGGAATGCAGAGACGATCGTTGGAAACGTTCATTCTTGCCATGTTCTGCTCGGGACGGAACAGCTGGATCTTGCCGCTTTCGGTTCTGTAAGCCTTCATACCCTCAAAATCAGCCTGACCGTAGTGGAGGCACATTGCGGAAGGCTCAAGAGGAATAGGGCCGTAAGGAACTATTCTTGCATCATGCCAGCCCTGACCCTCATCATAGTTCATAAGGAACATATGGTCAGTGAAAATTTTACCGAATCCCAGCTTGGATTCATCAGCAGGCTTTGCCTTAGGCGATGTTGTTTTTGTGATTTTGATCTCCATAATTAAAATCTCCTTTTTACTAATCTTCAAGAAGCAGCCCTAAAGCCGCCAGATGTTATCAGTATTTATGTACGGAAGAAGAAACTTCCGCATAATTTATATAATTATACCATACACAATTATATTTTTCAAGTCAAAGTTATATAAATTCCTCTTGATTTTTTTTATTTTATATGATATAATGGACAAGTCACCTGATATAAGGTGAATTTGTCTCCGTAGCTCAGCAGGATAGAGCGTTCGCCTCCTAAGCGAAAGGCCATGGGTTCGAATCCCGTCGGGGACGCCATTAAGTGCAGATCTTTTCAAAAGGTCTGCATTTTTTTATGCAGCATTAAACAAAGCGGTCTGATGAAATCGCCTCATCAGACCGCTCTATTTTTAGTCGTATTTTTTCAGAACGCTTACCGCTCCGATAACTATTTCGGAAGCCTTTTCAAGGTTCTTGACTATCTTTTCGGCATCGCTGCTGGTGCGTGCCATTTCCATAGCCTGATTAACAGTCTCCCTGCCCACATCTACCTGAGTGCGGTAAATGTCGTCCAGCTGGGACATGGCAAACTTTTCAAGATTGCTGTAGCAGTCCTTCAAATCCTTGATGGTGTTGTTTCTGATATCATCGTAATTTTCCAGAGCGGAATCAATGATCTCGGACTGGCGCTTCTTTTTAAGGATATTCCTGAAAAAGGGCATTGTGGTGGAGGGGAAGCCCATCTCACGGTCAGCACCCTGAGAAGCCGCAGCCTTTACCTTGTCCGCAACGAAAGTGTTTACGTTTACTGTCTCGCTGCACGATATTCTTGCGCCTGCAAGGTTTGCTATGCCAAGCTTTCTCGAAAGCTCAGCCGCCATATCGTCAATGATGTCGTTAAGGCGTGACTGATGGATCTCCAGGCACTTTCTGTAAGCCTCGCCCACCTTATCCATAAGGTAGGAGTAGAAATGTCTCTCCACGTCCTCGTCGTTGGCAGTGGTACGGCAGGCAAGAATATCCTCTCTGAGCTTTGTGAAGAACTCGTACATCCAGTGCTCCGCTTCCTGCATCATCTCGGTGATGGAAAGGATTATCTTGGGCTTCTGGCTTTCCAGAGCAGCGGCAAGTGTGGTGCACTCGTGCTCAAAGTCAACGGAAAGCTCATCAAGCTTCTGCCTGTCCATCTTGACCATGTCGCTTATCATGTTGAGACGGTTAAGGGTGTCGGAAAGCATGAGCCTAAGCATGGAGAATACACGCTGGGTGCGGATAGTGTCCTTCTGAACAATTATCTCACGGGAAAGAGCCAGCTCAAATTTAAGGAACTGATTTTCATAATAATCCTGAAAGCCCTTGATGTCGGGGCGGATAAGACCAATCTTTCTGCGGTACTCGTCGATGCCGCTTATGCCGTAAACCTCGGCGTAAGGGATTATCTGGGAGCACTTTTCGCTGATTCGGTCGATTATCTTCTCGATATCCTCCATGGAGTTCATGGCGTCTATCATATTTACCAGCACGAATACCTTGCTGAAATTCTGGGGAACGATGTGGCTTGCAATGAAATACTGCTCCGACTCGGAAAAGGGAGACAGTGCGGAAGCCACGTAAATAACAGCGTCCGCCTTGATAAGGAAGTCCTTTACCTGATTGTCAAGATCGTCAAGGTCGCTGAGACCCGGGGTATCGACTATCTGTATCTCCTTGAGGATAGGTGCATCGCTGCGCACATCAAGATAATCCAGCTCGCCGGGGAAGAAATCCAGCAGACCCGAAAGCCTGTCACGGCTCAGGTCGTCCTGGGTAAGGGTAACACGCTTGCCGTTTTTGAGCACAGCCTCCACCGAAGGGCGCTCACCGTATGAAATGCAGTTGATGGTAAAGGTCTCGGGAGCAACGTTTACAGGAGCAATGGAGCGGCCCAGTATGGCATTGATAATGGTGCTCTTTCCACGCTTGAAGTCGCCGATGACCATCAGCGAAAACGGCTGATCCATCTTCTGACCGATGACAGAGTCCCACTTGGACATTCTTTCCACAGCCTCGTCACCGAGAATGGCGGAAAGCTCGGGGTCCTTCACCAGCCTTGAAAGCTCACTGCGAACATACGCAATATCCGCAGCGGCATTGTCGTAATTTTTTTCCATCGTTATCCGTCGTCCTCCTTTACGCAGAATGGCTGCTGCCTGCGTCGGCTATGATGTCGCAGCGAATTTCAAGGGACTGCTTGTTTCCGACGTGTGTCATAGGCGCAGAAAGGTCAGGCCGCCAGATGTACAGTATCTCGCATCCGATAAATTCCATTCCCGCAATTATCCTGCGCTCGTCGTGAGAGCATTCGCTGCCCATTTTAAGGCTGCGGACAGGTGTTACGTGGAATGTCTCATATCTTTTAAGAATGCCGTCAATATCAATGCCCGTGTTTACAGTTCCGAAGGAATCGGGAATGCCCCTGCGCCTTACGGAAGCATATACCTGCGGGAACTTGCTTGGGTCATCAAGGCAGATTATGCCCGCACGGTCGGCGGTGATATCGCCCAGAATCAGCCATTTGTTAAGGCTGTAGTTCAGCTCTCTAACATTGCTCTTCACATTATCGGCAGGGTTTTCGGAAACATCTCCCCTGCTGATGCCGGGATATGTGAAAGCGTAGTTGAATGCGGAGTGCCTGTTCTGGAGCCTTCCGCACTCGCAGCCGATAAGATAGCAAAGCTCATCATAGGAGCAGTTGTCGGCAATATCGCTTGTCATGACAATGCACGGCTCTATGCCGTCACCTGCCATGGACATTATCTCGGGAACGTCGCCCGCCTTGCGGACAAGCACAACGGGCAGGCTTATCTGAAGCCTCTCGCTGCATTTTTTTGCAGCCTCATACGCCTTGGCATGCTGCATGGAGCCTGCGCTGTCGCTGCTCTGGAAATATCTCTTGAAGCGGTTGGGGATATCGCTGCTGATGATAGCCTTGTAAAGTCGTGACCAGCCCGAAAAGCCGCCTATCTTCTGCCTCATGGCAAAATCCGCATCAAAGGCATAATCAAGAGTTCCGCCGACAACGTGTTCCTGATAGGAACGTGTTCTTGCGACCAGATAATCGCAGAACGATGTGTTTATATCCATAAGAGGATTGTATGAATCCGTCATCAGTAAACCTCCGAATTACTCATAATCGTCCGACAGTATCTCGGTAAGACTCTTGTGGAGGTTATAGGTTTCCGCAAGCATACCGCCAACATTTTCGGCGATACTCTGGAGCCTGATCTTTTCATTGTCGGACATAGTTTTCTTCTGCTGCTTGACTTCATTGAGGTTGTCGAGGGTCTTCTGGGTATCCTTCAGGATTATCTCAGTCTCCTGCTCGATCTGGTTTTTAAGTCCCGCAAAAGAGTTATATACCTGCTGACGCACAGATTCTGTGAAGTCGGAATTGATACGCATTTCATGGAACTGCTTCTTTACATTTGCCTTAACATTTACCTTGAACTTATCGATACGTTCCTGAACCAGCAGCTTATCAACGGCAAACTTGCCCGTAAATGTGCCTGCAAAGCCCGCAAACGCAAGTATGCACAGACCCGCAGGGGTAAGGAATGCGCCGCCCACAACGGTAGTTACCAGCAGGAAAGAGGTAGCGAGCCATGTGGTAAGACCTGTAAGTCCGCCAAGCAATGCGCCCTTGATGCCTGCCTCTCTGAATCCGATGAACAGACCGCCGATGCCGCCTGTGCCTATAACGGAACCGATGATGCTGTCAACAGCGCCGCCGTTCCTGTTGTGCTTAGCCTGAACGGAGAACATTTCCTGGATACGGTTCAAGGACTCGAAGAATTCGTCCTGGAAAGACTGGAGACGTACAGCTTCTTCCGACAGACCAACATTGATATCGTTCTGGATCTGCTCGCAGATGAGCTGTGCCTTGTTCTCGATATTTTCCTTTATCTTCTGTGTAAGCTTTTCATAAACAAGCTTGAGCTTTTCACGCTTGAGGTCGTCACCGCACATCTGATAGTCGTCGATGACCTGCATAGCAGTCTCCTCTATCTTGACCCAGTATTCGTCAAGGATAGGCTGCAGCTGCTCGAATACCTTGTTGGCAGCGTTGTTGATGCGTACAAATTCCTCACGCTTCTTGGTACGTATCTCCTCGATCTCTTCAATGGCAAGCTGATACTTCTCCATGAATTCGTCGGTCTCCATAACAAGAGCGTTTTCGTGGATAACTATAGAATTGATGATCTCAGAGCCTGAGCTGATTATCTTGTTTGCAAGTATCTGGAGAGTAATTGAACCTCTCTCCTTGGTGAGCATGGTCTCAAGAACGCTTTCAAACTTGGGGAAGTTACTTTCTGCCAGCATAGCATCATCGTGAGCTTCCTTTGCCATGAGAGCCTTCTTTGCGTAAACGCCGATTACCTTGGGCTTTCCTATCTTGCGCTTGTAAACGGCAAATTCCTTGGAATTTTCGCCCATGACCTTCTTTGCCTTATCCATTACATAGCTGCAGATACGCTTCTCGACAGTCTCAACTATTCTGTCCTCGTCCTCCTTGGAGAAGGTCCCGAAGCAATTGACCGCAAAGATGATCCTTCCCAGATCGCTTGTGAGCATCTTGTTTTCAAGGAACTCCTTTTCAAACTGGGAGAAAGGAGAGTTTGCGCTGATAACGAAAACCGCAGCGTCAATCTCGGGCAGGATAGACATGGTAACATTGGTCATCTGCTCATCATCGTTAAGACCCGGAGTGTCTATAATATCAACGTGGTTCTTGCAGAAATCGGTGTCGTAATAAACAGTGGCTTCCTTGACAGTCTCAGCCTTCTTTTCGGATTCAAAGGAAAGCTTTGTAACATAGTCAGCCAGATGGTTGATATCTACCTTTTCGGAAGAGCCGTCCTTGTATTCCACCACAACATAAGGGTCCTTGCTGTATGTAACTCTGTTGAGAGTGGCAGTTGCGGGAAGGACATCGGCAGGAAGCACCTCCTGACCGAGAATAGCGTTGATGAGCGTACTTTTTCCACGCTTGAACTCACCTACGATAGCGACCTCGAAATGCTCGCCCGCATTCTTGGCAATAACGTCGCCGATAGACTTTGCCGTATTATCGAGTTGGAGAGAGGAAGCATATTCCCTGAGCTGCTCCAACGAGTCGATCAGTTCATTTACGGTGTCACGGAAAGAGGCGTAGCTTCCGAAATCATAAGTCTGTTGTTCCATTATAAACCTCCTGTAGAAAATTCTGCAAACGGCAAAACGCCGCAGGCAGTGGATTTATCAGATGTCAAACACAGAAAGCCGCATAGACTTTCTGCACCAATCACGCAAGATCGCAAGGGGCAAATGGGCACAAAAAGTCCGCATATTTACCCCATAATATATAATATTATATCATATTTTTCTTAATAAAGTCAATGAGAGACAAGCTGTAAATCACACAAATTAAGGAAGCATTTTTGGGCATACCGAACAAATTCACGCATATTTTACCCCGCTGCCTTTAAAAAGGTTACAAATTTATTAAAAAAAGAAGCCCGCCTGACATGACGAGCTTCTTCATATTTCATATTAAGATGTTTAAATAGTTAGGCGGACTCACTCCTTGCGTTTTAAAGCATTCCACTCATTCGGCTGTGGAGTAAAATCATTGCTTCGATCACACCTTTATATAACTGCAATTCATAGAACCTAATCTATATTAAGCATTCATCATGCGGAAATTATCAAAGTGATTTTCGCATTCAAGGCACATCTTATGCCATTGGAAACAACTCCGTTTTCTTAAAATTTTGTCTGAGAAAGATTCAACTTTCCATGGGACTTATCTCCTGTCAGTAAATTTTCATCATTCAGGCATTCACTGTGCCATGGGAAACAACTCCAAACTGTACAAATTTGTTGTATTGGTTGGAAAAATCAGCTTTCCATCGGACTTATCTCCTGTCATATATTTTTTATTTTACAGGCAAACTCAGCGTGCCATTGGAAACAACTCCGCTTTTAAGATTCCGGTAAGACCGGTGATAGAACTTGAGGCATTGAATGTTATGCCATGGGACTCACTCCTGTTTCTTTAAAATTCAAGCATAAAAGCCTGTCCTATCATCATATGAGATCATCCTTTCGGGATGTAAATTTCGTGATTTAAAGTGTGCCGTGCTTTTCAGCTGTCGGCGGAGACTAAATAGTCAGATCGTAAAAACCTCTTGTAATCATAGCTTAATCACCCTTTCGGTAAGATTTCAGCCTGCCGCTGCATTTCTGCACTGTTGCGGCGAATTTAACAAATACAGAGAATATGGAACCTCTTTTTCATAACATCATCAGACCCTTTCCTTGGGGATATCCTGCCGCTGCCTTTCAGCATTCATGCGGTAAAGTTACTTCTGTGTCGGACTCACTCCCTTGCGTTATCGTTCAAATATTCAGATCATAAAATCCTCTTGTGATCATAGCTTAATCACCCTTTCGGTAAGATAAGCCTGCCGCCGCCTTTCAGCACCGATGCGGCACATTTAGTGAATACAGAGAATGTGATAACCTCTCGTCATAATATCAAACCCTTTCATCGGGATATCCTGCCGCTGCTTTTCAGCATTTATGCGGTAATGTTATCGGTATTTCGGACTCACTCCTTGCTTTATGATTTAAATATTCAAATCGTGAAATTTCCTTCCGAACATATTTACCAGATCCTTTCCGATATCCTGTCCTGCCGCCGCTTTTCAGCGATAATGCGGTAAACTCAACAGCCTGTCGGACTCACTCCCTTTCGCTTAAAATTCAAGTATGAACCTCATTTTCATAGGAATTATCCTTTCGGACTTATTGTCACAGCCGATCGGGGGAATAGCGTCCCGACACAGCGGACTGTATATCATCTTAACCGCCCTGCTTTAATGTCATTTCATCCGGATATAAATATAACCCTCTCCATCGGACTTATCCCTTTCATCATTTTCTGACGAGATGTTCTTTGGAAGAAGGTATAAAAATACCGCCCACACTTTCGTGCTGCGGCTCTTGTTAAATCTGCTTTTTTACTGAACTAATCGTTCTGTGGATCCGAAGTGGTCAGTTATCAAACTGAACTTCCTTTAAACTTCGCTGACGATCATTAAAGCAATTCTGCAAAAAACGAGCCGCTGCGGAACATCCCGCTATTAAACTGCTGCTCACTAACGTCTGCCATCGGACTCGCCTTCCTTTCCAAACTAATTGCAGATCGCTTTCACTCCGAAAGTCTGCTGTTCTGTGAAGAGGAAACCCATCGGAATCTTCCGAACCTCTTGGTTCTCTGTTTCCTTATCTTGGTCATTTCCCTTTCCTTGATACTAATATACCACACCCATTAGTAAAAGTCAATAGTTTTGAGCATAAAATACTGCATATCTTTTGTGCATTATTTTTATTCACTTTCAATATTGACTTTTTATATAAAATGTAGTAAAATAAAAATGTTGGGTCGCTTCTCATCGGAATAATCTGTGAAAAGCGGCATACTATTATATTAAAATACAGGAGGTAACGAGAATGGCTGATTACGATATGGGCGCTGATCTTTTCACTCTCACCGATGAAGAGGGCGTTGAGCAGACCTTTGAACTTATGGATACCTATGAAGATAAGGACGGCAATGTTTATTACGCACTTGTTCCTTATTATGAGAACCCCGAGGAAATGGTCGAAGCCGATACTGAGCTGGTTATCCTCAAGAGCGAGGACGACGGCGATGAAGAAACTCTTGCCTCCATCGACGATGATGACGAGTACGAGAGAATCGGCAAGATCTTCATGGACAGACTTTCCGAGATGTTCGACGACGAAGCGGAATAATTTTCCGTACTTTTGGCATCACCACGGAACTTATGCAAATTTACAAAATTTATCCGTCAAAATTGACAGATATTTATATTGATTTTTGCTCCGTTCTGTGATATACTACACTTAAAGAAAAACTTCTGCCTTGACCGATAAAGTGTGGTTTTATAATCCAACACTTTTATTTAGGGATTCAGTCTCCTTTGACGGATTGCAGACCTCCCGCCGCATTAGATGTGCGGAACTACGGACGCAGGGAGCGTGAAATCAAAGGGCTGTTGCCCACCTGCCTTTGTGCGGGTTTTATTCGCCACATGGCGGCAAGGCGGTGTTTTCTAAAAAAAGCTCAGTGCCTGCGGTTCTCCGTAGGCACTTTTTTTGCCGCATAAGCTATAAAAGCAGGTATCCCAGCGCAGCCAGCAGCGGCAGGTCGGCTCCGTTTCTGGCAAGAATAACTATCAGCAGGATTATGATGATCTTTTCCTCATCAAGCTTTATGCCCCCAAGCATTCTTCCAAGGTCAAAGCCATTATTTCCCGCAGGCCTCTGAATGTTCTGCTCACGGGGCTGCTGCTCACGGGGACTTTCCCTTGCGTTCATTCCCCTGTCACTGCGTTCATAAAGGTTATTCCGCTCGGGAGCGCTGCGGGAATTATCCTGCATACGCCTGTCATTTCCGCCGTACATTCGGTTTCCCATATCGGGCGGACGCCTGCCCATGTTCATGCTGCGGTACCGCATATCTCCTGCGGGCATTGCTCTTCTGCCCCCATCTGTCATATTATCATCTCCACGGAATGACTATAAAAGCGAATCAAGGCTGCCAAGAAGCCCGCTGTCCTTCAGCGCATTTGCTGCGGAGTAGAGCTTCAGCATCCTGACCGCCTTATCCACCCTCTCCTGTTTGTCCCCGCTCAGATGAGGACGCAGCGCCATAAGCAGCGCCCTGTTTTTATCCTCACCGTTCATCGCCGCCAGCACCTTGCTTACAGCCGTGAGCATATTGGGGTCAAACTGCCCGCCCATCAATCCCGCAAGGCTCCCGAAATCAAAGCCGCCTTGGCTGCTCTGACCGTTCTGACCGCTCTCCCCGCTTTTGCCGTCGGAGGGCATTTCCGATTTGAGCATATCCGCCAGCTCTTTTATCTGCTGCATACTTTCGGGGTCACTTAGCAGCGAACCCAGCATATCGTTCATATCCTCCATCGGCTTCACCTCCAGTGCGGCTATGTAATCACATATTATCTGCGGCCGTTGTTATTCTGTCCGCCCTGACCGCCCGTCAGCTTCTGATAAAGTGCCTGCGCCTGCGGTGCGCTCATAAGCTTTTCAAGCATCTGGGGATTTGAAAGCACAGCGTTGAATTTCTGGGCTTCATCGGGCTTCATGTTTTTGATGGCACTGTCGAATTTGCCCTGCATAAGCTCACGCTTCAGCCTTTCGGGAGGCATATTCAGCTTTGAGCCTACGGTTTTGAGGAGCCTGTCGAGGTTTTCGGGATTTGTGCTGCGAATGTCCATATAGCTACCGCCTTTCAAAATAAGTCCGTCAGCGTGGTTATAATTACAATGACGAAAAGACTTTATTTCTTTACATATTTATGTTATAATGTATTTAATTAGACTACCGAGTGAGCTTACTGTCGGTGCCACTATCATATTATGCACAAGGAGGAATTCTGTGAGAATAATTGCAATGTCCGACTCCCACGGCAACGCATATGCACTGAAAAAGATATTTGAACGCACCAAGGATACGGGCGATATTTTCGTTCATCTGGGCGACGGTCAGCGTGAGCTTGACCTTATGCGTGCCGAATACCCCTCTCTTGAGATACACCACGTTGCTGGCAACTGCGACTACGGCTCCGTATCGCCTAATTTTGAGGTGATACCCTGCGGAGATACAAAAATTCTCATTACCCACGGTCATATCTACGGCATAAACTACGGCAGAGAGACTCTCCGCTGCACCGCACAGAATTTCGGCTGCAAGGTAGCCCTTTTCGGTCACACACACTGCCGATACGAGGGCTATGAGGACGGTGTTTATCTTATGAACCCCGGCAGCTGCTCATGCCCCAGGGATTTCAACAAGCCCTCCTACGGCTTTGTGGATATAACCCCAAACGGTATAATCACAAATATCGTGGATCTGGACTGATAACAAATAATACGAAAGGATCATTATATTATGGAACTTAACGGATTGAGCGAAAGAGCAAGAAAGCTTATAGAATCATGCGGCTACGGCAAGCCACACTTTATGTCCGAGGACGATGTTGCCGAGCGTCAGGCATTTTTTGAGGAGGAGGGCTACACCGTTTCCGATGAGGCAAAGGAAATAATCGACAACTTTTATATGCTCTCCATCGGAAAGCACGGTACATTCAAGGACGGCACCTTTATTATCACCGAAAACGATGATATCGAAAACAAACTGGTGGTGTATCCCGAAAATATCTATGATGCCGCTCACCTGTTCAAGCAGCTTTCCGACGCAGTGGGCGACTACATTATCCCTCTGGGACTTATCAACAACGACTTTATCGCTATCGGAAGCAGCGGTAAAATATATATCATCGGCGATGACGTTTATGTTGGCGGAAATTCATGGGTAGAGTTTCTCAATAATTTTGCGGATAATTTTTCATCATTAAAAAAGGATTAAATGTCGAAATTGGGCTTGAAAAAAATATACGGATATGATATAATTATATAAATTTGATGATAAATCCAACGCTAATGAAACGAGGCTGATAATCCAATATGGCTGAACTTGTATATAACGAACAGGGCAGACTGCTTTTTACCGAGGAAATGAGAAAGGAATATACTATCCTTATCCCCAATATGCTCCCTATCCATTTCCGTCTTCTGGAAAGAATTTTCAATAACCACGGATATAGAATGAAGCTCCTTACCTCCACAGGAAGAAAGATCGTGGACGAGGGACTGAGATATGTACATAACGATACCTGCTACCCTGCACTGCTCACTATAGGTCAGTTCATTGATGCGCTCAAATCGGGCGAGTACGATGTAAACAAGACTGCTCTTATGATGGTCCAGTCAGGCGGCGGCTGCCGTGCCTCCAACTATATCCACCTTATCAGAAAGGCTCTGAAAAAGTGCGGTATGGAGCAGGTGCCCGTTATCTCCCTTAACCTGGCAAGCCTTGAAAAGAACCCCGGCTTCCACCTTACCCCCGCTCTTCTGGCGGAGCTTATCACCGCAGTCTGCTATGCCGACCTGCTGATGCTCCTTGCCAATCAGGTGCGCCCCTACGAAAATAACAAGGGCGATACCGACAAGCTCATCGACGTCTGGACAGACAAGCTCACCGAGCTGAATTTCAGCTACACCGCTTTCGATAAAACAGCCGTTCAGATAGTAAAGGAGTTCTCCGAAGTGCCATTCACTCCCGACCCCGACAAGATTAAGGTAGGCGTTGTAGGAGAGATTTACATCAAGTACTCCCCTCTCGGCAACAATGACCTTCACAAGTTCCTTGAGTCCGAGGGCTGCGAGGTATATTGCCCCGGTCTTATCGACTTCCTTATCTTCATGGGCGACCATCACGTTGTTGAGACAGAGCTTTACCACGTAAAGTACAAGAAGTACATTGCGTCCAAGGCTGTAAAGGGCTTCTTCAAGATGATGCAGAACAAGATAATCAAGGCTGTAGGCCCCTCAAGATTTTTCGGCCCCACTCCCTTTGAGGAAGCTAAAAAGGACGTTGAGCCTTTCATCTCCCCTGCAAACAAGATGGGCGAGGGCTGGCTCCTTACCGCCGAGATGATAGACATGATAAACATGGGAATAAACAACATCGTCTGTGCCCAGCCTTTCGGCTGCCTTCCAAACCACATCATAGGCAAGGGCATGATAAGAAAGCTGAGAGAGACCTATCCCCAGTCCAATATCGTTCCCATTGACTATGACCCGGGCGCTACACGAGTAAATCAGGAAAACCGCATCAAGCTCATGCTTTCCACCGCAAGACAGCAGATGAACGAGAAAAAAGCGGCAAATCAATAAACATAAAAAGTCACCCGAAAATAATATTTCAGGGTGACTTTTTTTGAAGCAGCATTTATAACACAAAGCCCTGTTCCGACTAACCTGCGGAACAGGGCTTTTCATTTAATGAAGCTTATTTTTTCTCTTTGTCCTTATCCATAAGGGGTGTCATGCTCTTTGCGCATATCATCATTGTTGACGCATTATGCAGCAGTGCTGAGGTCGAGGGCGAAAGCACGCCCAGCAGTCCCAGTACCAGCAGGCTCGAATTGAATGTAAGAATAAAGCGGTAATTCTTGTTGATGCGCTCCATAAGCAGCTCGCTGAGCTTTCTCAGGCGGACAAGTTCTGTAAGGTCGGCGCCTCTGAGAGTGATATCCGCAGTTTCCTTTGCGATATCCGAAGCGTCGCTCATGGCTGCGGATACGTTTGCTGCCGCAAGAGCGGGAGCATCGTTTATGCCGTCGCCTACCATGATAACACGTCTGCCCTGAGCCTTCAGCTCTTCTATCATACCGTGCTTCTGTTCGGGGAGCACCTGAGCATGAACTTCGGTGATGCCAAGCTTTGCGGCGATTATCTCCGCTGCCTTTACGCTGTCGCCTGTGAGCATAACGATATTTTCGATACCCTCACGCTTGAGCATTTCAACAGCCTTTGCCGCCTCTGCTCTGGGGGGATCGCTTATGCACAGAGCGCCTGCCAGGCTGTCGCCCACCGCAAGATATACCACGGAGCAGGCTCCCGACTTTTCGTCGATCTCGTTCTGCTGAGCTTCGGTAATGAATATGCCCTCGTCCTCGGCAACAAAATGATGGCTGCCGATGATAGCCTTTTTGCCGTGGAGAGTGGTAGAGATACCGTGAGCCACTATGTAGTTCACCTCTGCGTGCTCCTCAGCATGGTCAAGTCCCCTGTCTGCGGCACCCTTGACGATAGCCCTTGCAACGCTGTGGGGGAAGTGCTCCTCCAGGCAGGCCGCTATTTTAAGCGCCTCGTCCTCGGTATATCCGCCGAAAGGAATGACTGTTTCAAGCACAGGCTCAGCATTGGTGAGCGTTCCTGTTTTATCGAACACAACGGTGTCCGCATTTGCAAACTCTTCAAGATACTTTCCGCCCTTGACGGTGATGTTCATATCCGCAGCTTCCTTGATAGCGGAAATTACGGAAATGGGCATAGAAAGCTTTATTGCGCAGGAATAATCCACCATCAGCAGGGAAACTGCCTTGGTGATATTTCCCGTAAGCAGCAGAGTAAGACCAAATCCCAGGAAGCTGAAAGGAACGATGCTGTCCGCCAGTGTTTCCGCACGGCTCTGAACGCCTGCTTTCAGGTTCTCGGAGTTGTCGATAAGCTCGATTATCTTGCTTATCTTTGTATCGGATGAAAGGCTGCGGACTGTTATCGCCACAGTACCCTCTTCCACAACGGTTCCCGCAAACACGCTGCTTCCTGCCGACTTCATTACAGCCAGAGGCTCGCCTGTCATGGAGGACTCGTTTATGTAAGCCTCGCCCTCGCATATCTCGCCGTCCACGGGGATAACGCTGCCTGTGCGTACTCTTATCCTGTCGCCTGCGTGAAGCTCGGACATGGGGATAAGCACATCGGACTCTTCCGTTACCAGCCATACCTTGTCTGCCTTTACAGCAAGACTGTCCGCAAGAACAGCCCTTGTGCGTGCCCTTGTGTAGTCCTCCAGAAGAGCGGATACGGACAGCAGAAACATTACGCTGCCTGCGGTCTTGTAGTTTTTCCGGCTGAGGCAGGCTGTGATTGAAGCTCCGTCAAGCACGTCAACGGTAAGCTTGCCCTCGCCCAGTGTGCAAAGGCCTTTCCAGATGTATTTCAGTCCCTTTATTATAGTAAGCGCATTGCTTACAGGCATAGGGAGAAATGCCGTGAAAAGTATCCTCTTTGCCACCAGCTTACCAAGCTCAATGCCGAAGCTGCGGTCTATCTCCGCAATGCCGAACTCGGGGTCGGTATCATTGGGAACGAGCTTTCTTGGGTCAAGAGCCGATACAGCCTTTATGACCTTGTCACGGCAGCCCTTTTTGTAGCATACAAGTATGCCGCCGTTCTCGCTCCTTACCTGTACCGATGAAACGAAGTCCTCGGCGGTAAGGGTCTTGTAAACGCTGCACTCAAGCTCCTTTTCAAATGCGTATCCGCCGCAGCGGAAACGTATCCTGCCCGGAGTATCGTAAACTATACGAAATTTCATTAGTCGGTCACTTCGTCCTCGTCATCGTCAGCTTTCTTAACGCCTGCCTCTACCTGTGCATCGTAGCAGAGGTCAGCTGCATCGTCCTTCATGTTCTGGAAGGCTTCCTTAGCGTCGTGAGTGAACTTCATACCCTTTGCAAGACCTGTAACAGCAAGCTCTCTGGTCTTCTTTGCGGTAAGTATCTTCTTACCTACGATAACTGCTGCGGCGCCGCCTATTGCGCACCAAACCTTCTGATTTTTAAAGCATTTCCACATAATTCATGCTCTCCTTTACTTAAATTTATGGGGATATCCCCCTTTATATAATCGCCTGCAAATGCAGGACGGTCATATCATTGGTTTTTATATTTCAATTAGCCTGAGCTAACCAAAAACTTGCTTTTTAAGCGTTTTACTTATTAAGAATGTAGTCAGCCAGGCGCTCGGCAGTCTCCTCCGAAACGTGAGAAACGATAGCCACCGCATCAGCATCTGCCTGCTCCTCAGTAAGGTCAAGATTCTTGCTGAGGAAATCACGGATAATAAGGCACTTGGTAAAAAGTGAGTTTGCTTCTTTCACGCCGATGTCTGTAAGGGCTATCTGACCGTAATGCTCCTTGTCGATATATCCGCTGTCGCATAGCTTCTGGGTCATGGAAACGGTGCTTGCCTTGCTGACACCTACAATCTTTGCGACCTCCGCAGAACGAACATCCTTGCCGTTCTGCCCAAGCTTATATATTGCGAAAAGATACTTTTTCTGGGAATATGTAAGCATTTTCATCTTTCCTTTCGGTAATTGGAAAAGTTCTGAAAGCAATCCATAAAGTTATATAAGGCTAACTTTATGATATTTTTTACAGGCAAGGTCTGCCCCTCGGATAACTTTCAAGCATTGCCCTTCAAAGTCTTTAAAATTGTTAGCATACCTTAACCTTAACTTTATTTTACAACCTATTATTTCAAATGTCAAGAGCGCAGCGCAGGATATTGCACATAATGGCGAATTTTGTAGATTTTACACATTCCGCATATATTTCACGCAAAAATAATATCAGCTTTGCACAATATCACAAATGTTACAATTAAATTAAAAATCTCGAAAAGCCCTTTACTTTTATATTTTAGAGTGCTAAAATAAGAGTATATATAGAATTTGAAAGGACGGTTCAAAACATGGACGAAAACAGAGCAGATGAAAAAAGCCTGGACTATCTTTATGAGGCTCTTCTTTGCCTTAAAACAAAGGAAGAATGTGCAGCGTTCCTTGATGACCTCTGCACTTCTCTGGAGCTGAAGGCTCTTTCTCAGCGTATGATGGTCGCCAAGATGCTTTCCGAAAAGAAGATATACAACAATATCGTTGCAAGCACCGGCGCCAGCACCGCAACTATCAGCCGTGTGAACAGGACTCTTAACAGCAAATACAGCGGAGCAGGCTACAGAATAGTATTCGACCGCCTTGGCTCAGGCAGCGTTACCGAAGTCAACACAGGCGCTGAAAACGGAAAGGCTGACTGATCGTGAGCGGATACGGTCCCTTTTCATACTTTTACGACAGGCTCACGCTCAACATCTCCTACAAGGACAGAGCCGAATACTTTGACAGGCTCATAAAGCTCCACGGCGGCAGAAAGAACCTGCTTCTTGACCTTGCCTGCGGCACAGGCAGCCTGTCCGAAGAATTTGCCAAAATGGGCTACGATGTCATTGCCACCGACATCTCACAGGAAATGCTCAACTGTGCTCTGGACAAGAAGTTTGAAAGCGGTCTGCCAATTCAGTATCTTTGTCAGGATATGACCGAGCTTGATATGTTCGGCACAATAGATGTAACGATCTGTGCGCTGGACAGCCTTAATCATCTTTCTTCAAAGGAAGATATGCAAAAGGCGATAAATAAGGTCTCGCTTTTCTGCGAACCGGGCGGACTGTTCATATTTGACGTGAACACCCCTTACAAGCACAAAAATATCCTTGCGGAAAACACCTATGTATATGACCTTGACGATGTTTACTGCGTATGGCAGAATTCATTTGCAGGCACTCCCGACAGCCGTGTGAACATCACTCTTGACATTTTCGAGCGTGATGATGACGGCAGATTTACAAGATACGGCGAGGAATTTTCCGAAATAGCTTTTGAAAAAAGCGTTATGGAAGAAATGATAAAAGCCTCAGGAATGACGGTGGAAGCGGTCTATGACTATGACACCCTTGACCCCGCCCGCACAGACAGCGAAAAGCTGGTATTCGTTGCAAAGAAACCTCTGGTTTAATATATAATAGTATTTGGAGAAATCATATGGCTAAGATCGTTAGAACCATCTCGGACGACGCTTCCGTTGTAGCGACCGCTATCGACGCTACCGACATCGTTTCTGAGATAGAACAGATACACAAGACATCGGCAGTGGTAACAGCAGCCCTCGGCCGCCTTACCATAGCCGCTTCCCTTATGGGAATAGGTCTCAAGGGCGAAAAGGATACCCTTACCCTGAGAATGAACGGCAACGGCCCCACAGGCGCACTTATTGCCGTGGCTGACAGCCGTGGAAACGTAAAATCCTACGTCTGCAACCCTGTTGTCGAGATACCTCTCAACAAGTACGGCAAGCTGGACGTTGCGGGAGCTGTGGGAAAAGAAGGCACTCTTTCCGTTGTAAAGGACCTTGGCCTCAAGGAGCCTTACTGCGGTCAGATACCCATTGCGTCGGGCGAGATCGCCGAGGATATAGCAAGCTACTTTGCCACCTCCGAGCAGATACCCACCGTATGCGGTCTGGGCGTACTGGTAAATCCCGACCTTACGGTAAAGGCAGCAGGCGGATATCTTATCCAACTGCTCCCCTTTGCAGATGAAGGCGTTATCGACACACTTGAAAAGAACGTGAACGCTCTCCCCTCGGTAACACAGATGCTCTCATCGGGCGTGACTGCCGAGGATATGGCAATGAAGGTGCTGGAGGGTCTGCAGCCCAACGTTATGGACAGGCTGGAGGCAAGCTACAAGTGCGACTGCTCCAGAGAGCGTGTGGAAACCGCTCTTATCTCCATAGGCAAAAAGGAGCTTTCAGATATGGCAGATGAGCAGGAGACCTCAGAGGTATGCTGCCACTTCTGCGGCAAGAAATACACATTTACTTCCGACGAGATCCGCAGCCTTGCAGAAAAAGCAAAGGCATGACAATATAATACTAATCACCGGTAAAACTATATGCAAAAAAAACATCACATAATCCTTGTACGCAAGATCATGCTCGATTTTTTGTATAGCTTTTAATTGGTGCTTAGTATAAAAAAGAATAATTATCACCGCAGCGGAATAAGCTTATAAAAAAAGCGCTGTGCGGCTGAAAGGACTGAGCCTGATGGCAAAAACAAGAGTTGCTGTAATTTTCGGCGGAATGTCAAACGAGCATGATATCTCGCTTATATCCGCCTCAAACGTTATCGCACATTTAGACCCCGACAAGTATGAGATAATCCCTGTGGGAATCACCAAAAAGGGAAGATGGTTCTTCTATCCCGGAGATATTTCGGGCATAAAGGACGGCAGCTGGGAGACAAACCCCGACTGTGTGCCCGCAGCTATTCTCCCCGACCCTCTTTACGGCGGCATCGCAAAGATATCCGACGGAAGAATGAACCTTGTAAAGATAGACGTTGTTTTCCCCGTGCTCCACGGCAAATACGGCGAGGACGGAACCATACAGGGTCTGCTTGATATGGCAGGCATTCCCTATGTGGGCTGCGGCTGCTTTGCTTCCGCTGCCTGCATGGACAAGGAGTATGCACACTGCGTTCTCCAGTACAACGGCATCAATATGGCAAAGTACAGAACAGTAAAGCAGAGCGACCTTAACAATCTGGACGCTGTATGCGAGAAGATCGCCGCAGAGCTGAAATATCCTCTGTTCGTAAAGCCTGCGTGCAGCGGCTCATCTGTGGGCGTTAACAAGGCAACCTGCTTTGAAGATCTGAAAAACGCTGTAAAGCTTGCTTTCACTCATGACAAGAAGGTCATCGTCGAGGAATTTATCAAGGGCAGAGAGCTTGAATGCGCAGTTTTGGGAACAGACAATCCCTTTGCTTCCGAGGTTGGAGAGATACTCTCCTGCAATGATTTCTACGACTATGACGCTAAATACATACTGGGTACATCGGGACTGAATATCCCCGCAAATATTCCCAAGGAAGCCTCCCTTGAAATAAGGGAAACTGCCGTAAAGGCATTCAAGGCTCTGGGCTGCTTCGGTCTTTCAAGAGTTGATTTCTTCCTTGCGGATAACGGCAAGGTATATCTCAACGAGCTGAACACCATGCCCGGCTTTACATCTATCAGTATGTATCCCAAGCTCATGGAAAACCTGGGTATCCCCTACGGCGAGCTTCTCGACAGGCTCATAAAGCTTGCTTACGAAAGAAACTGACGAAAGGGTATTTCAAAATGGCTGAGATTTTAACCGAAAAAAGTGAAAAGGCTATCGGCGTTTTCGATTCGGGTATGGGCGGCCTCACCTGCGTTGCTGAGATAATGAAGCTGATGCCTAACGAAAATATCATCTACTTCGGCGATACGGCAAGAGTTCCCTACGGCAACAGGAGCCGTGAGACTATACTCGAATATGCCCGCCAGGACGTGAACTTCGTCAAAAAGCACGATGTAAAGATGATAATCGCAGCCTGCGGAACCGTTTCATCTGCCGTGGGTCAGGCAAAGGACTTCGGCGGCGGCGTTCCCTTTACGGGCGTTGTGATACCCGCAGTTCAGGCTGCCTGCGCTGCCACAAGAAGCGGCAGGATAGGCGTTATCGGAACCGCAGCCACTATCCGCTCAGGCGCATACGGCAAGGCTATCCGCACCATAAGGCAGGACGCTGTTATCATCGGCAATGCCTGCCCCCTGTTCGTTCCCCTGGTGGAAAACGGCATTACCGACAAGGACGATATCGTTGTAAAAACAATGGTCAGCCGCTATCTGGAGCCTATAAAGAGGGAAAATGTGGATACCCTGATCCTGGGCTGCACCCATTACCCGCTTCTCCGTGATGCCATCGCAGAGTACATGGGCGAGAGCGTGAAGCTCATATCCTCAGGTGCGGAAGCGGCAAAATATACCATGAATATGCTTGCTATGAACAATATGCTTTCCTCCCGCAGTGAAAACGGTCATGTTACCTACTTCACCAGCGACAGCAAGATGCTTTTTGAAAGCAACGCCCACGCCTTTATCGGAAGCCTTAACGGCAGCGTGGAGCAGATATCCATAGACGATGTTATTATGCAGAAGGACTGTTGAAAATGCCTGCAAAAGCTAAAAAAGTAACCATAACCATGAAAAGCATATCCGACACCGCAGGCGATGCGCCCGATGTGATGGAGCTTATAACCGAAGGTACTCTGAGGCCCGTGACGCTGGGCAAGGCGCAGGGCTGGGAGATATCCTACAACGACAGCGAAGCTACAGGCTTTGCAGGCTCTGTGACCACCGTTTCCTGCATAGGCGAGGAGCTTGCTTCCATGACCAGAAACGGAGCGGCAAACGCACGGCTCATCATTGAAAAGGACCGCCGCCACCACTGCCATTACGGCACGGAATATGGCGAGATGCTGCTGGGCATATCCGCTTCAAGAATAGTCAACAACATGACCGAAGACGGCGGAGATATGTATTTCAAATACACAATCGACGTGAACTCCGCACTTGTCAGTGAAAACGAAATATATCTGAACGTAAAGGTCTCGGAATAAAAGGTACCCGACTCGAAAGCATATGCAATCGGGTCGGGTACGTTTATTTAAAACGGCATTCGGTACCGATTCATACGGGTTATCCGAGGATATGCCGCTGCGCACCGCACATCGCCCGTATCGCCGACTTACTTATGCCGTAATACAATTTATGCAGCGGACGAGCGCAAGGTTCGCATATATGGACAGGCTCATATCCTGTCTTTCCCCCGATAAATAAAAAAGCAGTGAAAAGCTCACACCAAAGTACATAAAAAAAGAAAGGAACTGAAAAATTATGAAACTTATGTTCGCTTCCGATATCCACGGCTCCGCCTCCTGCTGCAGAAAGCTGCTTGAGCGCTTTGAAATCGAAAAGCCGGACAAGCTCATTCTCCTGGGCGACCTGCTCTATCACGGACCCAGAAACGATCTTCCCGAGGACTATGCTCCCAAGGAAGTCATAAAAATGCTCAACGGCATGAAAAAGCACCTGCTCTGCGTAAGAGGCAACTGTGAGGCAGAGGTAGATCAGATGGTGCTGGAATTCCCCGTAATGGCTGACTACATGACCATGTGGACAGACGACAGAATGTTCTTCTGCACCCACGGTCATCTCTATGACATTGAAAATATGCCCAATATCAGCGAGGGCGATGTTGTCCTCAGCGGACACACACACCTGTTCCGTGCGGAAAAGAAAAACGGCATCTACTACATAAACACAGGCTCCGTATCTCTCCCCAAGGGCGGCAATCCCAAGAGCTATGTTATCTACAAGGACAGAATGTTCGTGGTTCTGGATATGGACGGCAAGCACCTTACGGGCATTGTGGCAAAGGATTAAGAACCCGTCTTCACAAGCATATGCGCACGTCTTTTCGGCAAATTTTGCCGCAGACTGCGTTAAAAATCCTTGCCGGGCGAAAGCCCGCCTGCGGATTTTTGCCTACTCTGCAACAAAATTATGCTTGAAAATCCGCACACATTTCTTATGAAGACAGGTTCTAAGATTTATTTAAGGATAATGAGATATGATCATATCATAAACCAGTAAAGGACGATGAAAATGAGAGTTCTTATTGCCGAAGATGAAAACAAGCTTGCCGACGCTCTCGTGCAGATACTTGCCAAAAACAAAATAACCGCCGATGCCGCATACAACGGCATTGACGCTCTGGACAACGCACTGTCGGGAATATATGACGTTATAGTCCTCGATATCATGATGCCCGGAATGGACGGCATAGAAGTCCTGCGGAGAATACGTGCCGAGGGTATGCAAACGCCCGTGCTCATGTTCACCGCCAAGGACGAGATATCCGACAAGGTGCGTGGACTTGACAGCGGCGCTGACGACTATCTTACAAAACCCTTTGCCACCGACGAGCTGCTGGCACGTATCCGTGCCCTGGGCAGGCGCAGCAGTGCGGCAATAGTAAGCTCCCCCGTTATATCCTGCGGAGATGTGAGCCTTGATTCATCGTCCTATGAGCTTTCCAGCGGCGGCAGCTCCGTAAAGCTGGGTCTGAAGGAATTTTCCATAATGGAACTGCTGATGAAAAACTCAGGCACGGTAATAAGCAAGGAAACACTTATCACAAAGATATGGGGATACGAGTCGGACACCGAATACAACAACGTGGAGGTATATATCTCCTTCCTGCGCAAAAAGCTAAACTTCATAAAGTCGAAAGCCACAATAAAAACTCTCCGTGGCGTGGGCTACAGCTTCAGCGAGTAAGGAGGACGTATGATAAAACATCTGCGAAGGCGCTTCACCGCTGTGCTTATGAGCCTGCTGGGAACGGTAATGCTCATCGTTCTCGGGTCGGTGTATGTGTCAATGTACCGCTCGGAAAATATGAACACCGACCGCATAATCAATTTCGCCATGAACCTTGAAATGCACAAAGACAACACCGCCCCGCCCCCTCAGTCGCCCCCTGACGGCACCGAAGAGCCGCCAAAGGATTTTGAGGGCGATATCCATTTCGACAGCTTTTTCTTTCCGCAAAGGACACGTCAGACACGTGACAGAACAGATGATATCTCCACAGGCTGGATATCCGTTACCGTGGACAGCAGCGGAATGATAACCGATATCTTCCGCAGCCAGCAGCTTTACGGCTCGGAGGACGAGGACAATATGGACGCTGCGGCTCATGCGGCGGCAGAAAACATACTCTCAAAGGGCAATCAGAAAGGCATAATCTCCGTTGACGGCATATCCTACCGCTATGAGATGCGTGACAAGGACAGCGGAAAGGTGATAGTCCTGCTGGACCGCACAAACGAGGTCTCCACAATGACCCGTTTGCTGGTGATACTGGCAGGTATATTTGCGCTTTCGCTGGTGGTGCTGTTTTTATTGTCGGTGCTGCTGTCAAAATGGGCAGTAACACCGATTGAGGACGCATGGAACAGACAGAGGGTGTTTTTCTCCAATGCCTCCCACGAGCTGAAAACTCCGCTGGCGGTCATATCCGCAAATCTGGACGTTATCACTTCAAACCCCGATGAGACCGTTGCGGAGCAGGGAAAATGGTTCGGATATATCCGCTCGGAAGCGGACAAAATGTCCCGCCTGATAAACGAAATGCTGTACATTGCCCGAGAGGAACGCACCGACAGCAAGACTGTCATGGCGGAGCTTGACCTGTCCGAAGCCGCAGAGGGTGCCTGCCTCGCCATGGAAGCGGTGGCATTTGAAAAGGGCAAGACACTGATAACCGACATTGAGCCGAATGTTACCGTAAAGGGCGATAAGGAAAGCCTTACACGCACCATAAACATTCTTATCGACAACGCAGTTTCCCACTCGTCGGAGCATTCCGAAATCACGGTTCGGCTGAAAAAGAGCAGAGGGAAAGCCAAGCTCACTGTGGAAAATCAGGGCAAGCCCATACCGAAAGAGGACTTGCAGCGGATATTTGACCGCTATTACCGCACAGACGCTTCCCGCAGCAGGGACACAGGCGGTTTCGGGCTGGGTCTTGCCATTGCAAAGACCGTTGCCGAAAAGCACGGCGGCAGTATCACTGCCGAAAGCGATGAAAGCAGGACGGTGTTTACTTTAATTATATAAGGAAAGCCGACAAACGCAAGGAACAGCGCAAATAAGCCCCAAGGTAAAAAGTTTAGTCCACCTTTTCAAAGGTGGCAGGGGTCAAGGGGGCGGCGCCACCTTGTCGCCCTCCGCAGAGGGCGAAATCCATTCGCTGACGGGAAGAATAATCAAACCGATAGCGGACAAATAAGAAAATCCCATAAAGCCGCCTGCACTTTAAGCTCAAAGTCTTGCAAATAAGCATTTTATTTCAAATGATATAAAAAACTTTTTATGCAGGCGGCTTGAAACTGAGAGATGTTCCGTCAGGAACAGCGATTTCAGTTTCCGCCGTAAGGCGCAGGTACGGACTTATATCCCACACAACCTCTGATAAACAAAAAGGGAGCCGCAGCAGCAGCTCCCTTTTTATTTATTCTCAGCCGATCTTGTTTATCTCATCAAGAAGAACCTTCTTGGCTTCAAGGCTGCTGAGAGCGTTGTTTACAAGCAGATCCATTCTGTAGCGGATATATTCCTCGTAAAGACCTGTGCCGAACACGTTCTCGGTGATAAGTGCCTTATACTTTGCCTCGCTGCAGTTGCCGGATACCAGACAAAGCATCTGCTCCAGCATGAGCATCTTTCTGTCTCTTGCGGACATACTGCCCTCGGTCTCAAGGCGCTTGAGCTGCTCCAGAACTGCCAGTCTGTCCTTTCTTACGGAAAGGCGGCTGTCGGAAATGCCTGCTGCGGTGCGGATAGTGTTGGTTCTGAAAGCCTCGTCCGCAAAGGGGAAGGTTCCGCTTGGGATTCCGCCCTCGCCTACGTTCTCGTAGATATCAGCGTCAAGAACGGGGTAGATAAGCTCCTCATAAACGGGTGCGAACCAGTAAGCATCAGCGTCCCTGAAAATAACGGGATACTTCCAGCAAAGGTCTGTTCCGCCGAGAGCTGTATCGTTGCAGGGAGCCTTTTCTGTGGTGTAGAAGCTGTTGTAATCAACAGCGCACTTTGCGGAGGTAAGCTCTGCAAGCTTTGCAGCGCTGTAATCGCCTGTATCGTCACGGTCGCAGTCAAGGAATGTTCTTACGCCGCTGGTGCACTTGCGGTAAAGGTCCTCGCAGAATGCGGGAACGTTGGTGTAGCTTCCGAAATAGTCAGCCGCAAAGGAAACGGTAACATCATCGGCAAGAAGCTGAACATCGTCCTCCTTGTCGGTCTTGTACTTGGAGGTGATATATGCTTCAATTCTCTGCTTTACAATAGCCTTTTCGCTGTCGGAAAGGGTAGCAAACTCAATTCTGCTGAACACGATATCCATCATCAGCTTACGGGGAACAAAGCCGTTGAGGTACTTGAAGCGGTCATTTGAGAGGAGCATTGCCATCTTTGGCAGTATCTTCTGCTGCTCGGAAACGCTGGTGGGAACCTTGTTGGACATTACGCCCAGATAAGCCAGCATCTCAGCGTATTTCTTCATAATGCCAGCTTCGTTCAGGTAGTTGAAGAAATATCCGTATATGTAGCCCTTGAAGAAGTCCTTAACGGACTGAAAAACTGCGGGATTTGAGTTTATCTCGTTCTTGAAGCTTTCGATAAGTGCTTTTGCCTCGTCGCAGCCAACAGTTTCCCTGCCGCCATTGAGGGCGATTATGGTATCAGCCTGTGACTTGAAGAAAAGCTTTGTGAAAACTGCGCAGCAGCAGTCGGGGTCAGCGCCGTTCTTCTGCTCCTCGTTGTAGGACCAGATAAGATATGCACGGTGCATATTTTTGAGGGTGTCCTCGGATTTTTCGGTAAGCTCCTGCTCGTTTATCTTCCATGAAGAGGAAAGATGTCCCGTTGCGTTGAAGTCGCTGAGGATAGCCTCTATCTCCTCCTTGAAAGCTGCATAGGACGGAGAATTATCCATGTAGATAACTGCATCCATAAGCTGGGGTGTGATCGCTGTAAGGTCAAAACGTACGCTCATTTATCAAGACAGTCCTTTCGGTTTAATTTTTTAAGATATATTTTACGCCTGAATCAGTTTACTCCATAGGTCTTGCGGTATTCCCTCATCTTTTCAAGGTACTCCTTGCCGTCAACAACGCCCTCCTCGATAGCTGCGATGATGTCGTTGATGTTAACGATGGAATATACTCTGATGCCGTAATCCTTATAAGCCTGCTGAACGGCGGAAAGCTCGGTATCGAGAGCCTTTTCCATTCTGTCAACGGTGATTATCATGCCTGTGATATCAACATCGGCAGCGTCCTTGAGCTTGGGATATACTTCCTTGAGAGCCTTGCCTGAGGTCATAACGTCCTCGATGATAACGACCTTTTCACCCTTTGCAGGCTGCTTGCCTACGAAAAGGCCGCCCTCGCCGTGATCCTTTACTTCCTTGCGGTCGAAGCAAAAGCTTACGTCCTTGTTGTATTTCTCCGCCAGAGCGATGGCTGCGCAGGAAGCAAGGGGGATACCCTTGTATGCGGGACCGAAAAGGCACTCAACGTCGATATTATGCTCCATGATGCAGTCTGCATAGAAGCCGCCAAGCTTTGCCAGCTGTGCGCCTGTCTTATAGTTGCCCGTATTGATGAAATAGGGAGCCTTTCTGCCGCTCTTGAGGGTGAAATCACCGAAGGTCAGCACGCCACAGTCTGCCATGAATTTGATAAAATCGTTTTTGTAGCTCATTTTTTTTACAACCTTTCAAACCTGAAACTGATACTCCACTGCTCTGCTTTCGGGGCAGAAATCCAGTGTAGTCATACATATGAAATAATTATATCATATTTTTCCGTCATTTTCAACAGTCAGGAGAAATATTGGCATAAAATATTTAAGCAATAAATTGTATATTTTGCGGCATTGTGATGCTTTACCCGCCAGGATATGTATAAGACCGTATATTTCCATGTACAGGAATTTATAAATAAAATCTATTGCCATTTTGGGAAAACAGTAGTATAATATATTGTGAGTTACTATTTTTATATGGAGGACTTTTTGAATATGAGAACGAAAGCCGAGATCTTTTTTGAAAATATGAAGGATAAAAAAATAGCGTTCATAGGCGTTGGTGTCAGCCACACCGACCTTATCAAGCTCTTTCTGAAAAAGGGACTGAACGTTACCGTATGCGACAAGAAAACTGCGGAGCAGATGAAGGAATACGAGGAGCTTAAAGCCGCAGGCGCTGCCTTTTCTCTCGGAGAAAGCTACCTTGACGGCATGGCAGAGGGAAAATATGACGTTGTTTTCCGTACCCCCGGAATGTACTATAATAATGAGACACTTACTCAGGCAAGGCTTCACGGCACTGCCGTCACTTCCGAAATGGAGGTATTCTTCGACCTTTGTCCATGCCCCATCTACGCAGTGACAGGCTCCGACGGAAAGACCACCACTACCACCATCATCGCCGAGCTGCTGGCAGCCGAGGGCGTTACCGTTCACAAGGGCGGAAACATCGGCCGTGCGCTGCTCCCTATCATCGAGGAGGTAAAGGATGACGATGCGGCTGTTGTGGAGCTTTCCAGCTTCCAGCTCATTTCCATGAGGAAGTCCCCCGATGTGGCGGCTATCACAAATATCCGTCCCAATCACCTGAACGTCCACAAGGATATGCAGGAATACATTGATTCAAAGGCAAATCTGCTGCTTCATCAGAATGCCTTTTCAAGAGCGGTGCTGAGCTACGACAACGAAACTGCCCGTGACCTTTCCCCTCTGGTGAGAGGTCAGCTTGCATATTTCAGCCGCTTTGAAAAGCCCGAAAACGGCGCATTCCTGGCTGATAACGGTATGCTCTGCTACAATGACTACGGCAAAGTCACCGAGATACTTGACATGAAGGATATCAAGATACCCGGTATGCACAACGTTGAAAATTACCTCACCGCCATTGCAGTCACATGGGGCAAGGTAAAGCCCGAGACTGTAAGAAAGATAGCAAAGGAATTCGGCGGCGTTGAGCACCGTATCGAATTTGTAAGGGAGCTGGACGGCGTAAAATACTACAACAACTCCATCGCATCAAGCCCCACAAGAGTTATCGCCTGCCTCAACACCTTCCCCCAGAAGCAGATAATGATAATGGGCGGCTCCGACAAGGGCATTTCCTTTGAGCCTATGGCAGACCTGGTATGCGAAAAGGTAAAGCTCCTTATCCTCATGGGTCAGACCAAGGAAAAGATAAAGGCAGCTGTGGAGGCATCTTCCAAGTTTGCTGACAGCGGCCTTGAAATAATCATCGTAAACGACATGGCGGAAGCTGTTAACACCGCAAGGGCAAAGGCAAAGGAGGGCGACATCGTTTCCCTTTCCCCTGCCTGCGCAAGCTTTGATATGTACAGAATGTTCGAGGACAGAGGAAACCACTTCAAGAGCCTTGTCAATGCGTTATAAGAAAGGAAAAGTAAGGAAAACTATGGATAAAAAGGAACTTACATCTCTTATAAAGCAGATAGCGGACTGCAGGGGCGTTTCGGGCAGTGAGGAGCCTGTGGCTCAGCTGTGCCGTGACATCATGAGCCGCTACACCTGCAATGCTGAGATAAAAAACGGCAACGTACTCGCCCACTTCGGCAGCCGCTCCCCCGAAAAGCCCCATGTGCTCATTGACGCTCACCTTGACAGGGTGGGTCTCATTGCCACATACATCACCGAGGAGGGCTTTGTAAAGGCAGACTGCCTCGGCGGTCTCGACAGAAGAATATTTCCTGCACAGAGGGTCATCATTCACGGAGAAGAGGACATCTGCGGAGTTATCTGCACCCCGCCCCCTCACCTGAAAAAAGACAGCTCCGTAATGGATAAGGATCAGATATATATTGACACCATGCTTTCCCCCGCAAGGGCACGAAAGCTCATTCACCCGGGCGACGGCATTTCATTTGACTCCCCCTGCCACGAGCTTATCCCGGACAGCGGCAGGATATGCGGAGCGGCTCTTGATGACCGCTGCGGAATTGCCTGCATAATTGCGGCTGTTGATGCTCTGGGCGGAAAGTATGATGAGCTGCCCTTTACCTTTACGGTAATGTTCTCCACTCAGGAGGAGCTGGGCGAAAGGGGTGCCTGCATAGGCGCATTTGAAGTTGATCCCGACATATCCATTGCGGTAGATGTAAGCTTTGCCATGAGCATGGGCGAAAATCCCAGAAAGTGCGGAGAAATGGCAAAGGGCTGCATGATAGGCTATGCTCCCTCTCTTGACCGCAGGCTTTCAAAGTGGTTCACCGAATATGCCGAAAAGAACAATATCCCATTCCAGTATGAGGTGATGAACGGCACTACGGGAACCAATGCGGACAGATTTTCCGTAAACCGCTGCGGCTCAAGGGCAGTCACCCTGTCCATACCCCTCAGATATATGCACACCCCTGCCGAGGTAATCGACGCAGAGGACGTTATCCTTACCGCAAAGCTTATAACTGCATTTTTAAAGGAGGGCGCAATATGAACATCAACAAGGAACTGCTGCGCACTCTCTTAAAAGAGCTGTGCGAGATAAACGGTGCTTCGGGACGAGAAGAGAATGTACGTGAATATATCCTCGATAAAATAAGAGACAAGTGCAGCTGCACCATACTCCCCTCGGGCTGCATAGTGGCAGAATACAAGGGCAGAAAAACGCCCGAAAAGAAGCTTATGATATCCGCCCACATGGACGAGGTGGGGCTTATCATCACAGGGATAAACTCCGACGGAACGCTGGCTTTCAACTGTGTGGGCGGCGTTGAGGCGGACGCTGTTATCGGCAGGCAGGTAATGACCGAAAACGGCATTTACGGCTCTGTGGGCTCCAAGGCTGTTCACAACATGACCGAGGACGAGAGGAAAACTCCCCCTAAATTCGACGGGCTTTACATCGACATCGGCGCAAAGGACAAGGCGGAAGCCGAAAAATTTATCCGCCCAGGCGATTATGCCTATTACACCTGCGGATATGCCCTTTCGCAGGACGGCTATGTGCGCTCCAAGGCAATAGATGACCGTGCAGGCTGTGCGGTAATGATTGCAATGATACTGGAGGATATTCCCGAGTACGACTGCACATTTACCTTTGTGACCCAGGAAGAGATAGGTCTCAGAGGCGCAAGGACGGCAGCATTTTATGCCGCTCCCGATTTTGCCATAGTGCTCGAAGCTACCACAGCGGCGGATATTCCCCTTTCCGAGGGCGACAAGCGCTGCTGCCTGCTGGGAAAAGGCCCCGTGGTATCCTTTATGGACCGCTCCACCGTTTATGACAGGAAGCTTTTTGACCTGTCGCAGGAGATCGCAAAGGACAACAGCATCGGCTGGCAGACAAAAACACTCATCGCAGGCGGAAACGACAGCGGCGCAATTCACATCAGCCGCAGCGGCGTGAAAACGATAGCAATATCAGTTCCCTGCCGATATCTGCACACCCCCTGCTGCGTTATAGACGAAAACGACTACTTCGATACATTTGCCCTTGCCTGCGCAATGGCGGATAAGATACCAGACTCCGAGATCTGAAAGGTAAGGGACATTCAATGATATTGCGGGCATACGAGCGCTCCGAACTGAGACTGACTGACGACTATTACTGCGGCAAAATTGAGGCTGCGGTAAATGCCTACGGAATGAGCTACGATTTTTGCAGGCTATATTCCGTAAACGAGGGGCTTACATGGGGAAATATCCTGCTGTATAACTCCGCCGCAGTGCTGGGCGGCAGCCTGATAAATGAAGACGAGCTGGCGGATTTTATCCGCATAAACGCTCCCCAGACGGTGGAATGCCCCAGATATACGGGAAATCATCTGGCCATAGAGGGATATGAGCAGAAAAAGCGCCTGCTTTTCAGAATGGTGCCAGACAAGGATTTTGACGAAAAGGAATTTGTAAAGGGCGTTGACAAGCCCGTATCTCTCCAGCAGATGTTCATTATCCTGAACAGCAGCTTTCAGGGGCTGCAATACGACCTGTGGTATGCGGATATGTCCCACAGGATAAGGCACGAGGTGTCAAGGGCGTTCACGTACAAGTCCGCTTCCTGCGCAAATATTGAGTTCTGCCTCAACGGAAAGGCATATATCTCAAGCGTGGCAACACTTCCCACCGCAAGAGGACATGGCGGAGCGTCGGGGCTTTTAAAGCACATTGCCGCCATGCTGTCCCGCTACAAAATTGAAGGCTATCTGTGGTGCTATGAGGAGCTGGCAGATTTTTACACAAAGCTGGGCTTCAAGCTCACAGATGATGATATCATACTTATAAAAAAAGATAACACATGAAAGGAAAATTCTGATGGCTGAAATATTTGACCCCAAGCCCGTTGTTCAGAAGGGCTTTGAAATTGAAGAAAGAATACTTAAAGCGGCTGCAAAGGCAGAGGAATCCTGCGAGGCTGCATTCAAGGAGATCGACCGCACAGCACGATACAACGGCGAAAAGGTGCTGAAAGCTTTTATCGACAACAAGGTAAGCGATGTCTGCATGAAGGGCAGCTCGGGCTACGGCTACGGCGACGTGGGCAGAGACACCCTTGACGCTGTTTTTGCTCAGGCAGTGGGCGCTGAGGACGCTCTTGTGCGCCACAGCATAGTTTCGGGCACACACGCTCTCACCATTGCGCTGTTCGGACTGCTTAGAAAGGGCGACAGAATGGTATCCCTTACAGGCAGACCCTACGATACTCTTGAAGAGGTCATCGGTCTGAGAGGTTCGGGCAACGGCTCTCTGGCTGACTACGGCGTGGAATATGAGCAGGTTGACCTTACCCCCGAGGGCAAGCCCAACGTTGCGGAGATATTCCAGAAGGTAAAGGGCGCAAAGCTTGCTTATATCCAGCGTTCAAGAGGCTACAGCCTCCGTCCCTCCCTTACCGTAAGCGACATTGCCGAGATAGTAAAGGCTGCAAAGGGCGCAAACCCCGATATCATCGTAATGGTAGATAACTGCTACGGTGAATTTACCGAAAAGACCGAGCCTGTTTCCGCAGGTGCCGATATCATCGTCGGCTCACTTATCAAGAACCCGGGCGGCGGGATCGCCGAAACAGGCGGATATATCGCAGGAACAAAGAAGCTGGTGGAGCAGTGCTCCTACAGGCTCACCTGCCCAGGCGTGGGAAGAGAAGCAGGCTGCTCTCTTGACCAGAACAAGCGTATGTATCAGGGACTTTTCTTTGCTCCCGAGGTAGTGGCAAACGCTCTCAAAACAGCTACATTCACCGCTGCGATAATGACACAGCTGGGCTTTGAGTGCTTCCCCAAGCCCAATGAGCCAAGAGGAGATATCATCACAGCCGTGCTTATGAAAAATCCCGAAAATCTCATCGCATTCTGTCAGGGCGTTCAGAAAGGCTCCCCTGTTGACAGCTTTGTTGCTCCAGAGCCTTGGGATATGCCCGGCTACGACAGCCAGGTGATCATGGCGGCAGGCGCATTCAACAACGGCGCTTCCATCGAGCTTTCCGCCGATGCACCTCTCCGTGAGCCCTATGCGGCTTATGTTCAGGGCGGACTTACCTACGCAACAGGCAGAATGGGCATTCTCTGCGCACTTCAGGAAATGTTCGAGAAAAGATGCCTTAAACTTTTCTGATAATAAAAAGGACTGATAATATGAAGCTCTTCCGACTGGCAGCCGCTGTAATGACTGCGGCAATGCTCTTTACCTCCTGTGGGGCTGATACGACTGAGCCAAAGGACTACAGCTCCCGCAGCTCTGCCGAGATAGTCAGCGATATGAAGATAGGCTGGAACCTTGGCAACACCCTTGACGTGTGCGCCGCCGACAGAGACGGTGACGGCATCATCAACGATGTCCCCGAAAACGGCATCGTTGACGAGACGCTGTGGGGCAATCCCATGACCGACAGCTCACTTTTTGAGGCACTGAAAGCTGACGGAATAAACGCCGTGAGAATACCTATTACCTGGCGTGACCATCTGGGCGACGCTCCCGACTACAAAGTAGATGAGGACTGGATGAACCGTGTCAAGGAAGTTGTGAACTACGCCTACGACCTTGATATGTACGTTATCATAAACATTCACCACGACGGAGGAGACGACAGCAAGTTCGGCGCATGGGTACGCAGCGCATCGGAGGATTATGACAAATTCAGCGAAAAATACAACGCTCTCTGGAAGCAGATATGCGCAGAGTTTTCCGAGTATGACGACCGCCTTATCATGGAGAGCGCCAACGAGATAGGCTTTGACGCTCTCCCTCAGGACGACGCATATGCGCTTCTGAACAAGATAAATCAGCAGTTTGTCGATCTGGTAAGAGCAAGCGGAGGCTACAACGCAACCCGTCCCCTGCTTATTGCAGGCTACTGGACGGATATCGCAAAGACCTGCGACAGCCGCTATCAGCTGCCCGCCGACCCTGCAAATAATCTTATTCTTTCCGTTCATTACTACACTCCTTGGGAGTTCTGCATCATCAACAAAAAGATGACATGGGGCAGCGAGGCTGATGTTAAGGAGCTTGAAAGGAACATGAACAAGCTGAAAGAAAACTTCGTTGACAAGGGCGTTCCCGTTATCATCGGAGAGTACGGCTTCAATAATGGAGTTCAGCCCGAGAGCAAGGTGAAATTCGCCTCTGCAGTCTCAAAGACCTGCTATGATATGGGAATACGCACATTCCTGTGGGATAACGGCGAGGTATATGACCGCACAAACCACGTATGGCGTGTGGAAGGTCTTATAGAAGCTCTCAGAGAAAGCGTGGGCTTATGATAACGAAAAGCATTTCCCTTGCACCGCCCTACGAAAAGGCAGGACTAAACAGTGAAGGTCTTTCCCCCACCCTCACCTGCATTATCCACGACAGCCAGCCCGAAAGGAAATATCCCGCTCTTATAGCTATCCCAGGCGGAAGCTATGAGCACTGCTCCAAGCGAGAGGGAGAGCCATGCGCCGCAAGGTGGTATTCCTACGGCTACAACGGCTTTGTGCTGGACTACAGCTGCGTGAACAAGCCGTTCCCCACGGCTTTGCTGGAGCTGTGCGCTGCGGTGGAATATATAAAAAGCCATGCAGATGAGCTTTGCTGTGACGGCAGAGTTATCCTCTGTGGATTTTCTGCGGGAGGTCATCTGGCGGCAAGTCTGGGAGTGCATTTCGGGAAATATCAGGAGCTTTTTAAAGAAAATATCCGCCCTGACGGAATGGTGCTTTGCTACCCTGTGATAACAGCGGGAAAATACACTCACCCGTTATCAGCGCAGAATATTGCTCCCACCGATGAGCTGAGGAAGCTCGCTTCGCTGGAAGATCACGTTTCGGCTGACGTTTGCCCCACATTCATCTGGCACTGTGCGGACGACAACATCGTCCCTGTGGAAAACAGCCTGATGTTTGCATCGGCGCTGTCGGGAAGCAATGTTCCCTTTGAGCTGCATATTTTCCCCAAGGGCGGTCACGGAATAGCCATGTGCGACATAACCACCATAAAGGACGGAAACGAAAGATATCTTAATCCCACTGCGGCACAGTGGTTCGCCCTTGCCCTGGACTGGGCAGAAAGGATACTGAAATGAATATCGAGATGAGAAGAATAACCTCGGAGAAAGTTCACGAGGCAGTTATGATATGGAACAAGGTAGTTGAGGACGGCGTGGCATTCCCCCAGACAGAGCCTCTTGATGACGACACGGGAGCGGAGTTCTTTGCCGCTCAGGACTACACAGCCGTTGCCTTTGACACCGACACAGCCGAGGTAGTGGGAATGTACATTCTTCACCCCAACAGCGTGGGCAGATGCGGTCATATCTGCAACGCAAGCTATGCAGTGCGCTCCGATATGAGAGGAAAGCACATAGGCGAGCTGCTTGTCACAGACTGCCTTAAAAAGGCAAAGGAGCTTGGCTACAAGATACTCCAGTTCAATGCGGTAGTTGCCACAAACACCTCTGCCCTGGAGCTTTACAAGAAGCTGGGCTTTGTTCAGCTGGGCGTTATCCCGGGCGGATTTTTAATGAAGGACGGTCACTACGAGGATATCATCGTTCATTATCATACCCTGTAAAAGGCTGTCGGACAAGGGCGCTTTTACGGTATATATGCGTTTTGTTAAAAAGAAATTTGCTTGACAAAACAGGATAGATACGGTATAATAAAAATAATTATTGTGTTCGGATATTATGCGGATATTCCCGTGAGGTATTATCGGAATTTCCGTGATTGATTATTGATTGTTGAATTGCCGCTGTTTTTTGTGATGTTTTGCGGTGCGCTGAAATTATGTCTCCGCCGTTTTTGCTGTTGTTATTTAATGGTGCGGGGAATGATAGTTTTTGTTTGGTTTGCGGAAGAGGGATCGTTATGCTTCCGTATGATGTTTTATGCGCCGATAAATGCGGACAGGCTGTCGGATCGTTTTAACCATGTGATCTCCGAACATAATAACAAATAACAGGCAGAGTTTTTTATGTGCGTTTATCGGAAACCTGCCATATGTATTGGAAACCTGCTATAAATATGCAGTCAGATGAATTGATTTGAAATGAGGTATTTAAAATTGTCAGAAAACCAGAATAAGGGAAACGATATCGCCGTTAACGAGTACGGTGAAAGAATTGCTCCGAAGCCTGAAAAATCGGAAAACACAGCAAGAAACAATGCTTCGGCAAATAACAGATCCTACAGCAGATATCAGAAGCCTTTCCGCCGCCCCGCTCTCCCTCCCAAGGGAGTTTCCGCCGCAGCTTTCGGCAGGCAGCAGGCTGAAAATGCAAACAATAATAACAATAATGTAAATGCGGAAGCACCCGAAAAGCCCCATCAGGAATATCAGCAGCAGAACGGCTACAGATCTTACCGCAATAAGCCTTACAACAAGAACTATAACAAGAATTATAAGGCTCCCCGCCAGCAGAATGACGCTGCGGTAACTGAGATACCCGCTCAGCCCTTTACCTTTGAAAAGACCGCTTTTGAAAAGAGCTATGAGCAGAGCAAGCCCTACGGCAGAAAGAATCAGGAGATAAAGAACTACAATCAGGAGAGAAGATATCAGCCCAGAAACAATTACAGGGACGATCAGCAGGCTGCTCCCGAGGAAAAGTATCAGCACGTTGTTTATCACTCCAACCACAGGGCTGTAAAGCGCACACCCCTTAGAATAATCCCCCTGGGCGGACTTAACGAGATAGGCAAGAACATGACCGTTTTCGAGTGCGGAAACGATATGTTCATCGTTGACTGCGGTCTTGCTTTCCCAGACAGCGATATGCCGGGCGTTGACCTTGTTATCCCCGATTTCACCTATGTTGAGCAGAACATCGACAAGGTAAGAGGCATTGTTATCACCCACGGTCATGAGGACCACATCGGCGGACTTGCATATCTGCTGAAAAAGGTGAATATCCCCGTTTATGCCACCCGTCTTACCATCGGTCTTATCGAGGGCAAGCTCAAGGAGCATAATCTTCTGAGCCAGACAAAGCTGAACGTTGTAACTCCCAGACAGACCGTTAAAATGGGCTGCATGGCAGTTGAATTTATCCACGTAAACCACTCTATCCCCGACGCTGTGGGTCTTGCTATCCACACTCCTGCGGGAATAGTTATCCACACAGGAGACTTCAAGGTGGATTTCACACCCATTGAGGGCGGAATTATCGACCTTGCACGCTTCGGCGAGCTGGGCAACAGGGGCGTTCTTGCACTCATGTCCGACTCCACAAATGCCGAGAAGCCCGGTCACACCGCTTCCGAGCGCAAGGTAGGCAGCTCCTTTGAAAACCTCTTTGCAAAGGCTGAGGGCAAGCGTATCATCATTGCGACATTTGCTTCAAATATCCACAGAATACAGCAGATAATCAACAACGCTGTCCGCACGGACAGAAAGGTCGCTGTTTTCGGAAGAAGTATGCTCAACGTTATCTCCACAGCTATGGAGCTGGGATATCTGAGCGTGCCCGAGGGCGTTATCATTGATCTGGAGGCTATGAACAAGTATCCTCCCGAGAAGATAGTTCTTATCACCACAGGCAGCCAGGGCGAGCCTATGTCCGCACTTACCAGAATGGCGATGAACGAGCACAGAAGCGTTACAATCACCCCTATGGACTATATCATCATCAGCGCAACTCCTATCCCCGGCAACGAAAAGTATGTTACAAGAGTTGTAAACGAGCTGCTCAAGGCAGGGGCTGAGGTAATTTACGAGTCCATGTACGACGTTCACGTTTCGGGTCATGCGTGCCAGGAAGAGCTGAAGCTTATAATGGCTCTCACCCGCCCCAGATTTTTCATTCCCGTTCACGGCGAGTACAAGCACCTGAAAAAGAGCGCAGGTCTTGCAAATTCCATCGGTATCCCCGAGAGCAATATCATCATCGGCTCCATAGGCGATGTTATCGAAACTGACGGCACCGACCTGAGAATAACAGGCAAAGTAACGGCAGGCAGAGTTCTTGTTGACGGTCTGGGCGTTGGCGACGTTGGTTCTATCGTGCTCCGTGACAGAAAGCATCTTGCGGAGGACGGTCTTATCGTTGTAGTTGCCACTATCGAAAGCGAGAGCGGCACTATCCTTGCAGGCCCCGACATTCTTTCAAGAGGCTTTGTATATGTCCGTGAGAGCGAGGAAATGATGGAAGCCGCAAGGGATATCCTGAGAAAAACTCTGGAAAGCTGCCTTGCAGGCGGAGTAAGGGACTGGAACGGAATCAAGTCCAGCCTGAGAGACTCCCTCAGCGACTATATTTATATGAAAACAAAGCGCAATCCCATGATCCTCCCCATTATCGAGGAAATATGAAATCGAAGGCAGGTGATATTCAATGACAGGCAGAGGCTGGCGGCTTTTTAAGCTGGTTTCAATGCTTCTCGTGGCGGCGGCTGTTTCATGCGCCTTTTCACTGGCAGGCACGGACGAGGTGAAGTTCTGGTCCATGCTGGCGGTGGTGTGCCTGATAAGCCTTGCGTACATCGCACTGTTTATCCGCTGCGAGCAGAACCTTCACAGCTTCGTTTCGGAAATGGAATCGCAGCTGAACCTTACCGAAAGGGACTCACTGTACAAATTCCCCGCTCCCGCACTTATCGTTGACAGCGACGGGATAATCATATGGTTCAACAAGGCGTTCACCGAGCAGATACACGCTTCCGATGCCTACGGAGTCCATCTGAGCCAGATCATTGATATCGACCTTTCAACTACATTTTCAAAAATAGACACTGTAGTGGAATATAACGCAGGTCACTACAGGATAAGAGCTGTCACAACCGAGAAAAAGGACGAGAGCAACACTCCCGTCTCCGAGCTTACCCTCCTTTATTTCCAGGACGTAAGCGAGCTTATCGACGTGAAGAACGAGTATGCACGCAGCCGAAACTGGGTGGCAATGCTGCTCATCGACAGCTACGACGAGCTTTTTGCCAAGGTAAAGGACTCTGACAAGGCTCACATCACCATGCAGATAGACAAGCTGGCGGAATCTTTCATCGAAGAGCACAACGGTCTTATGAAAAAGATATCCTCCGACCGCTATTTTGCCATAATCAGCGAAAATGAGCTGATAAAGCTTGAAGAGGAAAAGTTCAAGTCAATTCTCGATAAGGTGCATCAGATACTTGTTTCCGAGCATACTCCAGTTACCCTTTCCATCGGTATCGGCAGAGGCGGCAGCAACCTGAGGGAAAGCGAGGAAATGGCACGTCAGGCGCTGGATATGACCCAGGGCAGAGGCGGCGACCAGGTAGCTGTAAAGGACGAAAAGGACTTCACCTTCTTCGGCGGCAACTCCTCGGGAATCGAAAAGAGCACAAAGGTAAAGACACGTATATTCAGCTCGGGTCTTATAAGCCTTATCCGTGCGGCTGACAGGACTATCCTTATGGGCCACGCATGGGGCGACCTTGACGCAATAGGCGCAGCTGCGGGTCTGTGCGGCGCAATAAGAGCCATAGGCGCAGATGCCTATGTGTTCTCAGACACCGACCACACCCTTGCAATGCCCATAATCGACCGCCTGAGAGAAAACCTTGAAGACGGCTCCGACCTTATCATAAACGAGGAAACAGCCCTTGAAATGATGACAGAGAACACTCTGCTCATCATCTGCGACACAAACAACAAGGACCTGCTGGACAGCAGGCAGATATACGAAAAAGCAAAGAACATTGTATTCATCGACCACCACAGGCAGGTCGTTAACTGCATAGACAATGCAGTTCTCAGCCTCCACGAGCCATACGCATCTTCCGCCAGTGAAATGGTGGCGGAGGTCATTCAGTATTTCGGCTACGAGCAGCTTTCCAGCTATTACGCCGACGCAATGCTTGCGGGCATAATGCTGGATACCAAGGATTTCGTTATGAAAACAGGCGTGCGCACCTTTGAGGCAGCGGCTTACCTGAAAAAGCTCGGTGCGGACACCGTTGCGGTAAAGAGGCTTTTTGCCATCTCCATCGAAACGGGCATAAAGCGCTCTCAGCTTGTCGAAACAGCAGAGATATACAACCGCTGCGCCATTGCTGCCAGCGAGGATTCCTCCGACGGCATACGCATTGCCACTTCTCAGGCAGCCGATGAGCTGCTGGGCATTCAGGGCGTTGACGCAAGCTTTGTCATCTATGCGGCAGGCACAGGCGCAAACATCTCCGCACGCTCCTTCGGCATAATGAACGTTCAGATAATCATGGAGCATCTGGGCGGCGGCGGTCATCAGACCATGGCGGCGGCTCAGCTGAAGGATATCTCGGTATCCGACGCCAAGAAGCAGCTTATGGCAGCCATCGACGAATACATCAGAAGCATAAGCTGACAGGAGCAGATATGGGATTAAAACAAGTTATCTATGCAGCAATAGGAATGTTCAGGATACTTACAAAAAAGGTGGCTCCCACCGTTTATATGGAAGAGATCGAGGATCATTTCTCCGAGCTTTTCGATATAAAGGATGAGGATCACCGTGTGATACATGAGCTTATGTCCGAAAAGGTGCATATCGACCTGCACATCATAGCTCCCGATGAAAACAGACCCTTTTACGTGGTATTCACCACAGGAATGAGCGACCTGCCCATGACCATGGGCGAGGACGTTCCATGGGATCTGCGCAAGACCCACGAAAGGGCAGAGCTTTTCTGCCTGCTCCCTCCCGACTGGAAAACGGAGTTTTCAAAGGGCAGTCAAAAGGACTATGACCGCTTCTGGTGGATATTTGCCGCAATAAAGCAGGCGGCACGCTATCCACACCTTTCAGGCACATGGATAGGAAGCAATCACACTCTCCAGTATTCCGAGGATAACACCCCATTCCACGAAAGCACAAAGCTGTGCTCCGCTATATTCCTCCACCTTGACGAGAAGGACTTCGGCGGAAAGTACGGCGACCGCATGAACTACATGCGAACCAAGGACGGCAGCTACATAAATCTGCTGTGCTTCATTCCTCTGTATGCGGAGGAAATAGATTTCAAGCTTGATAACGGCTCGGACGAGCTGTTTATGAGAATGTTCGGCAGCACGGTAACGGATATGTTCCAGCTGGTGCTGAATCCCCAAAGAAAAAATTACTGCACTGCCGAAACAGCATAAATTTGCAGAAAGCTATAAGAAAGGATAGATAATCATGAAAGTAATTTTTGTACAGGACGTTAAAGGCTCAGGCAAAAAGGGCGAAGTAAAGGAAGTTTCCGACGGCTACGCAAGAAATTTCCTTATCGGCAAGGGTCTTGCAGTTGAAGCTACCGCAAAGAACCTCTCCGACCTTAACGGAAAGAAATCCTCCGAGCAGCACAAGGCTGACGTTGCAAAGCAGGAAGCTATCGACAACGCCGCTAAGATAAAGGGCAAGAGCGTTACCATCAAGGGCAAGGCAGGCGCAGGCGGAAAGCTCTTCGGAGCAGTTACCGCAGGCCACGTTGCAGACGCTATCGCTGAGCAGCTGGGCGTTAAGGTAGAAAAGAAAAAGGTTACACTCAATATGGAAATAAAGGCATTCGGCGGCTACACCGCAGAGATAAAGCTTTACCCAGGCATTTCCGAAAAGATCACGGTAAGTGTTGTCGAGGCATAATTTCCAATATCCGTTGACGTCGGTGCTCCCGACGTCAATTCTGCGTATAATAAGAGTAAAGGAGAGCGTTTATGGAATTTGATGATATTTCCGCCAGAGAAATGCCCCACAGCATCGAAGCCGAACAGACCGTTCTGGGCGCTGTTTTGCTGGACTCGGAGCTGCTGGGCACGGTTATGAACTACGTAAAGCCCGAAAGCTTTTACGTTTCAAAGCACCGTGAGCTTTTTTCCATAATCCTCCGACAGTTCACTCTGGGAGTAAACTCGGACATTATCACCGTTCTGAACGAAGCCGTTCAGGAGGGAATTTTCGAGGACTCCGCATCGGGAAAGGAATATCTTGGCGCAATAACCGAGAGCATTCCCTCCCTTGCAAACATCGAAAGCTACTGCAAGATAGTCGAGGAAAAATATTACCTGCGCTCCCTTGCTGAAGCTGCAAAAAAGATAATCTCCAACTGCACCGAAAGCGCCGAGCCTGCTTCCGTCATACTTGATTCCGCCGAGCAGATGATATATGACATCAGGCAGGGCAAGGAGGTCGATGGCCTTACAAAGGTAGATGAAGTTCTGCTTGAGACCTATGACCACCTGAACCGAATATCGGGCGCCGACAAGGAAAAATATCAGGGTGCAAAATCAGGCTATGCCGACCTGGACAGCGTTATAAGCGGTCTCAACAAATCCGACCTGCTTATCCTTGCTGCCCGTCCCGGTATGGGAAAAACTTCATTTGCGCTGAACATTGCCTCCAACGTGTGCCGCAGAAGCACCGACAAGGAGGTCGTGGTGTTCTCGCTGGAAATGTCAAAGGAGCAGCTTGTAACACGTATGCTCTCCGCCGAGAGCCTTGTTACCAGCGACCACCTTATCAAGGGCAACATCGACGAAAAGGACTGGGAAAAGCTTGCTCAGGGCGCTGACCGCATGGCTGGCATGAACCTGTACCTTGACGATACGGCGGGCATCACCGTAGTTCAGATGAAAGCAAAGCTCAGGCGTCTAAAAAACGTGGGGCTTGTTATCATCGACTACTTACAGCTCATGAACTCCAGCAAGCGCATTGATAACCGTGTAAACGAAATCTCCGATATCACCCGTCAGCTCAAGCTTATGGCAAAGGAGCTGAACGTTCCCGTTATCACCCTTTCACAGCTTTCACGTTCCGTTGAGTCACGTCCCGACAAGCGGCCTCTGCTCTCCGACCTGAGAGAATCAGGCTCTATCGAGCAGGATGCGGATATCGTAATGTTCCTCTACCGTGACGGCTACTATAACAAGGACAAGGTGGAGGACGTTAACCTTGCGGAATGTATCGTTGCCAAGAACCGTCACGGCGAAACAGGCACTGTAAACCTCAGGTGGAACGGTCAATATACCCTGTTCCTCAGCGAGGACAGACGGCCTGCTCCCGCAGAATAAGAGGTCGGCATGAACGTTTCGGACAAGGTGCGTGAGACAATAACACGCCGCTGTATGATACAAAAGGGCGACACTGTCACCGCAGGGCTTTCGGGCGGTGCGGACAGCGTTTGCCTTGTAACAGTCCTGCATGGGCTTTCCCATGAAATGGGCTTCACGCTGAGGGCAGTTCACGTAAATCACTGCCTGAGGGGCGAAGAAAGCGACCGTGACCAGCATTTCTGCGAGGAGCTGTGCAAAAGGCTTGATATCCCCCTTGAAGTCTGCCGAGTAGATGTGACGGGCTTTGCCAAGGAAAGCGGAAGATCCACCGAGGAGGCCGCACGTATCCTGCGTTACGGCGCATTTGACAAGGTTTCCTGCGGGGGAAAGACAGCCACCGCTCACAATAAAAATGACAACGCCGAAACGGTGCTTTTCAACATCGTAAGAGGCTCGGGGCTTAAAGGTCTCGGGGGCATACCATATGTGAGAGGGAACATTATCCGTCCCCTGCTGGACGTTTCCAGGAGCGAGATAGAGGAATACCTCTCCCAAATGGGTCAGGGCTTTGTCACCGACAGCACCAATCTCACCGAAGATTACTCACGAAACAAACTGCGCAGGCGTATCATACCCCAGCTTGAAGAGATAAATGCAGATGTCACCGACGCACTTTGCAGGCTTTCACTATCGGCGGAGGAGGACGAGTCATTTCTCTCTCAGCTGACAGACGATATCGACCCACAGCGCCTTTGTGAATATGCACCGTCTCTGAGGAAAAGGTATATACGCAGGCTGCTGAGCGAAAACAATATCCCCGTAAGCCGTGACAGGATAGAGGAAATAGATGCAGCTGTCAAATCAGGCAGAAAAACACGCTTTGACCTCAGCCGTGATATTTTCGCCGTAACTGACGGAAAAAGCGTTGTTATCAGGAAAATGAGCAGAGCGGAAAACTTCCGCACAAATGTTGTTTTCAGCAGTGATAAAGAGATAATTGTCCCCGAATATGATAAAAAGGTGATAATTGAACGACCTTCAAATGATATTTTTCAAAAGCAGGGCATTGTTAAAGAAAAATTAACAAACGGACTTGTAAATTATGATAAAATACAAGGTGTTGTTATTCTACGGAATAAGCAGGACGGCGACAGCATAAGGTTTGCCCGCCGTGATCATACCACAAAGCTGAAAAAGCTGTACAACTCCCTTAAACTGACCGATGAGGAAAGGCAGTCCGCCCTTGTTATGGAGGACGATGAGGGAATATTCTGGAGCGAATACGGCGGTGCAAGCGACCGTGTTTCCCCCGATAAAAATGAAACTTCGGAAAATTTATATATTATTTCAGTAAGGCGGAAGATAAATGATAACTAAGGAAAATACACCCGTTGCCGAGGATTACGGCTACGGCTCCATCAAGAGAGTTCTTATCACCGAGGAAGAGATCGCACAGGCTGTAAAGAAAACAGGTCAGCTCATTTCCGAAGAATATGCGGGCAAGCCCCTGCTTATCATCGGCATTCTCAAGGGCTGCTATGTTTTTATTGCGGACTTCTGCAGAGCTATCAAGATCCCCTGCGAGATCGCATTCATGGCTGCTGAAAGCTATGGTCAAAGCTCCGTTTCCTCAGGCGATGTAAAGATAACACTGGACCTGAAATGCGATATCTCCAAATATCACGTAATAATTGCTGAGGATATCGTTGACACAGGCAACACCCTCTCCAAAATATGCAAAATACTGAAGGAGAGAAATCCCCTTTCGCTGAAGGTTTACACCCTTCTCAACAAGCCCGACCGCAGAACAGTGGATTTTACGCCGGATTATTCCATTTTCACTATCCCCGACCTTTTTGTTGTGGGATACGGTCTCGACTACGGCGAGCAGATGCGCAACCTGCCTTACATTGCTGAGGCTGAGCTGTAAGCGCACATCAGGCACGACAGAATATTTTTAACGGACGGTATCGGAAGTGACTGCAATCCGATATCGGGAAAAGGAAGGTTTTAGTCACATGAAAAAAGGCAGCGGTTTATTTATCTACATCATAATTGCCATTGTGCTGATGTTTTCAATGGTATATTTCCTTAGGCAGTCCTCTCACCCCCAGGCTGAGTACACCTATTCCGAGATAATGTCCTACTTCGACAACTATCAGGTATCGCAGTACACATTTGATCTTGGCACAGGCGATCTGGAAATGACTGTTGACGATAACGGCACAAGCAAGCAGATCAGCTACACCGTTCCCAACGTTAATCTCTTCGTTGACGAGATCCAGTACAGCCAGAGCGGCGAGGACAATTACCGTCAGGCTTACAACAAGCTCCACCCCGATGCTCCCCTGAACCAGGAATACTACAAGATACAGGATACCTCATGGCTCTACAATCTTCTCCCCTCACTGATAATGCTTATCCTCATGTTCGTGCTCTTCTTCTTTATGATGAGGCAGGCAGGCGGCGGAGCTAAGATCAACAGCTTCGGCAAGGCAAATATCAAGAACCAGTCCAAGAAGAAAAACACATTTAAGGACGTTGCAGGCGCAGATGAAGAAAAGCAGGAGCTTGCGGAGATCGTTGATTTCCTCAAGAACCCCAAGAAATATAACGACATCGGCGCAAGAATCCCCAAGGGCGTTCTGCTCATGGGCCCTCCGGGTACAGGTAAGACACTGCTTGCAAAGGCAGTCGCAGGTGAAGCAGGCGTTCCTTTCTTCTCCATCTCAGGTTCAGACTTCGTTGAAATGTTTGTCGGCGTCGGCGCTTCCAGAGTAAGAGACCTTTTTGAAACAGCAAAGAAAAATGCCCCCTCTATCATCTTCATCGACGAGATCGACGCAGTAGGCCGCCAGAGAGGCGCAGGACTGGGCGGCGGTCACGATGAGCGTGAGCAGACCCTTAACCAGCTCCTTGTTGAAATGGACGGCTTTGAGGGCAACGAGGGCGTTATCGTAATTGCGGCAACAAACCGCCGTGATATCCTTGACCCCGCACTTCTCCGTCCCGGACGTTTCGACAGAGAGGTAATGGTAGGCTATCCCGATGTTAAGGGAAGAGAAGAAATACTCAAGGTACACGCAAAGAACAAGCCCCTTGCTCCCGACGTTGACCTTAACGTTATCGCAAAGACAACTCAGCAGTTCACAGGTGCTGACCTGGAAAACCTGCTTAACGAGGCTGCCCTCCTTGCCGCAAGAAACGACCGCAAGGCTATCACCGAGGCAGATATCGAGGAAGCTACCGTCAAGGTCGTTTCAGGCCCCGAAAAGAGATCTCACATCGTTACCGACCGTGACAGACGCATCACCGCTTATCACGAGGCAGGCCATGCAGTTGCTGCATATAACCTCCCCCTCGCAGATAAGGTGCACATGGTAACAATTATCCCCAGAGGCGATGCAGGCGGCTTTACAATGGCTCGTCCCACAACAGACGACCAGTTCAAGACCAAAAATCAGCTCATCCAGCAGATCGTATGGGCAATGGGCGGTCGTGTTGCCGAGTCGATCGTATTTGACGACATCACATGGGGCGCATCGGGCGATATCCAGTCCGCAACAAGAATCGCAAAGACAATGATAACCAGATGCGGCTTCTCAGAAAAGCTTGGACCTATCCAGTACGGCAGCAGCGACGAGGTATTCCTCGGCAGAGACTTCGGTCACACTCAGGATTACAGCGAAAGCACTGCGGCTCTCATTGATGACGAGGTAAAGAACATCGTGGAAAGCGCATATGCAGACTGCGAAAAGATACTCAAGGAACACCGTCACCAGCTTGACGAGCTTGCAGATTACCTGCTTGAATACGAAAAGATCGACGGTGAAAGCTTTGATAAGCTTATGAAAGGCCAGCTCGACTGGCGCAAGGATATCAAGAAGGCTGAACCTGCAGCAGAGCCTGTAAAGAAAACTGAAACAGAAGCTCCCGCAGAGACAGATTCCCCCTCAGAAGCTGACGAAAACAAAACAGAAGAATAAATATCAAATGAGCTGTTGCACAAGATGCAGCAGCTCATTTTTTATGTCCGCAAAGAGAAAAGTACACACAAATAAGGCACAGGTACGGACAAATAAAAGGGCTTTTGCGGTGTTAATCTGCAAAAGCCCTTTTATTTATGCGTTATAAAATATCAGCCTATCTTTTCAAAATCCACAGCACCGTGCTTGCATATCGGACAAACAAAATCAGCAGGAAGCTCTTCTCCCTCATAGATGTATCCGCATATCTTGCAAACCCAGCCCTTTTTCTTTTCAGCCTGAGCAGGCTTGGACTTTACATTGCTGTGATAATACTCGTATGTCATTGAGGGATTGTCTGAAAGCACTGCTCCGTCTGTCATTTCAGCAATGAACATGGTGTGAGTGCCAAGGTCAATCTCACGAACCACCTTGCCTGACATAAAAGCGTTTGTGCCGCTCTTTACATAAAGCAGACCGTTATCGCTGTAGTGCGGGGCAAATTTGTAGGAATCGGAAGTGCCGAACTTCTGCACCTCTCTGCCGCTCTGGAAGCCGAAATGCCTGAACAATCCGAAATCGGCAGTCTTATCAATGACAGAAACGTTGAACTTGCCTGTGTTCTTTATCATATCGTGGGTAAGATTTGCCTTGTTCACAGTGACGGCTATCTGCATGGGGCTGCTTGTAAGCTGGATAAGAGTGTTTATGATGCAGCCGTTATCCTTGTCTCCCTCCGAAGCCGTAAGCACATACAGTCCGTATGATATCTTGTAAACAGATTTAGCGTCCATATTAGCCTCCTTATTTTTTCACGACAATGCACACCGCATGGGCGGAAATGCCCTCACCCGAGCCTGTGAAGCCCAGCTTTTCCTCTGTGGTGGCTTTGACACTTACGTTGTCAATGTCCGTTCCGCAGGCGTTTGCAATGTTCCTGCGCATATTTTCAATATACGGCGCAAGCTTGGGGCGCTGGCAGATGATAGTGCTGTCGATGTTCCCTACCTTATAACCCTTTTCACCGATAAGCTCAATTACATGACGGAGCATTTTAATGCTGTCCGCACCGCTCCACTTCTCGTCAGTGTCGGGGAAATGCTCTCCGATGTCCCCCAGAGCACAGGCTCCGAGAAGTGCGTCCATCACCGCATGAGTCAGAACGTCCGCATCGGAATGCCCCAACAGACCCAGCTCGTAAGGTATCTCCTCGCCGCCGATAATAAGCTTTCGGTTCTCCACAAGCCTGTGAACGTCATATCCGTGACCTATCCTCATCATATCTGCCTTTCAATATCACTGGTTCATTATGGCTTCTGCTATAGCCATGTCTTCGGGAGTGGTTATCTTGATGTTCTTGTAGTCGGAGGGGGTCATGTTTATCTTGACGCCCATTGCCTCCACAAGCTGGCAGTCATCTGTAAAATCAAGGTCATGCTCGGCGGCAAAGTTCACGCCGTCAAAGTAATACTTTTTCTTGAATATCTGAGGTGTCTGGGTGATGTAAAGCTTGCTCCTGTCGGGAGTGTCGCATATCATGCCGCCCTCAACGTGCTTGATGGTGTCCTTTACGGGAACGCCCAGCACCGCTCCCCCGAATATGGAAGCGTCCCTTATGCACTGCCTGATATTGTCGGAATTTACCAGAGGACGTGCCGCATCATGCACGGCTATGAGAGTAGTCTCCCTGGAAACCAGCTTCAGCGCATTTATAACCGACTGCTGACGGGTCTCTCCCCCGCCTGCACAGCCTGCAAACTTGGTTATGCCGTTATCAAGAGCGATGTTTGCGATAATGTCCGCATCGCACTCACGGGCAGCGACGATTATCTCGCTGACCTCCTCCACAGCCTGAAAAGCAAGCATAGAATAAGCAATAACAGGCTTTCCTTTGAGCATGGCAAGCTGCTTGTTAAGCCCCTGCATACGCTCAGCATGACCTGCTGCCGCAATAATTACCGAAACCGTATCCATACCTTAACATCCTTTCTTCAAGGTCACAGTTACCTCGGGCGAAATATTGCTGCCCGCAAAGCTGTAATGAACCGTGTATTTTTCTTCGTTGACCGTTATCCCGTAGTTTTCCTCAAGATATGAAAGTTCCTCGGGATATGCCCCCTCAGCCGCATAGCACATAGCCGCAGCCCTGACGATATTCTGCCGCAGACTGCTTGTCATATATGCGCTTTCCGCACTTTCGGAGCGGTCTATACCCACTGCTGCGATCACTGCGGCAGCGGCAAATATCATAAGTGGGATAGCAGTGCAGAACCTGACAGCATAAAAGCTCAGTTTCTTTCGCTTTCCCGTCCATATGTTTTTCATATTATTATACCCGCTTTAAGGCAATGTATCAGAAGCTTCCGCTGGAATGTCCGCTGTCGCTGCTTCCCGAGGAGTCGGAATCAGTCTCACGCTTTGTTCTGGTGATGCTGGTGTAAAGAAAAATATCCCTTGCCCTGTCAAGGCTGAATCCGCCCTTGCGCAGATACTCGTTTGCCATGGGATTTGTTTTGAGGGTGTTCATCTGGCTCTTCATAATAAGCACAGTTATAAGAGCAATGACCAGTCCGCAGCCGATTCCGATGGGAACAGCATATGAAGGCTCGGCGTTGGGGCCGTTCTCATATACGTTGTATATTTCCTCTTCCACCTTGTCGGCATAGCCCATAAAGGCGGTGTAATACTCACCGTCAGTGAGATAAGACTGAAGATCGGACGCAAGGTCGTTACGAATGCTCTTTATCATTATCTCATCTTTCATCTGACCGAAAGCGTAGATATCATACTTGCGCTCGTTCATCGCCACAAGATAGATGATTCCGCTGCCGTTTATGCCTGCGTCCAGCTCGGAAGCCAGCCGTTCATTGTAGCTTTCCACCTCATAGCCCTCAAGGTCATCAGTGGTATAAACAATAACGTCCTGACTGTATGTGTATGCGATCTCCTCAAGGCGTGTCTCGATCTCACGAGCATCCTCCTCGGCAAGGAGACCAGCCTCATCATAAAGCTTGTATTCGCTTTCTGCGCTTACAGCCACACCTGACATAAGCATAACAGCCGCCGCTGAAATCGCACAGAATATCTTTGATACTTTTTTCATGCCATGTCCCCCTTACTTGTCATTGCGCTTATTCAGCTTGATAAGCAGAATGTTCACTGCCGCAGAAGTCAGGGCGGCAACGACAAATGTAACAACGATCTTCATAAAATTAGACATACCGCAGCCTCCTTATATGCCAAGCATACCGAGTATCAGAGCTATAATAACAGCCGATACCGCAGCCACAGCCACAAACATTGCCGCTGCACGCTTGGGAGACACGGGAAGTTCACCCACGAATCTGCCTGTCTGACCGTTCATTGCAAAAGTATATTTCTTATCGCCGAACTGTACGGACATGAGCCACATGGGCATAAGGGCATATCCCGTCTTGCCGTCCTTCATTCTGAGGTTGGCGCTTTCAACGGTCACGGCTGAATAATCTTCCGTGGTAGCCTTGAAAGCGTTCTCGGTGCTTACCTTGATACGCTGATTTGCACGCTCACGGCAGTCCTCGGCGGGAATATCATATCTGTCGGCAAGGTAGCCGGAAAGATACGCCGCATTATAGCCCGTAGCTGCGTCCATGGCAAAAGGCTCGATAGCTTCCGTTATCTCGCTGCCAAGCTTTGTGGTTCCGTCAACGGGAACGTGCTCAAAGCCTACCTTTCCGCCTCTTATGAGCAGGAAATGGTCGGTCTTTGTAACGTCATAATCACCCTCTGTCCAGCTGGTGACCTTTTCGCCTCTGAAACGATAGTCAGCGTCAACATCGCAGTCGAAAAGCCAGTAGGGAACATACATTCCCTCTACTTTTTCTATCCTGTTGCCGTTTATAAAATCAGAGGGAAGCAGGGGGCGGCCCTTGCAGAATGACTTGAACTTCTCAACTGCCTGCTCCTTGCTCACCTTGAAGGGAATAACATAATCGGGACGGAGCATACCGTCAAACTTGTCGTTCATTACAAAGGGATTGCCGCAGTAGGGGCAGTATGTGGCGCCAAGGCTCTTATCGCCTGTGACCTCTGCTCCGCAGGAAGAGCAGGTGTATGTGCAGATGTCGCCGTCCATATCAACAGTAGTGTCACTGTGGTCGCTCCACTCCATATCAGTGCTTGAAGGCTCGGCTGACGAAAGGGCATTAACGGCCTCAACGTCCAGCTCGGTGCCGCAGTATTCGCATGTCATTTTCTGGGACTGTGATGAGAATGTCAGCTCCGCACCACAGCAGGGGCATTTAAATGCAGTTGTACTCATATGATGTCCACCTTTCCGACATTTGTTGAAAATATCTGATTAAAAGCGTATATTACTGCTATTATTTTACCATATTATTACATTTAAGTCAATAGAATTTATAAATTTGGCAAAGTGCAGGGCGTTATCATTCTCCTCCCCTTGCAAATCACAGCCCGATAGTGTATAATGATAACAAACAAATCTGAAAGGCGGCTGTTATATGTCAAAGGTTTATGAAAGACTTTTAAAATGCTACCAATGCTTCAAGGAAAAGATCGACTTTACCCCCAAGATAGCACTTATCCTCGGCTCGGGACTGGGCGATTACGCTGAGCAGGCGGATATAAAGGCTGTGCTTGATTACAAGGACATCGAGGGCTTCCCCGTTTCCACCGCTCCCGGTCACAAGGGTCGCTTTGTTTTCGGCTACGTGGGCGGCGTTCCCGTGGTAATTATGCAGGGAAGAGTGCATTATTACGAGGGCTACTCCATGGAGGACGTTGTGCTCCCCACCAGACTTATGAAGATGATGGGTGCAGAGGTATTGTTCCTTACCAATGCGGCAGGCGGCGTGAACTGGCAGTTTGAATGCGGCGATTTTATGCTCATCAACGACCAGATCTGCATGGCTCCCTCTCCCCTTATCGGCGAAAATCCCGATGAGCTTGGCCCCCGCTTCCCCGATATGAGCGAGATATACAGCAAGGAGTTGCGTGAGGTGATCCGCCACACTGCAAGAGACCTTGACATCAGACTCAGAGAGGGCGTATATATCCAGCTCACAGGCCCCAATTACGAGTCACCCTCTGAGGTAAGAATGGTTCGTACCCTTGGCGCAGACGCTGTGGGAATGTCCACCGCCTGCGAAGCCATTGCGGCAAATCACATGGGAATGAAGATAGCGGGGATCTCCTGCATCTCGAACCTTGCCTGCGGCGTATCCAACCGTCCTCTTTCCCATGCGGAGGTGCAGGAAACAGCTGACAAAGCTGCTCCCCTTTTCACAAAGCTTATCACCGAGTCCATAAAGAATATTTACGCACAGATGTGATAATAACCAAAATAAAACGCATACATCAAAAAATCCATGGAAGTTTTCCTTTCCATGGATTTTTTGTTTGCATTATCAGCTGAGCCATTTTTGCAGCACCTTGACAAGCTTATCAATGTCAAGAGGCTTTGCAATGTGTTCGTCCATGCCTGAGCTGCGGGCTTTCTTAACGTCCTCAGCAAAGGCATCGGCAGTCATGGCGATGATAGGTATGGATCGTGCGTCCGCTCTGGGCTGGCTCCTGATGGTAAGGGCGGCGTTATAGCCGTTCATCACAGGCATCTGGATATCCATAAAGATAAGTCCGTAATAGCCTGCCTTTGAAGCCAGGAACTTATCCACAGCCTCCTGACCGTTCTCCGCCATTTCAACGGTTATGCCTGTCATTTCAAGCAGCTCGCCTGCTATTTCACGGTTAAGCTCATTATCATCTACCAGCAGCACCCGCTTGTCCTTGAAATGGGCTTTTTTAAGGTTATCCACATTTTTCGAAGATGGTGTGAGGGCTGTGGGAAGCGCATTTCCGCCGTTGCCGCCGAATTTAAGGAACAGCGTAACGGTGAACACAGTGCCCTTTCCCGGCTTGCTCTTTACCTGGATATCGCCGTTCATCATCTTAACAAGGTTGTAGGTTATCGCCATGCCAAGACCTGTGCCCTGCTGCTTGTTGACACGCTCGTCCTCGGCTCTTTCAAAAGGCTCGAAGATGTTTTTCAGGAATTCTTCCGACATTCCTATGCCGTTGTCCTTGAAAACAAACTCATAGCAGCCGACGTTCTTGTTGCCCACAGGCTTTTCGGTAACGTCAATGGTGATAGTGCCGCCGTTGTTGGTGTATTTGACAGAGTTGCTTACGATATTCACGAACATCTGCTGTATTCTCAGTCCGTCGCCTATGACTGTGGGGTGAACTATGTCGTGCTTGTGCATGATTATCTGGTGATCCTTTGCCTTGGCATCGGGCTTCACCATTTCAAGCAGGCTGTCAAGGAGAGCATTAAGGTCTATCTTATCCTCGATAAGCTCAAACTTGCCTGATTCGATCTTGCTCATATCAAGAACATCGTTCAGTATTGAAAGCAGATAATTGCCCGATACGGATATTTTTTCAAGGCAGTCCGCAACCTTTTCCTTGTCGTCGATATGGCTGTTTGCGATAACGGTCATGCCCACAATGGCGTTCATAGGCGTTCTGATATCGTGGCTCATTCTGGAAAGGAAGGCAGTCTTGGCATTGTCCGCACGCCTTGCGTTCTCGTAAGCGTCACGGAGCGCTCTGTTTGCCTTCAGGAGCTTTTCGGTGTACTCATTGTCCTTGTACTCGGCTATCTCCTTCTTTTCGGCAACAGTATCGGAAATATCCTGAACAAGTCCGATAACGTCCTTGTTTAGAGTGGAAAGGGTTATCTTGTACCACACTTCCTTGCCGTTCTTTTCTCTCTTTATCTCCACGCTGCTTCCCGATTCCGGAACGGAAGCGGCATCGCAGTACTGCTCAAGTATCTTTCCGTCAGTGTCTATCTTCCCGAACTGGTGACTGAATATCTCCTCGGAAACGGTGATGTCGCTGTGAGGGATATCGTCAAAATCCATTATCCTTGTAAGGCTTTCGCTGACGAAAACGGTGTGGGCACGCATATTTACCATGAATACGCCTATCTTGCTGTCCGTAAGGGTGATTATCCTTGACACACGGGAGGCATATTCATTGGCGCTGACTTGGAGCTGGACTATTGCCGAAGCCAGCCTGTCGATCTCGGTGATGCCCGAGTTGCCGAAGTTCAGCAGCGCACCCTCGTTCTGCTGTGCGTTGTTGAGGGTGTTTATCATAGCCGCAACGGGCTTGCTTATCTTGCGTCCTGTGTAAAATGAGAACGCAATGCCGCACACTACCGTAATAGACACGGATATGATGAACACATTGATAAGGAACCAGTAAATGCTCAGTATCCCCGACTTATCCGCCGCAGATATCAGCGCCCAGTGCTGCTGATTATAGGGTGAGCCTGAGTTATAGATGTTCATTCGCTGTATGCAGCCGAGGGATGAGCTTTTGTGCCCTGCCGCAAATTCATAAATGCCGTAGCTGTTGTCCGCATTTTCATCAAACACGGTATCAGCGCTCACAAGTCTTGTGTAGATAGGGCCTGAGTGAAGCTCGGGAGTATATATGCCGTCTCCCTCAATATCGCTGCTGATGATATAGCAGGCTGACTCATTGAAGAAGTCGTTTGCGGGTATATTTTTAAGTATTGTCTTTTCCATAAGACCAATTCCTACAACGCCATACACACGGCCGTCAGATGAAACCAGGGGAAAGGTATATTTCATGCTCTTCTGAGCCGAAGGGGATATTTTGGAAAATCCGCTCCAGTAGCCCAGATTATACACGGGCTTGTCTGGATAAAGCTCCTTAGACTCCATGGGAACTGTGTAAAAGCTGAAATCATTATCATCATTTATCACCAGATGCGGCGCCCATTCGGAATCGAGAGCCGTTCCAAGCTCATGTGCGATATCAGAGCTGCCCATCTCCATGTATATGTCCTTTATATCTGTGGTGCTGTTCTCATAGGCATCCGTATCACGCAGATACAGTCCCGCACGTACGGTATCCGTATCGGTATCGTAAAGGCTGCCCGTATCGAGAATGATAAAGGCATCGTTCACCATATCTCTTCTGATAAGGGATACAAGGGCATCTGATGAACGTATCAGCAGCTCCTTGTTTACCTCCTTATCCTCCGAAAGCTGATCCAGCGTAATGCCGTTTTCGTCCAGATATTTCTCGGTTATATGGTTTATCTCCACCGCAGTCTCATATACCGGCGAGGTCTTCTGATTGAGCATATACTCCACATAGCTTGCTCTGTTGGCTGTCTTTTCGATAAGCAGATTATAGGAATATTTCTTTATGTAGGTAAGCTCACCGCTGACCAGCATTACTATCGCAAAAACAGCTACCTCCAGGATACCGAGTATAAGCATTGGAATCATTACCTTGGAGAGCATTGATTTTCCATGTACCTTTTCAGACTTGCCGTTCATACCCGAAACCTCCTTTCACGTTATACCGTTCTCAACAGCTCTTATTATCAGTTTGTTCAGCTGATCGCAAAGCCGGAATTTTTAACATTGCCAAGACCTGCCGCAAAATCGCTGTACCACTTTTCAAAAGCAGCATCATTGGTGTATTCGTCCAGCACAGCAGTGCGGTCCTCGCCTGCCTCTATCCTGCTGCTTGCCTCTTCATAAGCGTCCTTTGCGGTGTTTGTGAGAGTGCTGTCAATGTAGGAACGAACATCGGCGGAAGCCTCATAAGGCACGCTGGTGTAAAGATTGTAGCTGTTTATCTCATCGATAGCCACCTCAAAGGTGCCCTTGAGATTGTCGGAGATATCGCTCTTGTAGCTTATGATCTTGTTGATGTCATTTGCAGACTTCTTAACAGGCAGATAGCCGGAGTTTACGGCAAACTCAATGTTTCTCTCTTCCTCGGTGAACCATTTGAGGAACACAGCGCAGGCATATTCGGTCTTGTCGTCCGACTTTACAACGGACATTCCCGCACCCTGCTGAACGATATAGGGGTCGCAGCCCTCGAAATTGGGCACATGAAGCACGGCAATGTCAATGGGATAGGTATGGTCGTCGTTGATAGTTACCTCGTTGGGGCAGTAGGAAGCGGCTGAGTTGGAGCATACCATGGCAATGATATTGCCTGTTTTCATATCATCGCTCCTGAAACGGCTGTCCGCAGCGTAATATCCCTTAACAAAGGGAACGTAGTAGTTTTCCCACAGGCGGCGGAGAACTTCCTTGTCAGCACTGACCACAACGTTTCCGTCACCGTCAGGCTCGGCAAATGCACAGCCCAGCTGCTTTGCGCCTGTTACCATGTAGTTTGCGATGGAATCTCTGCCGAAAAATGCCTTGCCGTCGTTGGGGATATCGGGGGTAAGTCCGTCGGTGTAGTTGTAATACTTCTCGGCGGTGGCTGCCAGACCCTCCCATGTGGAAAGATCATCAAAGAAAACATTCTCAGCCTCGGCAAATTTTGCCCAGTCTGTAACGTTTATCATCATTATCTCGGTGCTTTTCGCAACGGGGAAAATTTTAAGTGTCTGGTCGCCGCTGCCTGAATTTATCCTGCCCTCGGCTATGTATTCGTCAACATATTCATCAAGCTCCTCATCGGTGAAGAACCTTGATATATCAGCCAGAGCGCCCTTTTTATCTGCGATATAAGCTGTCTCGGCGTATGTTCCGAAAATATTCGGAAGAGCGTCGGCACCCGCATCATTATTGAGAGAAGCCACAACGCTGTCTGCCAGCTCGTTTACGGAGTTCTTGGAAAAAGCCTCCACGATAATGCCCTTTTCCATTCCCACGGTGTTGTTGAACTCAGCCACCATATCGTCAAACTGGGTCTGCTGGATACCGTTATAGTAATGCCAGATGGTTATTGCCACTGGCGAATCCTTATCAAGGAGCTTATCGTAATTTTTTGTTCCTGCATCTCCGCAGCCCGAAAGAACAGACGAAAGAATGACGCAGGCAGCGGCAAGCGCTGTTTTTCTGTAATTTCTCATTTATTTTCCCCTTTTCTTTATTTGTATGCCCCACAGAACTGCTGTCTCATCAGAGCATGAAAAGACATACTGTAATTATAGCGCACTATTGTTAATAAAGTCTTGTATTTAAAATAAAATCGAATAAATAATTATGGATTTTATTTCAGGCTGACAGCAAAAATCCGCCTGCCCCGAAAGACAGACGGATTTTTAGAACCTGTCTTCACAAGAAATGTGTGCGGATTTTCGAGCATAATTTTGTC
>ERZ1106963.167-NODE-167-length-103513-cov-9.632170_pt1 | contig 103513 bp, 97 predicted proteins | sample MGYA00403681_ERZ1106963 | MGnify/ENA primary metagenome ERZ1106963 (study PRJEB35170, sample SAMEA104062407) | human gut metagenome | biome: human gut; feature: human-associated habitat; material: faeces | place: Denmark | collected 2012-05-03 ...
GGCTGACTTCATTCAGCCGGAGCCTGCAAACAATTTTGCGCATAAATCTTGACGGCATCTTTAACTCTTTTAGCTTATCCAATATACGGTTGTGTTTAGCACCATACGATGGCATTTCATATTGCCTTTTGCTTCAAGTTGTCAGTAAGGTCCAAGTTCGCTCCATCACACTATTCACGTCGCGTAAGAATCAGGCTTTAGGTTCTTCTTATATTATCTACCTCATTTTACAACGTACCATCCATCTATTGCTCTGCCATGGTCATTGGTAAATCATTCCTTCAAGTTCTATTTGAAAGACATTTTGGCCGCATACAGAGCCTCTTGATATGTTAGGCCAAAGCTTTCAGGAAAATCTTCATCCTCAAAAAAGGCTTCAAGCACAGCATCAAGTCCATGCTGCTCAACTAGATAGTCAACGACGAGCATCGCCTGATAATAGGATAGTTCATTGCCGTTCTCTTCGGTGAAGTTTCCTCCGAAAAGTTCATTCCGCCGCTCGCCACAAGAGACAACGATGGGGCGGAAATCCTCCGCTCCAGCTTCCTCCGCCGCCTCGCGGAATAATCCCAGCGCGCGGTAATATGTCAACGGATTATATCTCTCCTGAAGCCAGTGCGTGTGATAATACTCGACCAACTGGAGTGCGATGGTCTTACTCGGACTATCCGCTATTTTGCTGTAGTCCAGCGTTAGCAGCGCGTAATAATTGTCGCCATCAAATGTCTGTCCAGTCAAGCAAGAAAGATATGTTGTCATTCCCTCCTGCGTCCATGCAGGGTCCTTTCCCGTCTCGCGCTCCAGAAGAAAATGTATAGTTTCGTGCAACCAGTCCATTGGGCGGGCAACCGTCACAATGCCGCCATGCTTTTCCTGACTTTCCCCTACAGCGGTAAAACTCGTCGTCATCGGCAGCTCCCATTGTGTGCGAATGCGCTCACAAGCGGACGGTGCATATTCAGCAAGATGATCCCACAATGTTTGCATTCCCTCCGCATACTGCGACAATGCTTTCCAGACTTCCACAGGCGTTGCAAAGCTGCGCAGGGGGAGAAAGTTATACTGATGCACGCCGTGACGCATAATTAGCGGATACCGATAGTTTTCCCGATAAATCGCATCTTCGAGGAATTCCGTACCGTAGAGGTTACGGTATTCGGCTGCAACATCGATCGTACGTAGCCATTCATTGCGGTCACTCTCGGAAAACGGCGAAGCAATCACACGATCTAAACCGCCGTTTTCCAGCAAATATCCGACAAACTCCCCTGCTGTGCACTCTGCCATTTCCACAGTTTCTCTATTGGTGAAGTCGTCTATAAAATATGCCGCAAACAGAGAAAGCACAGATAGGTGGTCCTCATCTGCGTAGTACGCTTTGAGATCGACATCTGTGCTTTCAACATCATAAACAGCACGGGCCAGTCCGACAAGCGTGCCGTAATCATGCAGATCGTAAAGCACTTCCAAAAGCCTCATGCGGTAAGCGCCGCTTTGTATCTGCTGAGAAGAACAATACAACTCGTCCGCATCCGCGTAATAGCTTACAGTCGCTGAATCCGCAATGCAGAGCAAGACATCTGCTCCACTGCAGCCAGTCCGCCGCACGGCAGTTTCCACATCGGTGTCAAACTGCTGAAGAATCTCGTTGCCAATCTTCTCAGAGTATGAGGAAGCTTGTATACACAGCGTACCATATTTTGACGCAAGCTGGACTGTTTCAAACGGAAAAACTTCCTTGACACCCTCCTCAGCCTTTTCTGCACAACCTGCGGCAAAAAATATCAGGCAGATCATCTCCACAATCACAAGACAACGTATCCTCACATTATCAATCTTTAAGTTCACCCTGATCCTCCATATCATTAATGTCAATAATTTGTGTTGCTATTTCACCCCCTATGCTATCATGCGTTGCTATCAAAACTACATTTTCGTTCGCATACTCCTTGAGTACGTCTGCAACTTGTTTCTTACTTGTCACATCCAGATTAGCAAATGGCTCGTCCAGCATAATGATAGGCTTATTTCTAAGTATGCATCTAACTATTTGAAGTTTGGATTTTTGCCCAGCAGATAGTTTTATGTTTGGTGATAAATACGTATCAAATCTCATCGGCAATCTAATTATATCATCATACACTCCGACTTTCTTGCACAGATTTTTTATCTGTTTATCTCCGCATTCTTTTCCCTCTTCCGATAGTCTGAGGTTTTCTATTACGGTGGCTCGATAGATAGTAGGAATCTGCTGGGCAACTGAAATATATTGTGATCTATCCTCTTCGTCTATTGTCAGTGCATTTTCTTCTTCATAAAACGTTATTTTACCAGAGCTTATTTGCATTTCTCCTGTGATAATTCTAAATAAGCTGGTTTTCCCTCTTCCGTTTTCTCCTATTACGGCGGTTATTCCGTGCTTTTTAGTCCGAAAACTCGCATTTTTAAAGATTGTACGTTCACCATATTTCAGCGTTATCTCATCGCCCGCAATCCCGTCCGGTCTCATTTTGATACTTGCGCAAGTGTTCTCTTTCTTTTTGCAGCAAAGTCCATTTATCACTTGATATAACCGCATTATATGGACAGTCTGTGGCTCCATCGCCGCAGGAGCTGATGCCACAGTAATAGCAACCGCCATCAATTGCCCAGCCAGTGACGCAGTCTGAATAAACTGTGCTACCGAAATATGTTTCGTTAGAATAAGGGCATATCCCGCAATAACAAAAGTAATATTCCCAATGCAGCGTACTAATGATACTACAGAACTCGACTTTATTTGCACCCAATCTCTTTCCATTGCCGCTTGCAATACTCTTTTGGATTCTAATTCGAACTGCGAATATAAGCTCCCAGATAACCGATTAATTCTTATATCTTCTAAAGACGATATAAGAATTTTGATTTTTCCCAAAAGGTCATCTGAAAGTAAAAGTATTTCTCTATCTCTCTCTTTTAATTTTATCGATGCTCTTTCACTGATTACCAGTATTGTAGGTGTCCATAACAGTGTAGCCAAAAGTAACCATATGCTGCTTTTAGCTATTAGAGCGCAAAGTACAACCAAAGCTATTGCTCCAATTAAGTATTCACACCCCATAAAGCAGAAACTTGACAGATACATTGAATCTTCTACAATAGTGTTATGCAAATATTCCTCTGAAAAAATCCGTCTCTCTGCAGCACCTGCTTGCAACACTTTCTTAACAATAAACTGTTTTATATGTACATTGACTCTCCGACACGTTAGACTCTTTACTTTGGCAAGAAGAAAGGCATTTGCTACTCCACATATCAGACACAATGCAAGTAGCGCAGCTGAATAAATGAATCTTTTCATTGAGTATGAATACAACGTATCTATTAGTAATGCTACTACTACCACCTCCACAATCTTGAATAGACGAGACAACGAGAGCAGCAAGCAATATAGCCATAACTTTTTTCTATCGGATCCGAACTGTCTGACACTAAACATCCAAGCATCATAAATTCTTTTCAATTTTCTCACCGTCTTTTTTTTGCATTCTTGTATATATCTTTGGTATCACTACTCTCAACTCCTTATAGATATTTGAGCAATTAGGATGATTGACCGAACCATCATCTGCTGCAACTGCATAGCCACATCCTCCACCGCATATCAAAGCTAAGTTACAATCTCTGCATTCGGGTATTGTAACTATGCTACGTGTAAGAAGACTCGCATCCTTTTCCGTTACTTTAGGAAAGTAGGTTCCTACAGAAAACCTTTTATCCCCAACGCTCCGCACGCAACTATATATATCACCATATGAGTCAAAGAAGAACATATCACAGTTTTTGTGACACCCATCTGTAACTGGGGTTAGTCTTTCTTTCATACCAGCAGATAGTTTCATCAGTGGAGAGAAGGTTGTGCAAATGCTATTATGCATTAGCTTTGATTTATTTTCACTATTAAGGTACTCACTATCAAAAAAAAGTTGATCCTCGAGGAAATCCGCCTTGTCATCACGAATTTGAAATAGAGGTTGCATTTCGAATGATAATAGATTTCTATAGTCGTTCAGTTCTTGTATAATATTTTTTTTGAGTTCCAAGCATTGCCGGATATTGTGCAGCCCGATGTTCATTCTAATTCTTATAGGAATGCTCGCTTGCAAAGCCTTTGTTATGTTTTCTAAAATGATTTCAAATGTTCCTTTACCACTCTTTTGTATTCTTGTCTTATCGTGTATATCTTTCGGGCCATCCAACGTGACCTGGACATAATCAACTTTTCTATGTAAAAGAAGAGGAATAAATCGATCAAGGTGAAATCCATTTGTTATTACAAAAACACGCATCTCCTTAGCTCTATCTAAGATATATCTTACAATATCATAAGTCTCAGGCAAAAACGGCTCTCCTCCGAATAATCCAACAATTTGAAGATTATCTCCATATTTTGAAAATATCGTATCAACCATTTGTCGAGTCATTAGTTCACTCTTTCCAGTCTTATTTTCAAAACAATATGGGCATGCAAAGTTACATTTATACGTTGGTAAAAAAACAGCCGTCTTCACACTGTTTAATCTCTTTCTACGATTTTGTACACAGGCCTCAACTATTTGATTTTTTAATCTAGTTTCTTCATCACGATCACTCACAAAGAAGTGATGCTCATAAAGCGCTTCAAAAAGTTTAACTTCCTCAGGTGGCAATTGCTCACCGAGTTCTCTCTCTATCCAGATTGCAACAATCTTAGCCTCTTCCTCATCCAATATCTCCACCGTTCCAAAGAGTGTATTGATGAGCATATATTCCACCGGATTATTATTAATCTGAAAAAGAGCCACATTTTTCAATATTTGCATTTTTTAATGTTCCTTTCTCATCTTAACTATCGGTTGTTGCTTGTCTCCGTGTTATCAATACCATCCCGTTCCCGCTTTTGGGTTAATGCCTTGTCCAATTCCTTAATAGCTAAAAGCAAGTCTTCTTTAGTAATCCTATTAATATCTTTTTGAAACACTTCTTTTGCTATGTTCTCTACATTCACGCCATTAGAAATTGCTATTCTTGACAGCTTCCTTATTCCAGATAATAGCCACCTACAACGAATCAGATACACCTGTGAGAAGAAATTCTCCGCAGCACACATAAAATCGCTAGGTGACTCAAATTCTATAGTCGCAGGCGACACAATGCGATATCCACATCTGCTTAACTCATCATCATAAAATTCTCCTCGCAAAATTACATATATTTTTTTAGTAAAGTTATTATTTCCCCAAATCATCCCAGCATCATAGCTACCATCCTGCAAAGTTCTTTCAAATAGCATCGTCCCTCTGCGCAAGCACTCTTCTATCGTGTAAATCCCATCGTTTTCTACTTCATTTGCATGAAATGTACATCCAATTCTTTCAGCTTCTTCTTGAGCTTCCCTCCTTCCACTCAAAAAAGCCACAGGAATTCTATACTTCCACAGCCACAACGCAATTATCTCTATTTCACCCGCGCTCTCACCCCCTATCCGCAAATCCAATACTTCATCTGTAAATGTATGAGATAGTACTCCGTCGCTTCCAGCTTTTGCGTGAAAACCTATCATCGCTGCACAATTAAAGCAAGTCTGAGAAAGTTCACATTTCAATTTTTCTTTAGCGATAATTCTAAAAGGACTTTCTTTATCATTCCATCCCACCATTGTGCCGTTGCCATGCATATCACAGTAAAACACTTCGTATCCAAGTTTGCTGGCTACCTGTAAATACGCACTTACTTCTCGCTGATATTTAGAAACATTCGATTTTGTGTTAAAAATCGAGTCCACCCCTAATATACCTTCCAGATCCGACAATATTAATATTTTTCTATTATTCATTGTTATCTTCTATTTGAAAAAATTCCGCAATAGTTGTAATGCACTTCTCATTTGCATCTATATAAAATCCAATCGCGTTTGGCATCTCTGGATATGCCCTAATTCTGTAGCATTCACATTTGTCTAAAGCCTCAAAATAATCCTCATGCGTCACAACTACGTTTCCCAGCAAGGAAAGAGTCAGATATGCAGTCGGATAATATATATGGGAAAAGGTATTGATTAGGATAATCGTTTGCTTGGCCTCCATCATTTTCAAACACCTGTTAATCGGTATTCCCTCTAAATAAAGGTTTTCCGTTTTCAAGTCCATCGCATGCTTACCCGTTAAAAAGAATTTTGTGTCGGTTGGGCACTCAGCTACCATTTTTGATACAAATTTTTGCTCTCGAATTGAATCCGCCCAGCCCAAGGCATAGGTTTCTGAAGGAAACGCATGGCAGCATTCTTTTAGATGAGGCCCAAACGGATACACGCAAAACAACATAGGTGTTTCAAGTATTCTCTTCAACACTTGGTATGCTTCTGGATAACACAGGACAGCGGTAAGACTTCTAAGCATTTGCAGAAAGCATGCTTTTCCATAGGGTTCAAATAGAGACGTAAACCACGATGAAGCCCCCAAATACAAATATACTTTTAACGTAGGAAATTCATCCTTCAGAAGCGTTGACATATAGCCATATGGCAATAGATCCATTAACAGTACGGATGTTATGTTTTCACTACGAATTACCTCGCAACATAAACCATACAGCAAAATACCACGACTTGCTTTTTGTCCCATAACACTTTCTTGCAACGGATCTAAATAATATTTTCTATCAAAAACGCTTTCATCTCCCAGATCCTGCGCGTCCCCAATAAAGGCTTCTCTTTCTGTATTACACCAAGCATCACTCACGAGAATGATCCTATAGCCAGTTTTTTTCAAGTCCATAGCAAGATAATGTAATTGAACTGCTTCAACACTAAAGCTCGGAAAATACTTTCCAACCAAAAGAATCGTCTTCATTTTCTCACCACATTATAGTAATACATTTTCAAAAAGGTTCATAACTTCCTCATCATTCCAATATGCGCAATATGGCTCATTAACATCATCATAATGTGCTATCGAACTCACTGGGCAGCCACCACCGCAAACAAATCTAAATTTGCATCCTTGGCATTTCACCATATTCAATATATTCCGCTGTTTCAATTTCTCAATAGCGTCAAAATATACTCTAACTTCAGGAAAAAACTGGCCCACTATAGCATTCTTGCTCCTTGACGCATTACAAAAGTAAACATAACCATCCGGTGCAAATGTAAACGCTGGTGAAAAAAGTGCCTCGCACGCATACGCAGAAATTCTCTGCCCATTGCTTCTCATTTCTAGAGCTCTATACAATGATAACGCTCCGGGAACTAATTTCGTAATGAACACCTCTGATATTCTGCCATCTTTCTTTTTCAGTTTTTTCAATGCGTCATTGGTTGCCATAAGATAGTCTCTATTAATATCATCACACCCCGAGTCCATTTTTAATATAAATGCTAAATGCAAATTAGAGACAGATCTCCACCCCATTCTTTCCATCATGTCAAAATATTCTGAATAGCTGTCAACAAACTCCGGCTGAAAGATAGAAATAACCGTTGTATCTATCTTTTCTGAAATAGCCCACCTTAGTCCCTCGATCGTTCTATCGTATAGTTGTCTGGCTTCAGTTTTTCTCTTGTCAAAGTGAATTTCAGGTGTCCCATCAAGCGATACCTTAAGTTTCACAGATTTTGCTTTTTTCAAAATATCTGCATACTGCAAAATGTTAGTTCCATTCGTAGTATATTGAAAACGTTGGTCATGCCAATGTTCATGAATCGACATTATCGTTTTCCTATTTTCTGGAAGAAATGGCTCACCTCCAACTACCGCAATCCCTTCGTATTTCTTTTCGATCCCATAATGCAAAGCGTATTGGTCATTAAACACTTCAATATTGCTAATCTGTTCTGGGTTAATTCTCCCTGATTTTATATAATCACTTTCAAAGCAGTACGTACATCTGTAATTACAAGCATGACTTAGGACAATCGTCGGTGAGAAGATAGGTTTATAGGATTCTTTTAGTATTCCGGTTAAATCTGCATTTTCTAACTCAGCCATGATTTTGTTCATCCGCTTCATCTTATCGCCACAAGTTCCTACATATGTAGATTCAATAAGTTGGCGCAAATTCTCATTAGACAGTCTAACGCTTTTTAGTGTCTCTATATTAAATAATAAGCTATCCGTTTTCCCGCGAAGCACAAAAATTTTATCGGTCATTTTCTGCCCTCCTCTTCCGCATTTTTTATTGCTGAGGAATTTTTTTCCAACATCCAGGATCTCTTTCTGTCAAATTGTTTGACGCAGCATAACTTGCTGCAATGCACCCTCTACAGTAAGGAAATAGAGCGCACGTTTTACAACCTTTATATTTTTCATATAAAGGTCCAACTACGAATTGTTTTCCATTTTTCACAATTTTTTCAATTGGTTGTTCGGGATATTTTCCAACAGAAATAGGTATCCTCGGGCAGAGGAAAAACTCGCCATCTGGCATTATACAAATCGTTTTTCCTACAGGACAACCATTGCATATTTGAGCTTTGCTCTGAGGGATTGGCAATGTGAGTCCAAGTTCATACAGCATAAGTTTCCACAGGTTGTCTTTTATGTTTACAACTATCGCTGGCCGTTCTATTGCTACAAACTTGTATATCGAAAACAAGAAATCTCTATATTCCTCTGGCAGCAACAGCTCATCACTTTCATTACGCCCGTTGCCTATTGCCGTCATCCTATCTAACGCCAAGTTATCTACAATACCTAACTCATCGAGATACCTATACAGCGGAATAAAGTCTTTATAATTACGTCTCGATACCGTAAACATTACTGCAGCCACAAGTCCTTGTTCATGAATAATCGAAAGTGCTCTTATGCCATCCTCAAAGCTCCCTTTTTTCCGAATCATGTCGTGTGTTGATTCTAAACCGTCAAGACTTATTTGATATTGCAAAACGCCCCTTTTTTTCATCTCTCGAATTGAAGTCTCGGTCACGTGATATGAGTTTCCCATTATTGTAATTGGTATATTGTGATACTTCGCTTTGATAGCTTCTAAAACTTCCCAAAAGTTTTTTGACAATATCGGATCTCCGCCAGTAATATGAAATGAGGTTGTCATATTTTGACGTTTTGCATACAAAACTATATCATCTATCAAATTCAGAATTTTCTCTTTAGGCAGTTCATTCGTAACCAACGATTTATAATAGCTGTCCTCATGTAAATAGCAGTGCGTACAATTCTGATCACATTTTACCGTTAAATGTAGTTGTACCATCAATTCCCTGTTGCCCATAAGTCCTCTATTTAATCCATACAATATACTATTTTGCAGCTCTGCCATCTTAAGTCCCCTCAAATCTATCTAAAAGTCATTCTTCTTTTAATGGGCTTAATGTGGAGCATCCTAAACTTACAATATGTTATTATAAATTATTTACAAGTACGCTCAAACGATGCGACAGTACTCGGAACGCCGCCTCCGCCATTGCCGCTGCCGCAGCAAAAACCCATAGGAGTTGCGCAGTTGATAGGAATGAACTGAATCTCTGTTAGGCCTTCCTCTTGAGGGTTCACTAACTCATCACCATTCCACAAAATATCACTCAACGTTTTCATCTTTTCACCTTCTTTCTGTTATATATTAGAGTTTCTTTACGCCAATATCTATAGTTGTGGATAACCCCACATTAAGCCTTACAATAACCCTTTTGCGTTAATCTCAAACCTTACTAGACGCACCCAATAGCACTTACACATTTCAATAAATAGATGTAGAAAAGATATATTTTCTTACAATTTATTCTCATTTTTTTATTTTGGGTAAATTGCCCATTTTATTGATGTAGTCATATGGAAAGCAGCTTTTCAAAGGCGATGTCATTTCATTAAAAAAGTTTTCCCCGAGATATCCCTATCACCCTCCTCATCGTGCCAATCCTTCAAATGCTTCACATAATCTTTAAATTGATATAGCCATCGAAATATAACGGTCTTACACTCCCCATTAAAAGGAGCGCCTTGACAATATCTTGAAACCTTAAAGCCTCTGTTGCAAAATAACCTCACAAAGAATGTAGGGGCAAAAGGTCAGTGGAGTTCTTTCGCCCCGCGTTTATTCAAATGAGCCGCTATTCTGCAGAGGTTGTTCGTCATTTGGAAACAGCAAAGCTGGCCCTGACTCCAAGATTGACCCCCCATGTGGATAATCCAGCTATTTGGGCGACTACGCCACCATGATTTCGGGAAAATACATTTTCAGCTGTCCGTTTTCCCGCTTTATCCTTTGAGATCGAATTCCAACGCAAGAAAGGACATCTCAGTTTGAGTATCGGCTCTCCCTCTGTCCAAAAAAGCAGCGAAATCCAAAGTTGTTTTGGGCAACCCAATGCCCCTTCGACCTGAGTAGTCCGATACATCCGCAGCCTTGCAAGTGCTTCATTCCAATATTTTCTAATATTATCTCCCGCTCTCCTCATACGTTGCAGATTATTTATTGAAAATCCATCTGCAGGACTATCTCATAAAATATAGTCTCCATTCTATCTATACAGCAGAAAGCGGCAGAATGAATTATCTCATTCCGCCGCTCTTTCTGTCACTTTATTCACTTGCAGACAACAGTATACGAGGTAATATAGCCGGTATCTGATCCCTTACTGTTGCGCGCATATACGGTCAGCGTTACACGATAGCTGACACCTGGCGTTCCTTGAAAGTAGGTCGTTCCCACAAAGTCTCGCGAGTTATATTCGTAAAACTCAGGATGTTCTGAAGCAAACTGGGATTCATAATAGTGCCATACACCATTTGCCTTGTACTCGATTTCGACTTCCCGAACACCAATTTTCTCCATGACACCTGTGCCGTCAACGGTCATGGCCACTGCGATTTTTCCATTCCCACGTGCTTCAATTCCAACACTATACCCGTCGAGATACTGACTGGCTCGCGCAACGGCATATGTATTCATTGAATCATTCTCAATGGCATAAACTCGGCTAGACGCTCCGAATAAAAGGGCCGTTGCTAAAGCAAAGATCAAGAACTGTTTCTTCATTTTGCACCTCATGTAATTGAATCTATGATTTCTTTTGCTTCATTTTCTGAAATCTGTCCACCAATTACATAAGTGTTTAACCCCAACTGCCAAGCAACTTTTGATTGATCATAGTTAGAAATGATATAATAGTCTACGTTTCCCTTGGAGTAGCAAACGCTCGTCTCATCTCGTTCTTCAGTAGCAGATGTGTTTTCCATGGAGTAAGCCGTTACTCGCATAGTTAATTCTCCGCGTTCTGATTCGAATACCGCAACACATCTAGTAACTCCATCTGTTATTTTAGCAGTCACGCTACTAATTGAATAATCTTGGGGAATCCAAGTTGGTAATCCATCAGCATCGATACCGTTACATTTTAGCGCCTCAATTAAAGAGTGATACTCGCTCGGAGTATTATCAGGCAATTCCATTGTTCCTGATGGATTAATACATACTTGAACAATACCTTCCGCCCATTGCAGGATCGCATGAATCGGATGAAAACCAAGAGCATTTGCCGTAACTGTAGAAAGTACGATCACAGCTGCCGCAACTCCTGCGCCACGTGTTAGCATGTGGATATGGCGAACATGATGAAGTTTCTCTTTTCGCGCAGAAAATGAGGGCGTCATTTCTTCCAACTGTGAGCTATCTTCGAAGGCCAACGGATGCGCCTCCTCCAATTTCGCCCATTGAACCTCTGAATCGTATTCTTCTGTTACTGGTGCACGACTTTGTAATATGGACAGATATTCTTCAATCCTGTCGGTGTTCATTTCTTCTTCAGGTGCATCCATCATGATTTCGATTGCTTGAAGAATTTCTGCATTTGTCATCGTATCAGGATTTGAATTCTTTTTTACTGTCCCGATGGATGAATTATCAGGACGCTTATTAAACATTTTGTTACCTCCCTGATGGCTTATCCCGTAGCGACGCCATTCTGTGACGTTATTTCCAAATCATTTTGTGGTAGTATTTACTTTTCACAGTCAAGAAGCGACCTGCATTTGCGAATCGCTCTGGACAACCGTTGTCTGCAAGCATCATTGGTAATCCCATAGTATTCTGCAATCTTATCGAATGAAAGCTTTTTATCAATGCGAAGCAAAATCAATTCTTTGTCCTGTTCGCTCAAACCTGTCGGAAGGTAAAGATACATCGGAAGATTCATACTTTCTCTAGCTTCATTCCATTCATCCAACGCAACCTCTTTGTGATAGCTGCGGTGCAGCTCTCTCATTATCAAATTGTTCAATGTCTTGTATAGCCACGCAGTTGGATTTGAGTGAGAGCATATTTGATTTGCTTTCCAACAAGCAGTCAAAAAAGTCTCTTGTACAAGATCCTCTGCAAGATGCCAATCACCTATACGGCGGTATGCCGCTTGAACCATTGGCTTTGAGTGTTGATTCATCAATATGTGGATCATTTCTCGTTGCCGATTGTCCATATTTCCACATTCCCTCCCAATTATCCAGCGCAAAAAAATAACGCTGCCAAGTATTTGTGACCCGGCAGCAGTCTATATCGTTAGGCTCTCTTTCCCGTGCTCCATAATTGTACGGCAAACTGACAAGCAGAGGCTGAGTTGATCTGGCGTTGCATCTTTTAATATATTCTCAAACTCTATCCCAAAACTGGTCTTTGGCCTAGACTCTACAATTCCATCAAGAAGGGCATATAAGTCAACAGAGAGTGCCTGTGCGATTGAAATCAGTAGCGGCAAACTTACAGTAGTCCTTCCACATTCAATATGGCTGATATGCTGAGATGAAACACCAACTATTCTGCAAGCTGCGCCTGTTTGAGATTCTTGCGTATTCTGCAGACTTTGATGTTGCTGCCGATTTCCTTATAGTCTATTGCCATGTAGAATCTCCCATAACATCTTATCACTCAATATACTTTGTAAAGATATTATACCGTGATAATCGTTGACAATAAATCGACTATTAGGGCATTCTAAGCCTAAATAAATACAAATAGAGCGTGATCTTACTTATTTATATTGAAGTATTAAAAACTTAGGCCGGCGTCTCGGGGTTTTTCCTAATGTATTTTGCCTTATTACCAAATGTCATTCTGCATTTTTTTGCAAGTTACTTTTGGAGGCATCATGTCATAGACAGGTAAGTAGCTAGCAATGATGCTGTCTATCGTTCCTCTTGTTAGAGGAATGGAATTGTCTACCTTGATTTTGAGATAATCTCGTCGAGATTGGGTTCTTGATTCGGCAGGAATTATCATTTACAATAATAGTAAATTCATGTGGGTTGGAGGGCTTGCGATGCTAAACCTCGTCTTTTTTGACTATCCTTTTATTCATATCGACCGATTTTGTATTACCCTGTCCAGCTTTTTTATTATGCTATTCTTTCTTCTCTCAAATGGAGCCCATTGGTACTTCTGGGAAAAAAAGTATCCCAAAAAGGGCTTATCTATACTTTGGAGCGAAGCAAAAATTATATGGAAGCCAAAGCTATTTTTGTTGCTTGGCGAGTACATGTTTTGCTTTTTCTTATACTGGCTTCAAACATTTACAGGCAACCCCAAAAATACAGTCAGTATAATTACTTTGGCTGAAGATTACTTGCGATACGAAAGCCTGATATATTTACTTCTTCTGTTTTTTTCTCTTGGAACATTTTCCTTTCACCACGGGAAAGAACGATACCTATGTATGTTTGATCGCGTTGCCGACGTGTGTTTCGTCATTAGCGCAGCGTGTTTACAAATCAATCGCATGGTTCCCGTAATCTGGTCCATTTTTTCAATAATACCATTGTTTGTTTTTTCCTTGAGTTTAAGACTGTGGGATTCTATTGCACCATCAGAAAGCATGTCTATCCTCAACATCGAAAATATCCATAGCGCAGGAAATTCTTCTGTTTTGACTTTTTCGCCTCAGCAAACTTATGGACAGTTGTTCGAGTCCCGTCAAAAAGCGGCAAATCAGTTGAAGAAGTTAATCGTCAATACTGACTCTTCAGCCGTCAGTATCTGTATTTCTGGCGAATGGGGAATTGGCAAAACATCGCTTATAAACGGTACAATAGATCTACTAAAAAAGAGTTCTGCAAATAGTTACGAAATCATTCGCATCAATGCACTTGAATTGGATACGCCTCAATCTTTAAAAAAGTATACGTTTCAACAAATACGGCGCATCTTGAAGAGCAGAGGCACTTATGTCGGCATCGGAAGCGACTATCAGAAGTTTTTAACTGCTGCCACAGGTGTCATTTTAGATGCTTCACTGTCTAATTTAGTAAGTGCTTGGTTGAATTCTCCCCAGTTAGATTATCGCGATGAGCAAACCTCCCTAGAATATGCTTTATCTGGGGCGCTTGGCCCTGATGGGCGGCTGATTATCGTAGTTGATGACATTGAGCGCTGTAAAAGTTCAAAAGCATTAGAGTATCTGTTCTTTATCAAAGAAATTGCATCAATGCGTCAATGCATCTCAATTTTTCTCACGGATCATCAAGTACTGGATAAAATTGCCAAAGATGCCCTTCCAAATGTATCATCTCGGCAGTTTCTTGATAAGTTCTTCAACTATCAAATAGATGTAATCGGAATCCAACCGGAAGAAGTACAACCATGTTATGAAAACAAAGGACCCTTCTGGGATGGTTTAAGCAACTCACTACAGAATCCATCTAAAATTTACTCTATTGTAATCGCTAGGCTTCAGCAAAACATAGAGGCCGCAGATCTAAAACGATCTGCGGCTACGCCTGAAGTCGTGGAACAGCGAGACAAAGAATTAAATAATTGCAAGCAATTGCTCCAGCAATTTAAAAAGCTTTTCTCTAATCCGCGGTATATAACAAGGTTCTATGCATCTCTACAACTCTACAAGGAAACTTTAAAAAAAGTATACAATGATGTCAATAGCGCCGATAAAGAACGATACTTTAGCATTATTAAACTCGATGAGCTGCTTTTATATCTTGTTTTTATAGAAGTTTTTTTTGATGTTGAAGGCAATATACTGAAGGAAGAGGGCTCACTTTATTTTGACCAACTGAGCCCCCAAAAACTCCCTTTGATAGCTGCATTAGGAGAAGATTTGTTATTTAAAAAAAGCATTATAGCTGACAAGGTGAGCGTAAACGATTATCAGCAAGCTATGCGCCATGATTTTGTCACACAATTTTATCAAAATGCGGACCAGCTTCCTGAAATAATAAAGACATATACATCGCAAAAGGACGAATATATTGCTTTATTAGATGACGCACATGCAAATATTCCTCTCGATACATGGAATAAGTGCATTGACACAATCATTCGAGGTTATTTGGCATCCAAGGATACTGCGGATAGTGCCGATGAAACCGAACGGCTGCATAAAAGTATCAAAAGTCTTTTCTTTATTGCTCAACGCCATTTAGCAGACAAATCTTGGACGCAGGCCGACGTACTATCCTTCTTGATTTCGCGTCATAATATTGAGCTCCTTGCAAGCGGGGTACCAGCTATAAAAGATTTATGGGATTACTGTGGTGAGTTTTTTAAACCGTCTTTAGAAATCTCAGAACAGCTTAAAACACTATCTTCCCAATATGCACATGCCTGTTTACATTTTTTTACGCGTTTGATTTGTTATATGACTCCACTAGAGCATCTTAATATGAGCAATTTAAGGGAAGCCTTAGACGCAGTATTCACCCCCGATGAAACTTCTTTTGAAGGTAAAATCAAATGTTTTATCAGCAAGTTGCCTAATCCGCCAAAAGTAAGGGAGTCCGAGAATGCTTTTGACCAATTGGATACTATAATTGAACATTTTGAAACAGAAATGGAAAAAGCTAAATGTCTTCCATTTCCAGATGTTCAGGAATCACTGCTATCAGCAAAGCGATCTTCTTGCGAACTGCGAGCTTTCAACGCAGTTATCAACCAAATCATGATATCTGATGAACCGCAGGAATCACCATCAGATATTTGGGACGAGGTGGACAACCTCTCAAGACAAATAACTATATTACAAGATGACAAACAGTTTAGTCATTCAAAATTGGAAGAACGCGTTGAGATTTTATTTGATAGAATTCAAGAAGAATTTACTTCCCCACTTACAGAGGAACAACTGACTACGCTGCACTGTTTTCTAACGGTCTGCTATGAAAAAATGCATATAGATCCAATCAAATACCGTAACATCCTGATATCCTATGCAAATAATTCATCTGTGTAACCAGATATAATGCAATATGTCAAAGAGGCGAGCAGTTCAACTTTAACTACTCACCTCTTTGCATTTTTGCTACATCATCGTCTTACCGCACACAGGAGTCGAGTAGAAATTGCATATATTAAAATTACTCCCTATTATTTACCATCTCATAAACAATAGCTTCGCCCGTCAGTTTGCTGGTACGGTAGATGTTCTGACAGAATGCCCGCAGGCTGAAATCCATGCCTGCATTCTCTTGATCCAGCAAGATGCCGGTGATGGTAAAACGGTATTCTGCCTGATCTTCCTGCAATCTGGAGAGATGCTCCGGCGGCAAAATACATTCGCCGTCGGTGATGAACACGATATCAGCGTTGTTGAAGCCCACATCCCGGATAAGCCGCAAGGCTTCACCCAGCGGCGCAGAAAAATCGGTGCCGCCATCTAAAAAGGTTTCCGCCGCCCGCAGCTTATCCTCTATGGTGTACTGCCTTGGGAGAAACAGGTCTGTCTTGAAGCTGCCGGGGCCGGAGAAATGGATCAGGGCGAATCTGCGCCCCTCGCTCTCCGCAATCTCTAGCAGCGTCATGGCAACCGCCTTTCCCCATGCAGCACACTCTCCCGCAGTAGAACCGGATTCATCCAGGCAGCAGATGATATCGCCCGCCCCCTTATAGATGGGCTCCCGCCTGCGGTACTGCTTGATCTGGCGTCGCTGGTACTTCCGCAGGAATAGCGGCAGCGTCTCGGGCGCTGCCAGCAGGGAAAGTTCCGAGGTCAGCGCACGGGATAGGTCATTGCCGAGCTCCAGCGAATATGTCTCACCGCGACCGTAGGCGTACCCATTCCGTTTTCCCAGAGCGAATATCTCCCGAAAACGGCCGAGATATTTGGAAATGTCCCGTAAGGCTTCACTTGCCCTGACACGCTCCAAAAGGGCCAGATTTTCCGGCGTTCTCTGGAGTTGTCCGGAGGCGCTGCTCCATGCGCCGATGATACTATACACTTCCCTTGCCTTTTCCGCGGCGTCCGCCACGGCTTCACGTACCATCGTCTGCGTTGTTTCTCTGCCGTGCAGGGCACTATCATCAATGAGCTTTGTGACAGCCTCCACCTGACGGTGTTTTCCGTCTGCTTCATTGGCGGCCTTTACCACAGCTTCATCTATCAGTGGGTCATCGCGGCGAAGCGCGCTGCGTTGCTCCAGCAGATCATGCAGGCGTCTTGCCGCCTGCTGCTCTGCCTGTTCCAGCTTTTCCAGCGTGTGGAGCGCCTCCGGCTTTCCGCCAAGCTGCGGAAGAAGGTCATCCAGCTCTCCTGACACCTTGGAAATAAACTCCGCCGCCGCTTCATAGGCAGGAAGCTCCCTGCCTTCGCAGACTTCCTTGAGTGTGGGATATTCCTCGCTTTGTGTCATGTGTTCCAGAAGCGGGGCATTGAATTTCCGTGCCGCCGCGGAGAGCGTCGCTTCATCATTGCGCCGGGGCATCAAAGAGTAGAAGGACTGAAATACATCCTGCGAGAGTGCGGGAAAGGACTTCAGCTTCTTTCCTGCGCCGCGCTCGACCTCACTCATCGCGGTATCCTCGACGCGCAGATCATGATAGATGCTGCTCTCCAGCTTGGTGGAGCGCAGCACCCGATCCGTCTGCTCGACATTTACTGCCGGCGGTGACTTCGCCCAAGGAGAGGCCAGAACCTCCTGAATGGTCCGGTAGGACTTCAGCAAGGCGCGTCACCTTCTTCCGGTTCAAAGGTCTTGATCCACGCCAAGAGTATCTCTTTGGCTTTGTCTCGGTCATAGCGAAGCTCGGGAAATTCCTCCTGCAGATAAGGAGTGGCCCCGTACATATTAGTCGCGCCGCTTTGACGGAGCTTTTCCAAATAGTCAAAGTATTTCTGATGCTCGTTTTCTTTGATGTAGGCATTCAAATACATATTATAGTCTTTCTCCCGGGTAATGAGCCTGATCCAGAAAGCGCACAGCGTTCCCACATAGTAGAAGCAGAACTCGTCCCCATATTCTTTTGAGATACAGGCATCCATGTGATCGGCGCAGAACTTTTGCAGCACGCCGAAATTCTTCAGCGCCTCGGGGGCGGTCAGTGCCTCATAAACGTGGTCGATTTCCTTGCAGACCTCCTTTGTGGCAAGCGCTTCATGGCAGGGCCACACAGTATTGTACCAGCGCCAGCCATCGTAGTCGGCGCGGATATGACCGATCTTGCGCCGGGGCTCCGGAAAGGAACAGCCTTCTACGGTTTCCGTATCCTCAAACACCTCGGGGAAAGGACACTTTATCAGAAGTCGCGATAAAATATTATCTTTCATGGTGTACCTCCGTCACGCTGCCTTGGCAGGAAAGAATTGCTTTGCCTTTGTGAGAAGCCACGCCTTGACCCCGTTGCGGCAGGTCATGCCGCTGACTTGGCTGTTGCAGGTCGGCATCGCACACATGGCGCAGGCGTAGACATCATTATCCAGCACAATCTCCTCGGATAGCTGGTCAATAAACCACGCAAGATCCGCAGGGAGCGTATAGGGAGCAAGGCCCTTGGCGCAGTGGCCGCACAGCACAATGCCCGTAGTAACAGATTTTTTGCAGATAGCACAGTTTGGCATAGTTTTGATTTCCTTTCATCGTAGATGCTGGAGGGAGGGCATTTCGCCCTCCCTCTGCTTTTTTTGAATTTAGAACGGCATCTCGCTATCATCGCCAAAGTCCGGCGTGAAACCGCTGGGCGGAGCACCAAAATCAGCGTCAGCGCTGGGAGCACCGTCCTCCTTGGGTTTGGAGTCGCCAAAATATACATTGTCGGCAATGACCTCCGCACTGCGGTGCTTGCCGCCCTCCTTGTCCGTCCAGTCGCGGATCTGGAGCCGACCCTCCACGACGGCCATGCGGCCCTTTGTGAAGTATCTGCTCACAAACTCCGCAGTGCTTCTCCACGCGACCACATCAATGAAGTCCGTCTCTTTTTCACCGTCGCGCTTATAGTCGCGGTCAACGGCAAGAGAGAAGGAGCAGACGGGTGTGTCAGACTGCGTTTTCCGCAGCTCGGGGTCGCGGGTGAGTCGTCCCATCAAAACGATTTTATTTAACATGATCTTACCTCCTAAATTTTTAGGTGTTTTCGTTATCTTTGGATTTTTCTTCCCACGGGATCGTTTGCAGCGCTTTTCCAGCAAGAGCCTTATAAAAGAGCCGCTCTTTTTCTTCCTCGGTCCTACTTTGTGAGCGGCAGGCATGATAAGCCGCTGTGCTGACATCGCTCATGCGGTAGATCATATGTCCCACGCTGGGCTGTGCCAGAGTGACAGTATTATCCTTAAAATCCAGTATGACTGAATTGGTCGCAGAGGTTTTTCCTTGCAGATAGTCGAGCGTCTTACTGTCAAACTCATCTTCGGAGATAGAACACTTCGCTCCGAGATTCACGCGAAAAAAGCTGGCCGGATCTTCCGGACTAAGTCGCAGCACCCGCCTAATCAGCGAGGCGATCCGTAAATCGCTGAGTGTTGTGTGTCCCAGCCACCAGGTAAACCCCACGTCGCAGAGTTTTATGACTGTTTTGCGCTCACGCTCTGCCTTGCGGTGCTCGGCTTTCTCTTCCTCAAGAAGGATATCCGCAAGCTTCTCGGCGATCTGCTTCCGCAAATCGGCAGGAACATACTCGCAATAGAGTTCCTCCAATTTGGGCTGAAGCAACGCCTCAATCGTAGTGTTATTCTTCGCGACTACTTTATTGAGTGCATCATACTTGAGCGTTTCCATCCACAGGTAAATTTGAGAGCAAGCTGGCATACAGTTTTCTCCTTTCAGTTCAGCGCCGCGATCTCAGAAAGCTTCGTGTAGGTGAATCCGGTTTTTTCATGTGCCCGGCGGCTGATGTCCTCAAGGTCATTAAGCAGGCCGTCCATCAGAGCAGTCTCGCTGTCCGACTGTGCGGAAGTGCGGAGTTCGCATTGCTTTTGGTAGAGCCGCACCAGTTCTCCGCGCAACTTGATGAATGCCTTGCGGGCGAGATCTGCGCGGCTACCGTCTCCACAGGCCTCTTCAAATCCTGCCTGTGAATCCAGTGCCATCTCACGGACATCGTTGACCTTTTCCTGCATGGGGTTGATGCAAAATCGGTTGAGAACACTTTCCACCTTTTCACGGTCAGCCGGCAGACGCCAGAGATAGTCCTTCAGCGCCAGCAGGTCGGAAGACTCCACCTTGTCGTGACCGGAGAGCCATGCTCTGGCCTGCGCAATGGGGTAATAGCCAAGGTACTTTCGATCCGACACCGCCATGCTCTTGCGCAGCTCGCAGAGAATGTCGTCCGCCAGCTCGTTTGCGCTGTCCGGCACGGGAATCTCTGCCACCTCACGCTGCATCTCAATGAGTTCTTCCAGCGTGATTGTGGCGCTGACCTGTCCAAATGCACCGCTCTGCTTATTCTTCAAAACGGCAAGACGGGTATTACGGTCTTCGATGTTGGCCGTCACGACCTTCAGTTCCAGGCGGTCGTAGAGTGCCTCCAAAATTTTCTCCTGCGGATCATTGAAATTGGGGATCTCATTGGACGCCGCAAAAAAGGAGATGGTCGGAATTGGGTATGTATGGCCCTCGTTGGTGTACTTACGCTCATTGAGCGCCGTGAGAAGCGAGTTCAGGACACCGTCGTTGCACTTGAATATCTCATCCAGCAGCACAATGTCCGCCTCGGGGATCTTGCCTACTGTCTGGACAACTGGTTCGCTTGGACGCAGCAGCGCTACCGCTTTGCGGTAGGCTGCCAGCTTGTCCGAGGCCCGATCAAGCATGGCAAAGGTGTCCTGGGTATTTTTCATCTGCCCCAGGCCATCTACCGCACACTTTAGATCAAAGTGCAGGGTTTGATATACACCATCGCCCTCCAGCACAGAGTCCGGAATGCTCCCGGGGATAAGGCTTGAAAGGTCAACGCGGCCGAAAAGCTGTTCTTCATCGGTCTGCTTGGAGAGCAGGCGCTCAAACTGCCTCGCGCCGGTGATATGCTGGCGGAAGAGGTTGATGGCATAGCTCTTGGCCTGGCCCGGATCACCCAGAACGAACAGGTTCTTGCGGGTCAGCAGGGCAATCGCAATCATCTCCACCAGTTCTTCCCGCTCGGCAACGCTGCCGTTCACATCGTCGATCACGGCCAGCATTTTATCTCGCAGGCTCATTTACATATCCTCGCTTTCTTTTAATATCCCTCTCTGGTACTCGGCATAGCATCTGGGACAGGCCGCACCATAGCGGAGGCGGCAGCCTGTCCGCTTGAGCAACGCGGCAAAAAGCCGGGCGCTTCGTTCATCCGCAAAGGAGTAAACGCTCATGTCACAGCCGCCAAGACTGCAAACCTCTGTCACGACCTCCCATGCCGCGGCTTCTTCGTCTGCCGGAGCACACGGAAAGGCACGCAGAGCGCGCAGAGCACCGTCCGGCGTCTGGAGCACCTTGGCAAAAATATCAGCCACCGCCTCCATTTTCCCGGAAAGGTCTACACCTTCCGCAAGCGGCTCAGCAGATGACTCCAGCATCTCCGGAGCCATGACTACGTTGTCAAGGGCGATATCGGCCATGGTCTTAGGCTCCCCGTACAGCGCTGAGAACCGGCCTTCCAGTTCGAGCACCATATTCTCCGAGGTGGGAGGATCAAAGGCACAATAGATATCCGGTGTATCGTTTTCCGTTTCACAGTCATCACCGCTGCGGATCTCCATGACCGTGCCGCAAAGGCCGGCATACTCACTTTCATCGTTGGCACAGATGATCCCGCCGATGGTGAATACCTTGCCTTCTGTGCAAAAACGCGCACCGTTTTCCTGTAAGAGCATCTCTTTCTGCCCCCTTATGCTGCCATGACCTGCTCATATAGAGAGCTGCCCTCTGAGATATGATCAAGAGAAACCATGTCGCTCTTACAGTATTCCTTGGGAGCGCCGGTCAGGCCGCACAGGCGGTAAGCCGACTTGCAGTTGAGCAGTTCATATTTGAGCTGTGCGAAGATATGCTGCTGAAGTGTGCCCTTCTGGGGATCAAAACCGGCCACGGCCCGGATGAGCCGAAGCGCAAGCTGCTGGTACACATCGTCATACTCCAGCCTGGCCGCCCTCAAGAGAGGGCGGTTTTTCCGGATCACGGTATCGATGCACCAAAGATACTTCTCCACAAGGGCATTGCGCTGGGCGATGGTATAGTTGTTGTTCATGTTCATTTCCTTTCTCTGTGATAGGGGTCCAAAGGCGGCAGAAGCCCTTGCCCCAGTCCTCCAGTAACATCTGATGGGTGTAGGCGGGAGAATTATAGACTATGTTGCGGCAGTGCTGCAGCTGAACCATTTTCTTTCCTCCGCTTGGATTTTTCTCGGTCATGTAGTAGGAATCATTGCAGGTGTCACAGTTTCTTTCCGTGTTGTTCAATCGGTGTCCTCCCGTTTATTTTTTCTTGCCTCCGCTGCATCAAACGACGGTGCCAGTTCATAGCCGCGCTCAGTTTTATAGAAGAAGGCGGGCCTGAGCCCGTCGTCGATCTCTACCACATAGTGTCGGTGAACGGCCGCATGGAGCGTTTCGGCGTCAGGCGCATCGTTGCAGATCTTGGCAAATTCCTGCGGTGTAAGGTCGGTGTGCAGCTCATAGAGTGGTGCATACCGCCAACCGTCCGGAGAAATATCCATGCCGAGGTCATGACAGAGCATCTCGTGCAGTCTCCACTCATTTTTATTTTTGAAGCAGTAGACGCGCAGTTCACAGGGCTTTTTCCGTTTTGGGCACCAGTCCGGCACATAGATCTTGGGGTCACTGCGTTTGAATTTACGCGCCCGCTTTCCACCGGTGCAAAAACGCTCCCCCATGTGCATCATGACACCCATCTGCTTTGTGGGGATACTTTTCGTATATTGGAGTTCACATTCACATCCGATACAAGTTTCTTTTCGTAACTGCATTTCTATCTCCTTACTCGGTAAGCGCTTCGCTGCGGTTTTCCAGGTGGTCAAACACACTGTCCACCTTATCGCAGTCAAAGCCCTCAATCATGCCATAGTCCTGACAGAGCGACAGGAATGCTTTGAACAGCCCCTTACCTGCGCTGGTCTCTGCATCGCTCAAATGCACATCTTTGCGGATGGCGTCAAGGCAATCATTTAGGTCGGTGCGGGTGTTGGTAAAGCGGCTGTAGCTCGGATTTGGCATTCTCAGTTCATCTTCGGGTTCCAGGAAAAGTGGGCTCTCGATGATCTCATAGCGGGTAAACCAGCCTGCGGCATAGTTGTCGCAATAGGTCTCCCAGAAATCATCACCATATTCCTCGCGATAGAGCTCTTTATCATAGGGGAAGGTCATTTCTTCCTTTTCCATCTCCACTAATTCACGAAGCCGCAGGATTGCCCGGTCTTTACACAGGAACGTCTCAAGCCCCTCCGGGCCAAGGAAAATCCCCTTATCCGCGTTCGCCGATGTATGGACGATCATGTAGGCTGGCTTCGAGTGTTCATAGCCTTTCAGGTAAGGGGAATAACACCTCCGATGCATCACCCACTTATCGACAACGGGACGGTCCTCCTCGTGGAACATCTCTGCAAACTTGTCGTAATACTCCTCGGGCTGAAGATTCACCTTGAGAGCTCTGTACGCCTGACCGATGCTGTCATCCAGTGCGGAGAGGATCTGCTCCGGCGAGGCTTTGATCTTCGGTGTCTGGCTGATGCAAAGGCGTCCGCCGCATTTTTTGCACCGTCCGACCAAACACAGCCGGTGTCCCTGCACATCTGCAAACTCCTTATAATCAAGCTCCCAGTCGATATCTGTGATATTCTCCGCAAGATGTGTCACCGTCCGGATCAGATCGTCGTTCTGCCAATCCATGCAGGTACAGATATCCTCCGGCGTGCGCGAACAGTGATTCTTTTCACACATACTATGCCGCCTCCTTATTTCGTTCTTTTTCACATAGGTCAATGAGCTTCTGGCAGCGATCCATCTCAAAGCCCCCGATGTGGGCGAGCTGCTCGGATAGGCGCAGTTTTTTTGCCATCCAATGATAGCCCTGCGTCCGCGTCATGCCGTGCTCCCGCCAAAAGCTGTCAAATATCTGGTGCGTCTCTTTTCGCTTCATGCGGAGAGTTTCATTGGCCAGATTGCCAAGCGGCCGCGTGGTACCCTTATGGCAGCCAATACGGGCATTGCAGTTCTGACATTGATAGAATTTCTCCTGTTCAATGCCAAGCCGCTTTGCCGCTGCCATTCCGTAGACATCAGCGGCAGAAACCAGATGGACAACGCCGCCGCAGTAGCGGCAGATCTTTGGAATTTCCAAACGCATCCCCCCTTACGCCGCATTGGCCGCAGGCGGCTCAATGGCTTTCTTGGATTTTTTCTTAGCTGTCGGCGCACGCATGGCATTTTGCAGGTAATAGGCGTCCTGTGTACTGATCGTCAGCATACCGCTCTGGGCGATGCCGAGGGTGATCGTCCCACCGAGCGCCTTTAAGCAGGTCGCCAGCTGCTTTGCACTATACCAGTAGCTGCCGGTAGGAGCGCCTGTCAGCGCGATCACGTCAATACCTACCGAAGCATTTCCCCAGTCACTGGAGCAGCAAAAGACGAGCTTTTTATCTTCAAAGGCCAGATTCACCCGACCATCCGGCGCAACGGACAGCACAGAGGAGAGAGCCTCCCGCATTTCTTTGGTGTCCGTCAGCACGGTAAAGCTGTTGGTGATGGTCTTGAGCAGAGATTCCGTGTCGATATAGCCGCCCTCCATGAGGCGGGCGCTGAAAAGGAAGTTTTCCTTGAAAAAGACGATGCTTTTTCCTGTTGTGCCAACGTGGAACTCATCTTCGTCCTTACACATCCCCGCAAGTTTTCCCAGCGAGAGAGCAGGGACTAAGAGACTGATATCACCGGTGCTCCGGTCGTCTCCCTTGGCCGTTACGATGCACACACCGTTACTTCCCGCGGCGCGCAGCCCCGTACTGGTGAACATCAGGTTGACGCAGCGCAGCAGCGGCTTATCTTTGTCCTGAGCCGTGGCAAAAACGGTGTGCTGGGCCATGGCAGGAATGCCGCTGACCTTGACGGTATCCTCGGGGAAGGGCAGGTCTGGCTTGGGGAATGCACCCTGATCCCACACATCGACCTCATAGCTGGCGCTGCCGCTGGTGAGCGTCATACGGCCGCGGTTTTCCTTGCGGCTGATCTCCACCGTATCTTCCGGGAGCCGCTGGAGCATTTCTACGAGGGCTCTGGCGGAGTAGACGAGAGCGCCGTCCTCCTGTGCGGAGCATGGCAGCATCTCTACGAGGGAAACCTCCAGATTGGTAGAGGTCACGGTGAGCATTTTTCTGGCGCTGTCCGTCTCCAAGAGCACGCCTTTCAGAACGTCCAACGGAGAGTCTGGCGGGGCAATGGCCGCTGCACGCTTGATCGCTGCGAGAAATTCGGCGCGATCCACGGTAATAAGCAAATGATCTCCTCCTTTATGCAGCAAAATCGAAGATCGACAGTTGGTTTTCATCCACCTCTGCCACCTTCGACTTCCGCTTTTTCTTTTCTTCGTTTGTCCTTGCAAGTAACCCCTCGTAGCGTTCCCAGATTGCGGCGGTCTGTGCTGTGCGGACACTGCTCTCACGGGGCTCGGATACGATCTCCGGGGCAGGCAGGCTTTCCACATCCGTCTCTTCCTGCACGCTATTTTTTCGATTGGGGTTGATGATCGCCATTTTCTTAAAGGCTGCGGCAATATCCTCTACATTGTCCCGGATACCGGCCGCCAGCTCCTTCGCCATCTGCGAGGTCATATCCTTCACATCGCTCATGGCGGCAAGGCCCTCTTCACTGAACGTGCCCTCAATGATACCCGCAACCGCCAGCTTGGAGGCCATCAGCTTCATGGCCTTGGCCTGCATGGTGTTTGCGTAGTAGAACATATACACCTCCACCTTGGGCGCTGTCTGGTTGATGCGCCAGCTTCTGCGGGAGGCCTGACGCAGCGTAAAGAGGTTATAGCCCATGGAGTAGTAGATGATGGTGGTAAAAGCATTGAGGTCGAGGCCCGTCTCCACACAGCGCGGATTTGTGATCAGGACCTGCAGGCCGCTTTTGACCCGCTTGTCCACCCATTCCTCCCGCTTTTCTGTGGGGATCTGCTTTGTCAGGATCTCCGTGCGGTATCCATTCTCTCGCAGCAGCTTCAGCAGCTTTTGCTGAGAGTCGGTCCGCGTCCAGCTGGTGTAGATCAATACCCGTTCGCCATCTTCCACCTTTTGCTGCACCAGATCTAATATCGCTTCTTCTTTTGGCAGAAGCGTCGAGAAGTCTCCGCAGTTTTCCGGCTCTACGAGGGTCAAGCCGTCAATGGGATGGACGATCTCCGGCTGGTCGTAGGGCTGATCCGGGTAGACCGTGAGCAGATTGAGATAAGCAGAGAGGATCTTCTGCGCGATTCCTGTACCTGAACGGAGTATCTTTTGCAGTATGTTCTCCGCTTTCTCATAGGCTTTGCGGACATTCTCAGGCATCTCCAGCGCTATCGGGATCTCCTCATAGCTCGGCAGATCCTTGTTCATATCCGTAAGGGACAAAAAGGCCGCATACTCCAGCAGAAAGCGGGAAAACACCAGCGGTGAGACGCCGGGGAGCAGCCGCGACTTCGTCTTCCGCTTATTGGCGCGCCGGTTGGAATTGTACTCAGCGTCCTCAATCTCATAGGTGTTTTCTACAACGCCATACTCCACGTCAAAGTCGCCGGGTCTGCGATACCGCTTATCATCTTTAAGCATGAGCCCGGGGACGATGCGGTAGAGCAAATGAAAGATACCCGAGGAGTACCCATTGATCAGCGTCGCAGTCATTCCAACAAACAGCTTGGAAACTCCGTATAGTTCTGCCATGGCGTCGCCCTGACCGCTGGCGTTGTTGTATTCGTGGAGCTCATCGCAGAGGAAACCGCTGATTTTTCCACGCAGTTTCTTCTTGATATAGGTACTGAGCGGATAGCGCCGCTGTGCGCCGCGGACAGGATAGTAGCCATCCGGGTCCTCAGCGATCTTCATAAGCTGGTCAATGACCTTCTCATTTTTTGTCCGCTTGAGATGTGCGGCCGCTCCGTAGCGATGTACCCAGCCATACTCGCCGATCTTGACCCACTCGGTCCGCTTGCTCGGATTGACAGCAGACCATAGCGGCGTGCCGCAATGAGAGCAGACATGATTTACCATGTTCTCTTTGCGAAAGAAAAACTGGTCCGCCGGCACGGTATAGCTGATCCCATCCTCGCTGATATCCATTTCGATGACCGCATCGCAGTCCGGGCAAAGAAATGCACGCCGGCGTCTGTTCCACCGCACGGCGGGGCCGCGCATATAGCCGTCTCTGGCGCGTTCCTTGGAAAAGACCGCGTACACACTCTTGTCGCCCCGCTCGTACATGGCATAGAGGCGGTTTAAGTCTGTAATATTGTGTACCACCATAGCGTAGGTATCCGGGAGCGTTTCGCCGATCTCGCGCACCCATTTTTTCGTAACGTGGGAGGGGCACATAATGATGTTGAAAGACTTTTCTGTGCCTTTTTTCTTCTGCGAAGCCCATAGTCCGTGCAGCGCGCCGAGAGCAGTCGATCCGATCTTGGTTTTTCCAGAACCGCATTCCGCGATGATGAGGGCAGCCCGCTTTCGTTCAAGCTGGCGTTTGACAGCCTCCGCCACCGCGAGCTGCGCGTCATAAAGAGAATAGCCCGCGTGCTGCGTGACAAAGTCGTTGATGGCCAACACTTCATCAGAGAGGGGTTCGCCGGCAGGGTCAAAGAGGGGCATAAACTGATTGCGGATGCGGTCTGCAACGGTAACGCCAAAGGTATTAAGATACTCCGTGACATTGTTAACCTTCTCGAACCCGTCCGAAAAGCCCGGAACCGCGCCGGGGATCTGGATGTTTCCTGTCTTCAAGCCTTCCTCCAGCACCTCCACAACATTTTTATCCTCCAGTTTCAGCGTCAGCACCCATGCGTCGATCCGCTCTTTTTGCGAGACGACCTCCAGCTGTCGGAGATCTCCGCGGTTTTGGAGCGAGGTGAGTACATAGTCCTGAAACGCAGGGATGAGCGGTGCTGCTGTTTTGTGATCCAGTTCCTCAAATAGGCGCGCACGATCTCCTTCGGGGCAGAAAATGTAGCACTTGCGTGGCTGTGCCGGTTTTTGCGGAGCGACTTCTTCAGCTCCTTTTTGTCTGTCATCCTCCGGCCCGTCTTCATCCTGCGGCGATATTTCTTCCTGTGCGTCGTCTGCTGCCATGAGCGTTGCCACAGCGTATACGCCGTCATGAGTAATCTGACGCTGATACCCTTTCAGCTTGCTTTGCAGCTTTCGCACCATATCATTTTGGGTGGCCTCTATGGTAGCCCCGCCGTAAATAGCGTCTGCCATAGCCCGCACCATCTCGGGATATCCACCGAAGCGGATTGCACAGATCACGCTTCCTTTTTTGTCTGGGTCAAGCACGACTGTATCTGCGTAAGCCGACAGTCGGATCTTCGCCGACGGATCATAATAGCCCAGCTCGATCAGCTTGCTCTCTGACATTCATTCGCATCCTCCTTTCAATCTTGGGGCAAAAAAAGGCCGCAATCGCTCTATGAGCAATTACGGTTTTCTTCTTGTCCTTATTTTGATTCCAGTTCGTTTGAGTCTCTGACGGAGGGCGCAATGCCCCCCTTTCCGTCGCCGTTCCTCCCTAACTTACTCCGCCCTGACTTACTTCGCCCTGAAATACAACTCAATTCTACTGCCTTATACGTTTCCTGCATAGTTGGAGGTTTTCCATAGTAATATGCTGATCTATATAGATGGGCATGGAAAACCCGCATTTACCGAGGATCTTGTTTACTTTGCAGCCAAGTACAGTTAACGCAGCACTTGCATGTAGAATAGAAAAGTGTGCTTAGTTGCAAAAATCTTTTCTATACATCGATGCGACTACTTGATTTTCGAGCTTTGTTCCGGATATAATAGAGAAGAAGAATGCTTCTGGTTGCAAAAATCTTTTCTAAGGAGGCGACCTCATGGTCATTCAAAGAGACTTCTACTTGGAAAAACTGATTCAGCGAAAGGGAAATGGCCTGATCAAGGTCATCACCGGCATCCGCCGATGCGGAAAGTCGTATCTACTCAACAACCTTTTCTATCATCATCTGCTGAAGTCTGGTGTTGATGCTGAGCACATTATTCGTTTTGCCTTTGACTCAGCCGACGACCTGTATCTGATTGGAGAAAGTCTCATTCAAATTGAAAAAGAAAAGCGGGGTGTTGACCCCGAAAAGTTTATGGCATATATTCGCTCCAAAGTTATAGACAACAGCGTTTACTATCTGCTACTGGATGAGGTGCAGATGCTCGATTGCTTTGAAGCGGTTTTGAACGGCTATTTGCGCAAAGAGAATATGGACGTGTTCGTGACTGGAAGCAACGCCCGGCTTTTATCCAAAGATATTGCCACCGAATTCGCTGGGCGCGGAGATGAGGTTCATATGTATCCCCTGAGCTTTGCGGAGTTCATGTCTGTTTACAAGGGGGACAAATACATGGGGCTTTCAGAATATATGCTCTATGGCGGTATCCCTCTGGTCGTTCTGCGAGATGGGGCAGGCGACAAGGCTGCGGCCTTACAGAACCTTTTCAGTGAGATCTATCTGCGGGACATCTGCAAACATAACAGGGTGAAAAATATTGGAGAACTGGAGGATTTGCTCAATATTCTGTCTTCTGCCATTGGATCTCTGACCAACCCAGAAAAACTGAAAAACACCTTTCGGACTGCCAAAAAATCTCGAATTACCTCTAACACCATCCGAAAGTATTTGGGCTACTTCGAAGACTCGTTCCTGATTGAGTCGGCGCAGCGGTATGACATCAAGGGAAAAGCCTACATCGAAACGCCAAAAAAATACTATTTTTCTGATTTGGGCCTGCGTAACGCCCGTATCAATTTCCGTCAGTTTGAGCAAACTCATTCTATGGAAAATGTGATCTACAACGAACTTCGCATGAGAGGGTACAGTGTCGATGTAGGCGTCGTGCCAATTGCTGAAAAAGACGCAGAAGGCAAAGTGATCCGCAAGCAGCTGGAAGTTGATTTCGTGTGCAACATGGGCTCCCTGCGCTATTATATTCAATCCGCCTATTCGCTGCCGGATGAAGCAAAGCGGACACAGGAAATCCGACCGTTTCGGAAAATTGATGACTCTTTCAAAAAAATCATCATCACCAAAGATATCGTTTCTCCCCACTATGATGAATACGGCATCCTGACTGTGAACGTCTATGACTTCCTTTTAGACGCCAAATGTCTTGAAATGTAGAGGCGGTATCTGCACAGTAAAAGTATCATGTCTTGAGCATCGCTATTCTCCTACAGTAAGATGAGAGTAAGCGCTTAACAATCATCTATATAGTCGAAGGTCTTCCGTATTTGATGCATTCCGAATACACTATGTTAAGAAGCACCTCTTTTATTGTTACTAAATTATAATCTCTGATCGTAGTTTCCCTCATTAAAATGAATACTATAATTATAGTAGTCGCGTAACCACTTATATTTTGCTGATATTTTATCAGGATAATCCTTTCCCAACTCATCTTGAATCGCTTTTCTTATTAAAGTGATATTTGATTTGGATATGAGAAAACGAGATGTAAGATAGTCCAATATGTATTCTGTCCCAACATTCTCCTTGCCAAAACAATCACCCCGATTAAAGTATGACAAAAAAAGGTCCTCTGCAAACTCTTTAAGTTGGTGGGGATATTTATACCCTGGCGCATAGTCATAAACCATGTCTGATTTCAGATCAGACAGTATTTTTTCAACAATTGCACTATCAACTGCAATACATGGATTAACTGCAGAGCTCTCAAGCTCAACCGCCTTAATTAATGAAGGGCCAAAGCAAATGTTCCCCTGATGATATATCGGGCCATAAGACAGCCCTCCTCTCAAAAAAATCCCCATAAGCGCAAAGTCAAATTGAAGCTGGCTAATATCATTAAATATCTGGTGCATCTGTCTATACCAGTCAAGGAACAGATTACTTTCTTTAGGTTCATATGATATTATAATACTATCAGAAAACAGGCTTAAGTTTACCTCAATGTCATCTTCTGCAACACTATAATCTTTTGTAAAGCCTCCGTGGGTAATAGGAAAGTTAAAATTATGTATCCAATGATTGCTTGTGTATTTCTGCTCAAGATTCCTAAACTCATCTGCTATCATTGTTAGTTTATCATAAGAGGCTCTTGAAACAATACTTGTTGAAACTAATCTCTTACACCCTAAAATGTCTAAAAAGCACACAAAACGGTTATTATACTGAAATGAACACTCACTTTGATTGCTTTTTTCTCTATTCGTCTCCATAGGTAAGGGACATTCTATAAAATGATATGTTTGATTCTGTGGTACACAAATATCATCGATATCGTAGCCTAATCCGCAAAAAAACTTTTTTAAAATGTTCACTCCAACAGTCTCCTTTTTGTAGTAAATCTGAACCTCTCTCGTCGATTCCCCAGTATTAAGAGGATATTCTATATAATCAGTGCAGCCATCTAATACGTGAACGCCTTTCACTATACCAGTTTTAATCTCAAAAAGATAAGGGCCTTAATGATTACGGAAAAACTCTCAGAAGTATCTATACTGTCATACTTACTATAGAGTAGCATGCCCGCTTAGGCTATTCATGAGCGTAGTATATCTGAAAACGCAGGAAAGTCAATCTTATGTGGCAACAATGTAAGTGCAATATTTTTCATCACAAATAATCTTATATCTTAAAAATAAGCGGGGGGGATCGATATATGTTGTCGATACCCCCGTTGATTCTTATTTATGCTGCTCTTTTCCGAAATCGCAAGTTGCGGATGCCGTTTGCCCTGACCTGGAGTTCCTGCGAGAGGAGCTTCAAGACGGAAAATTCGTCATCCAGCCCACTCAGTTCCCGCTGCAGCACACCTTCATAGTGCCGTTTCTTCTCCTCCAGAGCCTGCACCTTCAAAATCCAGCGATCCATGATCGCAGGGCTCTGGCTGTTGCTCTTGATAAGATAGTCGCACTTTTCCTGATACACTGCTATCTCTTTTTTGACTGCATTATAAAATTCTTCTGTCATCTTTTCACGCTGCTTCGCATCGTCAATGATATAAAAGCTGTTGACAATCAAGGGCGTCGTTCTTTTGTTGAGACCACTGAGGAGCGTGATAAAATCCTCAAAAATGTCCACTTGGTCCATATGGGTACGGGGAACAAAATACATGTGACCATTGATGCTTAGTTTGGTGGCCTCAAGAGAGCGCAGGTAATTGAGGCAGATTGTTTCAATCTGCTTGCGGTTGGCACAGCGCTGATAGAGTTCAAAAAGCTCTTCTGCACGCCGGCAGCACGCCGGCACATCCACCGCAGCGTCATAGACCATGTTGTCGCTGCGGAAGATGCCATCTGCCTTGTCATAGCTGATATTTGCCAGCTTTTCGTATTGATTCGTCTGTCGATTCAGTGTCTCCTTTACCAGTTCACGGGAGAGAACACCGGGGGTGTGTTTATTATCCCGGCAGTAGGCAAGGTAGATGTTCGTCTCGCCATACTCCGTAACAGGGATGCGCTCCCGGATATCACCCGTGGCAGAGCGGAAGGCATCTGACACAGAAAGCCGGTTGCTGCCGCTGTACGGGATCCCCATGCTCTCGCACAGGTAGGATAACTCGTCTTTATCCACCAGAAGGTTTGTCAGGGAGAAATAAAGGAATTTCCCCAGCATGTGCTGCCGATCACCAGCAGCCGCACCGATAAATTCATTCATGTTTATGACTTTATCCATATTTTAGGTTGTCCTTTCTTCACAGTGAGTTCCCTCACCAGTTTTTAATGACTTCCGGCAGCTTATCATACTGCCCGGATATGAGCAGCCCGCATTCATAATGAAAATTGATGTAGGTCAAATGGTACTCGATCTTTTCCATCGTTTTTTTGTCATCAATTTCCCGTGCGTGCTGATGATCCTTGAAATACTGCTTCATCTGGTTGAGCGTAATGCAATACTGTTCTTTTCGGATTTTTGTTCTGATCTGTGCTTTTTCTTGTTCTGTTAACATCGTTTCTCCTTTACATCGTTGCAGTTCGGCTTAAAAGGTAGTCATCCACGCCCTTGTAGGCGGGGTTCCAAGTGTACTTTGAATAGCGGATACCCGCTACCTTCTGCACCTCCGCCCGCATGGTGCGGATTGCATTGCGAACATTGGGATTTGTCATCTGATCCATGTCCATTGCTTCCACGACCTCATGGACGCCAAGCTCTCGAATAGTATCGGTCAGCCCATGCAGCGCGTTGACTCCGCCGATGCAGATAAATAATGCATCCTTTGCGAGAAAGCTGGCCACGTCGCCCTTGAGCGGGCCCTCTGTTAAAAAGGCCCGTTTTCTTGTCCTATCTCCCGTCACATGAACCCAAGAATAGCTGCGAGTGCCGTTCGGCAGGCTGCGGCTGGAGAGCCAGCGGTACTTTCGGTTGGGACGGTCCGCTTCATCGAGCCGGATTTTAAGCCCCTGTATGAGCCCGTCCTTATTCCGAACCGGAATTAGGAACCCATTCGGCCCGGAGAGTGTCCACTCACCATAGTAGGTGCGAAAGCCGGGAACGCCATGCAGGTCATGCCCGTGGGAGCGGAGCAGGTCGGCCAAAAGCCGGCGGCCCCGCTCAGTCTCGGGCATACTTCTGTATCCGTTTTCTCGGATACGATCTTCAGATAAGCCTCTTCCCAGCAGGTTTTCACCGTGCCGGTCAAGAAGGGTCAAGTGCTCCAGCATATCCGTATATGCGGCGTGGCGCTGCTCCAGTGAAACAGGCTGCCGCTCTTTCATTTGGGGAGTGGGCGCCTGGGGCAAAGGATATACCTTTGTCTCCCGCACCAACTCCAAATAGGCCTCTTTATTGCTGATTCCTTTAAGTCTTGCATACAAGCTCACGCTGTTGCCGTGGGCCCCGCAAAGGTTACAGCGGTACTGATCTGTGTCGATATTGAGGCTCAGATGGTATTTTCCCGGCCCGTGGTCATGGCAGAAGGGGCAGCTTGCCTCGACCTCCGTCCGCCGCAGCGTTCGGGAGTCAAGAACAAGCCCACACCGTCTGGCCGTTTCCACGATAGGGATCTTATCATATTGTCGGACGGCCAAACGGGATCACCCCCATCAGGCGGCGCGCTGCTCCGCAAAAACAATAGGTTTGATTGGCCTCACCTGCAGCGGCGCATTGCTCACGCATTTTGCCATGATGATCTGTCCTGTGGGACGTACATTAGCAAGGTCATCCACAGACTCCATGTTATCCACAAAAACGGGATAATTCCGCCCGGTCAGCCGCTTCATCAGCTCCGATACCTCCATGCCTGCCCGGATCTTCTCGGAAAGAGAGAGCCGGTCATAACGGCGGCCGCTGTAGGTAAACTTGAAGGTATCTTTGACCTCGCCTGTGGATTTCACCACATCGTAGAGGGAAATTTCCACGCGGTTCATTTTAAGCTGTGAAAAAGTAAGCTCGGCCCGCTTGCTGACATACGAAATCACATTCGTCATCGTGCGCTTAATTTCGCCGATGCCCTCCTGCGCCTCACGGATCTCACGGTCAAAGTCAGGCGTCTGTGCAGATGCCACTTCATTCAGCGCAGAGAGCTTGGACTCCAACTCACGGCACTGTTCCCGACACTCACGCAGGCGGTCATACTCTGCCTGCGTCAAATTGCCGTATTCCAGCTCCGCCGTCAAATTCTGAATCTCACTGCGCAGTGACTCAGCAGCCTGCGAGCCGGTTTCCGACTGTTCCGCGCAGCGCCGCTCCAGTTCTACAGCGTCTTCTGCCCACTTGCGGAGATCCTCTTCTTTGAAGGCATCGAAGGTATCTCTGGCCTTTTTGTCCAGTTCCTGAAGCTCTGTAAGCTGCCCCTTTTGCTCTGTTCCGGCAGCATACAGTTCAGAAATTGTTTTTTTGAGCGCAGCCTGTACCTCTGGCAGCGTTTCTTCCGTCACGCGGCGATGACAGGTAGGGCAGTCCATACCGGCATGAAATGCCTTGTATGCCACGGCCTCCCGCTTATACCGCGCGCCCAGGTCATTGACCTTGGCCGTGATCTCCGCCAGCGGCTCGGTAAACTTGGACTGATACTGCTCAGCCTGTCTGCGGACGATTTTTTCACGCAGCGCGTGAAGCTCTTTTTGCCGCTGCACCGTATCGCCGCGTTCATCACGGGCCATCTCATCGTAGCGCTGGCTCAGTTCGACGAGCCGTTCCTGCATTTCGTCAGTATCGAGGCCGGCAAACTGTTTTTCCTCCAATGCCGCGATCTCATTTTGAAGAGCCGTAATGCCCTCCGAAATCTCCACCCGCATCGTTTCATGCTGCTTCTTTTGCGTTGCCGCCAGATCCTTTTGCCCACCGAGATATGTGATACGCTCCTCCAACTCGCGGATCTCCGCACGCCGTCCCCTGAGATAGGCGTCAGGCGAAAGAATCACCTCATCCTCCAGGGATGCCTGCACCTCACCAGAGAGCTGTGCGAGGATTGTCTCCTGCGGAATGAACGGAAGATATCGTTCCAAAAGGTTCTTGCCGCTTGTCCCTAACTCCTCGATAAAATACAGGGGGTTTAGGATAGAGAGAAACACATCCCGCTCCCCGAAGAGGTCAGCCAAATCAAGTTGACGGATGGTATGACCGTCGTAATAGATGGACATATCGTTATTTCGGCGAATACGGGTCAATTCGTGGGTGATCCCATTCTCATCCACAAAGCGCATCTGGATGGCGACGTCAGGATTTTTCTCGTTGTGAAGCCGGTCAAGACCGCGTTCTCCAAAAAACGGGAGTCCGGTCACGACAAACGCGATGGCGTCCGCAATGCTAGTTTTCCCCCGGCCATTTCCCCCGGTGATGACAGTAGGGTTGCCGAAGGTCAACTCCGTAGGCTTTTCATAGGACTTGAAGCCCGAAATACTCATACTGGTGATCTGAAACTGTTCGATCTTTTTCAACTGTCTGCTCCTTTCGTTTGCTCAGGGCAGCTTTTTTATGCTGCCTGCTGGCCCTGCTGATAGACCTCATAGGACTCCAGCACGCAGAACACCACGGTATCCTGCTTGCGGGTTGTGAGCTTCACATGAGAAAGCTGTGTGCCCGGCGCCAGCTCGGGACGTCCCCCCCGGACATAGGCATAGGTCTGCTTTTTCTCCGGCGTTTCCAGATTGACCAGCGTATTGCTGCCGCTCATGCCACCCTGTACCTTCGCGGCCAGAACTGTGTAGATGTCCTCCTCGGGCATAGCCTGCGCGGTATTGCGGAACGGAACGGTCTTTCCGGTGGGTTCAGCGGTATGTTCCTGCTTTTTGGGGCCCGCCTGCGGTTTCTGCTGTGCCGAGCGATTCTGGGGCTCAGCAGATTGCTGCGCTGTGCCGCCGCTGCGCTGATCCTGTGCGGGTGTGGAGGCCAGCTTTTGATTGCCTGCGGCCTTCTGCTCCGGCGCGGTTTTAGGCATCAACAGAGATTGAATACCGCTCGCTGCGGCAGGCTCAAGGCCCAGCTTTTTAAGCGCGTTCAAATAAGCGTCATCCAGCTTTTTCCGCTCACTAGCCTTAATAATGTAGCTGCGTCCCCGGCGCTCGATGTCCACCCATACGGTGTCGAGACTGTAGAGGACACGTCCGATGCCCCATTGGTAGGCAGCTCGCTTCATGCTGTCGGAGAGGCCGCCTTTGATGGGCTCAATGTCCGAATCCTCAGCGCCGTCCCATTTGATAATGAAGCCCTTGCCTTCAAAGTAAATGGCAATGCCGCAGAGCTGTGCGTCCTTTTTTCCATTGGAGTGCCACGGCTTGAACTCGTTGTACCAGTTTTCCGGGCCACAGACCTCGTCCAGCCGATTCTGGATGGCGCGGTTGGTCACATAGGGAACCGCCATGCCCCGCATTGATTCCTCAATCGTATTTTGCAGGCGCCATTCCAGATCCTCCGGAGCAAAGGGCTTTGCAAGCGACGCTTGCATATTTCTGGCATCTTTTTCTGTCAATTTTTTACCTCCTAAAAATAAAATCGCTCAATGTACGGCCATTGGGAACAAGAATGTCCGTATAGTAGTAGGCTGGGTCCTTGTCCTTGAGATGCTCCAGCAGAGCCTTGTGGTCAAGGCCCTTTTGATTATGCGTGGAGTTAAACATATCATCGTTGTCAGGTAGCCCCAACAAATACCGGGGAAAATTTTTCATCGCTGAAAGCTTTTTGTATCGCGGTAGGATGTTATTACCTGTGCATACCCTTTCGTCTTCGTAAACGTTGGAAAAAGGATAATAAAACATGGGCGTATCCTCCGTTGGAGGCTCATCCGCGACCACTCCCATAGAACAATCTGCTACCCTTCCGTCAGCCAAGACACGAAGGCCAAAGACCAACCGCGGCAGCGGAAAGTCCAAATATTCTGTATCTCGGTAGATCACATCCGCCCGCAGATCAGGGTTCCAGATCACGAAGCGGCGTTCTTCGGCATTCATGGAGACATGAAGACAATGCTCCGGCAGAAATCCGCTGCTAATGTATTCATTCCCGACACAGCTGCCGTTGAGGGCGTAATAAAATTCGACCGGGTCGATCTCCCGGTAACTCAGGACTCCGCCGGGACTTCGTTCCTGAACAATGATGGTGTTTCGGCTCGGTGAGATCCGAACGATTACCTCCTCCGGCGATTCCTTTCTCACAAGCGGCATTACGCAGCCTCCTTTCCGTTGAAAATAAGATGCTGTTCATTTCTTTCAGCCTCCAGCCGTCTGACTTTCTTTTGACAGTAGAGGATCATATTGATAATCGAATTTAAGAAGAGAAGCGGCTCATAGCAATCCGGTGAAAGTGTAATGTCGATCTTGACGCCGTCTCCGGTAAAATGATAGGCAACATCGAAGACAGAGTGGGATGCGCCAACGACATAAAACAAAAATATATCCTTGATCTTTTCCTGCCACATTCTAAACTTCGATGAAAAGATATCTCCATCTTGGCAGCCCAACTGGTATAAACGGTCAATGCTCTGGTCGCTAAAGCGCACGGTGTAAAATTCATCGTCTGTTTCTTCCGGTTCTTCATCGAAAAAAGCCCACAGCAAATCGTACATGATCATGTCAGGATCTTCCACGTCCACCTCCGGGTAATCTCGAATGATCGCGTTGACCATATCGGCATCGCTGGTGTGAAGATATTTTAGGATCCGCAAGAAAAGCAGAATATCCCATTCATATTCGTTGTCATACATGGGCGCACCTCAAAAGAAGGTTCGATGCAGCAGCCGGAAAGTCTGCGCTTTTTTACTATTGCCAGTCAAGGCTGCGATCCAGTCGCTTTCAGTGCGTCGACAAATATCATTCAAGCCTTCAGGTGTGACCTCCTCCATTTCAAAGGCCAACCAGTTGATCATAGCCAGGTTCAATACGCCATCTTTCTTTACTGTGTCCATCACCGTCTGGAGGTAAGGGCTGTACTTTGGTTCGGAAAGTATAGTTTCTTTCGCAGGTACCTCATGGAGTAACTGCACAAAGCGATCTCTATGAAACTCAAGCATCCTTGATCGCCTCCTGCCCAAAGCTGACCATGCACAGGGCGTACTGGTCCAAATTCTGCATAATCTCACTGCGTTCCTGTTCAGATGCAGATGCCCGGCCGAGCGAGGCATAGTAAATGCCGCAATCAGGGATAGGCGCTCCTTCTTGAATCAGAATGTTCCAGACCGTGTGCGCCAGCAGCTCGGGATCGCTGCCATCCACAACCGTAGAGCAAAGCAGCATATCACCGATCTTCTGCGCGCCACCGAGATCCGCTTTACGGAGCATTCCCGCAGTATGGAAGGCAACCGCCTCCCGCTGCGCCTCCTCGCCGGCCACAAGTAGCTGGCGAAACGCCTCGGGTTCCTGTTTCCCGAGTACAACTCCAAAGGGACGGGAGATCTTATGCTCCCACACGCCATTCGATGGGTTGAACTGTCGGTACAGCTTTCCGAGCTCCGGACGCAACAGGTTCGTTACCGTCCCCCACGCCTGTAAACGCAGGGATTCATCCGTTCCGGTGAAGCCGTCCACAGAAATGACGATCACCATATCCAAAGACTTCATTTTTGCTTCCTCCTTCATCAATATTCGTCAGCTAGCATGATCGTAGTGGCTGAGCGGTCTGCCTCCGTGATGATCAGCACGCGGATCTTGCCGCTGATTTGATACCAAGACAAGATACGTTCCCCATCGCGGATTGCCTGCTCATTGGCTTTTTGATCCGCCATGCAGGTATCACCCCAGTCACCGCGGATATGCCGATTCACAAGACGGATCAGCTTTTCCTTTGAGACATTCGCCAAAGCAGCCGTTGTGGCGCGGACTTCTCCGGTGGGAAACCGGATGGGTCTGTACTGCATAATGGGTAAGCCCCCTTTCTTTATGTCAATGCCTTAAAGCCGTTTGGCGTCAGGACATTGAAGATCATTTTATTTGTGATGGTTTCTTTTACCTCGCTGCCAAGATGGTTTCCGCTGGCACTGAACTTCTCCTCGCTCTCGGTGCGCACGACCTTGACGATGCGGCCCTTGATGATGTGAGGGCTGTCGCATTCAATGAGGCCGTTGATCATACCCGAGCCACCAATCAGCCCGATCTGGCTGATAGACAGCGGCAGGAGCGGACGCTTGGCACCGCTGTCCAGTTCGCTGCGGCGCATCATCTGCGCGAAGCTGTTGGACTTGCGAAGCTGCTGCTCCAATTCCTTTTGGTTGAACCGTTCGCCCTTGAAAGTGTTGACCTGCAAAGGCTGTGCCGGGAGCACATAGCGTCCCTCCTCGATCATATCAAGAGGCGATATCGAGGCGGGACTGCACGCAAGCTGCTCCAGCCAGAGCGTATTCTGCAATTCCGTGTCTCTGTGCTTTCGGACGCCGAATATAGCAACCTGTTTGAACTGCTTAAATTCGCTTTCTGTAAAGCGCCAGACGGAGAGGTCGTTGAAATTATCAACGAGGACACGGCAGATGTCCGGTGTCAGGCGGTAGTAAGGAATGACATAAATCAACAGTCCGCCATACATCAAGGTAGGTAGACTCTCAATCAAAAACCGCTTTTCATGCCGGGACCGGCCACCACTTTCATTGATGACAGACAGGTATGGCGGATTCAAAAAGAGCAGATGAAATGCTTCATGGCTGATACGGCTGTAAAAGAAGCTGCCAAACCCGACGCGGTGGAGACGTGTCTGTGCTTCTTCCGCACGGCTCTCATCCAACTCCACGCCGTAGGCATAGCAGTTATTCCCCTGAGCTAACTGGCGCAGAGCCTTACCGCAGCCGCAGCATGGATCGAAGAGGTTCGTGGTGACGCCATCCGGGAACCGGATACCTCGCAGCATCAAAGAGATGTTGTCAGGATCGGTAGGGTAATAGCCCAGCTTGATGTTGTTCATCAGGCGGCCCACCACGGCGGCATTGGTCTTTTGCCCCGTGGGGAACGCAGCCGCGAACTTGCTCAGTACCTCATAGATCGGCTTGTAGCCTGTACTCATGAGATTGAAGCCGCTCATGCCCCAGCAAAGCTGTCCTGCCATAGATGCCAGTTTGTACTCTTCCATCTCCAGCAGAAATAGCTGGGCGGCAGTAATCTGCTCTGTCAGGTTCCTGCGTATCTGTTCAAGCTCTGTGTAGGTATCCCGCGCCGCCACCAAGTCGCTCTGCCGGTATTTTTCAATCCTTGCCCGCTGCACGACCATGCCCTGCGCTGATTGTATGATCTGCGATTGAAGCTGGGTAAGCTGATCCAGGGCATAGGGCCTTTGTGTTTCTAAATCAAGCGGCTTGCTCATCAGATTCCCAGTCCTTTCTCAATGCACAAAGGGCATCCAAGAGATGGGTATAAGACCATTTTTCAAGTTCGTGCCGGGTGATAAAGTGGTTATAGCCGCCTTTATAGTCTCTGCTATGGCGCACCGTGCGGTAGAGCAGCACTTTACCGCTGCCGCAGGCAGGCTGGGAAATGGAGACATAAAGGCCGCCGTTCTCCCACATTCCGATCAGGCTGCAATCTCCCGATACTCCAATGCCGCCGGCGTTGCTGCTGACGGTCACCTCGCGTAGCCCGAGATCTCTTGCAAGGGCGCGCAGGAAAACCTTTCCCACATTGAGGAAGACCTGCTTGCTCCCGTTGGGACCGCATTCCTTTTTGCCGTGGATATCGCAAAGGTCAAAATCAAGCAGCGCGGCCAGCCGCCGCATATTGTTCGTCTGTGATTTTATAGACATGGCAATTCCTCCGATCATTGATATAAAAGAGGGCAAGGAACAGATACAGTTCCTTGCCTTCTTGTCGCACGACTCATGCCGCGCCTTTCATATTCTCTTCGGCCTGCGGCGAAGATTTAGCTGTGCCTGCCGTCCCCAGCGGGATGCGCTTGGCGCAGTATGCTTTTAACCTCACACAGCCGTTTTCTGTCAGGATACCGTGATAGCGTTTTTCATAAAGGACGGCTTTCCCATTTTTGCTGATCCGTACCCTGCTCACCACATTGATCTCCCGCATAGGCTCTTACGCAGCGTTGTGGAGGATACGCTCATGCTCAAAATCGAACACGGGTGCATTTTCCTTCGGCGTGCCGGGGATAAGCTTGAGGGTGTAGCCCTGCTCACGCGCCAGCTTGAAAATGCCGACGATTCGATTGAGTTCTTCATCCGCAGGTTCAGGCTCGGCGATATCCTCTGTCGCGCATGGTGCAGCTTGTGCTGTCACAGATTCTTGCTTTTCTTCCTGCACCGGTTCAACAACAGCCTCTCGCACATTATCATCGACGTCTGCCGTGGCTTTCAGTTCCTTTTGACCAGGAACCGTCAATACCGTCCAGATTGAGCGGAACGCGGAAGCAAGAAGCGTACCAAAAAGCGTGCGCTTTTTCGGCGTCAGGTTAATGATCTCTGCGGCATTTACTGTGTCGATCTCACTAAGCGTTACCGTCAGCTTTCCTGTCTCTACATAGGCAGAGGATAGAAAGCAGGATACCGCGGCGCTCTCCGAGGCAAAGACCTCCGGCGACTGCACACGCTTAGCGAGCAGGCGCTTACAGACGATGCTGCCAGCGTCCATATCATCGACCCGAATCACATCGGCATTCACGGTTCCGGCATGGACTGTTCCGTACCCTGTAATCGTTTTGGCCGTGATGCCGCAGGTCACTTGAAGGCATCCGTGAACAACCAGATGCTCCGTCGCAAGAGATTCGTAACGGATAGTTTCTCCCTTGGGAATGTAGATAGTTTTCATATTGCTGTCTCCTTTTCATTTTTTGAGGGCGCATCGCCCATTTTCTTTTTAGTCTCAGGCGGCCATTTCATCACGGAGCCGAACCGGCAACACCAGCGCAAAATCGCTGCGCCCCTCTGCCTCGACCACGATGGGCGTATAGGGGCCGCTGAGTTTGAGCCGCACCATCGGCTCTTTTCTAAACTGTCGCAATGCATCTATCATATAGCGAAGATTAAACCCAATGGCAAGATCACCGCGGCCGACCATAGATACACGGGTCGCAAAACGTCCGGTGGGTACGTTCATGGACAATTCTTTCCCTGCAAAGCGCACATACGGAAATGTGCAGCTGCCAACGCATTCTTTGAGGTAGGTGAGCTCCCGCAGCAGTTCATCCGTCTGCACAGTAATAACTTCTCGATAGGCCTTGGGGATCGCGGCATCGGGATCATAGGTGTCCACGCCATACCTACGGACATACAATTTCAGCGTCTCGTCCGAAAAGCATACCTTGTGAGCGCCAATCTGCACTGTCACTTCATTTTCTCCGAATGCCCTTAGATGTGTGAGCGCATCACCCAGCATCAAACAGGGCACCGGAAAAACTGTATCCGGCTGCGTATCGCAGGCCATGCGGCGTCCATCCAGAGAAAAAATGCGGTCTTCTCGAAACTGGACACAGGCACTCTGCGGCCGACGGTCGAGGCATCCCTTTTCCGCGGCATAGCGTACGCGCTCGATCCTGCGGAAAAGCGCAGCGGCGTTCACACGCAGGGATGTGCTGTCCTCTACAGTCCCGCACTCCGGATAATCTTCATGGGAAGAAACAGAAAATTCCGCGGCTCTTTGTCCACAGCGCACCTCCAGCGTTCCATCTTTTTCGTCCTTGAAAACGAGGGTGATCGCCAGTTCTCCCTCAAAATGGGAGCAGGCTTTCATCACATCCTTTGTTCTGGATAAAACGAAGGACATATCATCGCCGAGAGTAGGAATCTCTGCTACGAGCCATGTTTCAAGGTCTGTCGCTGTCAGCGTACACCGCCCATGCTGAATGCAGACCGCGATCTCCTCCAGAATGGGGAGCGGACTCTTCCTCAAGACCTTGCTGACCTTGTTCATGGCGTCCGCAAAGGCCTGGGCATCTACTGTCGCTCTTTTCATGCTGCTTTCCTCCTCGGCTGTTTTTCCAGTACTGTCTGCATTCGAATCGTTCTTGTCGAAAAATCCGTCTGAAGCGCGAGGTTCTCCCCGTGCGTCAGGATGTTGTAGACCATCGTTAGAATAGCGGTAGCCGCCGTGACATTGGCGACGATGCTCTGCGGATCTGCCTGAGCGGCCTCAGCACAGCTTACTTCCGAGGGAAACCTGTCTGTGATTTTCAACATTTCCGGGTGGACACCTCCGATAGGTTTTCTCACGGTACGCCCGTTTTTCCGCACACCGCAGACCACCTGGCCGGTGTAGCTGCCGTTGCCGCTGTCGATGTAGATGAGATCTAAGCTCTTTTTGAAGGCCTCATGGCAGAGCTGGCGCGTGCGGTTATTGTCCACGCACCCCAGCAGGAGGACCATCTCTCTGACTTTTCTTCTCGGATAGCCGTCCGTTTCCCATTCTCCCGGTTCGATCAGGGTCATAAGCTCCGGGAGCGTTTCAATGAAATTGGGAACATACTCCGTTTCCATGCCCAGCACGGCGGAGTAACGCTCCGAGAGCACACGGGCCTTATTTTCACCAAGATCAGCTTCCACAAAATTCTGTCGATCAAGGTTCTTGGCCTCGACGAGATCTCCGTCGCAGATAATAAACCGCGCCGGACGATCGAGCATGTGCAGCAGGCGGAAGAGGTACGGCGCAACATAGCCGCCTGTCCCGCCTGCGCCCAGCATCACGACCTTTACCGGACGATCCATTGGAAATCTCATCACCACACCTCCGAAAGAAACTCTCGAAAGCTACGTTTCTTTTCCACCTTCACAGGGACAGGTCTGCGGACGCTGACCTGATCCAACCATTCCTGCGGAAACGGCTGCTCCAGCCCCTCGATGACCGTAGCAGGATCAATAGTAACGAAGTTGTCGCCGCAGAAGACACGGGCTTTGATCTCCGGGTAAAAATGATCAAGTTCTCCAAGGACAAAGTAAAGCCCTACGGAGCGCTCGTCCCGGTCGTCCTTTCCCGAGAAAAAGGCGTCCATGCTGTTGTGGGAGTGGATATCGGCATAGCAGATATACCGCTCCTCATCATCGTAGGGGCAACCGTGAAGGTCCGCCTCCACTTCCTCTTTGCAAACGCTCTGCTTGGGGACATAGGCGAAAAAGCGTTTTTCCTCTTTGTCCCAGTAGATCAGTGCCAGCGCCTCGTTTTCCTCGTTCTCCGTCATAAAGGTGCGGAAGAAAGCGATGATTTGGCCCATTAACTGAGCGGGGATCTTCGGCAGAGCCGGGATAAACCCAGCTCTGATCTCCGAAAAATCCACTACATTATTTTTGGGGGCGATAAACTCGCCCTGCTCCATCTTCCGGAGCTCATAGATCCTGCCGTCACGGGCGGGAATCAGGCAAATGACTTTATCCGATGCCCGAGCCTCCTCCAGAGTGCCGAATTTCCCCTTATAGGCGGCGTTGCCCTTGGTCTTCATCTCCACCTTGGGCTTCACATAGCAGCAGGGATTCTTTTCTTTTGTCTTTTTGAGGGCTTCCAAAAATTCACGGGAGCGCTCGATCGTCTCTTTCATGGAGATGATCGTTGTCCCCTTGGGATCCTTGACCTCTTTTCGGATACCACAGTATTCCACGCTCCACGATACTCTCTTACCTTCCTCAAGGTCTGTAAAGTCCTCGGATTTGCGGATACGCAGCTCCTCAAAGGTCATGGATGGGTCCTCGATCTCCTCTTTGACGCCCTTGTGATAGAAAACAGGCAGCTTTTCCAAAAGCCCTTTCTTGGTGTTCTCCGCCGTTTTCTTCTCGAACGCCGCGGCGATGGGGTTTTCTGCGTCCGCGCTTACCTCCGGCTGCGCGGGTACGGGCTTTTCCGCAGGCGGGGCAGCGGCAGGTTTGGGTTCAGGCACCGCAGGTGTTTCAGGCTCTCTGGGTGTCGGGGCGGGTGCTGCGGTAGGCTCCGGCACAGATGCCAGTTCAATAGACTCCGCAGTCGGCTCCTGCGCTTCGGGTGCCGGAGCGGGTGCTGCAGGCTCCACAGGCGCGGCAAAGGGATCGCCCTGATCTACCGTATCTGCACTGTCCTTGAAAATCGCCGCAATGTCCAACCCTTCCTCATCGGGAATCTCGCCAAAAGGCCACGCGCTGTTGCTGGATTCACTCATAAATGCTTGCTCCTTTCAATTTGGGGACAAAAAAAGACCGCAACTGCTCCCATGAGCAATTACGGTTTTCTTCTTGTCCTTATTTCGTTCCAGTTCGTTTGAGCCTCTGACGGAGGGCGCAATGACCCCCTTTCCGTCGCCGTTCCTCCCTAACTTACTCCGCCCTGACTTACTTCGCCCTGGAATACAGCTCTATTCTACTGCCCTATACTTTTCCTGCATAGTTGGAGGTTTTCCATGGTCCAGAAAGCTTGTAGATATAGTAGCTATTTAAAGATAGTAGGTCCTAATAATTCTACCACACGCACATAGATAGTAGAATGGAGTTGCGACATATATTCGAAGTAACCTACCTGCTCAGTGATAAATTGACAATCCAAGCAATGACAATTATGTTCTACTGCGCAAGCGAGTTCATAAACATATTAGAAAGCTCTGTAGCCGTTGGGACGACGCTATCATAGGAGTTAGGGAAAGCTCCGAGCTTCAAACGAGCAAAATAAAACTGCATCGTCTCTTCGTGTCCGAACCACGACCATCTACCTGCGGAGAAACCGACGGTGCCAATCATGACGTATTCTTTATATTTTCATAGTAAAGTGATCGCCATCTCAGCAAGCAAGTGCTTTTTGAGATGGCGGTCTTCTTACGCGTAGGTAAATCTTATGGTTACATCAACGCTGTTGCACAGTACTTATCCTATACATTTATTTCTGTGTTTTATCTTGAACCAACAACATTCCTCGATACGATAAAACAATAGCCTGTTCAATGCTGATTGCATTCTTTGGTTCAATCTTTTTCTGGGCCGTGCCCTGAAATAGTCCTACACTTGAGAGTATTCTAATAGGCTCAGTTGCCCAGTCTGCAATGTCATCTCTGTCCACAAATGATATTCCAGTATTAAAGTTACAAAGGATATTTTCCCCAGTTTCGTGCTCAATATAGTCCAACGCTCTGTAAAGCATTGTAGCATATTCCTCACGTGTAATATCCCGGTATGGCTCAAATTTTGTCCCATCGCCTACGCCTTTTGTAACTCCGATCGTATATGCTTTGTTGATATCTTCAAAATTGGGACGTCCTATAGGCACATCGTCAAATAACTGTACCCCTCTACTCTCAATTGGAGAATTCATCACGGTCTCTACAAATCTGACAAGAAATGCTGCCGCCCAGTCTCTATGTAAAGCTCGCCGACAATCATCATACATTGCAAACGGAAGTAACCTCATATCTTCTGCAGCAGATACTTCTTCTTTGGCCCATCCACTATATACCGGAAGATCACTTGCGGAAGCATTAAGGCTGCAAATAGATACAAAAAGCAAGATAATTGCACATATTGCAGCCTTCTTACTGATGCCAACTTTCATCTTACACTCCTTCAGCCCAAAGTTTTTGATGTAAAAAGGTATTTCTTTCATCCATAAAAGATTATACTTTATTCATAGTAGGACGGCGGTGTTTGCTGGATAATATTGTTCCAATATTCATTCCAGAGCAACTGAACATTATCGCATTCTTGCATTTCTTTCAAGAATGCGGAAAGTACTTCGTTTTCCGTTTTCGCTTTTTCACAATCACTGCTCAGAATTGTCTTAAGTTGGTCATTCTCTAAGTTTCCCACACACGAGAGGAAAAGAGTATTGTTCTCCATTCTGTTACTAACAAATTGCCGCAGTGCTTCCATGGTAATTGCAGTCTTATATGTTTGACTATTTTTCCCTTGCTTTGCCATTTCCTGCTTTAGCAGTGCTATAGTTGCCCACTTTTCATACTCAGCAGCGGTTGTTAAAGGAATGGTCCGATTAAGCCTATCCTCTTCTGCTGCAAGTTCGTTAATGGACATGGCTGCAATTTCTGTCAGATTTTTAGCACTTTGGGTACTAAATGTATTAGCAGATATTTTAATTAGACAAACTCTAGTTTTGCCCGATAGACCGAGCACATAATCTCTTAGATTTTTCCAATCGTCTACCGTATGCTGTCCAACACTAACCTTATACTCTCTATTTTCATATGATGTACGGTGAACGGCCTGCGAATGATATGTTGCCCAGTCGCTCGTTCGGACATATTGGATGATATCTCCTGGCTCAAGGTACTCCCAAATATCAAACCAAATGTCATCATCATTAAAATCCGAAGCCAAGTAAACTTTGAATTGATACGCTCGCTTTCCCCCTTCACCGTTTACATCTGCCCAGTAGGTTCGAAAATTGGGAGCGTAAGTCCACGTGGATGTCCGACCTCGCCCCCATGTGGCATTATAGTAATACCATGAAGAATCGGTCGGGTTGTCTACTGCTGCGGTCATACTCATGCCGCCAGCATAAAGAACCTGTGATGCAAAACTCGTGCAATCTCCGCCCTCGTTAAAATAATAATAGTCCGGATTCGGAGAAGTTGTATATCTACCAATATAACTTTGTGCGTTAGTTCGATTATATTGTGTATTTCGTGGGCCATTATCATATACGGCGTAGGTTGACACATTTAACAACATACTTGCAACAATAGCAAGCGCAAATATAGAAGATAACTTTTTCATAACTTTTCCTTTCATTTTGCTTCTACTACTATATGTATCTCCGATAGCAACTCTCTTCAAATATCAGCCGATCGTTTCCATCAACTCTCCTATGGGCATGTTTTTGTTACGCTCTGATTTGGCTGAGCAACCCCATTGATACTCCATGCAAGAACTAGTCGATATGACTTTCCCTTCTTAACAAGACATTCGCCAGAAATAGGCACAGTACCATTTCCTGATGCACTCCAAGAGTCTAAATAAATATTTCCTTCATAAAGCGTAAGTTTAGCGTTAATACGGTCATTATTTCCGTCAGCTTGACAAATAGCACTTCCTCGGGCAGTTGTTCCGCTAAAAGAAAGGCTTGGCGAAGCTACCGGGGCACGTAAAGTTACAGCTTGTGCAGTTGTACTCATTACAAGCATAAGACAAGCTATCAAAGCGAGAATTTGCTTCTTCATAAAACACCTCCTTTCATAGTCGCTGACAAATAAATGTAGTTGAAGATGCTTTTCTTACAAGAATTGACATTATATTATTTTTTTGGCATATCAACCAAAAAATTTTTTCTGACCATGTGCAAGTAGTCCTCTCTTACTAATTATAGTCCTCAACATACTCATCAAGAAAATTGACAATGTATATTCAGAAAATTTCCCTGCTATATCATTACCAACATAATGGTATGTCACATACGTCTCAGGAAAAATCCAAAAAATGCAAGAAAAAGGGGTTCCTTAGCATCTATAATAATAAGCTATACACATAGTGCGCTCTAAATACTTTTACAAAGGAGAACAACAATGAGCATCACAGCAACTGATTGGAAAAATAAAAAGGCACCACAAAACACTCATGCAAGTGTGGATCTTGGAAACAGCACTGGATAAATTACTCTGGTCGAGAATGGTCAGAAACATGCTCTGCTCTTGGTTGCAGTAATACTGCCACCTTGTGGGCCCATATCTATAACCCCGACCCTGAGGTCACGGGCGAATACATTATTCCGGCATGCTCTGAATGTAATAAGCGCAGTGGAGAGTTCATCCTAAATGGGAACACGTGTTTGGTTTCCGCAAACAAGCAAAAGGCCTGTGAAATGTAAGCATTTACTCTGCCTCAAGCTACTACATGTGAAGGGATTTTTCTGCGCCCCCACATCGCACATACTGCATAGGAAATAGTGAAAATCTCCGCTTATGAGCATTTATGCGACTTTTCCTGATGAACGCCTAAATAAGACTTTGCTGCTTTCGCCTTATTCTGTAGGCTATTGGATTCTGTGCTTTTCCATTTACAACATTCCCCTAAATCAAGACTCACTGTTCCAATAAGCATAAAGGCCAAAGAGATTAATTTCTCACTTGTTTACTTTCTTATCAAGTGCATCAGATGTCTTCTATTAAAAAATACTAATTAAAGCAAATGTGGACAGGCTGTACCAAAATGACGTATCCTGTCCAGCAGTTCTTTTATTAGCAAGTCAAGGCAATACAAATACATATACGATGCTTATTTTTTACTACAGGTAGCATCTGGGCAGATACCCAGCCGAGTATTGGATATAACAACACATAGAATCTTACCCTTTGCGCTAAATGACTATGCTCCCTCCACGTTTGACAGTGCTTTGTCACAAAGTCTCACGCAGAGGGAGCATTTTCATTTACCACTTACTCAGGATCTTCCCGAACATCTGGAGTTTTTCTTCGTTGTAACGCTGCACAACCAGCATTACGTTTTCTCCCACCATAAAGTCAGAGTCCTCGTGCTGGAAGGAGTAATTGCACATACAGACTACGCCATCTGGCAGATTGCAAAAAACGCCTCCACCATACTTCCCCGAAATGACTGCAAGGCGGCGCGAGCCTACGGGATGACGCTGTTCCGCTCCAAGGATGGGATTCGTTTCCGTTTCCTTGATGGAGACAACCAGTTCATCTTTAGCGGGATCATAAACCTTGACAACGCTCTCTAACTCCATGCCGGGATGATATTCATCCCGCAGATCAGGAATGGCAGCATAGCGCATTTCGCGCTGAGTGAGGTCAAGATCATGTCCATAGCAGTCAACAAGGCAGCGTCGAGGGCCGACCGCCAGCATCCGACACTTTACGCGGCTGCCGATACGGTGAAGATCCTCGCGGTGAGCGAAGAAATATCGTTGACTGCGGCTTGCGAGACGACGAGATCCAATAGCAAAGCCCGCTTCACGTTCGACCTTGATGATAACAAGATCGATACTCGCACCGACCATATTCTGCAGCACATAGTCAGGGCGCTCATTTCCTGCTTCCCACATTTCCGAGGCTGGAATTACAATGCGTACACGGTAGGGCACTACAATGGCGCAATACATGGTCTTCTTCTCTCGTCTCTCTGTCTCCGGGTTCCACACATAGATAGAATGCGGGTCTACGCCGATAATCGTACCGGTGATAGCACTGCGTCCGCGGTAGGAGGCATAAATAGAGTTCCATTCCTGCCGCTCATCTGGGGTCAGGCCGCGATCGAGATTATTGAACTTCAGTTCGTAGAAAAGCTGCCGATCACTTTTGGGAGCAATCTTTGATGACTCAACAGACACGTGCGCCTCCAGCGGCGGCTCGAGCACTTTCTCTTCGGCAATCTCTTTCTTCGGCTCCTGGAAACCCCAGTCACTTTCCTCAGCGCTCGAAACAGGTGTGCTCTCTGATGGCACAGTCTCCGGTTCTTCGGAGAGATCTACGCTGTACTCCGCCGCCTCTTCTGCCTCGTCGTGCAGTTCTGAAATTTCTCTGGACACCATGTCCAAGACGCTATTGCCGTCTTCATCTGCATCGTGCAGAATCGCTGCTTCACTAAGGGCATCCGATGCACTTTCCGGCTCAGTAGTCATTTCCTCAATAGATGCATCTGCACGTTCACTTTCGGCGGGCAATTCCTCCTCAGAGGCAGAAACATCCTCTACTGGCATTGCTTCCTCCGAGGCCTTCTCTGCAGAAACACTTTCCGGCTTCTCCGTCTGCACTGAGCCTTCGGCATCATTTTCGTCGATGCCCTCAAGCGAAGTCTCTGTGGGAACTGCTTCCGAAGTGATACTTTCTTCTGCATTGCTGTCAGGCATCAGATCAGCGGGTACTGCATCGTCCGCGTTGGCCGCTGTTGTTTCTTCTGCCATGGCAGGCTTGGAAACTTCCTCTTCGGGAACAACCTTTTTTCTTGCCATAATATTATCCTCCTGTTGTTATATTTTTTCTGGCTCGTGTGAGCCAAAAAAGCGATGGGTACCATCCTCCTGACGGACGGCAAATATATGATGGCGTGGGAGCGCAATACCGCGGCTATCGCGGCGGTCAGAAATCCAGATGATCCGCTCTCCCTTCATGCGCGATGTCGCATGGATACGCTCAGGCGTGTCCATCCATACGACCGTAAAATGATAGGACAACTCCTCGCCGCTGCCTGTAAACCGAAGCAGGAAAGGGCTTTCCAACCGCTCTGATGAAAAGAACGACGGATCACAGCCGCTCAGTTCCAGCATGACGTCGATAGCCTCTAAGTACCGGGGATCTACCGTGCGCTTTCCGTAGCACACTATGTCTTCCTGAAGCCTCACAAAATTTGTTCCAGCTCGCAGCTGACGCAGCATAACGTCCATGCGATGCTGAGAGATCTCGATCCCCTGCGGCTGGTAATGCTGCGCTGTAAGCGCGTAGAGCTGACATGAGCGGATATATTTGATCTGTCGGAGCACTGAAATGATGTATTTTTGCTGATTGGACAGTAGCACATCCCTTACCTCCTCTCACGCCGTTGACGAAAGCGCATTGAGGTATGGATCAACCAGCAAATCGCTCTCACTTTCGGCAATACAGTTGAACAGCACGGCCATGATGTAGGCCGTGCTGTTTTTCACGTTTTGTTCCTGATTTTCATGGAGCTTTCGCTCCGCCTCCCGCAGGATCATACCATCCAGCCGCCTCAGCTTCGCCCGCACGCGGCTTTGCGGCAGTGTGGCGTTTCCGATGCGATAGCTGTCAGAGTAATAAAGGCGCTCAATGGCATTTTCAAACACCAGTGCTGTTCCCGGCGTAAAACCGGTAAGCTCACAGGCATCCAGAATACTCAGAAAATCATCCTCTCTTTCTTCGTCCGTCAGTCCGTCATGTGTGGGTTTCAGAACGGACGGACTGACTTCTATCTGACTACGATCAATCTTTCTTTTTTCTTTCTTACTTGGCATCACTTTCTGCGCTTCTGCAGCCGCGCTCTCTGCGGTTCTAAAACCGCAGAATTCACGGTTCCTGAAATTCAGATCCTGCGGGTCTTGCAGAGGTGCGATTTTTTCCGCACCTTCAAGAGGCTCAGAATCAGAGGTTCTTGAACCGCCGCTCTTCTCCGGCGCGGTAAAAGGCGCACTGGTGTAGTTGGGATCATCCTGAGGCGTCACATAGGCAAGATATATCTGATTGGCATCGCCGCGGCCGCAGCGTTTTTCCCAGACGAGCTCCAGCTCCACCAGCTTTTTGAAAGCTGCCGTCACACGCTGCTCGCAGATTCGCAGCTCTTTGGCAAGAGCCTTACGGGGAAAGATCACAAAGACCTCGCCGCGCTCATTGACCCAGCCGTTCCTGCGCGAGAGCTGGAAGCGGTTCAAAAGAAAGGTGTAGGTCACTTTTGCATCCAAGCTCATCTCACAATAGCGCGTGTCTGAAAAAAGCCAGCGGGGCATCTGCATGTGATAGATGCTTTGCACATCTGTTTGGACCATCAGCTGAAAGGATGGCCGTTCCTTCATTTTCGCTGCCCTCATCGCAGGTACCTCCTTATTGAGCGTGCGGGCATAGTCCGCACGATGGTTTCTCTTTTGCGACGTAGGGAAAAGATGCAGGCATCGTGAGTCAGTGTCTTTTCCCTTTCATAAAACATATCCAGCAAAACTTTCCCGCTAATTTCATGTAGGATATTAGTAAGAACGCACATTTTCTAATTTTCTATTGCAATAGCTTTCGTTGCCTTGCTATATGCCGCGGCCGGGCGGTATCCGGCTTGGGTCATCCAGTTCCTCTAAATCGGAATCATCTTCTCCAATGACGGCAGAGCGGGTCATTTCCACAAGTCCAATGTCCTCCGGCGAAGTTCCCTCCTTCATGTCTGAGAAATCGTAAATACACTGCTCACCCGATTTCTGTCGAGGCATCGCTACCGCATGTGGCTTGCGTGAGCAGGCTTTTTCTCTGTCAGGCACCTGCTTTTTCTCCGACGTGTTCTCCTGCGGCACAAAATGTACAGCCGCCTGAGAAGAGTGCCCTGCAGAAGTTTCGTGCGGAACACTCGCAGTTTTTTGAGGCGTACGTTTTTTATTTTCATCCTCCCGCCGTTTCCACTCCGGCACATAATCAAAAACGCTGCACTTTACAAGTTCCTTGTACGCCGGCAGCTCCTCCAGCATGATCTTGTAGAGCTCGGCAGGCTTATAGTGGTTGAACATTACAATGCACTTAAACTTGTCCAGCCGTAAGAATTCATCGGGCTGGAGAAGATCTCGCTGAGTATTGCTGCGGGTCTGCGAGTATGGACGGGTCGTACTGTAAACGGGAGAGAAAAGAGGAGCTAAGGGAAACTGGTTGTTGGTGACAGAGATCGTGACCTTGCCGCACTTTTTAGCAAAGTATTCAGCGCTCGTCATATCATTGCAACCCATGTAGAGGGTCATGTCAAAGGAACCAAGCTGATTTTCCCACTCCATCCCCGGATACTTCTCTTTCCATTGAGAGAGACTCTGTACAGCCACCTGAACAGACATATTGAAGCCGCGGATAGAGTTGAAAACATCGGAGATCCCCTCCATGTAGCCGATGTTGAGGTATTCCTCCAAACAGAAGTTTGTCAGCACCGGAAGGCGCCCGCCGTGGAGACGCGCGTAGTTGGATAGCTGCGGAAAGGTCAGGGAGAAAAAGAGAGAGCTTAGAAAGCGGTAGGCGCTGTCCTGTGCCGAGATGATAACAAAGTAGGCACATGGCCGCTGTCCTGGAAGCAAAAGATCAACATCATGGTTGCGGGTGATCTTGTCCACCAGCGGGTTCTGAAAGACCGCAAGGCGGTTGCCAAGGCCGATGATGATGTTGCCCCAGAGATTTTCCCGAGCCTTCAGGAAAAGGCCGTGAGGACCTTTGGCTGGGTGCTCCGGCGGGAGCTCCGCTAAGGTGCGGTTGATTTCGTTGACACTTTTATAGGCGAGGATCTTATAGACGTCGCCAAGGCTGCGCTGCTCCAAGGGGAGAAGATTGCCTCGATCATCCTTCTTGTTGCAGACATAGTGGATGAGTGCCATGAGGAGATTTAATTCCGCACGGCTCCAGAAGTCATCAGCTTCTTTGGGGCCGGAGGTATTCTGAATGATGGTGTTGGCCACGGTTGTCACAAGGTCAGGATTGGTGTCCAGCCCTGCAAGGCAGTTCCAGCCATCCGAGTGCGCCATATCGAGGAAATTGACCGCCTTGACATAAAAGCCCTTCTTTTCAAAGTACGGTGCTGTCATTTCAAAAAGCTCGCCCTTGGGATCCGTTACGATCACGGACTCGGGGTGCTGCCCGCCATCGCTGTTGCTGCGCTGTGCACAGCCCATGAGGAAAGGAATGATGAAGCCTCTCGACTTATAAGAGCCGGGGGCTCCGATGCAGAGGATGTTGTTGTTCTCGCCGGGCTTCATGCAGTGAGCGACATAGGTGGAATACTTCTCCGGATCGTCGGGACGCTCCTTGATGCGTCCCAGGAGCATCCCTGTGACCTCCTGGGCGCTTCCCAGTTCCAAGTGCTCGGCAAGCTCCTTTTTTGTTGCAAAGCCGGAGGTACCGTGAGTACCATCAGGAAGAATATCAAAGCCGCGAGGGTCTCGTGTGAAGTGATAGCCAGAAAACCAGCTGTAACCTTTCTTGGTGATCAGGCATATCAGCAAAAGGATCACGGCAGTAACACCAAGGCCAAAGGGCGTAAGTACGACAAAGAGGTTTCGGAAAGGGTTCAGCACCCAGATACTCTCCACCTCCTCACCGGTGGTGTTGAATACGTACTCTCTGCCCAGCTTCAGCGAGTTGAGCAGCATCCCATAAAAATACCACCCCAAGGCTCCGAGTACGGCATAGAGCGGAACACGAGCTTTATTGCGTTCGTACCAGCGTCCCCATTTATTTGCGATGCGGTCCTCCAGCTTTTCCAGGAGTTTTGATAAGCGGGGCATCGACAACATCTCCTTTCTCGGTGAGAAACTGTGTGCGCGGTGGGACATAAAGGTTAGGCGCACGGCCAAGCAGTTCGGACAGTACGTTTTCTGTGACCTTGTAGACTGTGGCACAGCCGGGATCTGCATAGCGCTGCAGCAGCACCGCGCTGCCTTGACCTTCCAATGCGGCAAGGGCAATCGGCAGACAGCCATGCTGCTTTGCCGTTCTAACGGCAGTGTCGATCCGCCGCAGATCCATATCCGCGCCAACTACAAAGGGATGACCGTTGTAGAGTCCATCCCATGCGGCGATGTCCTCCGGCGGTGGCTGATAAGCTGAACGCAGCATAAGCCTCGTAAGTTTTACACGGTAGTCAGGTACGGTCATAATTTGAAGCTGCTGCGCACCGGTCTCATCGCAGGAAAGCAAATGAATCGGCGCATGAAGGCAGTGATACGCTTCACCGTATCGAATCAGTTTCTCGTTCCTTTTTTCATCTTGGGTTTTCAGTTCCTCGATGACACTTTCATAGCTCGATCCAGCGAAGAGAAATGCACGCTGGGTGTTCTTGCCAAAATTAGTGTGGTTATGGAATGCTGCCAGTTCATCATTCACCGCCATACGTCCGATTCCGGGACAAACATAATGAGCAGCATAGTAAATGCCGCCTAAACTGAGAATAGCCGCAACTCTCGAACTGCCCCATGAATTACGTCCGCGAGTTCTTGTAATTGATGTAAGAAAAAGAGAGGGAATCTCTCGGGCCACATTTACCTCGGGTGCAAAAACATCAATGCCCGCCTGATAGGCAGACAGCATCAGTCGAGATAAGCGAATACGTCTTTCAATGGCGGTGCCGTGATAGGAAAGGCTCAGGCTTGGGATAGCTCCGTTGAAGATCATCTCAAGAAGCGCCCGCCCGCTGCCGGTAAGTGTCACCGTTCCGCTGCGCTCATGCAGTTTAATAAACCCTAATGCCATCAGATTTTCACGCTCCGCTTTTGTAGAAATACTGTTCAGATCTTGGGGCCTGATGTTTTGGCACCAGCAGAGCAAACGCAGCACATCAACGTCTCGAACGCTGAAGAGCACACCGGCAGCACCTCCTCCTTTATTCCTGCGAACGCCGAAACTGTCCTTGCGCCATATGCGGCGCAAGAACAATTTCGGCGTTCTTTGTCCGCCTCTATGCGGTGGCAATCTGTTACCCCCGCATAGTAGGCAGATAGGTGTATATTTTTGCTGCCTGCGCCTGATAAAATCGCAAGCAGTCTCAATGCTTTTCGCAGCTTTATCCCCCAACAGGCCGACGGCTTTGGAACACCCCCGGGAAATGGCGGATTCGTGCAGGTATCGGTTGGGTGTCTCCCCCCGATTCACGCTTTTGCATTCAGCACCATTGTCCGGAATAGAAGTCTTGACTGGCATAATCACTGGAGTGTGCCGCAAAGAAGTCGTGAGCATCCTCCAGAGGAAGCAGCGTAATGTGGCAGCACTCACGTTCGAAGCATTCCGTAGAAAGGAGTGCTACGGCAAGGGTATGCTGATCATCATCCGGAATGAGCCGGCCCTTGATAGCATTGCTGATGGCTTTCCATCCCTTGTTGTCCTGATCATAAATATGGCGTCCCTCTATGCCGGTATGCTCATCGATCACGAGCATGGCTCGAGAATAGAAAGGCAGCTTCTTCCCACACGCCTCGTATTCGTCCAGCAGACGGCGAAGGGTATCGCTCAGCCAGTTGGGTGTCTGATACCGACAGTGGGGCAGCAGCGTATGAAGTGTGATGTGGAGCCAACCGTAACCGAAGGTCTCTACGCTGCCTGTGATATCCATATAGGGCAGCGCCGGCCTATGAGCAAACCCGCCAGCCCCCGGCGAATATCGTTCGCAGAGTCGGCGCAATTCCAGTGTGGTCCGCTCAAATTGTTCCATCGTCTGCTCCAGCGTCTTTTGCAGTTTATTTGGGTTCATCTGCCCGCCGTCAGTCAATGCCACTAATGATCCTGTCTCGCTGAAAGCCATCCCCACAAGTTCCTGAATACGGATCAGGTCTCGCTTCATGTCATTCATCCCCATACTCCGATCTGCCCCTGCGCAGGTCAGTGGGCGATGTGGTGATCGCTTCATACTCCTTAGGAGTTGTGTGAAAGGCCACCGGCACGTGGTTATAGCCAATGCAAAGCAGTCCTTCACCGCGCCGAAAACGGGTAATTTGACGCACCTCGTCTTCGGACAAGTTCAACTTATCCTGAATGAGCCTTGCTTCCTGTTCTTCCATTTGCATAACGAGTTTGATACGGCTGGCATCCAGAATACCTTTACCGTAGCTGCCGCCATCCAAGCCGAAAAGGTCCTGCATTCCCTGCGTGCTCGTGACGGCAATCCCGCCAAGGCCGCGAATCGTCTTCACCATTTCCAAAACGAAACCGGCAGCCTGTGGATTGGCTGTAGCACCCACAAGGCTCCACAGCTCGTCCGCCAGCAGAGCGGAGAGATCGCTCTCACAGCTCATGATAAGGTCATAGGCAATGCTGGTCGCCCAAAAGGTGCCGTCAGCGATCATGTCATCCGGCATTCCCGAGAGGTCAAGGACAATGTACTTGTTATCAAGATCAATACTGTTTCGGCTTGCCATAGCAGCGGCAGAGCCTGTGACATAACGGGAGAGAACTACTGACAGATAACGCGTATCCGGATTTTGAGAAAGTACATCGTACCAATCTGAAATGATCGGCATGGTGCGGAAATCCCCATTCTCGTCCACGATGGAACTGTTATCAAAGGTAATGCCATAGCGCCCGTACACCTCTACCAGCGATGAATCGAGGCGGCTCTTATCCTCCTCGCTCAGGTCCTTTTTCTTGAGCGCAAACCAGATAATAAGCTGTGAGATCTTATCGGCCAGCACGGAATCGTCGCGGGCGGCGATGTTTTTCAGCTTTGCGTAGGAATCCAGCGACTTGCGCCGAATTGCCATTAGGTTCGGACAATCCTTAGAGGAAGGCGACATTCGCAGGTACAGCCCGCCCAGCTTTTCACATAGCGGGCGGAACTCATGACCCTTTTTCGGGGCAATGATGATAACGCGCTTGCCCTGCTGGCGAAGCCTGCCGCCGAGGCACTGGAGCGTAACGGTCTTGCCTGCACCGGTAGAACCGCCGATCCACCAATTTCCGTTGGTGTACTTATAATCATCGTATGGGTCAAGGAATACCGGAGAGCGGTTATAGAGATTCAGTCCGAGGAATATCCCGTTGTGGTCGCTCAGCTCATAAGAGGCAAAAGGAAATGTCGCAGCCACACCGGATGTCAGCGCATTGCGCCGAGCCTTACGTTCAATGTCCGGATCAAGGGCCAGAATGGGAAGCGAAGATAAAAACGCCTGCTCATTTTTGTAGTCACAGCGCCGGGCGATCATGTCCACGGACACACAGAGCTTTTCCACTTCCGTTGCCCGCTGTTCTAGTGTCTCGGGGTCAGGGGCCGTAACTTCAATGAGGGTGTGCATATAGTAAAAGTCCTCACCTTGACGGTTCATGACGTCCTTGAGGTAAAGGCCAGAATTGATGGCACTATCCAGTTCTTCGTAGTCCTGACGGGTATCGCCTACGTCTCGCATGCGGGAGCGGTTCACCATCGTCGTCTGAGCGATTTTAGAAAGGATCTTTTCTTTCGACTGCCGCTTGACAAGAAAGCTCATGTTGACTCCCTCACCAGCCTCTACCAACGGGGCAAGCCAGCATGAGCCGACAGTGGTTGCATAGCCATACCCTGTGATATAAAGATAGGTATGGTATACGCCGTCTACAACAATGTAGTCCTTGCTTTTCGTATCCACAGTGGTCGGTGCCAGAATATCGAGGATCGTAGTAGATCCGGCCTCCAGTTCTGTGAGGTCGGGTCTCTCTTCACCGAAGATCACACGCTTCAAAAGCGGCTGTTCGGTTCGTTCTTTCTTTGTGCGCTTCTCTTTCGGAGGCGCCTTTTGGATTTTTTTCGTCGCTGCATTGCGGGACTTCTTTTTCACTTGCATGATTACTCCTCATAAATGCCGTGTACGGCCGTCGTCATATCAAATACGCCATCCGGCAGCCGGACACGCTGACTGGTTTTCTTACTTAGGATCTCATAAAGCAGTTTTAGGACAAAGTTATCACTATACCGAGGCTCCAGCACCTCAAGTTCGCAGACATCAAGGTATCGTCGTGCGGTATCGGCCTCTTCATTGAGCCTCTGGATAATGGAATCTACCGTGTTGCGTTTGGCTCTCATACTTGCTTCATATTGAAAAACAAGGAAAAATCGATGCCGCATGGCATCACTCGCAATCCCGTTGCCGATCTCCTGAATGTTATCTTCAATCATCTCCCGGCAGGCCTCATTGTCTTCCTTCTCGGCATAACGCTGCATCTGCTCCACATATGCCTGCGTATCCGCCGGCAGTGTACGCGCCACCATCTGCAAATCATTTGGGGCAATTTTGAGATATGCAGCAAAAGATGAAATGATATTTTGCCTGTCATTAGGGGACTTCAAATAGATATTGACCGGCAGGAGTTCAAGTATCTTCACAAATCGGCCATCCTTTGTAATGACAACCCCACCGATGATATTTTTGATGGGCAGCCATGCCTGAATGCTGTCGCGGTATGTACCTCCGTCGCCTCCCGACTTCACCCCGCCGCCAAAAATTAAATCCTTCAGATTCATGTTCTGACCTCCCCTCGAAATAAAATGATCCGACGTCTTCTCCGCCATTGCCACCAGTAACCCAGCCACCGTGTCATACTGTCATCGTTGATTCCAATAAGGCCGAAGCCTCCCACCGGTACAACGACCACCAGTGTCACTATGATCTTTGCAGTCAGCCCAAATGGGAGAAATGCAATGCAGAGATATAAGGCTGGGACTGTCAGAATCACTGCCTCTACCAGATTTCGAAGTTCAAAAAGGCCCATGATGCGTCCTGCATCTGTAAAGTTTGAGGGAATGTGGTAGACATCATAATTCACCTTTTTCCACCTCCACGGTTTCTAATAAGTGTCCGCGATACTGTCGTATCATCTGCTCTAACCCAAAAAGCGAGCTCTTGCGCGAACGGATGATCTCATCTATCGCACAGCCAAGAACTTCTTCGTTGTTTGCCGTGCGGCTGACATTTCCCAGCTCCAGCGCACTCAGATATTGATTGCTGACGTGGCTATGACGCTCCAGCTCGACCAGTGAAATACCATATTTCAAGCGTATCGCACGCAGACGGGTCATTCTTTCCATCAATTTCCCTCCCGATAGTCAATATAGGGGAGCTTTCCCCAGCCTTGCCAGTTTCGGTCACTGACCTTGGTTTTCACAACGCCTTTGCTTGTCCCCATGGCTTCTATGGCATATCCACCGCCGATATAAACGCCTGCGTGCCCGCTTTTCCAAAGCATCAGGCCGGGAATTTCAGGCATGGTAGATACGGTGCCATAGTCTTTATTCAATGTTCCGGCGTTTTTGCACGCATGGTACATCTGGTCGGCACCGTAGTCGGGCATCCCGTTCGTTGCATAGCGGATGGTCATGCTTTTTGTATCCAGCCAGCCGTAGCCCTTGATGAGACCGATACAGTCTGCGGTACGGCGGCCAAGCCAGTGTTCCTTAATAAAATCGGCGTAGTTTCCTACACCGTCCGGATACTGCTGTTTTTTGTACTCAAAGAGGGCTGGCGTAAGAACATTTCCATAAGTGCCCCACACGTAGCCCCAGTTGTTCGCCCATGCCTGTATGGCGTAAGCCGCAAGATCCAGATTGTTCTTTGTACTGGGATCAACAAATCCAGATATATCGATCTCGTTATCGTAGCCGCTGCCGTATTCAACATCGCCGGAATATGGCCCATCGCCGCCGTAGCCTGGCTGGTAAGCCTCATAGTAGGACTTGTACTTGTTGATGGCATCACTCTCTTCGAGTGTTTCGTAAAGCGCTCCTGCCCATTGCCGTGCCTCACTGTCAAAGCCCAGCTCGTCCATGAGTTTTTCCGGGTCAAGGTGCTTGACCTCTATTCGCAGGGTCGTTACGACGCCATCATCGCCGCTATCCATAAAGCTGAGTGAAGGCGTATAGGATAAGCTCGATTTGCAGAAGTTGCGGATAAGATCAGCGCTCATAGTATTGAGGTCCTGTTGATGCGCGGCAGAGTTGATAGCAATGACCCAAAGAAGGTCATCATCTGTCATAGCACTGGACACTACAATATGATCAATAGTCGTTCCGTTTTTCTCGTACTCTGCGGCAATGCCTGTCACGACGGAGTCAATCTGCGCTCGCTCAAAAATGCCAAGTGTCATGTACACGCCGCCAAGTGTCATGGCTTGCTGCGTCATCTGTACGACGGTATCAGTGCCCGAGGAATTGTAACCGAAAAAAATATTGGGAAGTGCCGTAAAAATCACCATAGGCACCGCAATGAAGACGACAAGTACAGCAATCAGGACTTTTAAGAGAAGTGGAAACGCTTCTCTGGCCGTGGCAGCTGCGGCTCCATGCACACCGGATGCCGCAGCCGCCTGCATAATACGTTTGGCAGCCCTCGCAGCATGGGCAAAATCTACCGCTGTTTGAAGCCCTGAGCGGGATTTATCATTTTCGTTCATGCTTTTCCCTCCGCTGTTTTCTACTTGAGGATATCTCTTTGCTATTTTTTACGCTGCCCTTAATAAGGGTGGACGGCATTGAGACGCTCTTTGATGCCGCGGCGCGATTTCCTGTTGTTGGCCGCGTCAGCGTCCCTTGAGAGACATCCGCTCTATTTCCTGCGGGGTCGGGGCGCTGAGCGGAAAACATTCCTTTTGCCGAAGGCTCATTTCGGATCCCAATCGGTCGCGTTTCCTGCTGGGCAGGGCTGTTATTGGACTTCCGTGTTTGATTAGGAGGAACATTACTGCCCTGTGGGATGTTCCTGTCAGGCCGTGAACCGGCGATATATCCTTGAGTGGATGAGGATGGATGTGCTGCTCGTCCACTTGAACTGCGTGCCGATTCAACGACGGAGGATGGTGCATGCTGTGTGGGCGATGTTCCTGCGTGGCCGGAGCGAATTGCTTCCGGTTTCTGCTCGCCGACACCTCGACAAGATGGACGCTGCGTGTAACGTGTTCCCATCCCGAAAGGCTGTGACGAGTGCTGGCCGCTGACCGCGGGCGAGGATGAGATTCCTGCGCCGCCGGGCGACGGTCTCTGCGCCGCGGCCGGAACTGCGTGATCAATGGACTGTGCCGCTGCATTTTCCGTCTGTTCAGGCCGTTGTGCAGAGCGGTCATTCACCTTGCTCCGCACACCCTGCATATTTGCCTGAGTCATACGCGTAGACATGGGCGCAGGTGATCTTCCTGCCATCTCGTGCTGTGAGGCGTTTCCTGATAAGGAGTGCTGAGCAGAATTAGCTGTTCGGATAGAAGCCGTCACATTGCTCTGCTCTCTTACCGTCGAAGTAGTCTTGTTACCCGATGTATCATACCCAGCGGCGGGTGTTTGCGCACTGGACGGAGAAACGCGATCTACAGAGGTCACATAAGCAGGCGCTCTCCGCATCCCAGATGGCACAGAGCTCTTTCTTGCTTCCGCTCCTCTAAATGCTGTCTGCCGAATCGAAGAAGTATTCTGCATCGACGAATTCGAGAAATGTTCCTGCGTGGCCGTCTGTGCTCCACCTGATTGAACGCTTTCACGCTGAGAAACAAAGCCTTGTCCATCCGCCCCCTGCGAAGTATTCTGCTGCTGTGTGGCTTGATAAGCCTGATAACTTGCAGTATGACCGGCAGCATTGTGCGCTCCGGATGGGCCGCCGCCTATGCGCGGCCCTCCTGTGGTCGAGCCGGACGCAGCTCCTCTGTTACCTTTTCCGGTGGATTTACCGATGGTCTTGGTAATATGAGATGTAGCGGAACGCATGACCATATAGGTCAACGTGCCGGGGAAGCCCCGACCGAGAGAGTCACCGGTGATGGCGGGGTTCAGCCCGATACGAGTAATGATAGCATCCGCTTTCCTGGCAACCTTTACAATCGTCAAAACCAGAACGATCCACGGGATTATATCGAGGCCGCTTGGTACATTAGACAAGACGGAAAGCAGCATCTTAAAAAAGATTACATTCGTCACCATCAGCGTACACATACTCCCGAACATCCGGCACCAGCCCCCGAATATCTCTGACGTACTTTTGCTGCCTCCCATTGCAAATGCCAGCGGTGCGGTCATCGTAAGCACAGCAAGGATCACATATCTCTCCGCGATCTCCAGCAAAAGCCTAAATACCTTAAACATGATAATCAGGCCAAAGATGATCACCAGCAGCCAAGCTGCGTTGAGAGAACCGAATGCCCCCTCGTCCACAAGCGTCACGTCGATGGCATCGGGTATCTCTAAAAGCTCTATGATTCTTGCGGTAAGGCTTAGTCCCACTTCGCAGATCTGCGGACTCGCCATCAGCAGGAAGGCAAACACAAAGGTTCTGGTAAATAACAATTTCGGGTCTTCCCCTTCAAAGCCGAGGCCGACTGCCATACTTTTGAGGGCTTGAAAAACAAGATTGCCTATCAGGAGCGCCCAGCCAACGGCCAGAAGCACCTGTGCGATGCTGACCATCACGGGGACATGGCTTTTCATGTACGCATAATCCATGCTCATAATACTCAGCAGCGATGATGAAAAATATTCCCAGCATTCCAGCGTAAGCCCATAAGCCCACTCCATGAATCCCTGGAAAATCAGCTCAAGCAATGTGGACACCTCCTTTTGCCGGAGCTATCTCTACTTTTACGGGGTCAGTGTCGCAAGGCCGTTGAACAGCGGCGCAACATATGCAATGAATGCACCGATGCCGTTAATGATTGCCCATGCGATCCAGATACGTTTGAGCCAGTCCCACGCCTGATCAACTTTGTGCTGGTTATTGGAAAGCTTTGCGCCGATCACCGCCACGGCGGACATCAGCCCAGCCAGAACTGTGCTGACGCCAACGATCTTTCCGTAAACATCTACGATGATCTTGTTAGCTACTGTCCACATATCATCCACGGCAAAGGCGCTGACGATCATCATGGGCATAGTCAACGTGAGGGTCATACAAGTTAAATAGAAATGGTAAATTCTTTTCATAAGGTTCTCCTTGGAACTAAGACGATAAACTGGGTTTCCAGTCATTTTCCTCGAGCATCTTGAAGTAATAATAGGTCTCAGGCGCAGCATCTTGCAGCATTGCCATCTTTTTGCCATCGCCGCGATTTTTGATCCAGTACACAAAGCAATCCGCAAAATATTCCTGCGCGTCGGTAAGCGCATATGTACGGAGGAGCGATGCTGCCGATGCAGACTCTCTTTGATAAATGCCCTTCGTCCGGGAAGGAAATCCCATCATCCCATCGAGGAAGTGTCCAAATTCGTGAATAGTGGATTCCGCTGAGGATACGATGATTTTACGGCCTTCATAGATGGTCACCCCGGTGCAGCCAAGATCATATTCTTTGCTCAGCTTTGCAAGGTAATCGAAATCGATAACATACCGCCAGTCCTTTTCGGCAAATGACTGCATCATTGATTCGGGAATTTTTTGAATCTCTAACAAGTAGTTGTTCAAAGCGACGCCCGCTTTGTTGTCCAGAGGTATGTTATCTAACATAGGCGGCGGCACAACAGCAAACGTCTTGGTCAGCAGCGCATAAAGAAGCTCCGCAGCCTCTCCTCGTGTGATGATTTCTGTTCCATCGCAGGTATCTTCGCACAGGCCAAAATCCGCAGCAGCGCGAAGAACTTCGCTCTGTTGGGACAGTTTGCCCTCGTTCGGGTAGAGCTGCAAACTGTAAAGGTCAACACCAAAGGCGGCAAAGCCGCTTTTGTAGATGGCATAGCGGCAAAGGTCAGAATCCGGTGCCGTAATAGCTGTCATCTCCAGCCATCCATCTGAGTAGCCCTGCCGAATACAGTCATCATCATAATTGAGCGGATCAGCGTCGCCCAATGCGCGGCAGAGCATCGTTGCCCACTGGCGCACGGTAACAGGTGCATCCGGCACGTATCGACCATTTCCTTCACCACAAACGATGCCTCGTTCGGCGAGATAGAATATGCTTTCATGGAACGGTGAATCATTCGGGACATCAGAAAAGGTGTCGAAAGCGGCACGCGAAAAAGTGGACAGTGATATACTGATAAGCACCATCATGAGCACAGTAATAAATCCCTTGTTTGGTTTCATTGGTCATCTCCTCATGCTCTAAGAAAGAGTAATGTCTCTCTGCCATTTTTGCCGTCTGCATCTTTTCTTGAAATCACGACCGCTGTCTGCTATAATCGACACCATGTGAGGTGAGAATTTTGGTTTTTACGAGCGAAGAGATCGCAATGATTGACGGCATAATCGAGACTCTTTTCTCCGGAGCAAATGTCTCCGCAGACGTTCGCGACGCATATCTGCTGGTACATCGTCACCTTACAGAAGATGCCTTAGAGGTAAAAGACTTCAAGCGCATCGCGAATGCCATGGAATTTGCAATGAAGAATCAGTTCTGTGATTCCTGTAGCAGAGAGAGTCAGCGTGTTTTGACAAGCGTCCTTATCAAGGCAACCACCGCCTCTTGAACCGCTTGTATCATTGATTAGTTAGGGCAGCGATAGAAAAACTATCGCTGCCCTTTATCGTTTTTAGTAGCCGGTTTTAGGAAGAAGGGGCTTCCTGACGGGAGTGAGATTGCGTACAATGGTAATCCAACTTGCATTAGCGGACTGCCAGGTCTCTCCAAATTTTCCACCGGCATCAGCTCGGTTTGTCACATAGTATTTATTTGCTGTTCTCGGGTTAACAGATACCATGAGAGTCGGCTTTGTCACACTCTGAAAACCAGAGGGGACAGTTCCAAAGTCGAAGTAAATATCTGTCACGACTTCGCCGGCCATAAGCTGCAAACCGCTTAGGCCAAAGGAGTAATTATTGGTGCTGAGAAGATTGCTGGCCAACACGCGATAATCGTTGTAGTTGGTCTTATAAAGGATTCGGTAAGTGAGCCGTGTATTATAGGTTCCGGTAGTCAAAGCAGACACGGTCGTTACATCATAAGGGATCTTGTCATGGAAATAGAAATTCTGCAAATCCACATTAGAGGTGTTGGCGATTGTGAAGCGGTAAGACATTTTACTGCCCGCCAGTACTTCTTTGATTCCGGTCTTCGTCAGTGTAACTCCCAGCTCAGCAGGCTTATTATAAGCCGCCAGCTTAATGATCTGTCCCGCGTATTCGAGCGTTACATCAAAGGTTTCGGCAGACACCTGATAGTACGCTGGCGCAGATACCTCTCGGATGAGATAACGGCCTAATGGGAGCGGTTTGGAAGCCGCAATGCCTCTCGCATCGGTGGTAATATAATCTACTACCTTGCCGCTGCGCTCGCGGACAATTTCAAAGGTTGCCCCTTTAAGCGTAACGCCACCAGCCTGACCGGTAATAGCATTGGACTCAGCAGCATACTTGGTAATCTGAATTTGACCAGTAACAGCGCTATTCTCCCATTCGATTTGTGTGCACTTGCCAGCTTCCACATAAACAGTTTTATACTGTTCATCGCGAATATAGCCATCGGCAGCTTCCAACTCACGGATATAGTATTTGCCGGGAGTGAGTTCATCGCGGACATAGGCGTAGCCGTCCTGGTCCGTTTCTACTTCCATGATTGGGTTCTTACCAGAATCGTAAATGACAAACTTAACGCCATAGATGCCCTTTCCAGTGTTTGCATCAACCTTATGGATCATGATGGAACACATGCGTTGATTGGTGATCTCTACCGTTGTGGTCGCGCCATCCTTAACGCAGGCATTGACGGGGGTGGTGTCGAGCGCATAACCGTTTGCCGCTTTGCGTTCAACAATGGTGTACCATCCACTTTCCGCGTTCGGAATACTGATGACGCCATCTCGGTCGGTGGTGTAGGTGCCAATGATCTCACCATTCATCTTGCGGATCTCGAACTTGACATTCCCAATTCGCTCACCAGTGTCTTCGTCGGACTTGATGATCTGCAATCCACCGGAAGGGGCATTGTAGAAGGTCAAGGTTTGGAGGTCGTTGGGGTTGATGACAACAGTCTGACTGCGAGTGTTCTCATCGATGATGTAGCCGGAGAGCGTCTTGGTTTCTGTAACAACAAAAGTTCCGATCAGCCCGGAGATCAATACCTCTCCATTCTTATCGGTTCTGTAGATGCCGTTGGAGCTGATCTGACCGTTCTTGTCAGGAACAAAGCTGCCGTCAGCATAGGTTACTTTGAATTCGACACCCTCTAGCGGCTTATGCGTGATACTATCCAGCTTCACGATCCGAAGTCCGCCCAGCGGCTGGTTTCTGAACTCTACCGTGACAATATCATTAGACTTGACCTTGACGGTCTGCGGCGTGTCATCCAGCAGGTAGCCGTCTCTTGTGCGCGATTCCTTGATGATAAGCGTCGTACCAGGTGCAACATCCATAATCGTGAAAGTACCTGCGCTATCCGTGACAAACTTGCCGTTGGCGTTGCCGATAAGGCTCCCGGCAGAATCCGTGACGAGGAACTCTACATCGGAGATAGGTTCATTTGTTACGGAGTCAACTTTTTTCACCAAAACGCCGCCCTTGGGTTGATTGCGAAATTCCAACGTCATGACAGAGTTTCGCTTGATCTTGATGCTCTGCGGGGTATCGTCGAGGATGTAGCCATCCTTGGCACGCACCTCTTTTGCGATGACCGTCATGCCGGGCGTCAGGCCGTCAATGCGGATGGTACCTGCGCTATCGGTCACATACTTTCCGTTGGCGTTGCCGATCACGCTGCCATCCGAATCAGTGATGGAGAACTCCACATCGGAAATGGGAGCGCCGGTCACGGCGTCCTTTTTTACGATCAGGAGGGAACCCATCTTATCGTTGCCAAAGGTCACGGTAATCACGTCCTGATCCTTACCGGAGAGATAGACCGTTTCCGCGGCGTCGGTGATCACATACCCGTCCGGCGCGGAGATCTCCTCGCAGACGTAAGTGCCCGCCTTGAGGCCGGTCACAACGATGGTTCCATTGCTCGAAGTGCGGTACTCGCCGATGACCGTGCCGCCCGTACCGGAAGTGCCGCCAAGGTAGCGGATGCGGAACCACGCGCCCTCCAGCGGCTGACCGCTCTCGCTGTCCACCTTGCGGATGATGATGGCGGAAAGAGGCGTGTTCTCAAAGGTTAGGACTTTGCTCTCACCACCGGAGATGAAGCATTCCTGCGTGGCAGGCTCCTTGATGGCATACCCGGACGCAGGTTCCAATTCCGTTACTTTGTACCAGCCATCCTTGACCTCGGGGAGAATGATTTTTCCGCTTGCGTCAGAAAAGCAAGTGCCGAGGTCATTGAGCTCGCCGGTGTCGGTATGGTTGCTGCCATACCAAATCTGGAACTTAGCACCCTTGATGGGATCGCCGGTGACACTATCTACCTTGCGGATCTCCAGACTGGGCTTGAGGGCGTTGAAGAAGGTGACGGTGGAGGTTTTGCCGGGTTTCAGCGCCACTTCCTGGGGGATGGGGCAGAGAATGACATGACTGGGGACATTGATCTCCGTGACCTTGTAGCTGCCCACAGGGATGCTCTCAAGGAAAATGCGCCCATGGTTATCCGTGGTAGCGCTGGTGGAGAAACTGCCATCGATCTGCTCGATGCGGTAGGTCACGCCCTCGATAGGCTCTCCGTTGGCGATGTTTTTCTTGATGATCTCAAGACCCGGCTTTTCATAGTCCACAAAGGTGACCTCGCTGGTCTTGCCGGGACGCAGCGCCACGGTCTGCTCGGTATTGGTTACGATGTACGGCTCGGGAACGGATTCCTCACGCACAACATAGACACCGGCAGGAATGGCCGAGAGCGTTGCGGAACCGTCCGTCCCGGTCGTGACGGAGGTGGAATAGCTGCCGGTAACGGACTTAATGGAAAACACCGTGCCGGAGATCGGCGCACCGGTCTGCGCATCGGTCTTGATGATCTTCATATCGGGCTTTTCGTAGTTGATCGCCGCAACGGTGTATTCGCGGTCACCCTCAGTTACATCTACGTACACGCTCTTCGGCGTGGGATCGACGCAATAGCCGTCCGGTGCAGCGGTTTCCACAAAGCTCCAAAGGCCGGTGGCGGCGTTCTCAATATGAATCTCACCATTTCCGTCCGTCACGTCGCTGCCGACGATTTGGCCGTTGAAATAGATGCTGAAACGTGCACCGGCAAGACCGGTTGTGGTTCCACCGGCAGTTTTCTTCAGCGTGATCTTGCCTGTGCCGCCCGTAGGCTGCTCGGGCTGGTCAGGCGCTGGCTCGCCCGTTACGAGCTTGCGCGGTCCATAGTAGTTAAAGAATGACTGATTTTTGCGGTTGCTGGAAATCGCAAAAACCGCCCACTTTGCACTCTCATCCTCCACGATGGATGCGCGGATGCCCTGCGACTTATACTCTTCAATCTGACGCTGGAACTCGGCATCCTCAGCTGCTTTTTTTGCAAGGAGGGAGTCAATAAGGCTCAGATATAGCTCGTAGGTGTCTGCATTGGCGTAACCACCTGCGTCGCCGTCTCCACCGGGTTCGCCTTTGTAGGACTGGTTTTCCCACACATACGTCTGCACGGCCATAAAAAGCTGGCCAACATTGGATGCCTTGCAGTCGTTGAGGTAGGTCATCATCCATTTGACGTTCTCGACGGTCGCAGCGTCCATCTCACTAAGGCCACTGAGCGTAAGTGCGCTCTGTAGCACGGCATCTGCATCTGCACCGGTACCGGACGTCCATGTGAAAGAATCAAGATATGTCGCTGTAGCATAGTGATAGCCGAGGCCGCTGTCCATGCAGTACACGAGCTTACCGTCCACGAGCGGAGGACGATAGCTGTACGGCGTACCGTTGGCCAGCAAACGGGTCGACCAATATGCCTGATTCTGTGTGATCTGGATGCCGGAGCCGGTCTTCGACGCAGCGAAGGCCGAGGTCGGCAGCAGGCTCAAGATCGTCACCAGCGCAAGCAATACTGACAAGAATTTTGTTCGAATCGTTTTCAAGGTTATTCCTCCTTTTGTAAAAGAAAAGCAGGCCGAGTAAACTCGGTCTGCTTTGTTTGTATATCGTTTAATTTTCAGTTTTCTGCAAGCTGCTCCTCGCAGAACTGCTTCAGGGTGGGAATGTCATTGACCGCGGTCTCCCAAATGATCTCGCGGTTCATACTGCCGTAGCTGTGCGCGACAAGATTTCGCATTCCCTTCATCGGTCCCCACTGCACGCGGCTGCTGGTCGCTTTGCGGTATTCTTCGGATAATCCGCCGCTCAGCTCACCGATCTGCAAAATGGAAAATGCAATGGAACGCTGATAATCTGCATCCTGATCAAAGACCGCAAAGCCTTCTCCATAGCGTTCGATGGTCTTGCGGATCTCTTCGCAGTAATCGCGGATATGCTGGATGCGCTGGCGGTCAGGCTGCGTCATATACATTCAGTTTCTCCTTCATCACGGTTTCACGGAACATTTCCTCGCTGGGCATTTGCGCACGTTGTTCCAGTGCGCTGACAGTAATCAGATCGATCGGCTTTTGCAGCGCCGCTTCAAGGTCGCAATACAGCGCGCCCAAAGAGAGAAGACTGCGCAGGTTCGTTCCGCTGGTATCGACCAGCAAATCGATATCGCTGTCCTCACGGGCTTCACCTCTTGCGTAAGAGCCAAAGAGGAATACCGCTTTCACACCGTACTGCTTCGCCACTGGCGCGATCCGCTGCTGAATTTCGTAGATCGAATAGATCATAAGCACTCCTCCTTTGGTTTTATTATACCCAACGAATGTCGGAATGTCCACGCTTTTGTTCTGCCCGCGCTGATATATCATTTCATTACGGGCGTATCCACCCAGGTGACTTCACAGCCGTCCAGCAGGAAGACCTGCACGCAGTACCAGCAGTCGAAGCCGTCCTTGTCAATACCGCGCGCCAGCCCAACGCCGATCTCACCATAGCGGGAGCTTGTCATGTTGTCCGCATGGGCCTTGGAGTTGGACCACAGCTCGACCACCGCCTCAGAGAGCGTTTTGTGCTGTTGCTCGAGGTATAACTCCGATATACTGTGAATATTTTCTCCAGTGTATTTGCTGTCGGTGACGGTATTGCTCTTGCGCCCATCCGGACGGGTGTGAGAGTAGACGCCGCTGGCGGCGATCTCATCGGCGCGGACCTGCGCCGCCTGCATGAGCCTGTCGTTGACGCGCAACGCGGCAACGCCTTTTGCGCGCCGCAGCACGTTGGTGCGGTCAACGATGTCCTGCTTTGCAGCGGCAACATCTGTCTGCGCAGGCTGCTCCACGGGCTTTGCCTCCGCAGACTTCTCTGGCGCTTCGCCGGTGTACGGCTTTTTCGATTCGACCTGTACACATTTGGCATCGCTGTTCCAATAGACATTGAAGCCGACCGCTCTGCCGACGTCGCGCAGCATAACGTAATTATTGCCGTTGATGTTGTACGCCGTCAGGTGTACTTCCTGTCCATCCACATAAATGCGGTTGGTGCTGCGCTCCGCTGTGATCCCGGCAGCCAAAACGGATGTCCCGCCAAAAAGTGTAATGCCAATCAAAATACCGGCAATTAAGTAAAGGCTCTTCTTCATTTGACTACGCTCCCTTTCGATAAAATGTAGTGGTTACACTGGCAGTCATGCGGCAGGTATCCGGATTGAAAACACAGCGCTCAAACTCGTAAATGCCAAGCCGCTCAGCCTGCTCCGCTACTTCCGCAGGAAGATCGACCGTAATGTCCATTTGGATTCTGATCTCATCGTCCTTCCTCGGGGACTTAAATTCCTGTATCAACCAAATACTTCCTTTTGTACTTCTATTCTCCGGAGTGGTTTGAGAATAATACAGAAATCATGCTATGTCAAAGGTTTATTTGAAATGCCTACGCCGATAAAACGCACCTGGCGAAAGCCTTTGTGCCGTAAGGGTTTTACTTCACCTCTACGGCCTGAACGCAAACCCTTTTGCTGGGCTGATTTGCAAGACAGGTGGTGATGGTAATACGATTATCGGATGTCGCCTGTAGGTAGCTCCAGTCTGAACTGGCAATTGTCTCTACCGTTACAACCTCATAGGTACGGGTTCCATAGACCGTTGTGTAAGTGATTGTATCACCATCCTTCAAGTTTTTGATGCTGCCGATGGTGTACTTGGCGCCGCGGTTATGCCCACAAATGCCAATATTCCCATCCCACCCGGAAGTAGAGCTATAATGGCCGAGTCCCTTTGCCATGCTGGTGTTGGTTTCGCCCTCCCAGACCTTCATATTGATGTTCAAGGATGGGATTTTCAGCGTACCGATACTGCCATCCTTGCGTTCCATACCGTCAACGCTTGTATAGGCGGAAGGCTGGTAGCTGGTTGATGGAATCTGCGGTTCCTGCTGAATCGGATTCGTGATATTACTCTCGATACCGCTTCCCCCGATAGAGCCTACCAAGCCAGGAAATCGAACCTTTTCCATACATCCGACACTTGTATTGCTGGACACTCCATAGGGTAATGCCGGCCACTGGTAGTCCGTTGCATTGCTCCCGCCATAATTGTATTTAGCACCATAGAGAGATTCATAGCTCGTGGAGGGATAATATTCGGTATCCTCTACGCCGTCAAAGTCGTACTCTAATGCTTCTGCGCAGATTCCCAGCGAAAGCGTTAAGCAGGCGGTGAGAGCCGTGACAAACCAGCGCTTTTTACTCTTCATGTTCATCTTCCTCCTCTGAAAATTCTTCGTGATAAACTGTGTTCTCTTGACTTCTCTTGTGGTGACGCCAAATGAGTACAACGGTAGTAATTGCAAGAACGATAACAACAAGGAAAATTAAAATAATGGGGAAATTCTCTGTGCTTTTGGCAGCTACTCGCTGCAGGATACTCGACGGTGTACCGGTATAGATCACCGTATAAGTAACACTCTCGATACCCTCTGCAACGATATCACCGATATATTTCGCAGTTGTAACATATCCGGTCGCCGCGCGATAAGATGCTCTTCCTGCGTAGGTAGCCACAGCTTTGTACTGAGCAGGCATGAGAATATCATCGACCAACGATGTTCCCTGCACCTGCCAATCTACCGATTGGAGCTGAACTGTTACGCCATTTTTTGTAGTCGTATCAGGGACGTAAGCCATGTCGTTCGTATCGAGATTGTCAATTTCTTTGGTCGCACTGACGGTGTAGCTCTTCGTTGTGTAACCAGACGCTACCGTGCTGATCGTCGAGTGGTCAAGATAGAGCGTTCCTCGAAATTCTCCGTCGTCATACTCGATGGACGGGGATAATGCCTTCAGCACCACGGACAGATCACTCTTCTCCGTGTCCGCTGTTACGGTCTCAGTGTGATGCTCCTTCTCCGAATAGGACTGCTCTTCCTTCGTCATGGACGAATAGGTATAAGTATATCCGTCGTATTCAAAAACATCATCGATCAGCGACTGCGGATCTGTGTCTGGTGCAACCGTATAGATCTTAATATACTGCCGTACACCATTGAGGTCCTGAATGGTCGTATTAGTCGGTACTTCCATTGCAAAAGCACTGATGGAGCATGCAGCAGAAACCATCAGGGCGATACAGGTACTAATGATTTTTTTCATGTGCGTTGTGTCCTCCGTTTCATAATGATAATTCCGGCAACAACAATTGCGGCCGAAATGCGGTAAATCAGCTTTTTCACGCCGTGACCTCCCTTTGAAAATCGAAGTTGCTTGTACGATCCGGATGCTGCTGGATGTCTGACAGTATGTACAGAGATTGATCCAGAGCTTTCATCGTATCCCGAGGCTGCCGCTTGATAAAGGATGTCAATAAAATAACATCCTCATTCTGCACCGTGAAAACGATTCGAATGAGGACTTTGCCCTTTTCACGCAGTTCATACATCTGACTGTATCTCTCCAGTGAAAAGTGCTTAAAATGAGGTTCCTTTAGCTCGCAGGCAGGAAGATTTCTCAGTCGAAAGATTTGCCACAGGAGCTTAGCCTTGAGTTTCCCGTCCAGAGCATCAATGAAAGCGTAAAGCGGAGGTTCCACTCCGGGCGGGCAGTAGACTTTAATTGCTCGCATAAATCACATCACCTCCAGTTCTTTTAAATATTCCCTCAGATAACTGAGAAATCCTTCAATGAATGGCGGCACCAATAATTTACTGCCGGAGATCCACCAGATAGCTTCTGGGACAGGATGGTTCATCGCGTCATACTCTGAGCAGATCATTAAGACTACTCTCTGCGCCTCTACATTTTCAGACTTACAGAAAGCCTGACATATCCTGGATACGGTTTGCATTTCAACATAAGAATCACAAAGGGCGTCAAAGAATAGGCCTGCGCAAAGATGGGCAAGGAAATTTACTGCATCCGCGTTCACATCCCCGTTGCAATCAAGCAACCCCATGTGTCTGTGTCTCTGTGTAGCCGCCTCATCAAACGGGCCAACGCTGCGGTTCCATAGGTTGTTCATTTTTCACCTCGTTCAAAAGGAAAGGCCCGGCACCTCACGGTGTCGAGCCTTTCAGCAAATTATTCAATTATTTTAAGATCTTACATGGAAGCGGCCTATTCATCCAGCATGAGCTGTCCATTAATCGCTTTTTGTTTCAGGCGTTCCATCTGCTCACGCTCTAACTGCGCAATGCTCTTTTCAGGTGTTGGAAGATCCTCCGGCATAGTGCCGTCGATCTTTCGGATTGCCTCCCTTACTTCATTCCCGACAGCATAATGAACAGCGGTCGCATCATCGGAGGTCGAAACTTGATCCTTGCGCAGCTTTTCCTCAGTCTGCGAAATGCGAAACAGGTTAGCAATCAACCCCGTACTCCCCATGTAATCAAGTATCTTTTGGCCGATGGCAAGTCCCTTTCTGCGGTGAATATCATCTACCGTCATTCCGCCATACAAGCCCATATATCCGGCATTCTGAAAGATTGCAAATTCTTCCGCCGTGATAACGCCTGCGTTTCGCGCAGTCTCTGCCAAAAGCTGATTCCACTGCTTGATATCACCGCGAACCACAAGCCTGCGACTATCCTCATCCAGCTGATTAAAGCGGTCTGCGACCTCCTGCCGGTAGGTTTGAATTGCAAAGTATGTTTGACCGAGAGCAATCACCTCTTTGCGCGGATCACCATTCTGGACAATCAGATAGCAGGCATAACGCGAAAGCTCGTAATCAAGGATGTCTTTTACTCCTCCATTCGGCATGGGAGATGTTTTCCTGACCTCAGGAAAACATTCCAAGGTGCTGCGTCCACTGTTCTCGCAGGCAATCATGGCACGCTTGATAACCTTATAGAAGTTCTCCCATTTTGCATAGTCCAGCACGGGAGCAAGCTCCCTTGCTGCCCAGTATTCTGATCCATCTGGACGGATTCGCTTGATATCTTCAAAGCACTTATACTCTTTTGCAGACAATGTGCTCATTGCGCATACTCCTTCATTGTTTTTACTCCATATCAAGAAAACTCTATTTGCTTTTTGAATCATCTTGGCGGTCAACCGCCTGCGCCGATGCTTCGATCATTTCTGTGACCACCGCATTTAACTGAGCAGCGTTCTGCGAAGTAATAACAGGCTGACCGGTTTCCGCCTCAAGCTGCTGCCGCGCAACATTTGCAACATTGCCGCCACGCTTGGCAACCTTTACGCTCTCATCAAAACCAACGGGCTTTGATGCCTTGGAAATATCTCGTGTGGAAGCCTCCGCCAGCATGGTCAGCACGAGTTCAGTATCGCTCATGTTATCCCGCAGATTCTCTTTTTTTAGTCCCTTGAGATTTTTGTACTGTCGGGTCGTCATACTGGACCACGCCCTTGAAATCTCATCGGTCAGGATCGCAAATTCCCTGCCTTTTTCCACTCCGCGCTTCTGCCATTCGTCGGTGAGCTCATTGCGGATACGGATGGAAAGGAGCCTTTGGTGAACCCAGTCCGGATCATAGCCCTTTTTGAGATAAGTTTCTAAAGCACGGTCAATCGCCTGCTCCGGGTCAATGGTTTCCTCGATGCGCTCGCGGCCAACCTGAGCAAGCCATGCTCGTATGGGCTCGGCTTTTGGCGAGGGAACAGACTGCATAATACGAAGAAGCTGCTCTGTATTCGCCACATCAGTCAGTCTCATTTTCCCATCTGGAGCCGTCATTTTGAACTGTACGATTTTTTCGTACAGTTCAACGGCGCCTTCTGCTTTCAGCTTTCGCTTCAAATCACTCCAATATCGCCGCGGATTCTCGCTGCCTGTCAGCGCACGAATCACATCGACAACAGAGAAATACCATTCTTCCTTATCTTCATCCCAAGCTGTGCGAATCTTATGATCTTCAAAAAGCTGGATTTTTTCCTGTTCGCTCATAGCGTTCGGTATCCTTTCTTTTATTCTTTTTCATTATACATCAGCCGACCCGCTGCCGCAAGAACGCCAAAAACAACTCTTCAAGTTCCTTGTCGCTGCCCAGCTTTTCAAGGTACGGAGCGAACTTCCTGCGGTCAAAGCTGATCTTCTTCGATGGTGCGGCACGGCGCTGGGCTTCCTCGGCGCGAGCCTGCCGCCATACAGCGTAAATCTCCTGTTTTCCCACAGAAGGGGGCGGACAGGTGCGGGTGATTTTCTGCACCGTGGCCCTATTGAGCGTGTAGCCCTCGATAGAGCACATCGCCACAAATGCCTGCTGGGTGGCTGCGTCGTAGTCAGCAATCAGCTCAGCGCAGGCAATCGGCAGCCTGCGTGGAGTGCTTTCCAAAATCTCCGCAAGCGGTCCAATCAGGCTCGCCAGCTTGATTGCTTTGCGGATCTCATACTCGGTCACGCCAAAGAAATCTGCCACGAGTTTGCGGGCATTATACTTCTGGCGATCTTCGCCAGAAGTTCCTCCGTCGTCTGTTTCTGCCAACCTTTGGCGAGAATCGCCAAAGGTTGGGCAGACAGCATTTCTTTGCCCGTTTCGATTGCTCTCAACAAGCAATGCATGATATGCCTTGCCGCGCTCAATGATGGTAAGGTCCTGACGCCGCAGGAGGTTGGTGGCAACAGCAATAGAGACAGCTCTCGCGTCGTCGGCACTCACCACCTCGGCTGGGATCATGTCATGCCCGGTCATCTGCCAAGCCCTCGTGCGGTTATGACCGGCAAGGATCTCATAATCGTTGCTGCCCGGGATAGGACGGACGATAACACGCTCGTAGATCCCCTGCTCGGCAAGCTGCTGTGAAAACGCTTTGAGCTTTTCTGGCGGATAGGGACGGAACCCGATGTCGGCAGTAAAGAATGGGCGAAGCCTGTCTATCGGCAGATCACAGAATCTCGATGCCTCCGGTGCTGGCGCACCTCTAAACAGCGTTTCATACGCCTCGTCGCCCACCACAATTTCAGCAGCCTGCTGTGTGGCGCTCATACGCTTTTTTAGCAGGTCATTCATATCGCGCTTAGGCAAGGTGAAGCACCTCCCGGGCAAGACTGCGGTAGGACTCAGCAGCCGGATTTTTCGGAGCATAGTCCAGAATACTCATTCCGGCCGCAGGACACTCGGCTACCTTGATTGTCTGCTCGATCGGACGCTCAAAAACATGGAGACTCTCGCCGTAGATATCATTTACACTGTTTCGGACACTCTGACAGAGCTGCGGGCGCGATTGATACATAGTCAAGAGAATGCCTGCAATCTTCAAATCAGGATTGAATCGGTTCTGAACATTTTTCACCATTTCCAATACATCCGGAATTCCTTCACTTGCAAGGAAATGTGCCTGCACTGGAATAATGCAATAATCGGCAGCGGCGAGTGCGTTGATGGTCAAAAGCTCATGTTTCAGCCCGCAGTCAATAATAATGTAGTCATACTGTTCGCGGAGAGAAGTCAGCAGCTTGTCCATTATCTTCTCGCAAAGGGCATCGGAGAACCCGGCGGCATTATATTGCGAAAGCTGCATGACCTGTAAGCGGGCCGCAGCATCTGCCAGTCGTTTATTGGCAGGAATCAGGTCCATGCCGACCTCGGTATGTATTACGGAGCGAGGAAGATGTAGCGGCAGATCTTCCGGAGAGTCAATTTGAACAAGCAGCAGTTTTGCCAGGGTATTTCTCTGTTCTCCTGGAGTATATCCTAACGCAGCCGTCAGATTGCCCTGTGGGTCATTGTCAACCAGAAGGACCTTCTTTTCTTTCGCCGCAAGCGCTGCGCCGAGATTCAGCGCCGTGGTAGTTTTCCCGACTCCGCCTTTTGAATTGGTAATAGCGATAACATTATGCTCCCTCATAATCAACACTCCTTATTAAATCCACGTGTGTAGCACTTTTTTCTTTGATGGAATGAAACGACTTGCTTCCAATAAATCTCAGCAAACCTTTCTTGGGAATATAAGTTCGGGTTCCCAAGCGTACAACTGCAAGTCCGCAGGTCGTATACCATCTGCGAATCACATGTTCCGAATAACCCAGCAGATCATGCACCTGCTGTACTGTGAGCATCTGCGGTTCATCTTTCCATAACACAGATGCGTATTGTGACAGTTCATTCGCAAAGTTCCGGTCAAACTTGCCTGGATACGTTTGAATCCGAGATTTCCTTTGAAAACTATATTTTGCCGGATCATGAGCTCTATCCGTTAAATAGGCCTCGGCATCAGATTGACGGATCAGATAGCGATGTGTTTGATTTCCAATATCAATGTAAGGAATAAGCCCGCTTTGAATCAACTTCAAGACGTTTGCCTTCCGAACATGAGCCAATTTGCAAAATTGCTCTTTGCTGATGTAGCGTATACCGTCGATAAAATATTCCCTCATACATGATCCCTCACTTTTCTTTTTGCATAGTCCTCGCTGAGCACATAATCAATTACACTGTTTTTCGAGATATAGTAATGCGGCTTGATGAAAATGCTCTTAACGTGCTTTTCGTGGATTAGCTTGCGTGCAAAGTTATCACTTACACCGCTAAGCATTTCTCGGAACTGAAGCAGCGTTACCATGTCGGGATATGCGCGAAAAATTTTGCGATAATATTTCTTGCTTCTGCCTTTCATATTGAATTGTTCTCCTGTGCCATAATATAGTGTCGTTAGTGAAAGACTGTAAGCACGGGGAGTTCTGCCCTAGTTCTGCCCTAGTTCTCCCCAAATATGTTTTTTCTTACAAATTGAAGTTTTCTTAAAAATACAAAAAAAGGCCGAAAGCCCCTGAATTACAAGGGCTTTCGGCTGTGGAAGGATGCGGAAGAAAGTGCAGGAAATCGTGGCTTACAAGACTCAAAATCCGCCGCTGGCGACAGCGTACCGGTTCGAGTCCGGTCACCGGCACCAAGAGCAGAGGACCTGCGGCGCAGGTCCTCTGCTCTTTTCTTTGAACGGGCAAAAGAAAATCCGGATATTAAAATTGTGGTCGTTTGGCCGGGGCAGTACCGGAGTGAGGCTTTCCTCTGCGATTCCACTGTTGCACTTGAGAAGATCCGATAAGCAGCATTGTATTCCTCGGAAAATCTACAATGCTGTGCGAGCCAGTCTGTCATCGCCTTTCAGGCCGCAACCAAAGTAAGAAAAAACACGCCTGCCAAGCAGACGTGCTTTTCATTTTGTGTCAGGGGTTTTGGCTTTTCAGCGTCTTCTGCCGAAGCCGCCTCCGCGGCCACCGCCAAATCCGCCGCTGCGACCTCCACCGAAGCCACCGCCGCGGCTGCCGCCGAAGCTGCCGCCTCCGCCGAAACCGCCCCCGCGGCTGCTGCCGCCGAAGCCACCGAAGTTTCCGCTGCCAAAGCTGCCGCCGCGGCCGCTGCTGCCAAATCCGCCAAAGCTGCTACCCGAGGAACCGGAAGGCCGTCTCGGCTGCTGGGGCGGGCGGCGATTACCGCCGGAGGAGCCGCCGCTGCGCGGCGGTCTGGGTCCGCCCTGTGGAGGACGGGGGCCGCCCGAACGGGGCGGACGCGGGCCGCGCGGAGGACGGCGTCCCCAGAAGATGGGGTAATACATCACCGTCGGCACGCCCATGCCGGGCATCATGTAGCGGCGGCGATAGCGGCGATAACGCATGCCGTCAAGCATGATCCAGAGGACAAAGAATATGATGAGGATCATGATGAACATCACACCGTTGGCCGCCTCGTCCAGCGCCGCCTCGCTCTGCTGATACTGCTGGCTCAGCTCCACATGGAGCGCGGCGCAAAGCGAGCGCACCGCGGCGTCATAATCGCCCTTCTGCACGTTATCCGCCATGCAGGAGGCAACAAAGCTCTGCGAAAGGCCGCTGAGCAGATCATAGAAATCGCCGCTCGCGACCAGATAATAGTCCTGCTGCTGTTTGGCGATGACAAGAATGGCGTCATTTGAGCCAAGCTGCATCGTGTCCGCATAGTCATACGCCGTATTCTCGAGATTATCCGACGACTGCACCGTGACGACGGCCATGATGCTGCCAAACATCTTGTCCCAGTTGGCGTTGTAGAGGCCGATAGCCTCCTCAGTCTTGTCGGAAAGAACACCGGCATCATCGCGCACATACTGCGTAAAGGCCGCCGTGGAAAGCGAGGGATCGAGCTTTTCCCCGCCCTCCGGCGTAGAGACGGCGGGTGCCTTATGAAGGCCCCACGCACTGGATGCGACGATCGCCAGAATCAGCACGACGATGGCGACGCCGCGTTTTTGAAAGAATTTCATATGCTTCTCCTATCCGGAGCGTCTCAGCTTCTCAGCTCCATGAGCTTCTGCTTCAGCTCACCTTCGATGCGGCCGAGCTCGACCTCCGCTTCCTTGCGCTTCTGCGCGCCCTCGCGCTGGATGTTCACGACCTCGTCGAGCGTAGAGACGAGCTGCTCGTTCGTGTGCTGCAGCGTCTCGATATCGACGATGCTGCGCTCGGCCTCCTTTGCCGTGGCGATGGTGCCCATCTTGAGCATGTCGGCGTTCTTCTTGAGAAGCTCGTTCGTCGTCTGCGCCACCGCGCTCTGTGCGGCCGTGGCCTGACGGCTGTGCTCCATGCCGAGTGCCAGCACCATCTGGCTCTTCCAGAGGGGGATGGTGTTGACGAGCGAGGACTGGATCTTTTCGACCATCAGCGTGTCGTTGTTCTGGAGAAGTCTCGTCTGCGGGCCCATCTGGAGCGACACCATGCGCGTGAGCTCCAGGTCGTGCAGCTTCTTTTCAAAGCGGTCGCACTTCTGCGCGTAGTCGTTGTAGGCCTGCGCATCCTCGGCAAGGCCGCTCGCCTCCGCCTTTTTGCGCAGCTCCTCTAGCTCGCCGGAGCGGACCTCGGCCAGACGCTTTTTGCCCGCGATGATATACATGGTCAGTTCTTTGTAGTACTTGAGGTTCAGCTCATACATCTGGTCGAGCATCGCGATATCCTTCATCAGCGTGACCTGATGCTTTTCAAGCTCGGATACGATGCGGTTCACGCTCGTCTCGGCCTTGCCGTACTGCGCGCGCATCAGCTCGAGCTTGTCCTTCTGCTTGCGGAAAAGACCGGCGAGGCCCTTCTTCTCTTCCTCCTGGCCGAAGCCCTTGACCTCGACGACGAGGTTCGAGAGCGTCTCGCCCACCTCGCCCAAGTCCTTGTTGCGCACGGAGGACAGTGCATTTTCCGAGAATGTCGCAACGCTCTTCTGCGCGGCCACGCCGTAGTTGAGCACGAGATTCGTGTCCTTGATGTCGATCTTTTTCGCAAAATCGTCGACGGCTTTCTTCTCCTGCTCGGTGAGCATGCTCTCATCGACCTTGACAGGCTCGACTTCCTTTTTCTCCGCCTCGGGCGCCGTGGGCGCTTCGGGCGTGAGCGTCAGCTCAGGGACGGCCTCCTGCGCCGCTTCGGTGGGGTTCAGGGTCAGCTCGGGCATCATGTTGTCGCTCATATCATTTCTCCTCCGTATTTTGGCTTTGAGTTTGTTCTTTTTCGTGCTTTTTGATGCGCTGGATGCGGCGCAGGCACAGCAGCGTGGCCAACGCCCAGATCAGCGCGGAATAGTAAAGCGTATCCCTGTGCAGATGCAGCGCGCCGATGATGCTTGCCACACACATGATGGCAAACACCGCGCAGAAGATGGGGTCGAGCCACACGCCCTTCAGCCGTTTCAAGATCCACGCATTGACTTTGGCGTTGAACGCCATCACTTTCTTTCGCATCGCTTACTCCTTTATAGCTCGAGCTTGATGTCGTCCTGCGAGGCGGTCGCCGTGCCGGACTCGGCATGCAGCTCGCCAGTATCCTCGCTCAGGCCCTCGCGCTTCATCATGTTCTCAAGCACCGTGATATCGGCGGAAATATCCATCGCCTCGCTGCCGAAGAGCATGTCGAGCTGCTTTTCAAAAGCCGTAACGATCGTGCCCATCATACTCTCCACGCGCTGCATGGTCGCGTCGATGTTCTCGCCGCTCACGCCCTGCGCGCCCATACGGTCATAGGCGTTCAAGAGCTTAAGGGTCGTGGGCAGGTAGTAGTCCATGAACTTGCGGATCTGCGGCAGCTTCGACGGGTCGGATTTGACCTGCGCGAAAATTTTCGCGCTCAGGTCCTCGAGCCGGTCGATGTCGGCGGAGATCTTCTCATCCTTGATGGACGTGTTGAGCCGCTTCATCTCGGAGATGGCAAGATTGCCGTCCTTGATCATCTTGTCGAGCTCGGGGTTGCCGGTGCTCTCTTCCTTTTTCGGCGGGTCGGGAACTGTGACCTCCACCGTGCCGCACACGGCGTTCATAATGAAGAACACCACCCCCGACACGACCGCCACAAAGAGGAAATGCGGTACGCGGTAGAGCGGGAACAGCAGCGCATAAATGACCCATGTTCCCGCTGCGGCGTAATAGGGTACGGTGGATCTGCGTTTGACAGTTGCCAAGACGATCCCCTCCTGTTTTCATAAATATTTTGACTGATATATGATATCACATCGCATCAGCGCGGTCAAGCAAAGCAAGCGCTTGAAACAATGCAATATCGCGCTTTTTACAAAAGAAGGCGGCGTCCGGTCCAGGACGCCGCCTTCTTGCAAAATACTGTGTTTTTCTTATTCGTTTCGGATGGCTTCGAGCGCCGAGATCTTGACCGCCTTGTTCGCGGGCTGATAGCCGGACACCAGTCCGACCAGCACCGAGAACACCAGCGCGAAAATCACGAGCTCCGGCTTGATGACGGACGTGCGCACCACGCCTTCGCCGCCGATGAGCGCCTGCTTGATAAGCTCCCACGTGACGCCCCCGCCGCCGAACGCGCCGAACGAGAACAGATTGATGATGACGGATATGATGAAGCTGAAAATAAGCCCCAAAATGCCGCCGAGAAGGCCGATGCTGCCCGCCTCCATGAGGAACATCGCGCGGATATCGCGCACATAGCAGCCGAGCGCCTTCATAATGCCGATCTCCTTCGTGCGCTCGGAGATGGACATGATCATCGTGTTCGTGATGCCGATGGCCGCGACCAGAAGCGAGATCGCACCGAGGCCACCGAGCATCAACTCGATCTGGCGGGTCTGCTTGTTGAGCTCGTCGCGCATGCTCTGCATAGAATACGTACTGTAGCCCAAGTCCTTGATGGACTGCTCCACATCCGACACGGCGTCGAGGCTCTCAGCCTTGACGTTGATGCTTGAATACTCGAACTTCGTGTCGGTCTTGCCGGTCAGGTCCTGAATAAGAGCTTTGAGTGCATTGATGTCCATCATCACGCCGTCGCTCGTCTCGTAGCCCTTGCCCCGATCTTCCTTCATCACACCGACGACCTTGAGCTCGACCTCATAGGGGGTAGGTTCGGTGCCTGTACCGTCGTCATACGGTGTGAGTACCATGGTGATGCTCGTCTTGAGCGGGTCGAAAAACGGGTCGGGGACCTTTTCCGTGTCGATATTGCCGTTTTCGTCCCAGATATATCGGTCGACATAATTTCTGCCATCCGGCATCAGCGTATCGAAGAAGTTATAGGCAAAATACTGGCCCACGACCACCTCGTCGCTGCTCTCCGGATACCGCCCGTCCATCAGCTCAAAGCCCATGTCCTCAAGGGCGCTCGAGTCAATGCCGGCAAAATTGACCCAGTTGGCCGTGTAGCGGCCGTTGACGCCAGCCTTGAAGCTTACATTATATTCGTCGAGACTTGCCTTGGGCATGACGGCCTGCACACCCGCGATCTCGTGGAAGCTCTCGACCGCCTTGTCGTCAAGCTTGCTCTCCGTCTGCGTGCCGGTGCTCTGGTTGTAGCCGCGGTAGACCTCGATGATGGAGAGGTCGCCCATATTTTTGAGCATCTGGTCATAGGACTCCTGCATGCCCGCGCCGATGGAGACCATCACGATGATGGACGTGCAGCCGATGAACACGCCCAGCACCGTCAGGATCGTGCGTCCTTTGCGCCGTGACAGGCTGTCAAAGCACATTTTCAGGATGTCTGCGAATCTCATTTTTTCTGCTCCTCAGCACCCGTGGCCGCAGTCTCCTTGTTTTCAGCCGCCGCGGCTTCCGCTGCCTCCTGCTTCTCCTCGGCGATCTCCTCTTCGTCCCACTTGTCCCACAGCGCCTGCTCGGCCTTCTGCTTGGCTTTCTTCTTGCGGATGCGCAGCACGATGAGAAGGACGATAAGCGCGGCGACTACCGCGATGATGACGTACTTCCACGGGAAGGTGCTTGCCGGCTCGGGGTCGATCATGCCGGGATCGTCCATGCCGGGGTCGGTCGGCTCATAGGCCATGGCTTCGACCGTCGCTTCAAAGACGCGCTCTTTCGTGTTGCCGTTGGAATCCTCGTAGGTGATGACGATCTTGACCTGATTCTCGCCCTCCAGCTGCGGGGTCACGGCAAAGGCGATGGTGCCGTTCTTGCCGCCGTCGATCGTGCCGACGCGCTGATAAGGCGTGGGGGAATCAATGTCACCGGAGATGGTCGCCTCAACGTTGTTGATGGCGCTCTTGCCCTTGTTGACATAGTCGATGGTCAGGCTCGTCTCCTCGCCGACGTAGCCGGTGTAGGAGGTCTTGGGCTCGCTGAGCTCAAAGCGGTCGGGCTGGTAGAGGGGCACGCTCAGCGACAGCGTGGCGTTTCCCGACTTTCTTGCGTTCTGGTCAACATATTCATAGGTCACGTCGATCTTGACGTCCTGTGCGCTGGCGCTGATGAGCTGCGCGGCCTTCATCGGCACGGTGACGGTCTTGCTGCCGCTCGCGGCAACAGATTCAAAGTAGAACGTGTTCGTCGAGCCGTTGAGCATCAGGTCCTGACCACCGGTGACGGTGACCATGACGTTTTCGATCTTGATGGTCTTGCTGGTGTTCGTGAACGAGAAGCTCAGGTTCGTGCTTGAGCCTGCCGCAACGGACGAACCGCCGTAGTTGTACTTCGAGAGAATGACGATGGGCGTGGGGCTCGCAATGGTCTCCTCGTCCTTCGTATCCTTGGTGACGGTGGAGAGAACGTTCACGCTGCCGCTGGCGCTGCCGCCGGTGAGCTGCGTGCCGTTGTCATAGTAGAACGACAGGCTCGCGTCGATCGTCTGCATCTGGGACTCGATCTTGTTGGGCGCCTTGACCGTCACAGTGACGGCCGTGTCGCGGCCCGCGCGGATATCGTCGAGCATGTAGTCCTGGCTGCCCATGATGAGAAGCGATCCGGAGGATTTGAGCGTCAGGATAGGGTCGCGCATGGCGGTCGTGCCGGCGTTCTGGATGTAAACGGTGATGGTCTTCGTCTCGCCCGCGGCAATAGACGTGCTCGTGCCGTCGGAGTTGAAGACGGCACGCGGCTCGGGAATCGTTTCCGGCGTCGGCTCGGGCTCCGGCTTCGGCTCGGTGTAGGGCACGCACTCGCGCACCGGGACGGTGTTGCCGTCCTGATAGCCGCCGCCGTTGCCTTCATAATAAATTGTAAAGGCAAGCTGCTTGCCGCTGTCGCCGGTGTAGGTCAGGCCGGTGAACGTAACGGTATATTCGCCGTTCTGTCCGCTTGCAACAGCGCTCGCCGTGCCGTCCTGAAAGCTGTCAAGGCCGCGCACGACGCGGATCGAATCGTTGCTGCCGTCCGTGCGGGATAAGTAGACCGTGATATCCACCGTATCGCCGGTGTAAATGCTGCTTCTGCTGGCCCGGTAGCCGGTGATCAGAAAGCTGGTTCCCGTCCGTGCCGTCGTGCCTTCGCCCGTCGCTTTGGCGACATTCACAGGCAGCAGCGCTGCGCACAGCACAAAGGCAAGGCAGAGCGAGAGCAGGGATCTTGAGATGCGTTTCATGTTCGATTTCCTCCGTTATTCGATATAAGGTGCGGCGTCGATCTCCGCCTTGACCTGATTTTCTACGTTGCTGACGATCCTGCCGTCGATGAGCGTGACGATGCGGTCGGCATACTCGGTCATCTCCGGATCGTGGGAGACGAGCACGATCGTCTGGTGGAAGCGCTTGGCAAAGCCGCGGATCATGTGCATGACCTCTTTCGTCGTCTTCGAGTCGAGGTTGCCGGTCGGCTCGTCGGCGAACACGACCTCGGGGCGCGTGACGAACGCGCGTGCGATGCCCACGCGCTGCTGCTGTCCGCCGGACATCTGGTTCGGAAAGTGGTCCATGCGGTCCTTCAGTCCCACGCGGCAGAGCATTTTCTTCGCCTCCAGCAGCCGCACATCCGGGTCGATGCCCTTGAACATCAGCGGCATGGCCACGTTTTCCGCCGCCGTCAGCTCCGGCAGCAGGTTGTAGGACTGGAAGACGAAGCCGATGTGCTTCTGCCGAAAGGCCGCGAGTTGATTTTCGTTGAGCTGTGAGATCGGCACGCCGCCGATGCGCACCACGCCGCGCGTGGGCTTTTCGAGTCCCGCCAGCTGGTTGAGCAGCGTCGATTTGCCGCTGCCGGACGTGCCGAAGATGCAGCACACCTCGCCCCGCGGGATGTCGAGGTCAATATTGTGCAGTGCGACCACGTGCTCCTGCCCCATCATGTACACCTTTCGGAGCTTTCGCACCGAAATGACGGGCTTCTGGTCATTTGCCATCGCAGTTTCTCCTCAATTTTAATCTTGGGTCCATTATAATCTCATCTTATGAGGAAGTCGTTACAATCAGGCGCGATTTGGTTACAAATTATTTAAGAGTTCCTTAATTCTCGCACCGAGCCTCTTTCCTGTATTATTTAGACGAAATTTATCGAAAAATGTTTCATCCTTTTTGAAAAAAACGGCGGACTTTTTTGAAGTCCGCCGTTTTTTAAGTTCATGCCGTTTTAGTTCAGCGGCACGTCGGGCACGACGTAGACCGTCATCTCTTCGCCATTTGTGTCGATGGACACAGTGTCGTCGATGGGCTGCGTCAGCGCCGCGTCCGCATAGAGCGTGCAACCGCTGCGGCAACAGATGTTGACATACGTCCCCCTCGCCACATGGTATTCATTCACCCACCAGTCTTCGCCCCCTTCTTCCGCAGGGAGGCAGACCGTCAGCAGGCAGGCGGGTCTCGTGTCGTCCGTCGCGTACACGACATCGTTCAGAAGGTAGCGGCCTGACTTGTAGGGTTCTTGATTGTAGGGCTCGTTGTAGCTCCAGTTGTAGAGCGTCGTGCCCATCTCCGTCGCGCCGCCCTCGCCGTCCTCGATGTAGTCGGTCACGGACATGGCGAGCAGCTCTCCCGTCTCGGGATCGGCGTAGTAGAGGGTGGTATAGTAGTAGCCGCCGGCGTCTTTAAAGCGCGTGGTGGTCGAGAGCAGCACCGCGCCGTCCTGCTCGCTGCGCTCGTCGAGCGTTTCCTCGGCGTTTTTGGCGGCGGGATCGGCGCACTGCGGCAGTATGTCAAGGAGATACTCCGTCCCCTCGCCCGGAATGGGATAGATGTTCAGGCTTGCGTTATCGTCGCTCGCCATGCGCGTGGCGTACAGTCTGCCACACCCCTCGCTCCACAGCTCATCCTCGCCCGGGCCGCTGTTGGCGGTATAGCTGTAGTGCGAGGACATGAGGATCGTGCTGTCGCCCCCGTCCGTGTACTGCAATCTCGCGGTGTAGGCCACCTCGCCGTCCCGGTCGGTGCCCTGAATGTTCACGGTCACGGCGTCGTACTTTGCAAGCAGCATGCACGGATCGTTGACCTCGCGCAGTGTTTCGAGCGTCACGTCCATCGGCGTGTCATCCTTGCCGCCGTTCCCATCGTCCTTGCCGCCCTGCATGCCGCAGCCCGCGAGCAGACTCATCACGCAAAGCGCGCCAATGCCTGCTTTCTTCCAGTTTTTCACCTTGGTTTCCTCCTTATTTGGGTGCGGACTCACGCCCGCGTTTCAAATTCTTTTAACGGTTTTCTTCCAGCGGCACGATATAGACCGTTGCGCTCTCGCCGCTCGTGTCGACGCCGTCGTAGAAGTCGATGGGCTTGGTCAGCTCCCTGTCCGCATAAAGTGCGAGATCCGCACTGTCGAGGAAGAGGATGCGCGTGCCATGCGCCACGCGGATCTCGCTGACGCTCCAGCCGTTCTCCCAGACGTCCCAGCCCTTCTCCGAGCCCGGCGCGGGATAGAAGTACGTCAGATCGCAGACGTCCTCCTTGCTGTCCGTCGAAAACAGAACCTCGTTCATCACATTGCGCTCTGCCTGATAGGGCTCGTCGTAGCTCCAGCGGTAGAGCGTCGTATGCAGCTTGGATACCTCGCCGCTTTCCTTTTTAATGTAGTCCGTCACTGACGCCTCCAGCACCTCATTCGTCGCAGGGTCAACGCGGTAGTGCACCGTGTAATAATCTCCATCGGAAGCCAGATAACGCGCGGTAACAGAGAGCAGCAGCTCGCCGTCCTGCTCGCTGCAGCTGTCGACCGTCTGCTCCACATCCTCTTCCAAAGCAGGGCATCGGGGGATCATGTCGAGAACGTACTGCTCATACTTTCCCTCAAGGTAAATGCTCAGGCTTAGGTCCTCGGTGCTGTCGCTTTCCATACGCGCAGCATCCATCGTTCCGTTCGCCTCGCTCCACAGTTCGCTCTTGCCGCTGGTGCTGTTTTCGGTGTACCGGCAATGATACCAAGCCAGCACATCCTCCACACCACGGGTGTACTGAAACTTCGCCGTATACGTCACGGCGTCATTCTGGTCGCTCTCCTGCACGGTCACGGTCACAGCGCCGTGCTTTTCGAGCAGGGATCGCGGATCATTCGCGGCACGGATCTGCTCGAGCGTGATCTGCGGCTCATCGGCGCTGTCGTCATCACTCAGCCCGTAGTCGCCTCCGCAGCCTGCGAGCAGCAGCGCGGCAGCAAGTGCGAGGGCACTCATTAGTCCCCAGCGGTTCATTTTGTTTCTCCTCTCATCGTCTTCTTTCCATCTTGATTATGCGGAGCTTTTTTCGTTCCGTACATTCTCTTAGACGAGAAATTTCTCAAAAAGTTTCACCCTTATGATTTTTTTAAGAAACTTTTTTCTCCTGCGAGCGGGCTCTTGCATTTTCCGCCGCCGCGGCATACAATGAGGACATATTTCACCCGGGAGGGCGTTTTTATGAACTATATCGGCATCGACCTCGGCGGCACAAACATCAAGGGCGCACTCGTGAGTGCGAAGGGCGAGATCTTAAAGGAGCATTCTATCCCGACGCGCGTCGATCTCGGCCCCGAGGCGGTCGCGGGACGCATCGGTCAGGTCATCGCGCAGCTCTCTATCGGCGAGGACACCGTCGGCGGCGTGGGCGTCGGCTGCCCCGGCACGGTGGACGACGCGAGCGGCATCGTGCGCTTTGCGGCGAACCTGAATTTTGTGAACTTCGACCTGCGAAGCGCGCTGCGCGCGCATACTGCGCTTCCCATCCACCTCGGCAACGACGCAAACGCCGCGGCGCTGGGCGAGGCGCTGTTCGGCTGCGGCCGCGGCGCGGAGAGCACCATCGTCGTCACGCTCGGCACGGGCGTCGGCGGCGGCGTGGTGCTCGGCGGCAAGCTCCTGACAGGCTACACGGGCGCGGCGAGCGAGATCGGCCACATGGTCATCGCGGAAAACGGCGAAGAGTGCACCTGCGGCAGCCGCGGATGCTTCGAGGCCTACTCCTCCGCCACGGCGCTGATCCGCGACACGAAGCGCACCATGGCCGCGCACCCCGAGAGCCTGCTGCACGCGATTGCCGCGGAGCAGAGCGGTGTCGACGGCCGCACAGCGTTTCTCGCCAAGGAGCGCGGCGACGAGGCGGGCGCGCAGGTCGTGGAGGACTACATCGAGCATCTGACCTGCGGGCTCACAAATCTTGTCAACATTTTCTTCCCCGAAGTGCTGGCCCTCTCGGGCGGCGTAGCAAATCAGGGCGACGCGCTGCTCCTGCCGCTGCGCGAAAGGGTACGCGAGCGTTCGTTTGGCTCGCGCTATGCCGTCTCGCACACGCGCATCGAGCTCTGCACGCTCGGCTACCGCGCGGGCGTGATCGGCGCGGCGATGCTCGCGCGCGAGTGAGCGTAAAATAGCGCAAGATATGATAAGGCCCTCCGCATTTCTGCGGGGGGCCTTTTTTACCGGTAGCCGTCGGGCTCGGCCGAGCCTTCGATCAAAAACTGCACCTCGTCCACGCCGCCGAGCGACAAAATGGACTGCTCGAGCGCGCTCAGCATCAAATCGCGCTCCGCCTCGTTCTCCGGCAGTGAGACGTTAGCCGGGAGATTCAGATAGCACACGCCGTTTTCGATGCGAGAGGAGATGACCGCAAAGTCCTCCGGCAGGAGCGAGACGAGCGAATCGTCCTCCGGCCCCTGCGCGAGCGCTTCGAGCAGCGCGTTCACGCGCGTCTGGCCCTCGTAGAGCGCGAGCGTCTGCTGCTCGGCGCGCAGCTCGCCTGTCTTGCTGTCGAGGAAATAAAGTGACACGGTGATCGGCCGCAGGCCACTCTCACGCGAGGAAAGCAGCGTATCCGCCGAGAGCAGCACTTGCGTCTCGCGGTACGGCAGCTCGCGCCCGTCCGCCGTGATGCTCACAGCGTTCACATTCGGCAGCTGCGTCAGCGTCAGCGTGATGCAGTAGTCAGCGAGCGACAGGTCGATGCCCGTCAGGCGCGCATACTGTGCGCTCAAGTCGATCTGCGCGCGGCGGCCCGACACCTTGAGCGACTTGAGCGCCGTTCCCTCCGGGATGGGCGACGAGAGCGACGGCTCGTCGGGCCCTGCGAGCAGCGCCTCCATCAGCGCGCGGACACAGTCTTCGGTCTCCATCGCGCCGTCGAGCGTCAGACGCTTTTCCTGCGTGCGGATGGCGTCGCCGCCGCCCGCGGAGTTGGGATCGCTGAGAAAATAGAGCTCGTAGCCGTTCTCGTCCATCTCCTGCGCGTGCTGGGCCGCGCAGGCGCAGAGAAGCGAAAGCAGGAGGACCAATGCCGCAGTCAGGGAAAGACGTCTTCTCATGTCTCATCCCCTCCCTCTTCGCAGCGCGGCAGGCGCACGGTAAACACCGTGCCGCCGCCCTCGCGGGCGCGGACCTCGATGCTGCCGCCGCGGCGGCGCGCCGTGTCGGCGGCGATGGAAAGGCCAAGGCCTGTACCGCCCGCGGCGCGCGAGCGCATCTTGTCCACGCGGTAGAAGCGGTCGAAAATGCGGGGCATGTCCCCCTCCGGAATGCCGATGCCATTGTCGCTGACAGTGAGAAGGCAGTCCTTTTCATCCCCCGCGAGCAGCAGCTTCACAAAGCCGCCGGGGCGGTTATACTTGATGGCGTTTTCCGTCAGATTGTAGATGATTTCGTGAATTTCATCCTCACTCGCGAGGGTCTGTCCCTCGCGGCGAATTTCATAGGAGAGGTCGACCTGCTTTTCCTCGGCCACAAGGCGCAGCATGCGCACCACGCGCGCCATCACGGACGAGAGGTCGACGCGCTGCGCCTCGGGCAGCATGCCGCTGTCCAGACGCGTCAATCGCAGCAGATTTTCCGTGATGCGCGCCAGGCGCTCGGACTCCTGCTCGATATCACCGACAAATTCGCGCACGGTCTGCGCGTCCATGTTCTCCGTCTGCAAAATGGAGTCGGACAGAAGCCTGATACCCGCCAGCGGCGTTTTGAGCTCGTGGCTCGCGTCCGACACGAAGCGGCGGCGAGCGTCCTCCGTCGTTTGCAACCGGTCAGCCATGTCGTTGAACTCGGCGGCGAGCTCGCTGATCTCGTCGTGCCCGCCGACCTCGGCGCGGTGGCTGTACGAGCCCTCGCGCATCTTGCGGATGGCGTCGGTCAGTACGCCGAAGCGCCGCGTCAGCACACGGGATAAGAGTACGCTGATCCCGCCGGCGAACACCAGCACGACCGCCGAAATCGTCAGGAGATTGCGCTGCAGGGACAGCAGCAGCTCCGCTTGCTCGGTATCGTATTCGTAGGCATACACCGCACCGATGGTCTGGCTGTGGTAGATGACCGGCGAGGCCGCGCGGCTTTTGAACGCCTTGTCCGAAAATTCGGTGTAAAAGACGTCTTCTCCGCGAAGCGCCTGCACAAGCTCTGTATAAAAGGCGTAGCGGCCGATCGCGCCGTCGGTTTCGCGCGTGTCGTACAGCACGCGGCCCGAGGAGTCCGTCACAAGCACGCGGGAGATCCCCGTCTCCTCCACGAGCGTCATCGCACCCGCGACGTTTTCCTCGCTCAGCTCTTCAAGGCCCGAAAGCGCCGTCACCATCACCGAGACGCTGCCCTGCAGCGAGCTCTGCTTAGAGCGGAACGTCAGGTTTTCCGACGTGATGAGCGGATACGTGTTCAGCAGGATCAACACCGCCAGAATGATGGCGATATAGCTGAAGCTGAATTTTCGCTGCAGGCTCGCATGCATCTGCACGGCGCTGCCCCCCTTCTCTTTCTTTTAGTGGGAAATCAGTCCTTCAAGTAGTACCCCACGCCCCATTTGGTCAGGATGTGCTGCGGCGCGGCGGGGTTTTCCTCGAGCTTTTCGCGAAGCCGCCGGATGTGCACATCCACTGTGCGGTAGTCGCCTGCGTAGGTGTAGCCCCAGACGAGGTCCATCAGATTTTCGCGCGAGTAAACGCGGCGCGGATTCTTGACAAGAAGCTCGATGAGGTCGTATTCCTTGGCCGTGAGCTCGACGATCTCGCCGTTTTTGACGGCGACGCGCTGCTCGGGGTCGAGCGTGATGCCGCCCGCGGTCAACAGGAGCGTTTCAGGCTGCTTTTGCTGCGGTGCGGCGTTCGCGCGGCGCAGCAGCGCGCGGATGCGCGCTTTGAGCTCTAAGATGTTGAACGGCTTTGTGATATAGTCGTCCGCGCCGGACTCAAGGCCGATGATCTTGTCGGCGTCCTCGCTGCGGGCGGTCAGCATGATGATGGGCACATTGGAAAATTCGCGGATGCGCATGCAGGCCGTCAGCCCGTCCACCTGCGGCATCATCAGATCGAGGATGATGAGGTCGAACCCGCCGCTTTTCGCCATGTCGATGGCGGTCGCGCCGTCGTAGGCGGTCTCGACCGTGTAGCCCTCGTTTTCCAGATTGAATTTCATGCCCTTGACGAGAAGCTGCTCGTCGTCAACCACCAGAATTTTCATCGCCATCCTCCTCCGTGAATGTGATCTCCGCGCGGAATCCCTCGAGCTTCGCCTCTCCGATGCCCTTGACGTTCAAAAGGTCCTCCGCCGCCGTAAAATCGCCGTGCTCTGCGCGGTAGTCGATGATCGCCTGCGCGAGCGACGGGCCGATGCCCGTCAGCGTTTCAAGCTCCTCCGCCGTCGCGGTATTGACGTTCACAAGCGTCACAACGCGCGTGGGCGCGGTGATCTCGTCGGTCTTGTCCTGCGTCGTCACGGTGTAATTCCCGTGCGAGGCACCCTCGTAGGCCGTTTTGTGCAGAAAAACGAGCGAAACGGCGAACAGCACCGTCAGCGCGGCGAGCACAAGGTAGACGCCGCTGACTTTGGTTTTCTTTTCTTGCTTTTCCACGGTTGCGCTCGCCTGCCTTTTTTGCTATACTGATGTCGAAGCGTGCCGAACGGCGCGCTCCTCTTCACTGTATTCTATTTGATTGTATCATACAACGAGGTATATTTCCATGAAAAAACGCCGCTTGTTTTCACTTTTTTTATCTTTTGCGCTCCTGCTCCCGCTCTTTTCGCTCACGAGCGCTGACGCCTATGAGGACTTCACACTCGACGCGAAGGCCGGCCTTCTCATTGAGGCCGACACGGGCGAAATTCTCTACGAGAAAAACGCCCATCAGGAAAACTATCCTGCATCGCTTACAAAGGTGATGGTCGCGCTGCTGGTGTTTGAAGCCATCGACGAGGGCAAGATCGCGCTGACCGACTCCGTCACCGCGCCGGAATCGGCGTTCGAGGGGCTCTCCAGCGACGGCAGCACGGCGAACATCGTCCCCGGCGAAACGATGACGGTCGAGCAGCTGCTCAACTGCATGCTCATCGTCTCGGCGAACGAGGCGTGCAACATTTTGGGCGAAACGCTCTACGGCTCGGTCGACGCCTTTGTCGCGCGCATGAACGAGCGCGCGGCGGAGCTTGGCTGCGAGCACACGCACTTCGCCAACGCCACGGGTCTTCACAACTCCCAGCACTACACGACCGCGTGGGACCTCTACCTCATCACGCGCGAGGCGCTGAAGCATGACAAATTCATGGAGATCTGCAACTCCAAGAGCTACACCGTGCCCGCCACGAACATGACCGACAAGCCGCGTGAGCTGCATTCGACGAACTTTCTCATTTCCAACTGGCGCGCCCGCGGTTATGTGTACCGCGACGCGCAGGGCATCAAGACCGGCTCGACACCCGAGGCGGGCTACTGCCTCATTTCGTCCGCCCTGCGCGGCAGCCGCCACATGATCAGCGTGGTGCTGGGCGCAGAGCGCGTGACGCTCGAGGACGGTGTGACCATCCAGACGCGCAGCTTCTCCGAAACGTCGCGCATGTTCGACTGGGGCTTTGACAACTTTGTCCTCCGCGACATTCTCTCCTCCTCTGACCTTGTGCAGGAGGTGCCCGTCGCGCTTTCGAGCGAGGCGAGCTACGTTTCGACTCACGCGGCGGAGGATATCACCTGCCTGCTGCCCGACAATGTCGAGCCCGACATGCTTGAGCGCACCGTGACGCTCACGAACGACACGGTCGACGCGCCCGTTTCCTCGGGCGACGTGCTCGGCAAGCTGACGCTCTCCTACAATGGTAAGGTCTACGCCGAGACGGACCTCTTGGCGCTGAACGATGTATCGGCCTCGTGGTTCCTGACGGCGCAGCGCAGGGTGTCTGACTTTTTCGCAAAGCCGCTCGTCCGCATTCTGTTGATCGTGGTCGTACTGCTGATCGTCGCGCTCGTCGTCTATGTGACGATGTTCTCCCGCCGCCGTCGCTACGGCCACCGCCGCCGCGGCGCGGCACACGGCGGCTACCGCGGGCGGAGAAGAAGATTCTAAGTACTTCAAAAAAGCGGTAAAGCCGCTTTTTTGAGAAAGGCCACACTCCGCTTTGTGCCTTGCCGCCGCTGGCGGCTGCGACACGCGCGGAGCGAGAGGTGTCGATCGCCACGCGCTGGTCGCGGCGATCGACGATCAAAATTCTTTGCGTCTGCGAACGCAAAAGCAAAAATGAAGGGACGCGAAAGCGTCCCTTTTTAGTTGAGTGTGATCACGTTGTTCCCCTGCGGGAACTCCACGAAGCGGATGGAGTAGATGTCGGCGGTGATGTAGGCGCTGCGGCCGGGGTGGAACAGCGTGATATAGTCGTTTCCGACCTCCTGTAGCGTGCCGACCGCCACGACCGTGTTCTGCGAACCGACAAGAAAGCTCACGATGACTGCGCGGCCGATGTTGCGCGCGAGCATCCCCTTCCACGAATTGTAGGCCATCTTGTCGACGGTCTGCGACTCTTCGATCTTGTCGGGCGTGGGCTGGAACTGCCCGCTCGCGCCGCCCTGCAGCACGAGCGACATGCCCCCCGCCCCCGACGATCCTCCAAGCATTTCCTCATAGCTCTGGCTCGCGTTGTTGTTACTGTTGTTATTACTGCTATTATTGCTGCTATTATTGCTGCTATTATTGCTGTTGCCGCTCTGCTGCGCGCTCGCCATGGCGGGCACGGCAACCATCTGCTCATAAAGGCACGGCATGCTTTTTCCCATCTGGATCATAAAAACGTCCTCTCCCTTTCCCATTGCTGCTGATTTGCTTTTCTCAGGTGTCGTAATACGCGGCGGTGGGGTTATAAAAACAGTGGTCGCCGATACGCATGACGAACGTCCCCACATTTGAAGGAAAATTCGCGCGGCAGGACGGCGAAAACGGGTTAAAGAACCACAGCGCCGTTCCAAGGCCGTTCAATCGGTTGCCCGCGATGGCCCAGTCCGCGATCTCGTAATGGATATCGGTCGGGCGCATGTTGTAGATGTTCTGCGGGTTGTAGCTGCCGCGCTCGGTCTCGCTCGCGCAGACGAACTGCCCCGGCTGAAAGATGATCTTGCGGATGCTGCCCTGCCCCACGCGCGCGTATTCGCCGCCCGTCGAGCGCACGCGGTTCATCACGACGCTCGCCACGGCTTTCATCCCATTCTCGCCCTCGCCGCCCGCCTCGCACTCGATGAGGCGTGCGAGCAGCTCCCTGTCGGAATAGGCCATGTCGATCTCCTCCCCCATTTCTTCTTCCCCGACAGTCTATGCGCTTCCCGTGCGCATGGAAACCGAGACGCGCAAAAAAAGCACCGAAAGCCGTTTTGCTTTCGGTGCTTTCGCTTTGTTCAGTTTTCCTCGTCCGGCGGCGGAAGCTCTTCCGCTTCCGGTGGCACTGCTCCGTAGGCGCCCTTCATCTTGAGCTCCTGCCACTGCTCTTTCGTGATAAGCAGCTGGCGGGGCTTTGAGCCTTCGAACGGGCCCACGATGCCGCGCGTCTCCATCTCGTCGACGATGCGCGCCGCGCGCGAATAGCCGAGCTTCAAGCGGCGCTGGAGCATCGAGACGGACGCCTGTCCCGTCTCCATGACCACGTCGATCGCGGCGGGGAGCAGCTCGTCCGCCTCGTCGGCGGCGTTCTGCTCGGGTGCGGCATTGCTGCCGCCCTTGCCGCCGCCTTTCTCCTTTTCGGCGACGGCGGCGTTGATCTTGTCGATGACGGATTCGTCGTAGTCCGTCTCGCCGTTTTCCTTGACGAAGTTGACCACGCGCTCGATCTCCTCGCTCGAGATGAAGCAGCCCTGCACGCGTTTGGGCTTGCCTTCGCCCAGCGGGGCATAGAGCATATCGCCGCGGCCCACGAGCTTTTCCGCGCCCGCGGTGTCGAGGATGATGCGCGATTCCATCGCGGAAGCGACCGCGAACGCGATGCGGCTCGGGATGTTGGCCTTCATCAGGCCCGTGATGACGTCCGCGGACGGACGCTGCGTCGCGATAACCAGGTGCATGCCCGCGGCGCGGCCCATCTGCGCTACGCGGCAGATCGACTCTTCGACCTCCTTCGCCGCGACGAGCATCAAGTCGGCCAGCTCGTCGATGACGACAACGACGCTCGGCAGCTTTTTGAGCGTTTCGTCCGTTTCTGCCACCTTATTATAGGAAGCAAGGTCCTTGACGTTATGCTCGGAGAACATCTTGTAGCGCTTCATCATCTCGTACACGGCCCATTGCAGCGCGCCCGCAGCCTTTTTCGGGTCGGTGACGACGGGGATGAGCAGGTGCGGGATGCCGTTGTAGGGCGCAAGCTCGACCATCTTCGGGTCGACCATGATAAAGCGCACCTCTTCGGGCGTCGACTTATAGAGCATCGAGACGATCAGCGAGTTCGTGCACACGGACTTACCGGAGCCCGTCGTACCGGCGATGAGCACGTGCGGAAGCTTCGAGATATTCCCGACGATGTTCTTGCCGCTGATGTCCTTGCCGACGGCGAAGGCCGTGGTGGAAGGATGGGTGGTGAACTCCGTGGATTCGAGCACCGTGCGGATGCTGACGGGCGAAACGAGCTTGTTCGGCACCTCGACACCCACGACGGAGATCTTGTCGGGGATGGGCGCGATGCGCACGCCGCTCGCGCCCAGCGCAAGGGCGATATCGTCCTGCAAATTTGTGATCTTCGAGAGCTTCACGCCCTGACTGAGCGTGAACTCATAGCGCGTGACCGACGGGCCGCGCACCACATCGCCCGGCTGGGCGTCCACGCCGAAGCTCGTGAGCGTCTGCGCCAAGCGGCGGGAGTTGTTGCGCAGCTCCGCGCCCGCCTCAGCGGCGTTCGTCACGCTGCCCTCTTTTAAGAGCGTGATGGGCGGATACTGATATGCAGGCGGCTGGGGCTGCGCGTCGCTGCCCTCGATCTCGCGCGTGACCTCCTCGCGCGCGGCATCGACCTCGGCGCGGCGGAGCTTATCCTCCTGCTTGTCGGTCAGCACGGCGGGAACCGTCGTTGCTGCTGCGGCTGCGGCGACGGGTGCGCTCTGCACGCTCGGCGTGGGCGCGGCAAACGGCGTGTGCATCACAGGTGCAGGTGCCGGGACGACCGGCGCGGGCGCGCTCGACGCTGTATCAAACGGCGGCAGGTCGAAGTCGTCGGCCTCCACCGTCACAGGCTTAACGGGTGCGGACGGCGCGGCGGCAGGCGAAACGGGTGCAGCGATCTTTGTCTCCGCGGCACTTCCGCCCGCTAACAGCTCGTCGGGGCTCTTGATATTATCGGACTTCTTGCGGAAGAAGCCGCCCGTGGGATTTTTCTTGATGACGCGCTCCTCGCCGTCGAGCGGAATGTCGATGGCGGCGTCCGGCGTGTGGACCGGCGCACTGCGGCGCGGCACATGGGTGCGCTGCGGCGGAAGGTCCTCTTCCTCCACTGGCTCATAGGGCACGCGCTCGTGCGAGCGCACGGCCTCGATCACGGCGGCGGGCGTCAAGCGGAACGCCATCATCAAAAACGCGACGAACAGCACAACGAGCAGGATCATCGCCAGCACCTTTTTCACCAGCAGCACCAGCATGATCGCAAGCGATGCAGACACCGCGCCGCCGGACTCGAGCGCGTTGCCGCTCGTCCACAGAATCTTCAAGATGCCATCCATGTTAACATACTTCTCTTTGCAGAGGGCGATGTGCATGATCGCGCCGAACACGACCGGCAGCAGCGCCGTGCCGACAAGGCAGGACGCGACGTTCCGCCCACGGTGGAAGAGCAGAATATAGCTCCCCAGCAGCAGTGCGGGCGCGACGAGGTAATAGCCCCAGCCAAAGAGCGACCGGCACAGCTTCGCCGGCTGATCGAGCAGCCACGCGCCCGACTGGAAATAGCTAAAGCCCAGGCACAGCGCCAGCACCAGCAGGATTGCGCCCGCGACCTCGCGGCGGATGGGGCGCTTTTGATTCTTCTTCGCCGTGCGCTTGCCGGAAGACGAGGAGCGGGAGGAACCCGTCGTTTTCTTTTTCGTTGTGGTGGTTTTTTTCTTCTGTTGTGCCATGGTTCACCTCAGAATCAAAAATTAGTGCAGGATTGTGAGCACCAGCGTCAGCACGCCGGCGGCCCAGCAGTAATAGGCAAACGCGCCGAAACGGCCCTTGTCGGCAACATAGCGCAGCAGGCGGATACTCGCATAGCCCGACACCGCCGCGACGACGACACCGACGAGGTACACGGGCACGCTGGAGAAGTCGATGCCCGTGTCGATCGCGTCTTTGAGTGTCAGGATGTTCGCCCCCAACACCGCGGGGATGGAGAGCAGGAATGCAAAGCGCACGGCGAACTTGCGCTCAAAGCCCGTGAAGCAGCCCGCCGTGATCGTCATGCCGGAGCGGGAGATGCCCGGGCACAGCGCGATGGCCTGACCGATACCGACGAGCAGCGCGTCGAGCAGCGTGGCGGTCTTTTCCGTCTTGCGGCCATGGCGCACGCGGTCGCTCGCGAAGAGCAGGATGCCCGTGACGATCAGCGCGCCGCCGATAAAGTACATATTATCACTCAGCTCCGTGAAAAAACGGCGAAACGGCACCATGACGAAAAGCGGCAACGTGCCCACAATGATGAGCAGAATAAGGCGGCGCGCAGGCGGCACGGGGTTCGGCGTGCGATGATGGGCAAGGTCGCCGATGCCGGTGAAAAACTCCACGATCATATCGCGGATATCATCCCAGTAAGCGGCAAACACCGCCACGAGCGTGCCGAGGTGGAGCAGCACGTCGAAAAAGTTGGGCACGTTGCTCGCGCCCTGGATGCTTAGTAAATGCTCCGCGATGGCAAGATGGCCGGAGGACGAGATCGGTAAAAATTCCGCGATCCCCTGCACAAGGCCGAGAACAACGGCGGTCAAAACTGACATAAAAAACAACTCCTTTTGCGTTTTGTTCTGTAATGGCAATATTCTAACAGGATAATTATAGCACAGTTGTTCGCGGAATACCACCCCGAATTGCCGCATCTTCTTTTTCTTTCCTTTTTCGGTGCATCCCTTGCGAACGCAGGGCGAATGTGCTATGATTGGCGCGGACTATCAGAAAAGGAGAGATAGAAATGACTTATAACTACCGCACCAAGGGCGTTTGCTCCAAGGAAATGCACATTGAGCTGAACGACGACCACACCATCAAGAGCGTAGAGGTCATCGGCGGCTGCAACGGCAACCTTCAGGGCATTTCGCGCCTGGTCGAAGGCATGAAGGCCGAGGATGCCATCGCGCGCATGCGCGGCATCCGCTGCGGCTTCAAGAATACCTCCTGCCCCGATCAGCTCGCCATCGCGCTGGGCGAGGCGCTGGCGCAGGACAAGCAGTAAGTCGTCATTTTTTGCCCGCGCGGTGCATCGCACGGGCAAAAAATGCATAAAATCCTGCAAAATGCCGTTTCCCTCTCTGGACAAACGGCGCTAAACTGTGTATACTGTTAAAAAATAAGCATTCAACGCACTATCAACGCAAAACATTTTGCTTTTGCCTGTCTGACGGGGGAACTTCATGGACATTGATATGGATATCAAAGAGCTCGAAGCGTTCGTCTACGTGGTGGAAAACTGCAGCTTTTCCCGCGCCGCGGAGCTGCTGCACCTGACGCAGCCGACCATCAGCTCGCACGTCTCCGCACTGGAGAGAAAACTGAATATCAAGCTCATCGTCCGCACCACGAAGGAGACCTACCCCTCCGACGCGGGCAAGCTCCTCTACAAATACGCCAAGGAGATCTTACAAGTGCGCGAGAATGCGGCCATCGCGCTGCGCAACTTCTCGCAGGAGATGAAGGGTACGATCTCCATCGCGGCCTCCACGGTGCCGAGCCAGTATTATCTGCCGCACCTTTTGCAGGACTTCCGCGCCCGCTATCCGGACATCACCTTCAATATCCAGATGGAGGACAGTCCCAAGGTCGTGGAGCTCGTCGCCACGCGCAGTGTAGAGATCGGCTTCTGCGGCACGATGGTGGCGAGCCACAAATGCGTCTATCAGGATTTTGCCAACGACCCGATGGTGCTCATCACGCCGAACACCGAAAAGTATCAGGCCTTTGCGGGCAAGCCCTTCCCCATCGAGCAGCTCAAGGAAGAGACGTTCATCAGCCGCGAAAAGGGCAGCGGCACGTATCAGGCGGGCAAGGAACTCTTAAATGAGCTCGGCGTCGACATCGCCCAGCTGCGCACCGCGGTCGAGATCCGCTCGACCGAGAGCGTCAAGCAGATGGTCAGCGAGGGTCTCGGCGTCGGTCTCATCGCGCAGAGCGCCGCGCAGGACTATGTTCAGTTCGGAAAGCTTCTCGCCTTCCCCTTCCCCGACTCGCGCTTCCGCCGCCAGCTCTATATCGTCAAGCACAAAAACAGCATTTTATCGCCCATTGCGCAGGTGTTTTACGACTATGCGCGCAAAACCAAGGACAAAGCATCCGCCAAATAAGGCGGATGCTTTTTTACAGGGATCGCACGCTTTTTTGTCCGATTTTTTCGCGAAATTGTCATTTACTTTTTTTCCTCTCTGGTATATGATAATGCAATAGGTCAACGGCTGCGCTGCACCGGTAAAGCAGCAGGCCTTACGGGAGGGAGAGCGATGGACTGCCGCGATTCCGCACTGTTTACAGGTGTGGACGAAGCATCGTGCGAAAATATGCTGCGCTGCTTCAGCGCTTACGAGCAGCGCTTCAGCGCAGGACAGACCATCCTCACCTGCGGAGAGCAGCAGGATATGATCGGCGTGCTGCTCTCGGGCAGCGCAGTGCTTCTGCGCCTGCACGCCGACGGCAACCACACCGTGCTTGAAAACATGGACGAGGGCAGCGTCTTTGGCGAGGAGCTGGCGTTCACCGGCTTTCGCGACGGCAGCGCGCTCATCGAGTGCCGCGAGGACTGCCGCGTCATCTTCATGCGCTATGACCAGATCACAAAGCGCTGCGAAAACGCCTGCGCCTGCCACAGTCAGGTCGTAACGAACCTCTTCCAACTGCTCTCGAAAAAGTCCCTGCATCTGAGCCGCCGGGTCGAGGTGCTCGCCTGCCGCTCCATCCGCGAAAAGCTGCTGTGCTTTTTCGAGCAGCTCGCCGACGAGCACGGCAGCCGGACGTTCCCCCTGCCGTTTTCCCTCAGCATGCTTGCCGACTATATCAGCGCCGACCGCAGCGCCATGATGCGCGAGATGCGCAAGATGCGCGAGGAGGACCTCATCAGCACCGAGGGCCGCAGCGTGACGCTGCTTTAGTTTTTTGCAAGTATTTTTCGTAAATGCAAGTTTTCCTGCATTGTCAGAATTTTGATATTCATTGACGCAAGAAAACTTTCATGATATAAATATAGCATCATTCCATATTCCCGGCGCTGCGTCCAGGAATCCCGCCTGCCGTTCTCCCCGGACGGCACGGCGCTGAATCTCAACAAAAAGGAGAATCATTCATGTATCGCATCGTGAAGAAAGAAGCGCTCAAGCCCACCGTGACCCTCTACGAGATCGAGGCGCCGATGGTGGCAAAGAAGGCCGAGCCCGGCCAGTTCATCATCC